>WNFI01194850.1_pt1 | contig 60856 bp, 51 predicted proteins | sample 5400471 | NCBI WGS metagenome assembly WNFI01 (sample SAMN13153348, study PRJNA577476) | soil metagenome | isolation source: 100 cm saprolite on Douglas fir-dominated hillslope | place: USA:California | collected 2013-09-17
GCTTCGCTTCAGTGCGCATTCCAACGAGAACACCACAACACAAAAGGGGACATTTCTAAGGAGTTAAGAATGGGGACATTTCTAAGGAGTCTTGACAGGCGTCGTTTCGAGCCTTGACGAGCTTGTTGAAGTCGGCTATGCCAGTAGCGTCATCTGGACGAAGGTCTTTCCGGCGCCCTTCGAGAATCTTGTCTGTATCTGAAAGGCGCTCCCCGAACTCGGTGAGCGACCCGGCTTCGTCCTGATCTGGGGACGAGAGCGAGGCTCTGGATTTTTTGAGATTGGCGTCCGCCGCCGTGAGACGTTGCTTCCGCTGAGTAGCGGTTTCGGGCGCGGACGATTGAGGGGCAGGACTCTCTAAGTCATCAAGCGTGAACGCCCCTTGACGCTTGGGTGCGTCGTCGAGGTCGTTAAGTGTAAATGCTCCTTGCGCCATGGGGTAGTTTAGAAATCTCCTCGCTTACTGATAGATTCTTGGTTGCGCCTGGGTTGAGGATTTTGCAGGACTTTGCCGGAACCTCTCGACTTCGCGGAAATGCGCGCGAGTAACGAAGGGCCAGTTCATTAGTTGATGATCGTGTAGTAGAAGCAATCCGGGTTTGTAACCGGCTGCGTCAACTGAATCGTGAAGCTGGCACCTGTAGATTGCGACGTAACCATGGGAGCAAGCGCGCTCGTCGCCGTATTGCAGGTAACGCTCAGTGCAGTACCCACGGCCGTGTTCGCCGTTTGCTGCACAATGATGTCGCTGTTTGCCGTCACCGCCGTAGTGTTGACTTGGCAGGATGATGTCGCAGATGTTGAGCACGAGAACCGGCCAGCCACAGCGCCGGCACAGGATGCAACAGATGGCTGGGCTGCCGTACCGACCCCAGCGCAGTTGCCGCTGGTGAGAATGTTGAGAGTGGTAAATCCCGCCGTGAAGGATGGTGAAGTCTGGAGTACCGCCTTACCTGAACCAGTGGCTCCCTGCGGATTCAGGAGGTAAAAGTTGGTGCCGTTGTAGACCACACACGCCGTCTGCGTCGTCACCATGTCGCTGATAGCCAACGCCGCGCCAGTCAGCTTTACGATCGTCTTGGCAGTCAGACCATTGAAGGCGACTGTCGGCGTGGAGCTACTGTTCGCATTGAGGGGAAGAAAGCATTCTGTAGTTCCTGTGGGCGTCAGCGACGTGATAGGACCACCCGTAACAACATAAGCTGTGCCGGAACCAGAATCGACGCCGCTACCAGATGCTGGGTCGAGAGAGACGACTGGCGTGGTTGAACCATTGGCTACAGTGATCAGGCCGGCAGTCCCGGACACGCTTGAGACGCCACTTCCGCTCGCCGTCAGGGTTACCGTGCTCCCGGAGGCTGTGCAGGTCATTCCCGTTGAGCAGTTGAGGACACCGTAGTTCACGAATGTCGCGATGTTCGAGCCGGCGTTCTGCACTTGGAGAATGAACTGCATGGGCGAGCCTGCAGCGACCGTCATGGCAAGTAGCACTAGGCCCGCCAGCGCGAACCAGAAGAGGCGTTTACGATTAACTCTTAGCATTAGGACCATTCCCTCAATTCCACCTGTGTGGTTGTGACGGTAGCCGACAGGAACTTCCCAAACGGCGTACCAGCGACGGTGTTACCTGCCGGATCCGTGATTGGCGGCACTCCGTATCCGCGATCACGCTTCCAATCGTTGCTTCCAAGAGCAAGAATGGCTCCCGGCAGAAGCGGGTTCTGGGCCGAAAAGCCATCGTCCGGCAAGGTATAGTTCATGCCCTGAGGGGCGTAATTTCCGCCGGTATAAGTTGCTGCTGCACCGCCGCCGGGGGGACACTCTTGAATCTCGATGTAGCGCGCGAACTTCGTGCCGGCGATCAGCTTCGGGGTGCCCGCCGAGCCAGGAATCGTAATGATTGTTTTCTTCGGATTAGTCTGGCGTGTCGTTGCCATAGGCTCTAGCCTTTCCTGTAAAAGCGATTTGGGTTCTTGGGGGCCATTAAGATGGTTCCTCCGATTTCTGGTCAGTTTTCTTGTTGCGCGGGGGTTGCGGATTTTGCAGGACTTTGCCGGAATCTGCAGAGGTATCTTGTTGAAGGTGTTTAGAGTCAGCACCGGTTGGGTGACTCATAATCCGTAGGTCGTAGGTTCGAGTCCTACCGCCGCCACCAATTAAATCAGCACCTCTGCGGGAATCTCGGTGTCACCTCTTTCACACACCAGAGTCGTGCTCATTCCCCCCGCTCTGAGCGAGACCGCAATAGCTCCCCACAAAGACCTTGTACAATTTTGCCAGCGATGAATTTGAACACAAAGTTGTGGGCAGTCGCATTGTTTTGCCTGTCCCTGGCTGCGGTCACGCATGCCGAACCGGTCTCTCAGCTACGGCCAACCGACTACGTCAACGATTTCGCCCACGTTCTCGACCAGAATACGATTTGGCAGCTGGATGACATCTGTCGGCAGATCGATGAAAAGGCCCATGCCCAGATCGCCGTCGTCACAATCAATTCCCTTGATGGCTCCGACATCGAAAGTTATGCGGTAGATCTTTTCAAAAAGTGGGGGGTAGGCAGGAAGTCAACCAACCGTGGAGTTTTGATTCTGTACGCTATCCGGGACCGGCGCGCCCGCATTGAGGTCGGTTACGGACTGGAACCGATCTTGCCAGACGGAAAAGTGGGGAGCTTTCAGCGTGAGGCCGTACCGCTGATGCAGAAGGGCGATTACAGCGGAGCCATGATGCTGGTCACAAGCCGCATCGCGGATGTCATCGCCAAGGACGCCGGAATACAACTCAGCGCTTCGCGGCCGCGGGCGTCAGCCGAGCCCGCAAATCAGCCTCAGGGTGGCTTATCCATCGGTGCGATTGTTGGAATTATTGTAGTCATCTTGATCGTCCTTTTTACCCCTCTACGCAATGTCTTATTCTGGCTTCTCTTTTCCCAAGTTTTTGGTGGCCGCGGGAGCGGCGGATTCGGTGGCGGGAATTTTGGTGGCGGTTTTGGTGGTGGAGGCGGATTCGGTGGCTTTGGTGGGGGCAGTTCCGGTGGTGGCGGGGCAAGCAGCAGTTGGTAGCCAGGGAGGATGCAATGGTTCCCGAAGATAAGATTGAGGACTTTGTGAAACGGGTCCGGGAAGCGGCCGGAACGAACGTCCAGAGCATAATCCTGTATGGCTCGGCAGTGTCAGGCGACTTTCATCCCGAGTTCTCAAACCTCAACCTGTTCTGTGTTCTGCATGATAGTTCGTTTCCCGCACTCTGGGCTCTGGCACCGGTCGCGAAATGGTGGGATCGCCAGAAGCAGCCTCCGCCACTTTGTATGACTCGCGACGAACTCGAGCGTTCTACCGATGTCTTTACCATCGAATTGATCGATATGCAGCAACATCACCGCGTTCTTTTCGGCGAAGATGTGCTGCAGGGTTTGCAGATTCCAATGTACCTCCACCGCGTTCAGGTCGAATATGAGCTGCGGGAGAAAGTAACCCTGCTTCGCCAGCAGTTACTTCTGGCAGAGGACAGCAACTCGCGACTGTGGGATCTGCTGCTGCGTTCAGTGCCCTCCTTCGTCACGCTCTTCCGACATGCGCTTATCGCGCTGGGAAATACTGCACCCGCAGGAAAACGTGAAGCTGTGCAGACTTTGTCAAAACAGGTGGGATTCGATCCCTCCGCAATCAATCAGGTGCTGGATGTTCGCGAACACAAGGCCGGCCCCAAAAACCTGAACCTTAAGGATCTCTGCGCTCGCTACGTGGCAGCGGTTGAGCAAGTCACTTCTGTTGTTGATAAGACGTTAGACTCAGGTACATAAGGCCCGTTCGTCACGGCCTCACAGTCAGTTCCTCAGGAGAGCTCTATGAGTAAAGGTTTGATCGCCGTGGTCGTAGTTATCGTTGTGGTGCTGATTGCGCTCATCTTCTTCGGACAGTATGTGAGCGTTCGCAACACGCTGGTGGCCAAGAATGAAGCCGTAAAGGCTGCCTGGTCGCAGGTTGACATCGTTCTGCAGAGGCGTGCCGATCTGATCCCTAATCTGGTGGAGACCGTAAAAGGCTACGCGCAGCAGGAACAGACCGTGTTTGGCGACATTGCGAAGGCCCGTTCGGCGCTGCTCTCGGCCGGAAGCCCACAGGAAAAGATCGCTGCTAACGGACAACTAGATGGTGCGCTCGGTCGACTGCTCCTGATTGTAGAAAACTATCCGCAATTAAAATCCAACGAAAACTTTCTGCGGCTGCAGGACGAACTCGCCGGCACCGAGAACCGCATTGCCGTCGAGCGCAAGCGCTACAATGACGCTCTGCAAGACTACAACATATACGTGCAGCAGTTTCCCCATAACATCTTCGCGGCATGGGCAGGGTTCAAACCGAACGAAGCCTATTTCACAGCATCGGAAGGATCGCGCCAAGCTCCGAAGGTGAACTTTTCGAATCCGAAAACCTCGGCGCCGCAGGCTCCCCAACCCGCACCCACCAGATAGTTGGTGGGGTGGTGAGACGGAACATCTAAAGGCAAATAGCTCAAGAATCCGTGCCGAGCCCGAGAAGGTCGTTCCCACGAGTGCTCCGCTAGTCCGGCAATTCGATTCGGTCGGCGTGCTTCTTGTCGCGCTCGTGCTCCTCAGCAAGGACCTTTTCGAGCCAATGTGCTTGTTTCTCTGCGAGCCACTTATTCGCAAACGCGGGATCGTGGCCAATGAAGAACTCCTCGCCGCAACCGTCGCACCGGAGAGTGCCCATTTCACGGAAACCCGCGGCGGCTTTCTCTTTGCTCTGTCCTTTCTTAATTGCCACTGCCTTCATCTACTGAAGTTCTCCGATTGAACTGCCTTCCGCTCATGCCGCCTTGTGCGATCCCGGCCTTGTTGCGACCCGCCGTTGAAACATCAATTGATTGCCACAGCAGGGAACATCTGGTCGGAGTTAGTTTGAAATTGCAAAGTGAACTCCAAAGAAACCCACATCATTATGAATCCGAGACATCCTGATCCTAGCAAAACAAGCAGGCTGCCGCTCATGGAGTTTTTTCTCTCCTTCGCCCAGCCAACTCGGGCCGCTTTCCGGGCACTTTTCTTGCGCTGCTCTGGCGTAAGCTTCTCGGGTGTGGTCTGACCGCCCTTACATCCCAATTCTGCAAGATACTTCGAAAGGTGCTCGTGGTGGACGACCATGCGACGGTGCGTCGGGGCATTTGCTCGCTTCTTTCGCAGGACCCCAGCTTGGATGTAATCCGCGAAACGGCCGATGGAGAAGAGGCAGTTGCAAAAGCTGAAGAGCTGCAACTGGACTTGATCCTGCTGGACACTATTCTTCCTGGGATTACGGAATTGAAGCCGCCCGGCGCATTCGACGAGTCTCTGGGAAATCTCCAATCATCTTCGTCAGTCAGAATGATTCAGAACACATGGCGCGGGCGGCGTTAGAAACGGCGGCCAGGGCTGCGTTGTGGAATCCGATGCGAGACGAGAGCTCCTGAAGGCTATTAGCGCAGTGCGGCAAGGGCAGGTTTTCGTCAGTCAGCGCATGATTGATCAAGGTCGGGTAAACTGATGTTTTAGGCCCCCATCGCAGTGAGTCTCCGGGGACGAGCCGACGCCTAAGTCGAAGAAAGAGGGTAAGCATGTCGCAAAATCACTATGTAACCAAGACTAAACGCCGCCAAAAGTCCGGTCGCCGGACAGACCTGACAGCCTCCACAATGGCGAAGTTGAAAGAACTTAACGACCGAGATCAAACGCTCGAATCTAAGAAAAAGCCCAACAAAGTGGGTGTAAAGGCGTGAGCTACTTTTCAACCTGCGTCCGTATTTTGCAAGATGATACCCGCAACGAACAGCAACGTCACAACGGAACCCAGCAATATTTCTGGTGTACTCATCGAAGACCACCTCTTGCTGGACTAAGAATGCGGCGCGGGCCTGACCGAGTTTCACTCACCCTTGGCCCAGTCCGCGGCAGCCTGAACCGCCCGCCGTTCCTCAGGTTGATTGAGGCGGAACCCAGATTGAATATGCCGCGAATGTGCGGACAGAGTGAAGTAGGGTATGCCCAGAAAGTGCCTCCCCACGATTCCCGTCACTTCCAGGCAATTAAAGTCCTGCCCGCGCACCTTCGAAAAGATGCGTTGCAACGCTGCCTGCAGACTGGCGGCTTGAATCGAACCAAAGGCGTTGACCTTGATTTCGTCCGCCATGAAAAAGCAGTTCCATCCAGCGGCGCGAATCTGGCGGTCGAGCGCGAAACTGCTGAGCGCTCGGACCACGCTCCAGTTATTGGAATAGGATTCACATTCCAACCCAAGGGTCTGGGCCATGCGAGGACTCTCCTGAATCAGAACGCTGCCAATGTGAATGGTGTGGGACATGGTTTTCTCATTGTGCAAAGGCCGGGATGATCCGATGCAACGCTCCTTGAACTGAGTAGTCTAAGCTGGATGGTCTAAGAGAAAGAACTTCAGATGGGCTGACTTAGCTCAGTAAACCTGAAAGAGCGGAAGGTTAAGATCGCTCAGTCGAACGTTAGCCCTGCGCCGTCCCCTTGTCAACATGTAGTCGCTTCACAAACTCAGTGGTGGAGAGCGCGCGAAATTTGCACAAGGAGCGGGTTTGGAAACTTTTCAAGTGATTCTGGGGAAGTGAGCAATCTTGAACAGTCATCCCATCACGGGAACCGTACTATTCAAGCTGCTTTGATGCGGCAGTCCGCCTGAGAAGGCGGACAGCGCTTTAGGGGCAGGCATGGGTTAGTGTCCGCCAGATTGGCGGAGTTTGACCCTCACGTCTGCCCCATTTTTTTCGTGCAGCCGCTGCCTCAGGGAATATCTGGTCAATTTTGACCAGTCCGCAAGTCCACTTTCGTTGAATACTGACAACAGACAAAAATTGTACCGGTGGACGAAACATCAAGCGAAAGTCGGCAGAACGGTCTCATAAATGTTCCCGCGGAGGGTAGAGGGTAAGTGAAGGTCCCCCTCGGGGGCTGAAGGTCGCATTCCTATTAGCCGGTAGCGGGCGACGGGAAGCCGTCCGTGCCCGAACTATGTTATGACAGTTGTGGGCCAGCCATCCTGGTCTCAAGCCAGCGCCAGTCATCGCCTGGGGCTGACCCGAAAAGTGGCCTCTTTCAGCACCTGTTCTCACCACACTAAGGACAAATGTCGTTACCAATCACAGAATTTCCCAAGGGGCTCTTGGAAGTCGTCGCCCCCCAACCTCTGGTACGAGAAGGGTTTTCAGCAAGCCGCGCACGATCGCAATCGAAGCCGTCTAAGCTGTCTCTGCCTAGTCGAATCGCGGTGATCGGGAACTACCTTCCGCGACAATGTGGAATCGCTACTTTTACAACGGACCTCTGCGAGGCCATATCTGCGGAGTACGGGACATCTCGATTGTTGGCCCTACCAGTGAACGATACGGAACATGGCTATGACTATCCCGCACGGGTGAGGTGGTCGCTCGCCCAGGACGACGTGGCAACGTATCAAGAAGCGGCTGAATTCCTGAACTTCAACAATATCGACATGGTGTGCCTGCAGCACGAATATGGAATCTTCGGTGGTCCGGCCGGAAGTCATATTTTGCATCTGCTGCGCGGTCTGAAGATGCCCGTGGTGACCACGCTGCACACGGTTCTGCGCGAACCAGACCCTAACCAACTGACGGTCATGGAAGAGATCGCAGAACTTTCGGACCGCCTCATTGTCATGAGCCAGCTCTCGTCCCAGTTCTTGCAAGAAATTTTCAAGGTGCCTGGCAGCAAGATCGATATGGTTCCTCACGGCGTTCCGGACCTTCCATTCCTGGATCCGAATTTCTACAAGGACCGCTTTGGCGTGGAAGGAAAGGCGGTGCTGCTTACGTTCGGTCTGCTCTCACCGAACAAGGGAATCGAAAACGTCATCGAAGCTCTGCCGCAGATTTTGTCTAAACATAAGAATGTCGTCTACATAGTCGCGGGCGCGACCCACCCTCACGTTCTTCGTCGCGAAGGCGATCAGTATCGAGCGTACTTGCAAGCATTGGCAAAGGAAGTGGATGTGGAGTCAAAGGTGAGATTCCACGACCGCTTCGTCAGTCCTGAGGAGATGGTTCAGTTCATTGGTGCCGCGGACATTTACATCACTCCGTATCGCCATGAGGCGCAGGTGGTGTCCGGGACGCTGGCCTACGCATTAGGTGCGGGTAAGGCGATTATCTCGACTCCCTATTGGCACGCGATTGAGTTGTTAGACGACCGTCGGGGCGCGCTGGTGCCCTTCCAAAATCCCGGTGCTATCGCACAAAAGACAATCGAACTTTTGGACACTCCCGCGATTCGCCATGCCATGCGTAAGCGCGCTTATCTGTTCGCGCGGGAGATGGTATGGAAAAGAGTCGCGCAAGGTTACATGGAAAGTTTTGCACGGGTGCGTAGCGACCGCATGGAGACTCCGCACGTTCAGTTCTCAGCTCGCGCAACCCAGAAGTCGCTGAATCAGCTGCCTGAATTGAAACTGAGTCACGTGAATGCTCTGACCGACGACACGGGGATGCTGCAGCACGCCATTTTTACCATCCCCAATCGAGCAGAGGGATATACGACCGACGACAACGCTCGCGCACTCATCTTTACTGTGTTGCTGGACCAACTGGGTAAAGACCAGCTCGCAAAAGGCGAATCAGCCAACCCAGATTGGCCATTCCGGTATTTAGCATTCCTGGAGCACGCCTTCAATTCAGAGAAGAAAAGGTTCCGAAACTTCCTCGGCTACGACCACCGCTGGACGGAAGAGCAGGGATCGGAAGATTCTCACGGCCGCGCGTTGTGGGCCCTGGGAACTCTATTGGCACGATCGGCAAATCACGGATTGAGGGGAGCAGCCGGGCGTTTGTTCGAGTTCTCCCTGCCGGCAGCGGTCGAGTTCCACAGTCCTCGTGCTTGCGCCTACGCGTTGCTCGGAGTTTACGAGTACCTCCATTCGTACCCTGGAGACCGGGATGCGCAGCGAGTACGATTCGCATTGGCGCGAAGATTGCTCGATATGTATGAGTCGATCCGGCGTCCGGACTGGAAATGGTTTGAGAACGTTCTAGCCTACGGAAACGCCAGGCTATCGCAGGCTATGCTAGTGGTGGGGTCGGCTTGTGGGGATGAACGTATGGTTTCCGCTGGACTCGAGTCGCTGAATTGGCTCATGGAAACGCAGCGTTGCCCGATCAACGGCCACTTTGTGCCGATCGGTTCGCAAGGGTTTTACCGTCAAGGTGGCGAAAAAGCTCGATTTGATCAACAGCCCATTGAAGCCGCCGGTGCGGTTTCTGCCTGTCTGCAAGCGTACCGCGTGACTGGTGACAGCCGCTGGCACAGCGAAGCCTGGTCGGCGTTCAACTGGTTCCTTGGCGACAACGATCTGCAACTTGCTCTCTACGATTCCGTCACCGGCGGTTGTCGGGACGGCTTGCATCCCGACCGCGCCAATCAGAATCAGGGAGCGGAATCCACGCTGTCTTTTCTGATGGCACTTTTGGAAATGCGCTCTGTACACAACCCTAGAAAGCCGGAAGATCCGTTATGACTGCTCCCGAAACAACACTTGTGAACGTCGAAAGCGTGCACTATCCGTCTCTGCTTTTGCGTCACCCTGCCAACCCAATCCTGACGCGCAAGGATTGGCCGTACTCCATCAATAGCGTGTTCAATGCCGGCGCAACCTTGCTGCCGGATGGAACCACTCTTTTGCTGTGCCGAGTTGAAGACCGGCGCGGCTTGTCCCATCTTTGCGCCGCTCGCTCCCGAAACGGGGTTGACGGATGGCAAATTGATCGGGAACCCACGTTAATGCCCAGTCCGCGGGAGCATCCCGAAGAAATCTGGGGCATTGAGGATCCTCGGATCACCTTCGTGCCCGAATTGCAACAATACGCGATCACGTATACCTCCTATTCGCGCGGCGGCCCCGGAGTGTCTTTGGCTCTGACCAAAGACTTCCGAAGTTTCGAGCGCTACGGCGTCATCATGCCACCGGATGACAAAGACTCGGCACTATTGCCGCGGAGAATCGATGGATGCTGGGCGCTCATTCATCGGCCGATGACAGCACTCGGAGCGCACATGTGGATTTCCTACTCTCCCGACTTGCGTTATTGGGGCAGGCACAGACTTATGTTGGAAGCGCGACGCGGTGCCTGGTGGGACGCGAACAAGATTGGTTTGTCTCCGCCGCCCATCGAGACGGCTAGAGGTTGGCTCGTGTTCTACCACGGAGTACGGCACACGCCTTCGGGCTGTCTGTATCGACTGGGCTTGGCTCTGTTCGATCTCGAGAACCCGGAAAAATGCCTGCTGCGAGGAGATTCGTGGATCTTTGGGCCCGAGGCCCAGTACGAGCGTCACGGCGACGTCGATGATGTTGTGTTTCCGTGCGGATATACGATGGACCCCGATGGCGATACCATCAACATCTACTACGGAGCCGCGGACTGCGCGATTGCCCTGGCTCGGAGCAGCGTTCGCTCCCTGCTGGAATGGTTGGACGCCAATGGAAGTTGCGAGCGCCGGCAGCGGGCGGAGGATTTGTGAAACCGCTGCTGTGGTTCCTCAGATTTACCTTCGGGTGCCGTCATAAGCAGATGAGCCGCGTGTTCACCATCAAGAGACGCACGTATCGGGTCTGCTTCGAATGTGGCCGGGAATTTGAAGTTCCGAGGCCTTGATACCACTGTTCAATTGTGAACAGACAGAATTGAAGAGTTTCCGCTATGTTGGCAGCGGTGGAAGTATGCCTAGAGTATTACTAGCCGACGACGACGATTCTGTCCGTAATATGTTGCAGGTGACGCTCGAACGCGACGGGTATGAGGTAGTCGCAGTGGCCAGTGTGAGCGAAGCCCTTAGTCGCATCGCCACGGAGAACTTTGACGTACTCCTGTCCGACCTGCACATGCCGCAAGCAGGCGATGGGTTCACTGTGGTCAGCGCCATGCGCCACACCCACCCCAACGCTGTGACGCTGGTGCTCAGCGGCTACCCGGCGCTGGACGAAGCCTTGGCTGCCATCCGCTTACAGGCTGACGAAGTTCTGGTGAAACCAATTGAGATTGCATCGCTGCGGGAGATCATCCGCAAAAAGCTTGCCAACCCCGTAGCGCATAGGCCGGCTCCCACGGAGAGCGTGGCCTCGATACTGGAGAACGACCTGGGTGCGACAATTCAGGACTGGATGGCACTGGTAGAACAGGACGAAGAGCTGACCCGTGTGCGGCTGAGCTTTGAGGACCGCACCGGCCATCTGCCTAACCTCCTGGCTGACTTGATTTACCGCTTACGCCTTCCTCCCATTGCGAGAGCTAACATCTCCAAGGCCGCAGAGCAGCACGGCATTCTGCGACGTCAGCAAGGCTACTCCGCTGCCATGATGGTGGAGGAATCGCGAATCCTGCAGGTGAGCATCTTTAACACATTGCAAAATAATCTGCCCAGAGTCGACTTCAGCAAGGTGTTGCTGGACGTTATGACCATCGCGGACGAAGTGGATTCGCAGTTAAAGCAGGCCATGCTGAGCTACGTTCTGCCCACGTCGAGCGGCGCCTTGTTGAGGGTCTCGTGAATACAGCTCCTCGGCGCCTTTGACATTAAATCTTAGATTTTTCTGATTGCCTCGGCCCTCAAGCTGCATAATTGCCGTTACGCCCGATCCGTTGCGGCGCCAGATTGACGAGCTGCGGATAGAGGCTGCACGCCTTCTTTCCGAATCCGAGAAAACCAAACGCACGGCGGCGAAGATAGCCGAGCGAATCAAAGGCCTCGAAAAAATAGCAACACGGAATTAGATCAGTGCTGCCCGCAGAAGCACGGAAACCATTTCGTTCGAAAAATCCCAACACAATCGAGGCTGTAACCTGCTGATTCTTCGCGGTCGAAATGAACTGCGTGAGCCGTTTCGAAAAGAAATGTTTGTCGATACACGAATCCTTTGACTCAGCCTGAAGAGTGAAACGTAATCCGCGCACTTCCTCCAGTGCAAACAGAAATGGCTGGCAAGGTCACCGGAACGGCCCAGTGGATGGCGCACCAACTGTCATCAATTTCTTAGAAACTGGAACCGGCGCGCTCGTCGTCCCGTCCGGGGGAAGAAAAACCATTCATCTTCGTTCAGCGATGGCGATGCCCGTATGATGGACATCCTCCCGACAATAAGTGATGCTGTACCCAACATTCTGTAAATGCGCAAACAACTTTTCTCTTGAGTACCCAAACCGCGCATGAACTTCGTGATACTCGAATTGTATCCGCTGGATGAGCTGCAGGACTGCCGCCGGAGTCGAAAATAACACCTCCCATTCGCTGCCTTCGATATCCATCTTCAGCAAATCGATCTGCTTCAATTCCCATCTGCCGGCCAAGTCAGCAAGGCTGACGCATGGCACCCTGACCACTCGCTCTTCAGCTGTGATTTCATCGGCTGGAACTAATCGGCGTCTCTGCGATTCTCCATCGCTCAGCATCGTTCTTTCTCCGGATTGTGAGGAAAGCGCAACCTGAATCGCCTTCACCTGAGCATCGAGGTGGTTCGCCCGCAGATTGTATTGCAGGTTGGAAAATGTTTCAGGATAGGGTTCGAGTGCGAGGATTCGCGCCTCAGGAAGTTGCTTAGCTGCCCATACAGAGAACATTCCAATATTGGCGCCCGCATCGACTATGGTTCTGCAGTCACTCCACAAGCGATAACATTCGCAGACGAAGATCTGCCAAAAAACCCTCACTTCCCCCGCACTGCGGACCCGCAGTAGCCCTCCATCATAGAGGGGAACATCAAATGGATAGCGAAAAAAATCTCCGCCGCCAACGTAACGAGCCGCTAACTCGTAAGCAACCGAAGTCTTCCGCCTTGCGGCTAACAACTCGGGGAATCGTCTGAAACCGTGTAAAACCGTCGACAGCATAGCCACTGCGCCGCCAATCTCGCAAGAGACTCCTTCAATTTGTGCGTGGTCCGCATTGCGATCTCCCTCGCTCGTTGTAGGCGGAGGGTATACCGCTGGGGGAATGCGCGTCAGTCTAGAATGGGGGTAATTGTCGTTCCGCGTGGAGATTTGGTCAAGTGCACCAGCTACCGTTCAGCCCAACCACCGTGCCATGAGTAAGCAATCAAAAGTCTATTTGGAGAAAATTCAGGAGGCATGACAGTTGGGCATCGGTTGGGTAAATGACGCGATCGATAGATCCCTTCTCCCCGTCACTAATCTCTTCAACAACTTGCGTGGATTTCTCGGCCGCCTCGCTATCCAGTGCAACTTTTTGCATGGTTCCCAAAAGTTACTGAAGTTTGCCAGAACCAATCCAAGTCTTTGTTTCTAAACAATTTAGCCTGTATCGTCTTTTGTATACAAGGCATAATTGCGCCCCAAGGTAAGCGCCCCGTAAGTACGCAGGATATGACAGGGACTGCAACCATCGCCGCCAGCCTCCCCACTCGCTCGCACTCTTGGAGAGGCATGCCCCTTCCTGCCAAAGCTTTTGTCGGCATGATAGTGGTGGCCGGCACTGCAACGCTTCTGTATGGGGCGATTCACCAGACCAGCAAGAACATCGCCGAGTTCATCTGCTATCTCGGTATTGCCGTTCTGGCATCAAGGCTCAAGGTAAATCTGCCAGGCATCACCGGCACTCTTTCGGTGAACTTTTTGTTCATCCTGATCGGCGTGCTGGAACTGAGTTTCGCAGAAACACTTACTCTGGGCGCGGTCTCCATGCTGGCGCAATGTTTTTACCGGGACCGCCCGAACGCCATTCAGGTGACGTTCAACGTTTGCGCGGGATCGCTTTCGACCGCAGCCGCTTATCTGGCGTACCACCATCCCATCGCAACCCTCGTGGTGCCCAGCCGTCCGCTGCTGCTCGGGATTGCGGCTTCGGTCTATTTCATCGCCAATGCCGGATCGATTGCGACCGTAATCTCGCTGACCGAACGCCGGCCACTTACCAAGATTCTGGTCGACTGCTACTTCTGGTCTTTCCCCTACTATCTAGTAGGCGCCGGCATTGCCGGAACCATCGCCTGGCTCAACCAGAGATTCAATTGGGAAACCTCGCTGCTTATCGTTCCCGCCGCCTACCTCATCTACCGCTCCTACCGGTTGTATCTCGGAAAACTCGAGGACGAGAAGCGCCACGTGGAGGAGATGGCGAATCTCCACTTGCGTACCATTGAGGCTCTGGCGCTCGCCATCGAAGCCAAAGATCAGACCACCCATGAGCACCTGCAGCGCGTTCGCGTGTACGCCATCGAAGTGGCAAAAGAGCTGGGCGTAAAGGGAGCAGAGTTGGAAGCTCTTCATGCCGCCGCCCTCTTGCACGACATTGGTAAACTGGCTGTGCCCGAACACATCATCTCGAAGCCCGGCCGCCTCACGCCGGAAGAGTTCGAGAAGATGAAGATTCACACTCTGGTCGGCGCAGAAATTCTGGAGCGCGTCCGTTTTCCCTATCCCGTAGTGCCCATCGTGCGCGCCCACCACGAGAAGTGGGACGGTTCCGGCTATCCGATGGGACTAAAAGGCGCGGAAATACCCATCGGCGCCCGAATCCTCTCGGCAGTTGACTATCTGGATGCGCTCGCTTCCGATCGCCAATACCGGCGGGCTCTGCCGCTGCAGGACGTAATGCAGAAACTCGCCGCGGAATCAGGCAAGTCCTTTGACCCGAAAGTCGTCGACGTCCTGCAAAAGCGCTACCAGCATCTGGAGAGGCTGGCCGTGGCGAAGACCGCCGAAGATCAGAACACGCCGCTCTCTACCAGCATCAAAATCGAGCGCGGAGAAGCTCCAGCCGCCGGCTTTGAAAACGCAAGCGCACAGGACTCCCCCGGGCGCGAAGGCAGTTTCCTCTTCTCCATCGCTGCCGCCCGACAGGAGGCTCAATCCCTATTTGAGTTGAGCCAGGATCTCGGCGCTTCACTCAGTTTGGGTGAGACTCTCTCTGTGTTCTCGGTCAAGCTCAAGCCGATGGTCCCCTACGATGCCATCGCGATCTACATCCAGCGGGACCAGGAATTGATCCCCGAATATGTCAACGGGGACAACTATCGCCTCTTTTCTTCCTTGCGTATCCCAATGGGCCAGGGACTCTCCGGGTGGGTAGCACACAACAAAAAGCCGATCATAAACGGAAATCCCTCGGTCGAACCCGGATATTTGAACGACCCCACCAAGTTCAGCACATTGCGCTCCGCCCTCGCGATACCCCTTGAAGGAGTGGGCGGAGTGATCGGCGTACTCGCACTCTACCGCGCCGAACGCGACGCCTTCACTTCCGACCATTTGCGCATTCTTATGGCGGTCAGCAGCAAGATGGCGTTGTCCATCGAAAACGCTCTCAAGTACCAGCAGGCAGAGAGTTCGGCGACCACCGACTACCTGACCGGCCTGCCCAACGCACGTTCTCTCTTCCTGCAACTTGATCGCGAGCTGGCCCGCTGCAAGCGCGACAACTCCTCGTTGACCGTCATGGTCTCCGACATGGATGGCTTTAAGCAGATCAACGACCGCTTCGGACACCTCGAGGGAAATCGCGTGCTGCGCCTGTTCGCCCAAGCCTTAAAGGAAACTTGCCGCGAATACGACTACGTGGCCCGCATGGGAGGAGACGAATTCGTGGTCGTCGCCCCCGGACTTCCCCAGGATGTGACGTTAAAAAAAGCGGAACAGCTGCGAACCTTGGCCAAGCAAGCCGGCCTTGAAGTGTGCAATGAAGAAATTCTTTCTCTCAGCGTGGGACAGGCAGTCTATCCTGCCGACGGTGAAGACGCCGAGGAACTCCTCGCCGAGGCCGACCGCCGCATGTATCTGGAAAAACAGAAGCAGCTTTCCTACAAGGACCGCCGCTCCCAGCCGCGGCTAAAGTGCAGGGTCACGATTGAACTGCAGCCCGAAGCCGGAGGAGCTCCCGTATTCGGCAGCCTCACCGACATCAGTATGGGTGGCTGCTATGTCGAAACCAGCTCCATTCTCTCTCCCGGCACCAAGATCAAACTGGGTTTCTCCATGGAAGACGGCAGCTTGACTGCCGAAGGAGCGGTCGCAAGAATTGACCCCGGCTCCGGTATCGCCGTGCAGTTCAAAGAACCGAACCGCGAAGGCCGGGAGACCATGTTCAAGATCCTCGAACACGTGCAGAAGTCGACCGCGTTCTACAACAACCGCTACTTCGAGAATCTTCTGAAACGCTAGCCCGGGAATCACGATCCCAAATTCCACTAAGGGCTTGCTGAAAACTTTCGGCTTTTGGGGGGCGCAGCGCTTTCTGCCCTACGATAAGTCCCCCTGCTTTAAATCAAGGCTTCAGCCCCTGAGGCATTGATACTGTGTTTTTTCAGCAGCCTGTTCAGCTTTTCCCTAAGCGCCTTGCGACCAAAAACGACGCTGTTCTCTACGCCCGCTTGAAGCTCGCCTTCGCCGCCCTTACACTTGGGATATGCACGTCCACGCTCATGCCGAGGGCGGACCTACACGAGTGCTCAAAATTTCGCTTGGCGTGACGGCCGCCTACATCGTGCTGCTGGTTGTGGCTGGTGTCCGCGCCCATTCCCTGGCACTGCTTTCCGAGGCCGGACATAATCTATCGGACCTCCTCGCTCTTCTGCTCTCGCTGGTGGCGGTCTATCTGCAGTCGCGCCCGCCAAGTTCCACCAAAACTTATGGCTATCACCGCGCGGGTGTGCTGGCTGCGCTGGTGAATGCCGTCTCGCTGGTTGCGGTTTCGTTCTTCATCTTTTTTGAGGCCTTCCGGCGCCTGCGGCACCCCGAGCCCGTTCAGGCCGCCCTGATGATTTGGGTCGCCGCCGCCGGCGTGGTGATGAACGGAGTGATCGCCCTGTTGCTCTATCGTTCTGCTGGACGCTCCGGCGGCGACCTCAATATCCGCAGCGCCCTGCTCCATGAAGTGGGCGACACGCTCTCTACCGCGGCGGTGATTGCAGGCGGCTGGGCCATTCTGGTCACGGGGAACTACTGGATCGATTCCGCTCTCTCATTCGGCATCGGCGCGCTGATCCTGTGGTCGGGCTACGGCATCGTTCGCGAGACGCTGAACATTCTGCTCGAGGGAACGCCGCGCGGTGTGAAGCTCGAAATGGTCGAGACCGCCATCCGCTCCATCGACGGCGTCAACGACGTGCACGACCTCCACTGCTGGAGCATCGGATCAGAGACTCGCGCTCTCTCCTGCCACATCGCGATTGCCGACATCCCGCCTTCAGTCAGCGAGCGCATCCTTCGCGACGTAAAAGAGTGCTTGCATCGAGACTTCCGCATTGACCACACCACGGTCCAGTTCGAGCACGCGGTGTGCGAAGTGGCCCATGGCTGTGTGATTCCGGTGGGCGAGAGCGAAGAGCATTACCACAGCCACTAAGCACTAGCAAAAAAACCTACCCCAGCCTGGTTGCTAGAAATTGGCCCTGTTTACATGTAAAGTGAGGGCGTGAAGAGTTATCGTGTCACGCCCGAGTTGGCTGGTTTCGACCGTAAGCGGACCGTGGTCAGAGTCCTATTCGCAACTGGGCTGTTTGCCGTCTTGCAGATACTGTTTAACGTCCTATGGCCATCCCCGACACTGTCGAGGTACCTGTTGCGAGATTCTATTGGAGCGGTCATTAGCGGCATCATCTTCGCATTGTTGTTCGTGCTGGTATTCACCAAACGAGTTCTCACGTACGAACTGGTTGTCTCCGACGATTGCATTACCCGGTTGCACCCGTGGCCTGGGTTTGGGCGGTCCGTGCGAAAAAACGAAGCCAAGACGGTTGCAGAGACCGACGGGAATATCTTGACCGCCCCGGCACTGCGTATTTCAAAACATGGACGGTTTAGAACTTGGCTTTGGGGCAGTATCTGGATTCCCAAAGCACTTCCTGAATACCAATCCATCAGGGATCTGGCCATGAACTGGAAAGCTAATGTCTAGGCTTTAGGGCTAATCTACGTCGGTTAGCGAGCGCATCCTGCGAGATGTAAAAAAGTGCTTGCACCGAGATTTTCGCATCGACCACAACACGATTCAATTCGAGCACGCGGTGTGCGAAGTGGCGCATGGTTGTGTGATCCCTGTGGGCGAGAGCGAGGAACACCACCACCGCCGTTAAACCATCTAGCGGATCCAGCTAGCTTCCCGTTCACGATGTCTTCTTGAGCGAAGCGAAGGACCTATGTAATTTCCCGACGAATGCATTAGGTCCTTGGCCCGCAGAGGACGCGGACCTCAGGATGACAGGCCTGGTCTATCGAATTTGTCAGCCTAAGACGGAGCGCTCACTGCGAATTCGATGAAGAAGATATCCCACGACGGCAACATTGATAATGAGTATCAGAATTTTAATCGGAGTCGGATGGCGGTGTATCTCGTAGACCTCGAAGGGGACGAGCGAACTTGTGATGACGACGGTAAACCACTCAGCCCAACGTTTTACCAGCCAGAGACCTATCCCCTCAGTGAGGAACAGTCCCGCGTAAATGAAGCTGCCAAGTCCAAGATCCCTGATCTTATTCGGACTAAGGTTAGCCGCCTTCTCAAGGACGCGATCAACGTACTGGTTGCCTGGATTCAGGCCAAGCATCGCGACCCAACGTTCCAGCGCGCTGGCCACGTCCTTGTGAAGCAGCCTGAGAGCGCCCACACCAACCGCGATCAGAAGAATCGCTTTTACCAACTTGAATAGTGCGATCAGCCGGAGCAGTCTGCTATCAGAGGATTTCATGTGCCGCAATCGTAGCTCATCCCCCGCAGTTTCTCAGATGGAAAGCTACTCTGTCGAAGAGTAGCGATCTTGGGAATTCTGCTCTCGCCTGGCCTAGGAGTCCCCACTCTGTTTGGAGTAAATCTCCCGTACCCGCGCAATCGTGTCCGCCTCCTCTGCCGACTTGTCCGGACGCAGCCGCACGATCCGCGGAAAGCGCAGCGCATAGCCGCTGTCATGCCGGTCCGAGCGCATCATGTTGTTGAACGCAACTTCCAGCACAATCTTCGGCTCGACCGCACGGCGGAACCCTTGATCTTCAATCGTGTGTTCGAGAAACCACTGCGTCATCTCAGCTATTTCGACGTCGGTCAGCCCTGAATAAGCCTTGCCGATGTTCACCAGCCGGTCTCCATCCCACACGCCAAAGGTGTAGTCGCTGAGCACGCCGATGCGCTTGCCGTGCCCGTACTCGACTGCGGTCACCACCACGTCGAGCGTGGCCAGTTCGCGCTTCATCTTCAGCCACGCCTTCCCGCGCCTTCCCGGAGTGTAAGCTGAGGTCAGGTCTTTGATCATCAGTCCTTCATTCCCGCGCGCCTGTGCTGCCACGAAAAGCTCCTCCAGTTGCTCGGCCGAAGCGGCGCGAAACACTGGTGCACGAATGATGCTGGCCGCGACAGTCTCGTCTTCTACCTGCTCGTCCACGCCAAACGCAAGGTACCCCTGAGGTCCCGAACTCCGAGGTTTCCTGCGTGCAACTTCGTGTCCTTCGTGGTTGAAAGTTTTTCGTGACGACGCCAGCAACTCATCCACTATCCGCGCCCGCTCCCGCAACGGACGATCCATCACCAACTCCCCTCCCGCGTACAAGATATCGAACACAAGATAAGCGACGGGAATCTCCCGTAACATCCGTTCGCTCACTTTTTTCCTTCCCAGCCGCTGCTGCAAAACATTGAACGGCCGGGCGCGTCCCAGATCAGCGGCCTTGGCCTCGCTGGCCTCAGTGACCGGCCCATCCACCACTTCCTGTGTGCGAGCAAGCTCGACTGGATATTCCCAGGCCACGATTTCGCCATCGAGAATCGCCTCTTGCGGCAATCCCGCCAACGCATCCGGCAACTCTGGAAACGACTCTGTGATCTCGTCCCGCGTGCGCGAAAAGAATTTCACTTCACCGCCAGCGACATGCGCCTGCGCCCGGATGCCGTCGTATTTGTCCTCCACCGCGGCCTCGGCAAAATAGCTCAGGCCTTCTTCCGGAGACTCGATCGGACTCGCCAGCATGAACCCGATAGGATGAAACATCCGCATCTTCGCCTCTGCCAGCTTGCCTTCCGCTGCGAGGCGCAGCGTCTCGCCAATATCTCCCAGCAGCATGTTAGCCCGCTGAACTTCTGCGAGCGTGCCGCCATACGCTCTTGCAATCGCATCCTCCACCAGGCTCTCCTTCAGACCGATCCGCAGGTCCCCAGTCATGATCTTCACGATGTACTTGGCCTCAAGCGGAGTCGCGCGCGCCAGCAGATCGCGCACCAGCACACTCTTCGCCGCCGGCCCCCGTGCCGCCGCGATCCGCGGAAAAAAATCGCTCACCTCTAGAACGTCCAGCCCTTGTCCTGGGCGAGCCGCGAGCACTTCCCCCGCTACTGCCCCCAGGTCGCCATGCTTCCGGTACGCCGCCGTCAACTCGCTCTCTTCCGTCCCAGCGAGCTCCGCCACCACCCGCCACAACAACCGCCCACCCACTTGCAGCGGCGTATCCTCCCAGGCCGGAAACGGCCGTCCTGCGAGAAACACCGCAGACACGGCCGCCTCGTCCACCGTGCGCGACTTCAGGTAGTCAGCGACGATGCCCGTCTTCAACAGCTTCTTGGTTGTCCCCGCGATGGCCTCGCAGGTCTCAGCCAACCGCCTCATGAATCTCCTCGAACCTTATGGGAATGGGCTCTCCCGCGAGCCTGCCCGAGCGAAGCCGGAGGGTCGAGACCAGCAGAGCCTGGCTGCTTTCCCAGCGCGAGCGTCCCGCATTAGCTCCATACACTTAGCGGCGCTTAACTCCCCTCCACCCCACCACTTACAGGATCTCCCGCCTATCCTAACCGACAGTCCTCCTGTGATACCCTAATGACGGCGCTTTTAGGCCTGCGGAGCATCTAATACCCGTGCGTTATTTTCGAAATTTCCTGCGTTTCCTGGTGGCCGTGCAGCTTCTTCCCGCGCTTGAGAGTGGCGAAGAAACGCTGGTCGGTGGACAGGCCGTGCTTGAGGGCGTGATGATGCGCTCTCCTCACGCCTGGGCGATCGCCTGCCGCAAGCCCACTGGCGAAGTGGTCACCATGAGCGAACCGCTGGAGCGCCCGTCGGAAAGGCATAAATGGATGGCATGGCCCATTATCCGTGGCGTCATGACTCTGGGTTATGCCATGAACTTGGGATATCGCGCTCTGCGTTTTTCGGCAAACGTCGCAATCGAAGATCTGATGCAGGAAGATCGCAAGAAAGGCCATGTGGAGACAGCCGCCCTTCGACAGGCTCAGGGCAGGCTCTCGGCTGTCCCGGCGGAGCGAAGCGAGGCGGAATCTTCCAAATCCCAGACCCGTGAAAGAGCAGCCGCCCTGAGCGGCTGGCTGGCCACCGTCAACATCGTCATCTCTCTCGCATTCTTTATCTTCATGTACAAGTACATTCCTCTGCTAGCCGCGACGGAGCTCAAGAAACTCGATCCCGCTCTCGGGGGCCGGATCATGTTCAACCTCGTCGATGGCGCCGTCCGCCTGACCCTGTTCCTGCTCTTCATCTGGGGAGTTTCTCTCTGGAAAGATATTCGTCGCGTCTACGAGTACCACGGGGCCGAACACAAAACAGTATTCGCCTTCGAAAACGGAGATCCACTCGAAACCGCCGAAGTCCAGAAGTATTCGACCTTCCATCCGCGTTGCGGCACCAGCTTTCTGATGACGGTCATGCTGATCTCCATCGGCTTCTACATGCTGGTCCCGTTTACCACGTTCTGGGCGCGTTTCGCTTCGCGCATCGTGCTACTGCCGGTGATTGCCGGAGTCTCCTACGAAATCATCCGCTTCGCCGCCAAACACCGTGGCTCGCTCTTCGCCCTGATGACCGCCCCCGGCCTTTGGCTGCAGCGCATCACGACGAAGCCTCCCTCCGATGAACAGGCCCAATGCGCCATCGTCGCGCTCGACCATGCCATGGCGCTCGAAAAAGAACGCGGCGGCGAACTGGTAATTGCCTAGCGGCCCCCGCCGCGAATACTTCTCTCTGCATCCCCAAAGTCACTACAATGCCGTAGAGACGTAACTTGTTACGTCTCGCCCGCTGCGAACCGGGCCCGGCGCAAACCGAGACGTAGCAAGCTACGCCTCTACGAAAGCCGATTGACATGTTTGAAAGATTGGACCAAATCGAAGCCCGTTACGAAGAGCTCACTAGCGCTCTGGCCTCGCCGGATATCGTGAACGACTCGGCGAAATACCAGAAGACCGCCAAGGCGCACGCCGAAATCGCCCCCATGGTCGAAAAGTATCGTGAGTACAAAGACCTCACCAAAGGCATCGCCGACAGCAAGGCCATGCTCGCCGACGAAAAAGATCCCGAGATGTGCGCCTACGCGCAGGAAGAGCTCGACAAGCTGGAAGCGCGCGTTACCGGCGTCGAAGAAGAGTTGAAAGTTCTGCTCCTGCCCAAGGACCCCAACGACGAGAAAAATATTATCCTTGAAATCCGCGCCGGCACCGGCGGAGACGAAGCCACGCTCTTCGCCGCCGAGATCTTCAGGATGTACACTCGCTACGCTGAAACTCAGCGCTGGAAAGTGGAAGTGCTCTCCGCCTCGGAATCATCCGCCGGCGGCCTGAAAGAAGTCATCGCCATCATCGAAGGCAATCGTGTCTATTCCCAGCTCAAGTACGAGAGCGGCGTGCACCGCGTGCAGCGCGTACCTGCCACCGAGCAGCAGGGACGCGTCCACACCTCCGCCGTCACCGTCGCCGTGCTGCCTGAGGCCGAGGACGTCGACGTCAAGATTGAAGCCAAGGACCTGCGCATCGATACTTTCTGTTCCTCCGGTCCCGGCGGTCAGTCGGTGAACACGACGTACTCCGCCGTTCGCATCACCCACATTCCGACCAACACGGTTGTCAGTTGCCAGGACGAAAAGTCGCAGATCAAGAATCGCGAAAAAGGAATGCGGGTGCTGCGTTCGCGTCTCTACGAAATCGAAATGGAAAAGCAGCAGTCGGCGCTGGCCAAAGAGCGCAAGGCCATGGTGGGTTCCGGAGACCGCAGCGAGAAAATTCGTACCTACAACTTTCCGCAGAATCGCCTCACCGACCACCGCATCGGCTTCACCATCCACCAGCTAGAAGCCGTGATGGACGGCAAACTCCAGCCACTAGTCGACGCTCTGATCACGCACTACCAGGCCGAAAAGCTGAAGCAGGAAACCGCCAGCGTTGTGTGATTTCGTGTGGGGGACAGGTGAAATCGTGTGGGGACAGCCGCCCTCGGCTGTCCAGCCGGGCGAAGCCCGGTACCCGGTAGAGGTATTGCGTTTCCCCATCGGCTCTTAGGAAAAAGAATCATGACCGACTTGCATTCGACACTCTCGTCAGTTCTCGCCGACCGGTACACGGCAAACGCAAAAAGAATCCACGAATTGCCGCGCCCCTGACCGAAGCCCAATTCTGGCAAAGGCCCTTCCCCTTCGGAAACAGTTTCGGCCACCTGGTCCTCCACCTCACGGGCAACCTGAATTACTACATCGGCGCACAGATTGCGAAGACTGGCTACGTCCGCGACCGCCCGCGTGAATTCGCCGACCCGAATCCTCCGTCGAAAGACGAAGCGCTCAAACGCTTCGCCGACGCCGTCGCCATGGTCGTCAGAACCATCCCCACGCAGTCGCCTCAGCACTGGGCCGCCGACTATTCCGGCGTTGGCGCCAACGCGCTCAACCGCCTCGACATGGTCATCCAGTGCGCCGCCCATATGCAGCACCACATCGGCCAGATGATCTATCTCAGCTACGAGTGGAAGCGGCAGAACACTCCGTGAATTCCTCAGATCTCCACTTCGCCTTCCAGGTAGAAAACACAGGTACCTTCCAGTTCGATGCGATCGCGGACCAGCCGGCAAATGATCTCTCCCCCACGCCGCGAAGCCTGATAGGCGCGAAACATAGTCTTGCTCAATCGTTGAGCCCAACAGGGCGCCAGCATGCAGTGCGCCGCTCCGGTCACGGGATCCGTCGAGATGGTTCATCTTCATTCTGCCGTTTTTGTTTTTTCTCTGGGTCTGTGTACCTCTGTGGTGAAATGATCTGGTGCAACTCAAGGCCGCCCTTACCGCAGCCATCACCCGCCTCACACTAGCCCAAGTTCCCTCTCCACGCATGAACGCCGAGTTGCTCTTGATGTTCACGCTGGGACGCGATCGTGCCTATCTCTATGCCCATCCTGAACGCGAGCTCACGGTAGGCGAAGAAGCCCGATACGATTCTGGGCTCACCGAGCGCGCCCGCGGTTTCCCGGCGCAATACATCACAGGGCATCAGGAATTCTGGGGCATGGATCTGATCGTCACTCCCGCCGTTCTGATTCCGCGTCCCGAGACTGAGCACGTAGTCGAAAGCGTTCTCGAACTCGCTGGTGTGGAGCGGGCTGGCGGGCAAGAGTGCCCGCCCTACACAATCCCTCTACGTATGGCCGACGTGGGCACTGGCTCCGGCTGCATCGCGTTGGCCTTGGCCAAAGAGCTGCCTAAGGCCGAAATCCATGCCGTCGACATCTCGCCCGCGGCCCTGGAAATCGCCCGCGTCAATGCCGCCCGCCATCAGCTTGATTCACGAATCCAGTTTCACCATGCCGACTTGCTTGCTGGGTTCGAAAACAATTCCCTCGACTTCGTAGTGTCTAATCCGCCCTACGTCGGCGAATCTGAAGCCGATCAGGTACAACTCGAAGTCCGCAAATTCGAGCCCCGCAATGCCGTTTTCGCCGGACCCACGGGGCTTGAGGTCATCGCCCGCCTCATTCCTCAGGCACATGCCGCCCTCAAACCCGGCGGCTCGCTGGTCATGGAAATCAGCGGTACGATTTCAGCAGAGGTGGAACGGATGCTGCGAGATTGGAACAACGTTCTGATCAGCCCGGATCTTCAATCGATCCCGCGCGTGGCACAAGCGGAAAAATAGCGCAGGGAGGACTGACGGGACGGTTTCACGCCACTGTTTTTCTTAGCGCTCTTCGCGCAGCCTTGGCGTCCTTTGCGGTTAACTTTTGTTCGTGTGCGGCTCGTGACTATGGCCGCACTGTCGCCGGCAGAATCTCTTCCACGTCGACGATGCTGGTCGGATATTTTCCCGTATAGCAAGCCGAGCAGTAGGAAGTCGTCTCGCCCTCCCCGCATGCTTTCTTCAATCCATCCAGGGAAAGATATGCCAGTGAATCGGCCCCGATGTATTCGCGAATCTCCTCGACCGACTTATTCGCCGCGATCAGCTGCTTCTTCGAAGGCGTGTCCACTCCGTAATAACAGGGTGAAATCGTCGGTGGACAGGAGATGCGCATGTGCACTTCCTTCGCGCCGGCGTTGCGAATCATGCGCACGATCTTGCGGCTGGTCGTGCCCCGCACGATCGAGTCGTCAATCAGCACTACGCGATTGCCCTGAAGCAGCGAGCGGACTGGATTCAGCTTGAGCTTCACGCCAAAATCGCGGACAGTCTGCCGGGGCTCAATAAACGTGCGCCCCACGTAGTGATTGCGGATGAGCGCGAAGCGGAATGGAATGCCGCTCTCCGCCGCATATCCCACCGCCGCCGTCACACCCGAATCAGGCACGGGAACAATGAGATCGGCATCCACGGGCGCTTCGCGCGCCAGTTGCCGTCCCAGTTCCTCGCGGCTGGTTTGTACCGCTCGGCCAAACACCACGCTGTCGGGACGGGAAAAATATACGTGCTCGAAGATACAGCTCGATTGCGGCGACGAGGTGGAATAGAAACGGGACGAAGTTCCCTCCGGCTCCACCACAACCAGTTCGCCGGGTTTCACATCGCGCTCGTAGGTCGCGCCAATCAGGTCAAAAGCGCAAGTTTCGGAGGCAAAGACGACTGTGTCCCGTCTCTGGCCCTCGAGCGCGGGGATGCGCCCCATGGCCAGTGGCCGGAAGCCCCGCGGATCGCGTGCTGCAAAGACGCGATCGTTGCTCATCATCACCAGCGAGAACGCTCCCTCCACGCGCCGAAGCGCGTCGGCCATCGCTTCGGGCAGGGTCTGTTCTTTCGAAAGCGCGATCAGGTGCACGATCACTTCCGTATCGCTGTTGGTCTGAAAAATCGAGCCTTGCCGCTCCAGCCGGCTGCGGATTTCCGTGGCATTCACTAGGTTGCCGTTGTGCGCGACCGCAATAGCGCCCTTGTTCGACTGCACCAGGATCGGCTGTGCGTTCAAAAGTGCTGAATCCCCGGCTGTCGAATAACGAGTGTGCCCAATTGCCAGCGAGCCGCGCATTCTCGACAACACGTCTTCGGTGAAGATGTCGGCAACCAGGCCCATGGCCCTGTGCACGCGCGAAGTCAGGCCATCAGAAGTGACAATCCCCGCCGACTCCTGCCCGCGATGCTGCAACGCGTGCAGCCCCAGGTAAGCCAGCTTCTCCGCCTCAGGATGGGCAAAGATCGCCACCACGCCGCACTCATCGTGAAATTTGTCAGAAGAAGACATTTCGCTCCTGGCTTTTAAGCTTCTAGCTTCTAGCTTCTAGCTCTTAGCTTCTAGCTCCTACCACCGGCCATGTGGGGACAGCCGCCCCAGCTGTCCGGCCGAGCAACGCTCGGCGGTTTTTCCCGCGAAACTGCACTGCCTTTCGCCACCGTTCTCATTCAAGGTTTTCAGTCCGCAGCTACAGCCTCCGGCTCAGTCCGTAACGCCGACTCCAAAGCCCCTTCGTAATCCCCACTCAATTCCGCAACGGATGCCGAAACCAGAACCTTGCCATCCAGCGAGATTTCCAACCGATTCGGAATCGTTTCTCCAATCACATCGGCCGCAATTCCGTATTTCTCCGCCAGTTGTTTGATTCGCGACACCTTGCCGGGGTCGCACGAGAGCACGATCCGGCTCGCATCTTCTCCAAACAAGGCGAACTCCGCAGGAAGCCCGCCAGATGCAACATTCACTCGCGCACCCACGCCCTTGGGAAATGCCTTCTCCGCCAGCGCAACCGCGAACCCGCCCTCGCTGCAATCATGCACGGATTCCGCCAAGCCCTGCTGAATCAATGCGATGACGGCCTTCTGCAACGCGGCTTCCCGCTCCAGATCAAGTTGTGGAGGATATCCCCACAACGATCCCAAAATTTCTTTTGCGTATTCCGACGACCCGAACTCACTCTCTACGTCGGTGATATCGCTCGCCTCGCCAGCGCGCAATAGCACGATGGTGTGGCCCGCCGAAGCAAAATGCATCTTTGCGGTTTTGTGCACGTCTTCCAGAATTCCCACAACTCCAAGCACCGGTGTGGGATAGATGCCTTCTCCCAGCGTCTCGTTATAGAAACTCACATTGCCGCCGGTGATGGGGATCTCCAATTCTTCGCAAGCCTTGGTGATGCCATCAATCGTCTGCGAGAACTGCCACATAATGTGCGGCTTCTCGGGATTCCCGAAGTTCAGGCAATTGGTTGCTCCCACGGGGGTTGCACCCGAACACGCCACCTTGCGCGCTGCCTCGGCGACGGCATGCATTGCACCCAAACGTGGATCGAGATAGCACCAGCGTCCATTGCCGTCGAGAGCCATCGCCAGTCCCCGCAGCGGGCCCTCGCGATTTGAATCCTTGATGCGAATCACGCCCGCATCGCCCGCTCCCGGCGCTTCGACAGTATTGGTTTGCACCATGTGATCGTATTGCTGCCACACCCAGCGCTTGCTGCATATGTTCGGGCTGGCCAGAAGCTGCTTTAGATCTTTTGTGAAGTCGTCGGCTTCGCCCAGCTTGATTTGTGCTGGCATCTCGCGCGGAACGGGCGGCTCCCAGCGTGCCAGCGGACGCTTGTAGACCGGGGCATCATCCGTGAGCGCCTGATTCGGAATTTCGGCGACGACCTGACCGTGTTCAAGCACGCGCAACTTGTTGTCTGTCGTTACCTTGCCGACTTCCACTGCATCCAGTCCCCATTTTTCGAAAACGCGAAAAACTTCCTGCTCGCGCCCTTTTTGCGCCACCAGCAGCATGCGTTCCTGGGACTCGCTCAGCATGATTTCGTAAGGACTCATGCCGGTTTCGCGTTGTGGCACGCGGTCGAGTTCAATCTCGATGCCGACGTGGCCGCGTCCGCCCATCTCGCAGGTGGAACACGTAAGCCCGGCCGCACCCATATCCTGAATGCCGACGATGGCGCCAGTCTGCATGGCCTCAAGGCAGGCTTCAAGCAGCAGCTTCTCCAGAAAAGGATCGCCGACTTGCACGTTGGGGCGCTTGGCCTCGGAACCCTCGCTGAACTCTTCGCTGGCCATGGTGGCGCCGTGAATGCCGTCGCGGCCGGTCTTCGCGCCGACGTAGATCACTGGATTGCCATCGCCGGCGGCACGCGCGTAGAAAATCTGATCTTTTCGAACCAGCCCGAGGGCGAACGCATTCACCAGCGGGTTGCCGGAGTAGCAGGGCTCGAACTTCGTCTCACCACCGAGGTTGGGCACGCCGAAGCAGTTGCCATAAGAGGCAACGCCTGCGACGACGCCTTCGAGGATGGAGTGGTTCTTATGAATCTCTTGTGTGGCGCGGACACTCTTGTCCGCGGATTTTGACTCGTCGATTGAACCAAGACCGGCCGCTGGTGCGGCCGTAGCGGGCAGGAGTGCCCGCTCCACACCTGCCCGCTCCACACGAATCGGCCCGAAGCGCAGCGAATCCATTACTGCTACCGGCCTTGCTCCCATGGTGAAAATGTCGCGGAGAATTCCGCCTACGCCGGTGGTTGCGCCTTGAAACGGCTCAATGAACGACGGGTGATTGTGCGATTCGATTTTGAAGGCGCAGGCCCAGCCATCGCCGATGTCGATGATGCCGGCGTTTTCTCCCGGCCCTTGCACCACCAGCTTGCTGCGCGTGGGCAAGCGCCTGAGGTGCACGCGCGACGACTTGTAGGAGCAGTGCTCGCTCCACATCACGCTGAAGATCCCGAGTTCGGTGAGCGTGGGCTCGCGCCCGCCAAGAAGTTGTTTGATCTTTTCGTACTCGTCGGGCGTAAGGCCGTGCTGCCGGATCGTCTCCGGAGTGAAGGCTTGGGCTGAGGAGGTACTCATGGAAGGTAAGTCTATTGTCGCATTTCTCTTGGCGGAGGTAGGGGAGAATCTTAAGATTTTCTGGCGGAGAAAGGGCCAACCGCCAGCCGCGACGCCGCAGTTACTGTCGTAGGACATAATACGTTACGTCTCTAAAAACTGAACGGGCCACCCTCTCTCCAAGGTGGCCCGACCGAGACTGCGGTGGCAGGGGCAGAAGTCATCAGCGGGAATCGAAGGGGGAAGTGGCGTCGATCTGGTTGAAGATCGTCTGGCCGCCCGAGGACGAGGTCGCCTGGGTTGCGGTCAAAGCGGTAACAGAGACCAGGTGGACTGCACTGCCGCCCACATCGGCGACGGGCACGGTCAGCTTGATGACCCCGGGACTGGCCGCTGTGTAAGTGCCCTGGATGGTGTGTGCCGGGGGGTAGGTGAGGAACTTGCCATGGGTGGTGTCGATGGACGCGGTCTCGCCGTCAAAGAAAGTGGGCGCCTGGCCTCCGTCCGACTCCATGGCCGCGAAATGTGTGTGACCAGCGCCATTGGCATCCGGGACTTCCCAGCGCACCAGCCAGACGGCATTGGCTCCCCCCAGGGTGGGGGAAACGAGGAGGCTGGTGAGATCTTTCACGTTGATGGTGATCTGGTAGTGCTGCGAATCCGGTTTCGCAATCGCCGCTGACTGGATCACTAAGTTTCCTGACGCGGGTGTGGTCAAACCGTTGGCGGAAAAGAAAGCGTCGGGCGAACCTTGCGCGCTGCCGGTCGCTCCTGCCGCTCCCTTGACCTGACCGAAGCTGGTGTAGAGGCTGGGGCCGGAGACCTGGCGGTTGAAGGCGATGACGGCAGAGGAGGTTCCACCGACAAAATTTTGATTCACCGCGTCGGCCCAGACCACGTTAGCCTCGCCATGCAGGCCGGTGTTCACGCTCAGGAAGTCGAGCACACCGCGGTCGCCACCGGTGGAGCATCCGATGCCCATCGTGCAAATGGCTCCATAGTGATTGGAGACCTCCGAGACCTGCGTGGTGGTAAAGGTGGGCGCGGCGCTAAGGGCGTTGAGGCTCTGCGCCATCATGACGAGCCAGTGAGCCTGAATCGCGCTCGATCCGCAGGGCTGCGCCGGGCAAGAACCGAGAGTGGTAGTACCGTACCAGACGATATCAACTCTTCCCGCGTCTCCGGCGGCGATCCAGGGGAAGACATTGGTCTGCAGAGTGGGCGTGCCCGCAGTGACCTTGATTGGCGCGCCCCAGCGCGCACCGTGATCGGCGGAGGCGGACATGAAAATCTGGCTGGAGCCGTTGATGTTGCCGCTGCTGGAATCAACCGTGGCCTGCGACCAGACCGCGTAGAGGTTGCCGGCACTGTCGATGGTGAAGGGAGCAAAATCCTGCCCGACGGTGACGGTGCTGTTGCCGCTGGAATCGAGCGGGGCGCTGTATACGATGTTGGTGGTGCACAGCGACGGTTGCATCTGGCAAAGTGTTTGGCCGTTGGTCAGCGTGATGGCAGTGGCGCTGGAGTATCCCTGGGGAAAGCGCACCATGACGATGGCGTTGGAATTGCCATTCACGTCGCCCCCGCTAAGGATGTGCCCAGAAGCATCAACCAGCGCGGTGTGTCCAATATAAACGCCGCCGCTGGAGTCGGTGAGGATGCCGGAAACGATGCCGTCGGGCTCGATCTGTTGCGCCGGCAACGGAGTGAACGTCACTCCATCCTGCGAGCGCGTAATTTCGACGATATTGTTGCCTACATTGCCCAGCCCGCAACCGGTGGTGCACTGCGCGATCTCGTCAACCGTCTGGTAAAGAGCACCTCCTGCCTGGGGATCGCCAAAGGCCGTAATCCACGGGCGATCCACACCAACGGCGTCGGCAGCGTTACAGGTGCTGAGCCAGGTGCCGCCTTGGTCAGAGCTGACACTGTTGCTGACGTTGGTGAGTCCCTGAAGGTCGGCATAATACAGGCGATTCTTCGAGTCCACGGCCAAAGCAGAATCTCCGCCGCCGACGCAAGTGACGTTCGGTTTTCCATACGGCGGCAGATTCCCCGGTACCAGGTGGAAAGTCTTCCCGTGATCGGTGGAACGCCAGACGAAACTCGCGGTGGTGGAGAATCCAAAGGGAGCGGAAACGTAAATGCGATCCTTGGAGTCGATCGCAAGGCTGGGCTCGCCGGTGACGCGTTGATGATCGACGATAACTTCGCGGCCAAAAGCCGGAACCGTGGTACTGCTTCCGCTGGCGCTGACTGCGGGGGCGAGCCAGAAGGCCGATATAGAAACCACGAAAAGAGCCACGGCGAAAGCGGCTGCAAACCAGGGGGAAGACTTCTGATCTCTCGCCCGGCGCGAGATGGTGGAATCGCAGGCTGAGTTGTCACTTGCAGGTTGATGGTTCCGGTGGCGAGGAAACAGAACAGCGCCGAAACCGGAAATCATCCTTGATCTTTTCATTGCGCGTTCTCCTTATCATTTTTTGGAAGCGGGCCGACGAGGGGCGAACAACTTTCTGGGCTGCCGACGCAGCACTGCGAAACATCCGGGCAACAGCTGCGCAGACGAACCAAGTACAGGCTCAGGATTCATGTCGAAAACGTTCCCAGACGCGATTGGTGTCCCGGGAAAGCTAAGAGACGGAAGCTGGATGCGGATGGGAATCCGAGGGTTGCCGCCATTCTTTGCCTGAGCGCAAAGACTGCTGAATATGCTGAGAGGCCTCTGGACAAAAGCCCCTTCCACGATCCGCTGGTTGAAGGCCGGGGCCTAGTATGATTTCAACGGAATGAAATCCATCATCGTAGGAACGGCCGGGCATATCGACCACGGAAAGACAGCGTTAGTGAAGGCGCTGACCGGGATCGACGCGGACCGACTGGAGGAAGAGAAACGGCGAGGCATCACCATTGACCTCGGATTTGCGCACATGGACTTGCCGGGCACGAAGGGCGAGAAGCTGCGGCTGGGTTTTGTGGACGTACCCGGGCACGAGCGATTTGTGCGCAACATGCTGGCTGGAGTGGGCGGCATTGACCTGGTGCTGCTGGTAATTGCGGCGGACGAATCCATCAAACCTCAAACGCGCGAGCATTTCGACATCCTGCAACTTCTCGGCGTACAGCGCGGAATCACGGTGCTGACCAAGTCCGATGCGGTGGATGCGGAGACGCTCGATGTGGTGCGACTCGAGGTGGAGGAATTTCTGCGCGGAACATTCCTGGATCAAACAGTCTCGGATCAAACAAGCTTGGATCGACCAAGTCTGGATCGACCAAAATCGGACGATTTAAAGTCGATCATCGCCGTAAGTTCGCTCACCGGGGCTGGACTAGAGCAACTGAAGCAAGCGATTGTCGAGGCCGTGGCCGAGGTGCAGCCACGGGACTCGCAAGCGATCGCTCGTTTGCCCATCGACCGGGTGTTCACCATGAAGGGATTCGGCACGGTGGTGACGGGAACACTGATTGCGGGCACAATTCGCAAGGAAGACGAGATGGAAGTTTTCCCCAGCAGACGGCGAGTGCGCGTGCGCGGATTGCAGGTGCACGGTCAACACGCGGAGGCGGCAACCGCGGGACAACGGACTGCTCTAAACCTGGCGGGGGCGAGCAGGGAAGATTTGTCGCGAGGGATGACGCTGGCACCACCGGGGACGTTCGAAGCTACGCGGCGCGCGGACGTAAGGTTGCGACTCTTGTCTTCTGGACCGCGTCCGCTGAAGAGCCGCACGCGGGTGCATTTTCATTCCTACACGATGGAGACGGTCGCGGAGGCCGTGCTGCACGGGACAAAACAAATTGCGCCGGGTGAGGAGGCGTTTGTCCGGCTGAAGCTACCGGAAGCGGTTCTATTGTTGCCTGGAGACCGATTCATCATCCGGCAGTTTTCGCCAGTGGTAACGATCGGGGGCGGCGTTGTGTTGGACGCGGCGCCGATCCTGCGCAGGCCAGGACAAAGCGATCTGCTGCAAACCCTGGCCGGCGGCGATGCAGAAGCGATTCTAGAAGCGCGGATTGCGCGGAGGCAGCAGGACGGCATTTCGTTGTCCCGCCTGGTTGGAGAGACTGGCTGGACGAGAAGCCTAATCGAATCCCTGCTGAGCGGCCCAGTGAAGCAGGGGCGCGTTGTGCGGATCGCGGACGTGTTCCTGGAATCATCTGCGGTCGACGCGCTGAAGAGGCTCATCGTGAGCAGGGTCGATGACTTTCACCAGAGGAATCCGCTGGTGGGGGGAATCAGCAAGGAAGAATTGCGGGTGCAAGCCAAGGCGAGTCCAGAGGTTTTCGACGCGGTGGTCGCGATGCTGGTGCGCGAAAAGAAAATTGAAGTCACGGGTGACCTGGTGCGACGGCCCGGACTCGGTGTGGTCATGAAAGACGAAGAGGCGGCGGCGAAGAAGAAGATCGAAGAAGCCTTCGGGCAAGCTGGGTTGAAGGTGCCGGCGCTGCAGGAGGTGATCGCGGGGCTGAAGGTGGACAGAGTTCGGGCGCAAAAAATCGTGACGCTCTTGCTGCGGGAGAAGGTGCTGATCAAAGTGTCTGATGAACTTGTATTTCATCGCAGCGCGCTGGATGAGTTGCGGCGGCAGCTTGCCGCCTACCGGGTTAAATCTTTGAAGATCGATGTGCCGCAGTTCAAGGAACTGACCGGGGTAAGCCGGAAATATGCCATCCCTCTGCTCGAGTATTTGGACCGGGAGCACGTGACCAAGCGCGTTGGAGATGCGCGCGAGATTCTTTAGCGACCTTCAGAAAACCTTAACCACAGAGGGCACGGAGACCGCAGGTTAGCGAAAGAAGTCTAGCTTCATCCGTGGGAATCCGCGCAGATCCGTGGCAAAGAACTTAGATCTTTTCTTCCGGGAACTCCAATTCCAAGCCTAGCGGGTCGGTCAGACGGTTGGTCAGGTTGGCCAGGCCTGTCAGCACGTGAATGTCAACGATTTCTGGTTCCGAAAAATCTCTGGTCAAGGGCGCGAAGTCGGCGTCGGTGACGTCGTGCGGCGCACGCGTCAGTTTGTCGATGTAGTCGAGGGCTGCCCGCTCTTTCTCCGTGTAGCGCGAATAGCTTCCCGCCTTGAGCGCGGCCCAATCTTCTGGGGTGAGACCGACTCGCCTCGACGAGGCGAGATGGTGTTGAGTTCAATAGTGGCACCGGTTGATCAGCGAAACGCGAATATAGATCAATTCGTAGAGCTTACGTTCGAGGGAGCGGCCCACGCTGGCGTAGAAGCTTAGAAAATTCTTAAGCATCTCGGGACGGTGCGCGAGAGCTTTCTGTACGTTGCCAGGCTGGCCGCGAAGAGTTTTCTCGTAGATCTCTTTTACTTCGGGGTTTGCGCCTTCCGGGCTGATCAAGCTAATACGTGCCATCGAATCCTCCGGGATTGCGGGTAGAACTTCTTTGTCTTCATCATCGCAGATTGGCAGGTTTTGTGCAGGCGGCCGAGGCGAGCGTGGTTCAAGAAAACAGGCTCGATGCCGATAACTTGATTACGGACTCTTGCATGGGAACCATGAGGACCATGATTTGCGTGGCGGCGCTGGTTTCCGCGGGGAGGCTTGCGGCGCTTGCTCAAGGAGGCTCCGATGCAGATGCAGTATCCAAGATCCTCGCTCTGAAAAGTGCATGGAACCAGGCGGTCGAGACCAGGGACACGAAGACATTGAATGCAATCTTCGACAACTTCCTGGTTTATGTAGAGCATGACGGCCCGTGTGATGAGCAAGGCGGAGTATCTGGCCACCGTGAAAAAGAGTCGGCGGAAACCCGCAGCACGTCACGACGGAAGGCATGACGGCGCACATCGTGGGGGACCACGGCGATCGTCACCGGGATTTTCCGCGAGAGAGGCGTGCACGAAGGGAAGCCGTACAGCTGGCGTGGGCGCTTCATCGATACTTGGATATTCAAGAACGGGATCTGGGTTTGCGTTGCGGCTCAAACAACGCTGGTACAGCCCTGAAAATTGGCGCTCCTGCAGCATAGCCAACCTGGTCAAAGCCACGCCGATCCGCTACTGATATATTCTTCCTGCTGATGCTCCTGATTCGTCCTGCGACCGTGAATGACGTGGCGCTGCTGCGGACGATGATCCGCGAACTGGCGGAATATGAGCGCGAGCTGGACATGGTCGAGATCACGGAAGCGGCCTTAACGCGGGATGGATTTGGCGCGAATCCTAGGTTTCGCGCCCTCATAGCCGAATGGGAGAGACAGCCCGCAGGATACGCCCTGTTTTTTGGCTACTACTCGACCTGGACAGGGACGGGATTGTTTCTGGAAGACTTGTTTGTGCGGGAGCAGTTTCGCGGTCGCGGGATTGGAAGGGCGTTGTTTGCCGCGGTCGCGCGCATAGCGGTACGGGAAAATTGTTACGGAGTGCAATGGGAAGTGCTGGACTGGAATGAGAGGGCGATCGAGTTTTATAAATCTTTGGGAGCGGAGTTCCGCGATCGATGGCGGCCGGTGTTGCTGACGGACGACGCACTGCGGAAGTTGGCGGAGAAAGCATCGTGAGCGCAGCTTCGGGGGGTTGCATATTTGGCTTTGACTCGCTGCAAGCAATGAACGAACTCTTCTGGAGGAAGGGCAATATGAAATCAGCGAGCCTTTTGACGGTTTTGTTGTGTGCAACCGCCTTGTTTGCTCCGGGGCAAGAAGCATCCGATTCCGCCACCAAATCGAAAATTGCGGCCCTGGAAGGCGCATGGAACCCGGCGTACAAGTCGGGAGACGCAAAGGCGCTGGATGCGCTCCTCGATAACAGTATTGTGCTGGTGAACGATGACGGCTCGGTGCAGACCAAGGCGGAGTTTCTGGCAAGCGTGCAGCCGTCTGGCACGAAAGCCGGTTCCCAGGAGCAGCAGGTCGCGCCGGAGTCGATGTCGGTGCACGTGTTTGGGAATACGGCGATTGCCACGGGGGTATTTCGAGCAAAAGGAGTGGATGGCAGGAAATCCTACGTTCGCCGAGAGCGGTTCATCGACACGTGGATCTACAAAGACGGGAACTGGATCTGCGTTGCCACCGACGCTACGCCGATCCTGCACTGAAATGCTGGGGTGGGGTCGCAAATAATGGAAGCTGTGGTCAGAATTATCGGCGCGGGACTGGCGGGGTCCGAGGCGGCGTGGCAGTGTGCGCGTCGGGGCGTGGACGTGGAGTTGTTTGAGATGCGTCCAGTGCGGTCGACGCCAGCGCACCAGACGGCAGACTTCGCGGAGCTGGTGTGTTCTAACTCGCTGAAGTCGGATAGTGAGAATACGGCTCCGTGGTTATTGAAAGAAGAAATGCGGCGGGCGGGATCGCTGCTGCTGAACATTGCCCGGGCCTGTGCGGTTCCGGCAGGACACGCGCTGGCGGTCGACCGGGTGACGTTTGCGGCGAAGGTTACGGAGGCGATTTCGCGGGAGCCGCGGATTACGGTGCGGCGGGAAGAAGTGACTTCCATTGACGAAGCGGGCGAGCAGATCACCATCATCGCTACCGGACCGCTGACTTCGGAGGCGCTGGCGGGGGAGATTGCGCGGTTAAGTTCCTATACCTCAGCGGCTGAAGCCTCTATTGAAGATGGGACTGAGACCGCAGCGCTGGAAGCGCCGCGCCACCCAACATCAGAAATTCTCCATGCAGCCGAGACAGGTAGCTCACACAATCTTTATTTCTACGATTCGATCAGTCCGATTATCGAGGCGGAGTCGATCGACATGGCGCGGGTGTACATGGCGGCGCGATATGACAAAGGGTCGGCGGACTACATTAACTGTCCGATGACGCGAGAGGAATACGATCGTTTCCTGGATGCGTTGCTGGCGGCACAGCCGGTGGAAGCGCGGGAATGGGAAAGGCTGAATTACTTCGAGGGCTGCCTGCCGATCGAGGAGATTGCGCGGCGCGGGCGGGACACCTTGCGCTTTGGGCCGATGAAGCCGGTCGGGCTGAAGGATCCGCGGACCGGGCGCATGCCGTATGCGGTGGTGCAATTGCGGCAGGAAAATCTGCGCGCGGATTCCTACAACCTGGTGGGATTTCAGAATCACTTGAAGTTTGGGGAACAGGCCCGAGTGCTGCGAATGATTCCGGGGCTGGGGAATGCGCGGTTTCTGCGCTACGGGCAGATTCACCGCAATACGTACATCAATTCTCCTGCTCTGTTGCGGGAGACGTTGCAGATGAAGGCGCATCCGCGAGTTTTGTTTGCCGGTCAGATTTGCGGCGTGGAAGGCTATGTGGAATCGATTGCAACCGGGCTGGCAGTGGGGATGCACGCATCTGCGATGGTGGCCGGATCAGAGCCGGTTGCGCCGCCTCGCGCGACGGCGTTTGGAGCCCTGGCCTACTACGTTGCTCATGCGGATCCGAAAAAGTTCCAGCCGGCAAATATTACATTTGATCTCTTGCCCGCCTTAACCAACAAAATCCGCGACCGCAAAGAACGGCACCGGATGCAGTGCGACCTTGCACTCCGTCATTTTGATAAGTGGATGGAGAGGACTCACATGCTGGCGGCGGGGTGAGGTACCGATAAAGAATCTGTATGGCACGTCAGATTCAAATTCGACGGGCCCTACCCGAAGATGCCCCCGCGATTGCTGTTGTGCTCTACGAGTCCTTCGTCGATTACAAGGCTCTCTACACCGAGGAAGGTTTTGCTGCAACGACTCCGTGCAAGGAGCAGATAGAGTTTCGCATGCGCGAAGGTCCGGTCTGGCTGGCGTCCTGCGATGGAACGATAGTGGGTACCGTCTCCGCTGTCGCAAGGGGCAAGGTGCTCTACATTCGGGGCATGGCGGTTTTGCCGGCGGCCAGGGGATCGGGAGCCGGATCTGCACTCCTGAAGCAAGTAGAAAGCTGGGCCGCGGCCGAGGGGGCGACCAGAATTTTTCTCAGCACAACTCCATTTCTTGAATCCGCGATCCGCCTGTACGAGAAGTTTGGGTTCCGGCGGACGAACGACGGCCCCTTCGATCTCTTCGGAACGACGCTGTTCACGATGGAGAAGAGCCTCTCGCGATAGGAGCGTGTCGCGACTCCTAGACCTCGTACTATTCGCTGAATAGCCGAAACGGCGTCCTTTGCACGGTCCCCGCCGGCGGCGATCTTTTGGCTTCATTTCTGCAACAAAATATCTCCGGAATCCGTATCCAATGTTGGGTGGCGCGGAATCCGGGAGAGCTTACCTTCCATGCTGCATTCTTATCCTCCAGAATTGATTTGATCCGCGCGTCGATTCGCAGTACCTTGCTGGTGAGCAACTCACGCCGAGGTGGACCTTGCCGATTTCTTCCGTGGATACGATTCCTCTGGCTTTTCGGCATACCAAGGAACAATTGGTGCAGCCGTTTCGCTTTGGACAATGGAACCGGCTTGCCATTGTGGGATTGCTGGCAGGCGAACTCGGATCCAGCGGCGGGTGCAACGGCCCCAGCAATTTCAATTTTCCGCAGCGGACAGACAGTTCGCAGCACCTTCTCGATCCGGGATTGTGGTCGACCGATCCGGCCCTGTTTGCCGCGCTGATTGCAGTGCTCATCTTCGCGGGACTGGTGCTCGGGATCCTGCTGATGTATGTGAGCAGCGTGATGCGGTTCATCCTGTTCGATAGCGTGGTGGCGAAAGAATGCCATATTCGCCAGGGTTGGAGCCGCAGGCAGAGTCCGGGGTTGAAGTATTTCTTGTTTAAGCTGTTGTATCTGCTGGCATCGCTCGGCGGCATTGTGGTGCTGGTTGGAATTCCAGCGGCGTTTGCATTCGCGGTGGGATGGCTAAAGGCTTGGAGGGAACATCTGCTACCGCTGATTTTGGGCGGCATTGTTTTGTTCTTTTTACTGCTTGGGTTTGTGCTGGCTCTGGCGATAATTTTTGTGCTGACCAAAGACTTCGTAGTACCGCAGATGGCGTTGGAAAACATTGGCGTCACCGAGGGATGGCGCCGCCTTTGGGCGATGATGAAGGCCGAAAAGGGTGGCTACGCCGGCTATCTGGGGATGAAGATCGTGATGGCGATTGGCGCGGCGGTGATGGTTGGAGTAGCGGCGCTGATCCTGGGATTGCTAATCGCGATCCCGACGATCGGCTTGAGTATAGTCGCGGTCTTGACCGGGAAGTCGGCGGGGCTGACGTGGAATGCTTACACCATCACGCTGGCGGTGGTGGTGGGGAGCGTTCTGCTGGCGGGATTTCTGTACCTGGTTTCGCTGATTTCAGTGCCGGTGATCGTATTTTTCCCTGCGTATTCGATTCACTTTTTTGCGGCGCGGTATCCGGCCTTAGCGGCAGTGTTGTATCCGGCGCCGCCAGAGCCGGCTGGAGCAAGAGTAGTTCCGCCGTTCGAGCCGCCACCCTTACCGCCAGAGGCCTCACCCATCGGATGAGAGTCGCTTCAAGGGATTGCTGAATCCGGCGAAGTTCATGTAAAATCTAGGTTTGGCCTACAAGTTCTGAACCTATCCGGGAGCAGTCATGGCACAACAATGCGAGATCTGCGGCAAGAAGCCGCAAGCGGGAAACCGCATCAGCCACGCCCACAACGTGACCAAGCGACGCTGGAACGTGAACCTGCGTCCGGTGCACGCCCGCGTGGGGGCGGCCACCAAGCGTATGCGCGTCTGCACGTCCTGCCTGCGCAGCGGTAAAGTGGTCAAGGCGTAAGCACTCAACCACAAAACCTACCTTTCGACTCGCTCAGCGCAGGCTCCGGTTGGACAAGGGGTCTTCACGCTAGCGCGATCACATCAATTTCCACCAGCACGTCCTTGGGCAGGCGCGCCACTTCGACCGTCGAACGGGCTGGAGGGGTAGAGCTGAAATATTTCCCGTACACCTCGTTCATGGCTGCGAACTCGCTCATGTTTTTGAGGAAGACGGTGGAGCGCACAACTTTGCCTAGGCCGCTACCCGCCGCTTCCAGGATTTCCGACAGGTTCCGCAGGACGCGGTCAGTCTGCGCGGCAACGTCGCCGGTTATTACCTGCTGCGTCGCCGGATCGATCGCCACCTGACCCGAAACGAACACGAATCCGTTGGCCTTGATAGCCTGCGAGTAGGGGCCGATGGCCTGAGGGGCATCCTTAGTGGAAATGATTTCGCGCATGGAGTCCCCCCCGCTGACTAACGCAGATGAACAACAGAAAGGTCAAATCTATCACGGGGGTCGGAGGAGAGTTTGCCCACTTCAGATTTTCTGCAGTCTCTGCACCTCATGCACGCCCGGGATTTTGCGCAGGCCCACAATGATCTGCTCCAGGTGTTTGAGGTCGGCGATGTCGAGCACGACCTCGACACTGGCCTGGCTATTCGCGGTATGAGCGGTGATGTTGCGGATGTTGCTTTGGGCGTCGCCGATGACGCTAGTGATGCTTTTCAGCATGCCGAAACGGTCGTCGCAGAACACTGTAAGTTTTACGGGATAGGCGGTGGGCGTGGATTCGTCGCGGGCCCATTCCACATCGATGCGGCGCTCTGGTTCGTAGAGCAGGTTTGTGACGTTCGGACAATTGACCGAATGCACGGCCACGCCTTTGCCCCGCGTGATGTAGCCGACAATACTTTCGCCACGAATGGGATTGCAACATCGGGCCCGGTAGACGAGCATGTCGCCCTGGCCTTTGACCGTGATGGCGTTGTGATCGCCGAAGACGCGGCGAACGACGCTGGCAATCCCACCAGGTTTCGCGCTGTCCCAAGCCTCGCCGATAGCGCCGTCACCTCTGGTGCCACTCTCGGCGGCGGCCGCGGGACCCGCCGGCAACAATCGCGCCAGAACCTGGCGCGCGGAATATTTGCCGTAGCCGATTCCGGACATGAGGTCGTCGGCCTTGCCGAGTCCGTAGCCAGAGGCAACTTTCTGAATGTCTTCGTCTTTGATCTCTTTGAGCGCGATGCGGTACTTGCGCGCTTCCTTCTCGATCAGCTTGCGGCCAATCTCAATGGCCCGCTCACGCTGGTGGACGTTCAGCCAGTGCTTGATCTTGTTACGCGACCGCGAGGACTTGACCAGCGCAAGCCAATCACGGCTGGGTTTGTGGCCGGCCTGGGTAAGGATCTCCACGATATCGCCGGAGTGAAGCTTATGCCGCAGGGGCACCATACGGCCATTGACCTTGGCGCCGACGCAGGTGTGGCCGACCTCGGTGTGAATGGTGTAAGCAAAATCGACCGGCGTGGCGTCGCGCGGCAGCACTACAACTTTCCCCTTGGGCGTAAAGGTGTAAACCTCTTCGGGATAGAGATCGACTTTTAGAGTTGAGAGGAATTCATTGGGGTCGCTGACGTCGCGCTGCCACTCGACCACCTGGCGCAACCACGCGAGCCGTTGTTCGTCCTGCGCCGAGACCGGGCCGTCTTTGTACTTCCAGTGAGCGGCGATCCCCTCCTCTGCCATCTTGTGCATCTCTTCGGTGCGGATCTGGATTTCAAACGGCGTGCCGTCCTCGGTGATGACCGAGGTGTGCAGTGACTGGTAGAAATTGGGGCGCGGCATGGCGATGAAGTCCTTGATGCGCCCGGGCACTGGCCGCCACAGGTTGTGAATAATGCCGAGAACTGCATAGCAGTCCTGCAGAGAGCGAGTGATCACGCGCATGGCAAACAGGTCATAGACCTGATCCACGGCGATGCGCTGGCGCTGCAGTTTTTTGTGAATGCTGGAAAGGCGCTTGATGCGATTTTCGACGCGAGCCTGAATTCCGGCTTCTTTCAGCTTGTCGCCGATAATCTGCTGCATCTTCCCCAGAAAGGCTTCGCCTTGTTTGCGGCGGGCATTGACGGCCTTTTCCACCTGCTCGTAGCCAACAGGGTCCAGAAAACGGAATCCCAGATCTTCCAGCTCGCCGCGAATCTTGCCCATGCCCAGGCGGTGTGCGATCGGAGCATAGATTTCCAAAGTCTCTTCGGCGATCTTGTGCTGACGCTCCGGCGGCAGATGCTCGAGCGTGCGCATGTTATGCAGACGGTCCGCCAGCTTGATGAGCACCACGCGGATGTCATCGACCATGGCGAGCATCATCTTTCGCAGGTTTTCGGCTTGCTGCTCCTCGCGCGTGACGAAATCGATCTTGCTGATCTTGGTGACGCCTTCGACAATGTGGGCCACTTGCTCGCCGAAATCCTTGCGAATGTCGACGATGGTGACCGACGTGTCTTCAACCGAGTCGTGGAGGAGGCCGGCGGCGACGGCAACCGGATCCATTTTCATTTCGGCGAGGACGAGCGCGACTTCGAGGGGATGGACGAGATAAGGCTCACCGGAGGCGCGGGTCTGGCCCTCATGGTGTTTCAGGGAGAAGTCATACGCGTTCTTCACGATGGACAGATCGTCGTGCGGACGGTTTTCCTGCATCCGCTTCATCAGTTCGCGGAACTTGGTGAGCGTGAGGGCGGTCGTCTTGATCTGTTGGCGCAGACTCGCCATGAAGGATTATAGCCCGCAAATTGCCCCGGAATTGGGGGGGGAAACCGCTGATAGCGCCGGATTGTGGTTTGGATTATATTGTTTCGCCGCTGCCGTAGGCGCGGGTGAACACGCCTGCGTAAGCGGCGAGCCGGGCGGGGTCTGCTAGAGTGTTGCACCATGGTCAGTATTCGCATGTCACGTATTCTGGTTAGCGGTGCATCTGGCCCTATCGGGTCCGCACTGTTGCCCTCGCTGAAATCAAGCGGGGCGCACGTTGCCCGATTGACGCGGACGAACGTCTCGCACGGTTCTGCGAACCACCGCTCTACCAACGACGAGGAGCGGATCCCCTGGGATCCGGCGCAGCCGATTTCTCCTGACGCGGTTTCGGGCTTCGATGCAGTCATACATCTTGCGGGAGAGAGCATTGTCGGGCGGTGGACCCCGGCGAAGAAGGCAAAGATTCGCGAAAGTCGAGTCGCAGGCACCCAAAACCTGGCCCAGGCGCTAGCCCAGGCGAAGGAGAAGCCCGAAATATTTATTTGCAGTTCGGCAATCGGTTACTACGGCAGCCGCGGAGACGAAGTTCTGAAGGAAGAGAGTTCATCGGGAACCGGCTTCCTATCCGGGGTTTGCCGCGAGTGGGAGGCGGCTACGCACGCCGCGGCCACAGCGGGGATTCGCACGGTACAGATGCGCACTGGAATGGTGCTGAGCCCAAAGGGTGGAGCGCTGGGGAAGATGCTGCTTCCGTTCAAACTGGGCGTAGGCGGTAAGGTTGGTGATGGACTCCAGTGGATGAGTTGGATCGATGTGCAAGACATGGTGGGCGCGATTGATGGGCGAGACGATTTTGCTGGGAAGTCAGCGCGTGGAACCCACCAAGCTCATCATGAGCGGGTATCCGTTCCGCTTTCGCGAGCTGAGGACCTCGTTGGAAGAGATATTGAAGCGCTGAAACCGACTTAGCCGCCTTCTCGCAGTCTTACGTTACAAACGCGACAGACGCTGCGCACGTCGATGGATTGGCTGAAACTCAGTTCGGTTTTTGCGAGCTGCAGCTTCCACCGTCGTTATTGATCTCTTCTTGCAGCTTCGCCAGGAGCTGCGCTTTTTGCTCTGTGCTCAACTCCCGCTTCAGTTCTTCGAGAGCCAGAGCAATGATGTGGTAATGGTGCGCTCCGGCGAATTTCGGATCGGCGGTGATGTCGAGCCAGAGCTTGTGCATGAGTTCGACATCCTGCGGACGCAGACGGGGAGCGTGCGGCCCCAGGGAATATTCGCGCACGGTTCCGTCAGGGGCGTATACCTCCATGGTCAGACGCGGACGTGGTTCAGGCAGCCGCTCCCAAGCGTCCCCTGTGAGTTTGGCTTGCTCATCGGGACTGAGTTTGTTGGAAAGGCCGCAAACCACGCGGCTGGAGCCGAGGCGTTGTGCCGTGACCATGATGGCTTCAAAGACATCCGTGGCAGGCACTACAAGCAGGTGGATCGGCTTGCCCTCCTTCTCCGCAACAGCGACAGCAGCAGTGAATAACTCTTGCTCGTAGTGATCGAAGACCTCGCTGGCTTCGAAGACCGTGCTGCCCGTAAAGCTGTGCTCGCGATGGTAGAGCCGGGCGCTCATCACGACCACGTCCTGCTTTGCCGTATCGGTACGGGCCAGCACCTGACGCAGATAGTAGAGATTGCGGGGATCCCGAACCGCGACCAGAATGTTCCCGGGCCGAACACCCATGGCGCCGCTGCCCAGTTCCTGATTGCCGTAAACGCGGAACTGGTCGAGCTGTTCCGGCTTGCCGTGGCGCTCTTTCGTGACGTGGCGTTCTGAGAGGGTAAAAATCGTAAAGAACACCGCGCTGAAGATCAGGCCGGCAACCGTGGCTTCGTGTTTCGTGAACAGGTTGACGACCGCGGTGATTAACAGGACCGCGGAGATGGCAATCAATCCGAGTGGAATCTCGGTCTTACCAATGTGCAGATTGCCCGGCACCTTCCATTCGCGATTCCCCGGCTCAGTGAAACGCAAAACCAGCACGGCCAGGGACTTCATGGCAAAGCTCCAGATCACGCCGAAAGCATAGAGCGCAGCCAAAACGTAGACGTTGCCCAGGCTGAGTACGATGGTCAGAAGCTGCATCACCACGATCAGGTTGATGATGCGGTAGCTGGTCCCGTACCTGTGGTGGGGCCGCTGGAACCAGCTGGTGAGCACGCCGTCCTCGGCCACGCGATTCAGGACACCATTCGCGCCGACGATCGAAGTATTCTGCGCCCCCGCAAGAATCAGCACCCCAACCAGCACCACGAAGCCATGAAATATGAGCTTGAGGCTCTGCGGCCCGGCCAGATACATGGCAATACCGCCGATTAGGTTGGCGAAGTAATCCGGACGAACTTTGTCTGGGATAATCATCACCGCGAAGAACGACACTAGCCCTGTAAAAAGCAGGCTATAGATGAAGATCACCAGCCCGGTCTTCTCCAGGTTCTTGAGCTTGGGATGTTCAATTTCGCGATTGACCTGAGCCAGAGTCTCTTCGCCACTCATGGCCAGCACGGAGTGCCCGAAGCCCACGAAAAGAAGAATCCAGGTAATGTGGCTGAACCAGGTCCCGTAGAGCCAGCCGAGCGATTCTTTGTTGATTGGAATTACGCCAGGATGGAGCGGGTTCGGCGGCAATTGCACCACTGGCGCGCGCAGGACCGTGATGGTGCACCAAATGATCAGAATCACCACCATCACCGTGGTAATGGCCATGATCTGCAATGCCTTCTGGCTGGATTCGTGCATGCCCTGGGTATTTTTCCACCAGAAGTAGGTCACGATGATGACGGCCAATCCCGCGGCGAAGTGATCGTCTGAGAAGTTCAGCGAACGGTGGAAGTACAGTCCAATGTCTTTGATAAAGCCCGCGAAGTATTGGCCCGCCGATACCGCGCTGATGGGGCCAGTTAGCACGTAGTCAAAGAGCAGGGCGGAGACGGAAAACTTGGCCAGGGTTCCACCCATGGCCTCCTTGACCACGCGGTAGACGCCGCCACGGACGAACATGCTGCTGGATTCGATGTAGAGTGCCCGCACAGCGTAGCTGAACAGCATGACCGCAAGGATGAACCAGGGCGCGCTCTTGCCGATGACCTTCTCGGCGTCACCGCCGGCGTAGTAAGCAGACGATGCGAGATCGGAGAGAACAATGGCGGAGGCTCGCCAGAAGGAAATGAAGGTCAACATCACCGTGGTGGCGACGAAGACCTTTACTGCCGGTTTTGATCCTTCAACGGATGTAGCCATTCTTCAGATGAGTGCGTGAACTGCCAATTAAGCTAAACCTATTGAAGATAGCACAGGGCAGTCGGTAGGGTGAGCCCCGGATGCCGAGTTTAGCGGCTATTCGGAAGGTTTACTGTCGCTTACGACTTCTTCATGATGCTTGGGGGCAAGAAAAGTATGGGTGATGCGGTCGTGCCAGCACAGGGCATCTTCATCGAGGAAGACCCAGGCATATCCCATGCCTAGAGAGATCGCGGAGAGATAGGAGGCGAGGACGCGCCAGCGGCGCAGTCTGCGGTTTGTCCCAGTTCCGTCGAATCGCGCCAATTCCAGTCCTGCCAGGCGCAGTCCGGGGGTGCTGGCGGAATAGACCAGCAGCAGGTACTGGCAGGCGGCCCAGAGCAAACAAGGCACGCCAGCGGCAAGTCCCAGGATCTGAATTCTGGGCGGACGGATGGCGGCAACTTTCCAGAAGACGAAGCCGAACAGGGCGGAAGCTGCCGCGACAATTAATCCATCGACCGCTGCCGCCACGATGCGGCGAGCCAGAGGCGCGCTTTGTAGCGGGACATCGATTCCGGGACGCTTTTCGACCTCAGCTTGCTGAGTTGCCTCGATCGTGATTCCGCCGAGAGCGGGAGGAGGAGGCGCCAGCTCAGGGGCTTCTAAAATCCGGGGGCGATCAATGACCGCCTCAGCTAGTTCGTCCGGCGGCGTTATCGGAGGAGCGAAGCGCGGAAACTCAAGAATTTTCGCGGTGGCGACTTTCGCAGTGCTGATCTTCGCATCCGACTGCAGGGGCGGCCGGCTCAGAACGGGTATTGCCGCTCGCGCGGTGAGCGCTGAAGGCGGTTCCGAACGCGGCGCCTCGTCACGCACCGGAATGGATGACACATCGGCCAATCCATCGAGCGCGAGCGCCTGATTGGACTCCGTTTCAAACTCCGGCGCCGTCCGCGAGGCAGAGCCCGCGGCAGCAGAGTACAAGGGTGGATCAAATCGCAGGCGCAACGACGGATAGCGAGGCGGACGCGGCTTCCGGCGGGCTCGGTAGTGATTGAGCCGCGCCGAAAGTTCCTCGCGCCAAGCCGGGCCCTCGCCGACGAGGGCTTCACTTTCTCGGCGCGAGTCTTGTGAGCCTGTGTTCAGCTCCTCAACCTTGGGGTTGGGATCAACAACGGGCGAAGCTTCGACAGCGGTCCCCAAGGAAGCAAGCGCGGTCCCCGACGCATCGTGGTTGGCAGCGTCAGCCATCCACCGCGAGGACGCCGTGCTCGGGAGCTCCGGGAGGCAGCGGCAAACGTCACCGCACTGAGGACAATTCATGACTTAAATATTGCGAGAATGCCAGACTTCAGAGCAAAGGTGTAACGAGGTTGCCGAAAATAAATTAACTCCCAACCGTCTTTTTCCGATGACCTCGCAACAGATTCCTTATCACGGCGACGTACCTTTGTCACCTGATCTCGTTCTGTCTGTAGTTACCAGCCAGTTGCTCTCTGGCGTTTTGGCCAGATACTGCAGATCAGATTTCATGTTTGGCGAGTTTGCCGGGGAAGGATTCGCGGACGTGATTTTCTGCATCCACTCATGGTTCTTGCGCCTGTTAACATATAGTTATGCAGTCACGATCGGCAGAGCCAGACTTGGACACGTCAGCGCTCGCGGCGAAGAATACTTTTCTTCAATCTGAGTTGCGCCGGCTGCGGCGCGTGTTGGTGGCTTACTCCGGCGGCGTGGACTCGGCCTATCTGGCGTGGGCAGCACACCAGGCTTTGGGTAAAAACATGCTGGCGGTAATCGCCGATTCGCCCAGCCTCGCCCGGACTCAGCTTCATGATGCCATCGCGTTTGCCCGGGAACAAGGTATTCCACTCGAAGTGATCTCTACCTCTGAACTGGAACGCCCCGAATACGCCCGCAATGACGGGCAGCGCTGCTTTCACTGCAAAGATGAATTGTTCACGACGATGGAAGAGCTTCGTGCGGCGCGTGGCTTCGATACGATCGCGTACGGAGTGAATGTGGACGACCAGGGCGACTTCCGTCCTGGTCAGAAGGCGGCGCAGCAGCATCACGTAGCCGCTCCGTTGCTGGCGGCGGGACTTACGAAGCAGGAGATTCGCGACCTAGCCCGCAACGCCGGGCTCAGAATATGGGACAAGCCGGCGTCGGCCTGCCTGTCTTCGCGGATTGAGTATGGCCGCCCGGTCACGCGCGAGGCGCTGGCGGTAGTCGAACAGGGCGAGGACGCCATTCGCGCTCTCGGCTTCCGGCAATTCAGGGTTCGACATCACGGGGAGATTGTCCGCATCGAAATTGCCCGCGAGGAATTGGAACGAGCATTGAGTCCCGCCATGGCCGCAGAATTCACCCGGATATTCAAGTCGTTAGGCTTCAAGTTTGTGGCTTTGGACCTCGAAGGGTTCCGCTCCGGGTCGATGAACTCTTTACTCCCAGCAGAAACTTTACATCGGCGCGCCAGTTAGCAGTCCTGGTCTCGGGGCATCTCCTAGCCTCGCACCGAGCGATTCCAGGCTGAAAATCGTGAGACGAGAGGCGTCCCGACTTCCGGCGCGCCGTCGTTGCTGTGAGATAATCAATAGGCTAACCTGCAATGCTGAGGCGGTTTTTGGTGATCCTAATCCGACGTTTGTTTCTTGTTCTCATCCTGATCTGCCTGGGCTGTGTGGCCCAGTCTGCTCCTCCCGACCTGGCGCGAAAGATTGAGCGGCAGGTACGCGCGTATTACAACATCCCTGCGGAAGTTCACATAGTGGTTGGGGCGATGACGCCGAGCACCGACTGGCCTACCTACGACATGGTGAGCGTAAGCATCGAGGGCGGGCAGGGCAAGAAGTTGGACTACAAGTTTCTCGTTTCCAAGGACCGCAACACCATGTTGCGCATGGTCAAGTTCGATCTGACCAAGGATCCCTTTGCCGACGTGATGAGCAAGATTGACACCGCGGGGCGGCCCAGCCGCGGGGCCAAGTCAGCCAAGGTGGTGTTGGTAAATTTCGATGATTTTGAGTGTCCCTTCTGCTCGCGCATGCACCAGAGTCTGTTTCCCGAATTGCTGAAGGAATATGGGGACCAGGTCACGTTTGTGTACAAGGATTACCCGCTGGTGGAAATTCATCCATGGGCGACGCACGCGGCAGTAGACGCGAACTGTCTGGCGGCGCAGAACAACGACGCCTATTGGGACTTTGCCGACTACATCCATGCCAACCAGCGCGAGGTCAGCAGCGAAAAGACTTCCGGAGCGCGCTTCGATGCACTCGACAAAGTCACAATGCTGCAGGGACAGAAGCACAATCTGGATACGGTGAAGCTTCAGTCCTGCGTCAAAGCTCAAGACGAGAGCGCCGTGAGGACGTCGATGAAGGAAGGGGACGCGGTCGGCGTTTCGGCGACCCCCACCATGTTCATCAACGGCGAAAAGATTGATGGCGCAGTTCCGGTCGCCGAGATCCGCGCCGCACTGGATCGCGCTTTGCGGGACGCGGGGCAACCCATTCCGGACCATGCACCAGCAGCTCCGGGACAAGTTTCCAAATGATTGCTGTGGTTGAGCGGGTTGGCGTAGTCTGCCCATGCATCTCTTCGTGTATCGTGGGGTTGTCGCGTGCCGGCCATTGTTAGAGGGGGAGATAAATTCCTTTGAGAAGAAAATCGCGCTTTGCCCAAGCTGCGGCGGCGCTGGCTGTGGCTCTTGTGCTGTCGTCTCTGATCGGCTGCAAGTCGCAGGTCGGTGGCGATGTGATGGCCACCGTGGATGGCCGGAAGATCTTTCGCTCCGACATCGACAAGTATTACGAAAACCAGGTTGCCTCGGCCCAGCAGCCGCCGAGCGGCGAACAAGCTACGACCCTGCGCCTGAATATTCTGCACCAGCTGATCGACGACGAGATCCTGATGCACCGGGCCGAGAAACTCGGCCTGCTCGCCACCGATGAGGAAGTCGACCGCAAATACAATGAGATCAAGTCCCCGTTTTCGCAGGAAGAGTTCGACCAGCGCCTGAAAGACAAGAAGATCTCGCTCACCGACTTCAAGCGCGACATCCGCCGGTCCATCACCGTGGATAAGGTGATGAACAAGGAAGTTTCTTCCAAGATCAGCGTCACCGATCAGGACATCACGAACTATTACAACGCGCACAAATCCGAGTTCAACCTGATTGAGCCGCAATATCACCTCGCGCAAGTCTTTGTAACCCCAACGCCTAACCCGCAAGTACACAATCAGAACAACAAGGCGCAGAACGAGGCCGAGGCGCGCAAAAAAATCCAGATGATCGCAAACCGACTGGACAGCGGCGACGACTTCGCTACGCTGGCGATGAATTACTCCGAGGACCCCGAGACTTCCGGAAACGGAGGCGACCTGGGGACGGTTCCCGAGTCGTCGCTACGCAATACCGATCCGTCAACGCGCGACCTGGTAATCAAGCTCAAGCCGGGCCAGTACAGCTCCATCATCACCGTGTTGAATCCGGCAAACAAGCAACTGGTGGGCTTTCGTATTGTCAGGCTGGTATCGAAAGAGCCCGCGGGACAGCGTGAATTGGCGGACCCCAGGGTGCAGCAGGCGATCCGCTCACAACTTCATGACCGGCGCGAACAGTTGCTGAAGGCCGCCTACTACGAAGTGTTGCGGGATTCGGCCAAGGTCGAGAACTACTACGCGAAGAAAATACTCGACAGCAACGGACTGGAAAAGTAGGCCGCACTCCTTGCCCTGGAGTCCGCCATTCCTGAGCTGCGAGTCTTTCAGCAGCGTTTCAGCAGCGTTTGAACGCGTTGCGGAAAAACTCCGATTTTAGGTGGCTGGTTTTGGGTGGCGCAGCGCTTTCAGCGTTGCGATAAGAGCCCTGTTTTGAAAGAGGGCTTCAGCCTCTGAGGCACCTCACACTGTGTCTTTCCGCGCTCTCTGCAGGCGCGCCCTTCCAAAATCATTCCACGATTGCCAGAATGTCTCCAGCATTTACTGCTGTTCCTTCGCTAACAAGAATTTTCTGGATTTTTCCTTTTTTCGGGGACTTGATTTCGTTTTGCATCTTCATCGCCTCCACGACAACGACGCCTGCGCCGGCTTCCACCTCTGATCCCTCGTGAGCCAGTAGACGCACAACTTTGCCAGGCATAGACGCAGCCAGTTTCTTGGCGCCGGAATGGTCCGCGGTGCGGGTGCGACCGCGCAGCGAGCGAGGATCGCGAACCTCGGCCGCAAAGCGCGCACTGCCCACCCATAGCTGCAAGTCGCCAGCTGTGTGCTCGCATTTGACTTCATAGACCTGGTTGCCGACGCGAAGAGAAAGCACGTCCGGCCGGGCCAGCACAGCGTCGACCTCCACGTCACGACCGTTGAGACGGCAGGACCAGCCGCCGTCAGCTCGATTTAATTCGAGGCGGTAGTTGTTGCCGTCGATAGTCACGTCGTAAGTCACAAGAATCGGTTCTTGGTTGCCAGTCGCGGATTGTCGGTCAATGCTGTGCGACTTGTGTCTGCCCCTTCATCGCAGGGCCTCACCCCGGCCTGCATTCTTCCAATTCGAAATGGAGCTGGAGGGTACGTTGGCATCGGCTGCGTCGTGTTCGTTTGTTCCGGCAGCGGCCAGGCCAAGCGCGGCAAACATCCCGGCCGCGATCGCTGCTACCTGTGCAGCCTGCGGATTTGCTAGCGCGTCAATCTTCGTATCGCTCTTCATATCAACCCGCAGATCCCGTTTCGAACTCAGGAGGCGGTCGAGGAAACCAGTGTCCAGCTTCGCCGCGTGAAAATCTGGATCCCGCAGGATGCGGCGGAACAGTGGGATGTTGGTCTTGATCCCGCCGACAAAATATTCGCTCAGGGCACGCGTCAGTCGTCCGATGGTCTGCTCCCGGTCGGTCCCGTAGCCGATCAACTTGGCCAAGAGAGGATCGTAGTCCATGGGCACGTTCCAGCCTTCATACATGCCGCTGTCGCAGCGGATCCCGGGACCCGACGGCTCCAGCAGCATCGTGATTTTGCCAGGGCTGGGGAAATAATTGTTGTCGGGATCTTCGGCATAGATTCGGCACTCGATGGCATGGCCGCGTATCCGTACGTCGTCCTGAGAGAACGGCAGCCTTTCACCTGCTGCGATGCGAATCTGCAGATGGACCAAATCAAGCCCAGTGATGAGTTCCGTCACCGGATGCTCCACCTGCAAACGAGTATTCATTTCAAGGAAATAAAAATTCTTCTGCTGATCAACCAGGAACTCAACCGTTCCAGCATTGGTGTACTTCGCGGCCCGAGCGACACGCACCGCAACTTCGCCCATTTTCCGCCGCATTTCGGGATCGACGATCGGTGAGGGCGCCTCCTCGAGAACCTTCTGGTGACGCCGTTGCAATGAGCACTCGCGCTCGCCAAGGTAAACCGTGTTGCCGTGTTCATCGGCCAACACCTGCATCTCGATGTGCCGGGGATTGATGATCGCTTTCTCGAGGTAAACCTCGCCGTCGCCAAAAGAGCGCTCCGCCTCGCTACGGGCAGCGTCCAGCGAAGATTTGAGCTGATCGGGCGCGTGTACCAGGCGCATGCCCTTGCCGCCGCCGCCGGCAGCCGCCTTCAGCATCACGGGATAACCGATGCGCGCAGCAACTTGCTGCGCTTGCTCCAAGGATTCCAGACCGTGCGACGTACCCGGCACGAACGGAACTCCCGCGCGATCCATGGCTTGCCGGGCACGCGTCTTCGACCCCATGGCTTCCATCGCTGCGGCACTTGGCCCAATGAATTTCACTCCCGTATCAACGCAGGCCTGGGCGAACCGGGCGTTTTCAGAAAGGAAACCGTAGCCGGGATGAATCGCATCCGCTCCCGATCGTTTGGCTGCGTCGAGAATCTTCTGGAAGTTGAGATACGATTCAGCCGCCGCCGGGGCGCCGATCGGGTAGGCCTCGTCAGCCTGGCGAACGTGAAGTGAGGCGCGGTCTACGTCGGAATACACAGCAACCGCGGTGATTCCCATTTCATGACAGGCACGGATAACGCGCACCGCGATCTCGCCCCGATTGGCAATGAGAATCTTTTTGAACATAGACGAAGTGCTGCGCCGGGCTCGCAGCGAATCCAGCGCACCACCGGCTAAACGAATCATTCTACCGGGGGCTCAAGAACCGCGGTTGTTTTTTAGCCGGATTTTCGTCCACGGAGTGCACCTGCGAGCTTCCGAGTGCGGAGTGCGTGTTGCGAGGGTTCTACCAGATGTTCGGAGTCCGCGCAACTTGCCTGCCCGCATCATGATTCGATATAAGTGACTGCAACCTCAAAAATGTCCGCACAGATTTCTTCTCATGCGCCACGAAGTCATGCGCCACAAAAGTTCTTCCCAATGAGTACTGCTTCGAACTCGGCTGCGTTGCGTCGCCACTTGCTCAAAATCGTTTTGCTCGGCCTGTTGCTGCGGGTGACGGGGATGGTATTGATCCATTCCTATCGCGTGAAGCTCGACAACGATGAGTCCGCCCACATCGCCGCGTCGCTCGCCTCGGGTCAGGGCTTCAGCAACCCTTTCGGCCCCCCGACGGGACCAACGGCCTGGTTGGGTCCGGTGTATCCGTTCGTGCTCAGCGGCTTTTTCCGCGCTTTCGGTTCCTATACCCGCGCCGCAATCGTAGCGGCATTGCTGCTCAATTGTTTGATTTCGGCGGTCACTTGCCTTCCTATTTATTTCATAGCCCGGTACACATTCGGGGAGCGCCTGGCCGAGAGATCCGCCTGGGTATGGACGCTCTTTCCCTACACAATGTACTGGGGGATCCGCTGGATTTGGGACACGTCTCTTTCGGCGCTTCTGTTCACCTTGCTTTTCATGATGACCTTGCAACTCGCGGAGTCCAGCACCCTGCGCCGGTGGGCACTGTACGGCTTGCTGTGGGGAGTTGCCGGGCTAACTAATACTGCGGAACTGGCCTTCCTGCCTTTTGCTGGAGGCTGGATTTGCTGCCGCCAATTTCGCCGGGGAAAGCCCTTCTTTTGGAATGCCACGGCTGGCGCCGTCCTCTTCCTGGCGACAGTCTCGCCCTGGATGGCTCGCAATTATCTCGTCTTTCACAAGCTCATCCCGATCCGCGGAAATTTTGGCGTGGAATTCCACTTGGGCAACAGCGCAAATGCGATGGGGACCTGGCAAGTCTGGCTGCATCCCTCGCAAAATCTGAACGAGTTCAGGTTGTACCAGAAGTTGGGAGAACCGGCTTATGTACACTCCAAACTGGAGCAGACCTTGCAGTTCGTTCACGATCGTCCGGGACGCTTTGCCTATCTGACCCTGGCTCACTTTATCTATTATTGGGCGGGACCGCCGCACAACGAAAAATATCCTGGGATGTACGAAGCGAAGACCTTTTTATTTCTCACTTCGTCGGTCCTCGCCTTCTGGGGTCTGCTGATTGCCCTGCGGCAACGATTGCCGGGAGCAGAACTCTATTTGCTCCTGCTTCTTTCCTATCCCACGATCTACTACATAACGTTTCCGCATCCGCGCTATCGCCATCCCATCGAGCCTGAACTGCTGATTCTGATTGTTTTTCTCGCATCGCAGATAGGCGTCAAGCAAACACCGCGCCCCTCTACGAGTTGAACCTGCGAATGCAGCAGAAATAAATAAGCCCCATCCGCATTGGCTGCGAAATGGGGCTTGATCTCGGCAGCCCAATCGCGATTACCTGGACTGCCCTTAAACTTTGGACTGGTCTTACTTAGACTGGTCCATCACAATGCCGCCCTGGCCGGGCTGCTTTTCTGCTTTCGCCTTCTTGGTAGCCAGCGTCTTGTCCACCCACGAGTCGGCGGTCTTCAAGTCTTCCGCGCGGGCGGCGAGATCGTCGCATTCGACGTCGGCTTTCTCGCGGTACATCAGGTTCATATACGCCATCGCATCGTCGTAATCCGGACGTAGCTGAATAGCCTTGTTGAGACTATCAATGCCTTCCGAAATCGCCGGCATATTCTTCTGCTTGAGCTCTTCGCAGATCTTCTTCTGATCCTTGTTCTTGGGGTTCAGATTCTCTTCCGGCTTCATACCCAGCTTGGCGCGCTCTTCCATGCGGGGCTGGTACGAGGCGGTCCAGTCGATGACCCCGACGGAGTAGTACGGCTCGGGATCATTCGGGTCTACGTCCGATGCCATGCGGTAATATTTCTTGGCCTCGTCAAATTTCTTCATATTCAGATACAGGTACGCGATGCCCTTCGCGCTGTTCACCTTCTGCTCACGCGCCGGGTTGGAGTCGAGCACCTTCTGGTACTGCTCGATGGCTTGCTGAGCCATGCGGACGTTATCCGGACTATCGACCGCCGGAATGTACTGCTGGGCGTAGGCCGTCGCCAGATACATCCGGGCGTTGAGCAGGCTGGGATCCAATTCAACGGCCTGCTGAAAATGGTTGATGGCCTCTTCGTAATGGGCGTTCTTGTAGGCCGACACGCCCTTGTTGAGCTGGTCGCGGGCACGCAGCTTGCTACAGCCCACAGAGGAGGAGAGCGCCAGCGCAACCACCGCCAGCGTGAGCAGTCGTAGGTTCTTATTCATTGCGGTATAAGTCTCCCTTGCCACAGCATCCTAGGCCCGGAGACAGCGGATTGACAAGCGCGGGCCGAAGGGGCACGGGAGCGGAAGGCTCCCGTGCGGGACAGATGTGATTTAAATCCGCGAAGTTACCCTGTCCAAACCGGTCTAGCCACCAGCTTCGATCTTTGCGGTGATGAGACCGACCTTGTCCACACCGGCGGCGTGGGCAATGTCAATCACGTTGGCCACGTTGGCGAAGGGAATCGCGTCATCGCCTTTCACAAACATGACCTTTTCAGCGCGAGCTTTATAAATATCGGTGAGACGCCCTTGCAGGTTATCCCAGGTTGCGTCTTCGTTGTTGATCTTGACGCCCGGGTCCTGACCTGCGCCACGATCCACCAACTGAACCACGATGGTGCGGTCCGGCGTGTTGTTCTTGGGCGCGTTGGGCGGAGGCGGCTGTGGAACCAGCGCATCCAGTCCTTTCGGCGTCACCGGTGAGATCACCATGAAGATGATCAGCAAAACCAGCAGAACGTCAATGAGCGGCGTGACGTTAATGTTTGCGTTTTGGCCTCCGCTCGGGCCAACTGCCATTCCCATGGTCGATCTCCTTTATTGCCCGCTCGCCGGCGGCGTGGGCGGGGCGTTTGGAGTTGTTTTCCTCTGATCGGTGAGCAAGCCCAGGTCATCCACGCCAGCTGCGCGGACGCCATCCACGACTTGCACGACATTGCCGAAACGAGCCCGCATGTCCGCCTTCACATAGACACGTTTGTCGGCGCGATTGGCGAGTCGATCTTTCACCTTGCTGGTCAAATTGTCGACTGAAATCTGGTCCGTGCCGAAATATACCTGGCCGTCACGTGTCACCGAGACCAGCAGCGCGTCTTCCTTATCCGCGTCGGGCATTTGCTCCGGATTGTTCACCTTGGCCATGTCCACGCTGACGCCCTTTTGCAACATGGGCGTGACCACCATGAAGATAATCAGCAGAACCAGCATCACGTCCACCATGGGCGTGACGTTGATGTCGGAGCTGATCTTTGCTCCTTCGTTTCGCAGTGCTAGTGCCATAGCTTGGTATCTCCCATACTGCCGCTACGATCTACCATCCACGCGCCACATCGGGTCGGGAAAGTCCGGCACCGGGACAAACCCGGCGCCGGACCGCAACTCATGTGGAAACACTCCGCCGTTTTACCGGCGAACTTCGCGCCGCTTCAGGAAATAGTCGATCAGTTCGCTCGACGAGTTATCCATCTCCACGTCGAACGCTTCCACGCGGCCAGTCAGGTAGTTGAACATCATCACGGCCGGGATGGCGACGAGCAGCCCGATGGCAGTCCGCGCTTCAGTTCGGCATGGACGATGGCTTCGGTGCGTTCCAAAGCGCGCTTGGAGGCTTCAATGGTGTCGCCAGGGATGGCGCCGGGGCTGTCCTGGTGGGCTTTGAATTCCATGAGGCCGGCCGTAACGACCTTAGCCAGATGGCTCTTTTTGTTCCGCTCGGCTACTTTGATGGCTTCGTCAATGCGACCGTCCCGAAGAGCGCCGGCTACTGCAGGGGCGAATGCGCGTGATTGTTTGCGGGCGGCGTTGTAGGCCATCCAGCGATCGATCATCACGCCGATAGACCAGCCCGACATGATGAACAAAATCACGACTACGGTCCTGGCGACCCAGCCCATCTGTTTCCATAGGCCAAGTGGGTCCGTAGGCATGCCGCCACCTTCCTGGATAACCCAGGTGATTGCAGCGGGGACGTGACTGAGAAGTACTCCTGCTTCATGAGTTGCGACCATGAGTTGCTTTTCCCTCCTCGGAACTCGTTAAACTTTGACTTTGACTTTGATGCGTTCTGCGATGCAATTCGCTGGATGAAAGTTTGCGGTTCAACGCCGGACAGCTTTCACCGCCTCGCCCGGCTTCCGCCTCATCTTAGATCGTTAAGTTACGGCGGCCTTTACCGAGCGTTTTGGAAAACCGCTCCCGGCCACCGTTTTTTGGTGGGAAGGGGAGGGCCGGAACACACACTACTCTGCAGCTTCGGACTCCTGCCACGCTCCGCGCAGGTCTAGCCGCCGGAGAGAGTGAAGTTGACCTGGACTTGCGTCTCCACCTCGACCGGCTCGCCGTTCAGCAAATACGGCTTGTACTTCCACTGCTTCACAGCTTCAATCGCAGCGGGCGCCAACATAGGGTGTCCGCTGATCAGACGCAAGTTTTGGATCGAACCGTCTTTGCTGATTTCCGCCTGCAGCAAAACCTGCCCCTGGATGCGTGCCTGCCGCGCCAACGGCGGATAGTTCGGGTTCACCTTGCGAACCAGAAGACCGGCCGAAACGCCCTGAGAAACGCGTACACGCTGCGGAGTCGCAACTTTGGGCACTGCGACCGGCGTGGAACTTAAAATACTGCCCATCACGCCACCCATCGACCCGCCCGGCACACCTCCGGGAACTCCGCCCACCACACCGGTCGATGCCATCGCCGGCGGAGGAGCTTCCTCTTCCTTGATCATCTGTACTTTCTCTGGAATCTTGGTGGGGGTTCGGAGTTGACCGTTCACGATATCGGTCTGAATCTGTTTCACTATCTTCACCGGCGCTGCCGCGGGTGGGGGCGGCGGTGGAGGCGGTGGCGGCGCCACCAGGAAAGTCATCAGTTGCTGCTTGGGCAAGGCTTCAGTGAAAATCAGCGGGATCAGGATCATCACCAGCAAAAGCCCGATCTGGAAAATGACCGAGATCGTGGTCGTCAGGCCCCGCCTGGTTTTCAGCCTGCCGCCGGACTCGATAAGGCTGTCTTCAAACATATAGGTTTCTCCCCTACTTCAGACCCTACGGAAACTTAGACACCGACTGCTTCCCTTTTGCTCCCAAGATCTAAAACCCGCTACAAGAGCCACCCACGCCCACGCAGCGTTCGAGCGAAACCCTTGGAACTGCTACAAATTAAAGGCCCAGTATACCTATGGCCTAACACAACCACGGACAGCATGCCATCAGGTATTTACTTGGCCTTACCCGGCATGGCCACTGGACGTCGGCCTTTCTCAATCCGCCAATCCTGATAGGCCACCAGGATCGGAGCTGCGATCGCGATCGACGAATACGTCCCGATTAAGATACCAATCACCAGCGCTAGGCTGAATCCACGAAGCACCTCGCCACCAAATAAATACAGAGCGAGTACGGTAAGGAAGGTAAGGCCCGCTGTCAAGATGGTTCGACTCAGAGTTTGATTAATACTTCGGTTGACGATGTCTGCGAGTTTCTCTCGCCGCATGAGTTTAATGTTTTCCCGGATGCGGTCAAATACCACGATAGTGTCGTTATTGGAGTAACCAATCAGCGTCAGGATGGCGGCAATCACCGTAAGCGAAATGTCTGTGTTAGTCAGCGAAAACGCTCCCACGGTAATCAGCGTGTCGTGGAGTACGGTCACCACCGCGGCGACGCCGTAAATCCATTCGAAACGGAATCCCAGGTAAACCAGCATTCCCACCAGCGAGTAAACTGTGGCTAGCAACGCCTGACGCCGCAACTGCCCGCCCACCTGGGGGCCTACGATTTCGACGTTTCGTACGCCAAAGTCAGAAAGAAAGAAACCGTCCGACAACGAGGCGACGACTGCGGGATCGGCAGCGGCTTTCAACTGGTCCAGGGAGCTGAGCACGCCGCCCAGCGTCTTATCGCGATAATTGACGATTGCTTGGGCCTGCGCCGTGTATTTCTGGTCCGCATCCGAACCCAGGTGCAGGGGATCTTTCTCCATCAGGTAATTCTTGATTGTCAAAGAACTGGCGTTGTTCAGATCCTGCTTGCCCGCTGGAGCTTTGGTCTCCAGCGCGTTGATGATCTTCACCTTGCCTTGATCGAGGGCCTGCTCCGTAGTCTCCCTGGCATCGAGGTCGATCAGCACTTCGTTGTCGGCCGGCGGTCCAAAACGCTGAATGCGGGCGTTATGCAGGCCGGTGCGGTCCATGGCCGCGCGGATGCCGTTGTCGTCGGGCGGGTGTGAGAACTTCACGTACACCAGCGTCCCGCCTCGAAAATCCACGCCGAGCGGGATGTGATGCCAAAACAGCATCGAAAGCACACCCGCCACGCTAAACACCAGGGAAAAGGCGAGAAAATACCACTTTTTCCCGAGAAAATCTATATTGGGATTGCGAAAGAACTCCACCTGTTGTCTAGCCCCTTGTCTATCTATGACTTAGCAAATAATTTAGTAATTGGGAAGTTTGGTAAATGAGTAATTGAAATCCCTTCGAACCCCGATCTCTAGCACGGTCTTCAATTTCCCAATTACCAGATTCCCCAATTACTCAGTCCTTCAAATGCTCAAAGCTTCTCCGCGCTGCTTGCGGCTGAGCACGAAGTCGAAGATCACGCGCGAGACGAACACGGCCGTGAAGAGATTGGCCAGCAAACCGAAAGTCAGCGTGACGGCGAAGCCCTTCACTGGCCCGCTGCCAAAGAGAAAAAGGATGGCCGCGGAAACGATGGTGGTGACGTGCGTGTCCACAATGGTGATCCAGGCATGGCTGAAGCCTTGATCCACAGCCGAAGGCGGCGTCTTGCCGTTGCGCAACTCTTCGCGAATACGCTCGAAGATAAGCACATTGGAATCCACGCCCATGCCGACGGTCAGAATCACTCCGGCGATCCCGGGCAAAGTCAAAACAGCTTCGAAGTAGCCCATGAATCCCAATAGAATGATCAGGTTCAGAATCAGCGCCACATCAGCATTAATGCCGGCTCCGCGGTAGTAGACCAGCATGAAGACCAGCACGGCCATCATGCCGATGATGGCAGCACGGACGCCCGCGCGTATCGAATCCGCCCCGAGCGACGGTCCGACCGTGCGCTCTTCCAGATACTTCACTCCCGCCGGCAGCGCGCCCGAACGCAGGATCATGGACAGGTCCTTGGTCTGCTGTTCGGTCATGTTGCCCCCGCTGATTTCGCCGCGGTCGCGGATTGCCTCCTTGATGTTGGCAACCTCCTGCACTTTGTTGTCGAGCACTACTCCCAGCTTGTCGTTCACGTGGGAAGAGGTGAAGTTGTAAAAACGTTGTCCACCTTCTCCGGTAAGGGTGAAGCTTACGCTGGGCTGACCATTCTGGTCGCGGTTGGGTTGAGCGTCGCGCAGATCTTTGCCGCTGACGGCGGAGACCCGTGAAACCAGATACCACTCCTGCCCTTCAGCGGAACCCGGAACAGCGTGGCCCTGCATCAGGATGGAGTCTGCGGGCAGGACTCCGCCTTTGTCCTGCAACGCCGCCTGCTCGCTGGGAAACGGTCCGCCCGTCACCTGCTTGATTTCCAGCATGGCGGTGGACTGCATGATGTCCTTAACCCGTGCCGGATCATCGACCCCAGGCAACTGCACCAGAATCTGGTACTGGCCGAGGCCATGCTCCTGAATCACCGGCTCACTCACGCCGAGCTGGTCAATGCGGTTGCGTATGGTCTCAATGGCTTGCGCCACCGCCTTGTTCTTCAGGTCCGCGAGCATTTGCGGCTTCATCGCCACCTGGAAAGAATTGTCGGCACCCGAGGTAACGTTGTACTCGGGCAGACGCTCCTGCACGATGCTCAGCAA
>WNFI01661330.1_pt3 | contig 60791 bp, 46 predicted proteins | sample 5400471 | NCBI WGS metagenome assembly WNFI01 (sample SAMN13153348, study PRJNA577476) | soil metagenome | isolation source: 100 cm saprolite on Douglas fir-dominated hillslope | place: USA:California | collected 2013-09-17
GCTCCCGGGGCTGTCGTCAGTTGCATGGCGCCCTTATGAAACTCCACGCGATTGCGGATATTATTCAGACCCATCCCCTTTTTGACGGCTTTTTCGTCAAATCCGCGACCATTATCCGTCAATACCAGCAGGATGCGGCGATCGCTTCCAATAGTTATTTCTATCTTTAAATCGGTCGCCTGGGAGTGTTTGAGTACGTTATTGATCTTTTCCTGGACGATGCGAAAGATGGCCAGTTTGATATCGGGACTTATGCTATCTTCTTCCAGGTTTTGAAGAGTGGGGAGACGAATCGTCAGTTTACCGGACTGGTTGATCTTCTGGACAATATCGTGTATGGCAGCGACCAATCCCAGATCCTTTAACGTATAGGGCGTAAGGTTATGGGATATATTTCTGATCTCTTCGATCACGGTCTGGATGTTCTGATGACAGGCGTCGATGAAGCGGGCATCTGAGGGGTCGTTCCGGGCGATTTCCAGGAATAATTTACAAGTGGTGAGGATCTGGTTGACATTGTCATGCAGTTCGGAAGAGATCTCTCTCCGCTCTTTCTCCTGCGCCTCCATGATCGCCGATACGATCTGTCTTTTCTTACGCACTTCTTCTTCCACCAGCATTTTTTCCAGGTTCCTTTGCTCCGTGATGTCGTGCATGGCGCCGATCATACGGATGGCCTTATCGGCAGGAGATCGCAGAATATAGGCCTTGTCCAGGATCGTCCGATAAGTACCATCGAGGCACTGGAACCGGTATTCCAATTGCCAGTGGTCATCCTGGCTGTTCAGGGCCTTTTCCAGGCTGGACCGCACGCTTTCCCGGTCACCCGGATGGATATGCGCCAGGTTCCTGTCAAAAGAGCCGGCATCTTCCTGGTATCCGAACAGGGCTTTAAACCCCTCTCCCCGGTATATTTTGTCTTCTCTGATCTTCCAGTCCCAGATAGCATCGGAAGTCGCTTTGCCGGCATAGAGATAACGTTCATTGCTTTGGATCAACTCTTCCCGGGTGTGGATCATCTGGGTAATATCCAGGGCTGTTCCTCCTACCAGGCGAATCCCGTTCTCAATTCCTAATGGGAATTTATATACCTGGAGAATGACCGGACTGCCATCTGCGACCAGGCCCCTTTCCGTTAGTTCCGCGGGACTATTGGAGGCCCAGACGAGTTGATTGCCCGCTACATAGGAATCGCAAAGCTCTGCGGGATAAAACTCATAGATTGACCGGCCGATCGCTGCTTCCGAAAGCCCGAAAGCTTTCATATAGGAAGAGTTCATATAGCGGAAACAACCCTTTTCATCCAGGATCCAGGTCATGGTAGGCGTATTTTCCATGAAAGAGCGAAAGATCCGCTCTTTATTCAGTTTAAGCCAGGAAGTCGGTAAGTTATTGTTGTTGGGGGGCATTGAACAAAGATAAATAATTGCCCATGTCTTTCTAAGGGTAAAACGCGGCCGGAAATAAGTATTTATTCTTATTTCCGGCCTCTGCCTCTATAACGATTATTCAGGTAGGTATGATCTTATCCTCTTCTTCTTCCGCCACCCCCGCCGGAAGAGGGTCTGGCTCCTCCACCACCCCCGCCGCTGGGCCTGGGCGCGCTAAATCCTCCTCCTCCACCACTGGGTCTGGCGGGTGCACTGAATCCCCCGCTTCTGGCCCTTTCAAAATTCTGGGTCTGAGTCTGCCCCCGGGAGCGCATTTGCTGGTCCCGGTTTAAATTAGGGACAGACTGATTATTGGGGGTGACAGGCCTCCATTGGTTTGACTGTCGTTGCTGCCATTGATTATTGGTTTGATTCCTTTGATAGACATTCCCGCTGCGGTCAGAAAACACATTATTGGAGCCCGATCTTGTATTGGAACCCGGTCTTGTGGCTCCCGGGCTACCGCCCTGAACGCCGCCGGGACGGGTCCCATTGGTATTCACCTGGCCGGGACGTCCGCCATTGAAGTTGATCGGCGTGCTAAAGTTGCCCCCGCCGTTAACGGTCCGGACATTCCGGGTGACTACCCCGTTTCTGCCGCTGTAGATATTCGTCCGGTAGTTGTTGACGTATACGTTCCGATTCCTATAAAAGTTATTTCCATAATAACCGTAGGTCCGGGAGCGATTCCATACATAAGGGGGACGATATACGTGCGGTCCCCACCAGCCACCGCCGCCCCAGCCGTGTCCACCCCAGTAGCCGCCACCGAAGCCAATGCCAAAATGGAACCATCCTGCTCCGAAGCCATATCCAAGGCTCCATCCTGCCCAGGGGTTATAACACATATTGAAACCCCAGGTCCAGGGACGGGGATAGTAATATCCGCCATACCAGGGATCATAGTAAAAACCGGTTCCATAAACTACGGTCGGGCCATAGATAAAGGTGTTCAGGTAGCCGGGGGTGTAACCCATGTATACATACTGGGGGGTTACATCATAGACATAAACATATTTGATATTGTACAAAGGAGAATTCGGCGGGATCCTGTCGACTTCTTCCGGCCTTTCCGTAGATACGGTCCAGGGGCCTGAAGGGCTGGGGCCCTGGAACCAGACCCCGTTGTCCACCGTGTAGTAAATACCATTATACAACACTACCGAAGAGGAGGTATTCGTCGCATATTGCATATCTGTTCCCTGCAGGGGGGCGAACTTGGGATCGCCGTTGTAGTTTACATCGGTCGTAGCCGTGCTACGGTCAACCTTCGCCGTTTGAGGGATCTGTGCGTCCATGATCGCTTCCCTGGCGGCCTCCGTGCCGGCTACGCTGGCCAGGACATTGTCTTTGGGCGAGCCTTCGGGAATACGGGCAAAATTGGCCGGAAGGGCATTGGAAGCAATATAATGCCAGCCTCCGGTAAGGGAAGAGGAGCTGTACCAGCGCCCCGAGATCAGCACATAATATTTACCGCTGCTCTGATCCTGGAAAATATCATTGGAAGTATTGCTCACATAGGAGAGGTCCGTTCCGGAAATCGGGCTGAATGCGGCGGGCCCGGTGGTTTGAATCAATTCTGCGGGAGAGGTGCTGACGATAATATTGGAAACAACCTGGTCCTGGGCCGCAGCGGCGGAATCCACATAACCCGCATTGGCGCTGTTGGCGGCATCTATCGAACTCTGTACCTGCTGCAGATTGGAGGGGACATTGCCGGCCGGGGCAAAAGGACCGGTAGCGGCCTGTGCGCTGTACCAGTGTTTGCCTCCGTATAAATAATACAGGCCATCGTTGTTCTTAACGATGGTGAAAGGGCTGTTTACGACGACATCCAGTCCCCAGTCTTTATTCGGTTGCAGCTTAGGCTGCCCGTCGATCAATACCATCAGGGATGGGCGATCGGAGTAGATGATCCGGGGAGCGGTTGTATTCAGGTCCTTCGATAATTTTTTCTGTTCCTGGTTCTGGTCCAGGGATGCCAGCAATTCATCCAGGGAAAGGTCTCCGGCTGCCTGTGGCAAATTCGTTTCCAGCGCCGTCTTTAAGCCGCCGGTAAAATTATCGTCGGGCTGTCCCGGGAATTTGACATTGGGAACTTTTACCGATTGGATGATAACCCGGCGGTTATCCCGGTCTGTTTCTACATTCGCCACGGACCAGAAAGTACCGAAAACAGGGTCCGTCTTGCCGGTTTGAAGGACAGAAATAGCCCAGCGGGATTTTAAAATATTGTCGGAGAAGGATTCCGGCTGCGGTTGATAGATCTTTATGACGGTACCGTCATCCGTGGAAAAGCTCTTAGGCCATTCCTGCTGCGACTCCTGCGCATAGGCAGAGCCGAAGAGGAAAACGGCACAAAAAAGAGGAAATAATAGGACGCGAAAGCTTCTCATATATGTGTGTTTAGCGTTTATAATAGATCAGGCAATTTTGATGCCCCAAAATGCCACCGGCATTTTGGCCGAAGGCCCATCATTAGACCTTTGTGGGAGACGGGTTATTTTTTTTCAGAACCCGTCTCCCACATAACCCATAGGTCAAAACTGCAGGAGTATGACCTTTTTCCCACTCGAAAGTTTTCTCGCCGTTTACAAAGAATATGTTAAAAATAGACCCCCTTCGGCCCGGGCCTCTGTAAAACCTCTCAATGAGCTTCCAGCCAGTTGATCCCGGACCCTACTTCTGCATTGGCGGGAACCTCATTGGGCAGGGGCAGAGCTGTCTGCATACAACGCATTATTATCGGTTTAATTATATCTAATTCAGCCTTATAGGCGTCGAAAACCAGTTCGTCATGTACCTGCAAAAGCATTTTTGATTTGAATCCCTGCTGCCTGAATTCCTCGTCGATCCGGATCATAGCCAGCTTGATCATATCGGCCGCCGTACCCTGGATGGGAGAATTGATGGCATTTCTTTCCGCAAAGCCACGGACGGTAAAATTGGCAGAGTTTATATCCTTCAGCCAACGTTTCCGGCCCATTAAAGTTTCAACATAACCATGTTCCCTGGCGAAGTTGATGGTATCGTCCATGTATTTCTGGATATTGGGGAACTGCTTTTTATAATTATCGATAATTTCTTTTGCTTCTGACCGGCTAATGGCGAGATTGTCCGCCAGTCCAAAGGCGCCCTGTCCATAGATGATACCGAAATTGACGCTTTTGGCCTTGTAGCGCATTTCTTTTGTCACGTCCTTTTCCTCCACGGCGAAAACTTTAGCGGCCGTAGCGGCATGGATATCCTTCCCTTCTTTGAAGGCCGCACACATATTGGGGTCGCCGCTGATGGCGGCAACGATCCGTAATTCGATCTGCGAATAGTCAGCCGACAGAAGAACATAGTCTTCACTGCGGGGGATAAAGGCTTTCCGGATCTCCCTTCCCCTTTCCGTGCGGATAGGAATATTCTGAAGATTCGGGTTGTTGGAGCTCAGCCGGCCGGTGACGGCAACAGCCTGGGCGTAGCTGGTATGGACCCGGCCTGTTTTCGGGTTTCTCATCAGCGGCAATGCATCCACATAGGTCGATTTCAGCTTGGTCAGCTCCCGGAAAGCGAGGATATCGTCCACGATCTGGCTTTTATTGGCCAGTTTCAGCAATACGTCCTCGCCGGTAGCATACTGCCCGGTCTTTGTCTTTTTGGCCTTGGGGTCGAGCTTTAGTTTTTCGAACAAGACCTCCCCTAATTGTTTGGGTGAGGCGAGGTTAAATCGTTCTCCAGCCTCTGTATAGACTTTCTCCTCGGCATTACGGGCGTCCTTTTCCAGTTCTTTGGAGTATTCCTTCAGAAAATCCATGTCCACCCTTATTCCCTCGAATTCCATGGCGGTGAGGACCTTTACCAGGGGATTCTCCACCTGGTAAAAGACCTTTTCCACCTCTTTCGTTTTTAGGAGGGGGAGAAAAACATGCTTCAGCTGGAGGGTGATGTCGGCGTCTTCGGCGGCGTAATCTTTTATCTTTTCCAGTTCCACATCCCGCATATTTCCCTGGCCCTTCCCTTTTTTGCCGATCAGGTCTTCGATGGGAACGGGTTCATACCCCAGGTATTGGGCGCTGAGCATATCCATACTGCGTTTGCCTTCCGGCTCGATGACATAATGGGCCAGCATGGTATCGAAGAGAGGCCCTTTCAGTTCTATGCCGTACCATTTAAGTACGAGCAGGTCATACTTCAGGTTCTGGCCGATCCAGACAATATCCGGTTGGTCGAAAAGGGGGATGAAAGCTTGCAGGATCTTTTTGGTCGCCGCCTGATCGGCGGGGCAGGGAACATACCAGGCTTCACCGGGCAGATAGCTGAAGCTCATACCGACCAGCTCTACATTATTGGCATCGATGCCTGTGGTTTCCGTATCGAAGCAAATTTCTTTTTGGGAAGAGAGTTTCTTTACCAGTTCCCGGATCGTGGCTTCGTCTGCCGCCGCCGTATAGGTATGGGCGGTCGTCTTTATCGTTTTATCGGCATGAAGGCCTGTTGGCGCCTCGGAGCCTTCCGGTACGGTTCCTTCCGGGGAAGCGCCTTCGGTTCCCGCCTCCCCTTCTTCTGCCGCCGCGGCCAGCCGGGAAGCCGCCGTCTCTGCTTTTTCAAGGTTGTTTTGTGGGCCCGTTAGCGCTCCGGGTGACCCGGCTCCTGCCCCCTGGCCTTTCCGGCCGGCTGCGGGCTTCTCCGCTACCGGGTTTCCGAAAAGATCTTTTTGCACCCCTTCCGGCGCAGCAGCCGCGAGGTCTTCTCCCAGGATCCTTTTGGCAACGGTCTTAAATTCCAACATCGCGAAGACCTCTGTCAGGGCCGGTTTGTTCCAGTCTTTCAATCTGAAATCCTCTTCATGGAAGGCGACAGGCACCTGGGTGATGATGGTAGCCAGTTTTTTACTCATAATGGCCAGCTCTTTGCCGGCCCTTATTTTTTCGCCCAGGGCGCCTTTGATCGTGTCTGCATTAGCCAGGACATTTTCGAGGGTGCCGTATTCCGCCAGTAATTTCGCCGCCGTCTTTTCCCCCACTCCTTTGATGCCGGGAATATTGTCTACGGCATCTCCCATTAATCCCAGGATATCGATCACCTGGGATACCTCTTTGATGTTCCATTTTTCACAGACTTCTTTTGGCCCCATGATCTCGGCGATGCCTCCCTGGTAGGGGGGCTTATAGATCTTTATCTTGTCCGATACCAGTTGGCCATAGTCTTTATCGGGAGTCACCATAAATACCTCGTATCCGACGGCAGCGGCTTGCAGGCTCAGGGTGCCGATCACATCATCTGCTTCGAACCCGTCCAGCTCCACGCAGGGGATGTTAAAGCCTGTGATAATGGCTTTGATATCATCCACAGCGCTCAGGATATCTTCCGGTGTTTCCTGGCGGTTGGCTTTATAGTCTGCAAAATCGGTATGGCGTTCCGTAGGAGCATGAGTGTCAAAACAGACCGCCATATGGGAGGGGTGCTGATTATTGATCAGATCGACGAGGGCATTGGTAAAACCAAATTGCGCATTCGTGTTCCGGCCTTTCGTAGTAATGCGGGGGCTGTTGATCAATGCATAATAAGCGCGGAAGATAAGCGCCATGGCATCCAACAGGAATAGTTTTTTCTGCATACACGAAATTAGGAAATATCCCGGACGCCCGCTCGCCCGGATACGCTAATATTTTTAGTTTTTTTATTAAGGTTTAAATTAAATTTGCAGTAATAAACGCTATCTTATGAGCAATATGAAATTATTCGAATCCCATAAAATACGGAGTCATTGGGATACGGAACAAGAGAAATGGTATTTCTCGATAATTGATGTAATTGAAATACTTACAGACAGTTCCCGGCCCAGGAAGTATTGGAATGACCTAAAATCCAAACTTTTAGAGGAGGGCAGTCAGTTGTCCGCAAATATAGGACAACTGAAAATGCAATCGGCGGACGGGAAATTTTATCTCACAGATGTAGCCGATACTGAACAACTATTACGACTTACCCAATCCATCCCCTCCCCCAAAGCAGAACCTTTCAAACAATGGCTGGCCAAAGTGGGCTACGAGCGCATACAGGAATCCCAGAACCCGGAAAAAACCATTGACCGGGCAATGGAAGGCTACTTGAAACTGGGCTATAGCAAGGAATGGATAAACCAACGGCGGGACCGACTGAGATTTTACAGCACTCTTAACAGGAAGTCACGCAAATGTACCACGGCTATGCCTTCGGCGGTAGTGCCCATACATTTTATTAGACATAGCTAATAAAATAAATAGATTTTAGTGTCTTGTCAGTTATAACTGATGAAAATGAAAGTCGAGGGCGGTGCGTAGACTCCTCACCCCTTCAACTCCACCAACTTCTTCTGCAGGCCGAACATTTGATCCCGCAGTCGCGCAGCTTCCATAAAATCCAGGTCCCGGGCCGCCTTTTCCATTTCTTTTTTGGTTTTGCCGATGGCTTTTTCCAGCTGCGGGATGGTCTGATAGGTTTCCTGTTCCTCGGCGGCCAGGGTTACCAGTTCTTCATTGGGAGCCAGGGCATAGGGGTCTCCCGGATTATAACCTTTGATATCCAGTACGGAAGTTTGTGCAAAGACCTGTTCTTTCGATTTTTTTACCGTGCGGGGAGTGATGCCATGCTCCAGATTATAGGCGATCTGTTTTTCCCGGCGGCGAAGAGTTTCATCCATCGTCCTTTGCATGCTTTCCGTTATCTTATCGGCATAAAAGATCACCAGCCCATCCACATTTCGTGCGGCCCGGCCGGCCGTCTGGGTCAGCGACTTTTCATTGCGCAGGAAACCCTCTTTGTCGGCATCCAGGATCGCCACCAGGGAGACCTCGGGCAGGTCCAGCCCCTCCCTCAGCAGGTTGACGCCCACCAATACATCTATTTCTCCCAGGCGCAGCTGACGAAGGATCTCCACCCGCTCTAAAGTATCCACTTCACTATGAATGTATTTGGATTTGATATTGATCGATCCAGCAGCCCGGTGGGTCTCACCACCTGTTCCACGACCACGCCTCCTGTTTTCTCCAGCTCATAATCCCCCGGAGTGGCAGAAACAAAAATAGTCTGGTCTACCAGGGACTCGAATTCATGAAAATTCAGGGGACGGTTGTCCAGGGCGCTGGGCAGGCGGAATCCATAATCTACTAATACCAGCTTCCGGCTCCGATCGCCTCCATACATCCCGCTTATTTGCGGGACGGTCTGGTGACTTTCATCCAGCACGCAGAGGAAATCCTTTGGAAAATAATCGAGCAGGCAGAAGGGGCGGGTACCCGGGTGCCGTCGGTCGAAGAACCTGGAATAGTTCTCTACGCCATTGCAATAACCCAGTTCCCGGATCATTTCCACATCGTAATTCACCCTTTCACTCAGGCGCTGCGCCTCGATATATTTACCGGTATCTTTAAAATAAGCCACCTGTGCCGCCAGCTCATCCTGTATCTCATAGAGGACCTGCTGCATGATATCCTTTGGCGCCAGGTAGAGATTGGCAGGGAAGATCGCGGCATCGTCCAAGAGTCCGATGCGTTTGCCGGTATTCACGTCAAAACTTTCTATTTCGTCGATCTCGTCTCCGAAGAAACTGATCCGGTATCCATAATCCACATAGGGCAGGTTGATGTCTACGGTATCGCCTTTTACCCGGAAATTCGCTCTTCCGAACTCCACTTCGCTGCGTTTGTACAAAGAGTTGACCAATGCGTGTAAGAACCCCTGCCGGGAGATCGTCTGGCCTTTGTGAATGCGTACGATCCCGTTCTCAAATTCGGCGGGATTCCCGATACCATAGATACAGCTTACAGAAGCTACGACGATGATATCCCGTCTGCCGCTTAACAGTTGGGTAGTTGCTTGCAGGCGCAGCTTTTCCAGTTCTTCATTGATAGAAAGGTCTTTTTCAATATAGGTATTACTTACGGGCATATAGGCTTCCGGCTGATAGTAATCATAGTAGGAAACGAAATAACCCACGGCGTTATCCGGGAAGAATTGCTTGAACTCCCCATACAGTTGAGCTACCAGCGTTTTATTGTGCGTGAGCACCAGGGTAGGTCGTTGAACGTTCTGGATCACATTGGCGATCGTAAAAGTCTTGCCCGAACCGGTGACGCCCAGCAGGGTATTGTATCTTTCGCCCTGGAGGATACTTTCTGTCAATTGCCGGATTGCTTCCGGCTGATCGCCGGCGGGAGCATAAGGAGAATGGATGGTAAATGGCATAAGTTATTTGCAAAGTCTAAAGTTATCGAATTTCTAATGATGAGCGTTTGCCGGACGAATAGATCGTCCTGGCAAACGTTCGCAACCGAGCGAACGCCCGGAAGGTGAACTTCCGGGCGTTCGGGTCTAATGATGGGAGAACTTCGTTGGAGCTTCGTTCCTCGCTCCTCCTTGTTCGCGACCTTTGCTTCGCGCGGTCGGGCCCGGCGCCCGTGGCGCCTTCTTAAGCGCCTTTTTAAAGGGATCCCAACTTATTTTCAGTTTGCCATCGTCGCCCGTTTTAGCCCGAAGGCGGAGACTGACCCCCGTCTTGCTACCAGTGCCTTTATTTGCAGGCGGGAGATCGGGGTTCCTGTCTTTCTTCAGGTTGCTCAGGGGGATCTGGAGGCTCATATCTGCGCCGGTCTTCCAGTCATAAGTCCCTTCCGCGAAAAGAGTAAAAGCGGTGGATTGTATTTCCATCCGGTGAATGGTAAGGGTGGTGGTATCCAGGTCTAACTGACTTTTCAGTTCTGAGAAATGGATCTCGGAAAGGTCTCTTTTCTTTAAGACGGCCACCTGTATTTTTTCCATCGGATCGAAGTCCAGCAATTGTCCCCCTTTGACGCTGAAGTTCACAGCGCCTTTCAGGCTGTTTTGTATTAATACCGCTTTATCCGTCAGCTGGCCGGTCAGCTGTATATCGGCGGTCAGCGTTCCTTTCAGATTTTTATCCAGAAGGGCCTGCTGGCCAAAATTGTTAAAGGCTGCGAAAACCGTGGGAAGGTCGGCCTGTTCGATATGCGATTGCAGGGATAGGGGATTGCCTTCGCTCCGTTGGGGCTGAGACGACTGTGTCGTCTCCTGCCTTCGAAGGCTGCCACTGAGGCTAAGTGACCCGTTCCCTTGCTCTATTTCCATATGGGTTAGTTTGATCTCCTTGCCGCTGAACAGCAGATCAGCCTTTGCGTGGGCGCCGGAGAATTTTCTGTAAAGGAGATCGGCAGCTTCTAATTGTAAGTGGAGGTCCCCCTCTCTGAGAAAATGATCTAAACGAGAGCCAGGGGTACCAAAAGGGCTTTTGCTGGTCTTGTCTGCTTTGGGGGGCGGGGTCGGTTCGACCGGTTTGCCCAGCACAGCCGTAAAATCCCGCAGGTCCAGGCGGGGAGAAGTAAGAGTCCAATCCATGCTTACATTTTCAGGATTTCTATCGAGGAGAGAAACCAGGTTTCTGGCGATGCCCTTCACCCATAATTTACTGCCTCCTGCATGGGCTTCGAGGTGATCGATCAAAAGATCCTGATCCCGGAACCGGATCTTTCCCTTGCAATCCGTCAGCAGGAACCGGTAAGGCAGGTAGTCCATGGAAGCAGAGTCGATGTTCAGGCCACCGTTAATGGAAACAGCCGTGCTGTCACTGCCCGAAAGAGGGCCTTTATACGATATGTTCAGATTGCCCATGCCTTTCTGGAATTGAATGGTCTTGCTACCCGTCAGCTCATTCAGTTTGGCCAGCTCAAATTTTGAATGCAGATCGGTGGCTAATAAAGGATGCTTGAGGTTAGTGATCGTGATCGTATCAGCTTTTAAGGAGATCTCCGACCAGGCGCCGGAAAAAGAGAGAAAGCGGACTGCGGAATTCTCATCTTCCCGTTTGTGGCCATGGACCCATTCATTGGTAAAGCTGCCCTCGAAGGAGGTTTCTGTAAACCGGCCGATAGGAGTGCTGACACTACCCTTACTGAGACTCATCCGGACATTGATCAGCGGCGTAGGATCGTCGGCCGATCCTGCGTCTATGATAGCGTTCAGGGAAACGGGCTTATCGATATCGTATTGATCCAGCTTCTGTTGGATGTTGGGCGTCAGCAGGGCCGTTGCTTTTTTGTAGGGAATAGCTGAAGTCTGGACCGTGAGCAGAAAGGGATCTGGACTTACTTCCGGGAAAAATCTCCCCGACAGGAGGAAGGGATGACCGTCTATCAGCAGGGATTGTTTGTTCACCTGCAGGATCTTGCTGCCGGAGTTGAATTGGAGACGGAAATGGCCGGAAACAGGTTTCTCTTTTAAAAAAGACCCTTTTTCAGTATTAAAGGCAAAACTATTGACTGTTAGATCTATGCTCAGGTCCAGGAGCAGGGTTCTGTTATTTTTTTCGACGGAGCCGATAAGCCGCCGGATGTCGAGATCGAATAGTTTTCTTTTGTCCTGTTTTTCCATGACAAAGTTTATGTCCGTCAGGGAAAATTCGGGCCATTTCATTTCCTTATCCGATCCTGCCGATCCTCCTTTGCGCAGCATTTCCGTATTGGTATAACCAGTGGAGTCTGTGAAGAGGTAGATAGATCCCCCTTCGAGAAAAACTTTGCTCACCCGGGGTTTACCGGAGAAAAGACTACCGGGTAGGGAGAAACGTAGGTCGAGGCTTTCTGCTTTCAGCAGGTCATGGTGATGTTGCTGCCAAAGGCTATCATGCAGGGTCACTTTTGATAATTGGAGCGTAACGTAGGGGAAGTGGCGGAAAAAAGAGATGTCCATATTTCCAATGGACACCTCTGTGCCGGTACGATCCTTTAATTCGGCGCTGACCCTTTTCAGCAGGGCCGGCTTTTTCAGTGAAATAATGCTCACCAGCAGGAGCCAGGCCAAAAGAAGCAGGCCGCCGATAAAGGCTGTTACGCGTACTATATATCGTAGTGTCTTCTTCAATACATTACCGGATCGCGTCCAGGTAGTCCGAGAATTTTTTCAGGACCGAGGCCGCGACTTCAATTTGTTCCTGTGCCTCTTTCCAATTGCGTTGTTCGATGGCTTCCCGGATGCCCGGCAATGTTTTTACGCCATATCCGGTATAAAAGCCCGGAGCATAAATAGCATGCCGGTACCACGGGCGGCGGGGAAGCCCGTTATCAGATAGCAATTGTTGTTCCGCCTTATAAAGGGCCTGGTTCACGGCATCTTGTTTGTCTTCCGGCAAGGTTGATTTTGCAAGGGTATCGGACAGGCGACTGGTCGTTTTTTCCAGCCTGCTCAGGGCATTTTGTAAAGAGGAGAAGTTCAGATAAGGGACTTCGTCCTTTGCCGGAGGAGGCAGCAGGGTGACGGTAGGATCTGCGGCATAACCATAGTGGTTTTCTTTCAAAAGCTGGTTAGTGAGAGAGGTGTTTTCTCTCATCTGGTCCAACAGGGCGATCAGCTCGCCGGCATAGCCATTGACGGTCTTATAAAAGGATTTGAAATCGAAGGGTAATTGGGGGGCATCCGCCATCCGGAGGCTGGTACGGCCTGCTGTCTTGGCAAGGGCGACCCCGTATTGGAAGCCGGGATCTTTGAAGCGCCGGTAATCATCATAGGAGTCGTAGATAGAATGGTATTCTCCACCCGGGTCTTCTCCGCCAAAGCCCAGGTTAAAGCAGGGGATTCCCAGGTGTTGCAGGAAGGGGGAGAAGTCCGAGCCGGAGCCGAGGGCCCCGATGGTAAATGTTTTTTTCAGGAATAAGTCCTTTTTGAGTTTGTTGGCGCCCGCTGCATCTACCAGCTCATGGGATCTTTTGCGATTGGCGATGCTGATCTGTGTTTCCGGGTCGATCACGTCCCGGGCTACTTCGTTTATAAAAGGTTCCAGGGCATGAGAACCTTCTACTCCTAAAAAGCCTCTTCCATTTCCATCAGAATTGATATAAACTACGACTTTTTGCTGGAGTTCAGCCGCGTGGTACTCGACCCATTCGGTAGAACCTAAAAGGCCGGGCTCTTCTCCGTCCCAGGCGCAATACACGAGGGTGCGTTTGGGTTTCCAGCCTGTTTTTACCAGTTCGCTGACGGCCCGGGCTTCTTCCAGCATGGCTGCCTGTCCGCTGAGCGGATCTCCGGCGCCGTTGACCCAGCCATCGTGATGGTTGCCCCGGATCACCCATTCGTTGGGCCATTGACTACCGGGTAATTTGGCGATGACATCGTTGATAGGCTTGATATCCCAGTTGAAAGACAGTTTGAGATGTACTTTGGTTTTGCCGGGACCGACATGATAGGTGATCGGAAGGGCGCCTCTCCATTCTTCCGGGGCGACCGGTCCTTCAAGGGCACGTAAGAGTGGCGTCGCATCGTGGTAGCTGATAGGCAGGACGGGGATCTTCAGGATGGTCGTAACCTCTTTTCTGTCCAGTCTTTTGGCATCTTTGGTAGCGCCGATACCGGGTGTCAGCGGGTCTCCGGGATAAATGGGCATATCCATGACGGAGCCTCTCTGTACGCCATATTCATTTTTGAAAGCGCCTTTCGGGTATACATCTCCTTCAAAATAACCATCGTCTTTCGGATCGGAATAGATGATACAGCCGATGGCGCCGTGTTCCTGTGCTACCTTGGGTTTGATGCCTCTCCAGGAATGGCCGTATTTAGCGAGGACGATCTTGCCTTTTACGGAGATCCCCATTCTTTCAAGGCGGTCGTAATCTTCGGGAATGCCGTAGTTGACGAAGACCAGGTCGGCGGTCACGTCTCCGTCCGGGGACCAGCAATTATAGGTAGGCAACTGTTCCTTGGTCTGGCCGGAAGTGGCGTCTTCTTTCAGGGCGGGCTCGGCCAGCAAGGCCTTGTAAGGGGAGAGGCCTGTCATTTCCAGGAGACGTTCTTTAGGGGTAGGGAAGAGGACATAGAATGTTTCTATCTGTACATCATACCCCCAGCTTTTGAACCGGTCGTAGATATAGTCTGCGTCGGCTTTTCCCCCGGGAGAGCCGACATGGTGGGGGTGGGATGACAGGATCCTTATGAAGCTGTCGACGTTGCCTGCCTGCAGGTAGCTGTCGAATTTTTCTTCCAGGGCAAATTCCTGTTTGGCGCCGGCTTCAGGGAAGCCGGCTAATGGTTTTGTCTGGGACCAGGCCAGGGATGCCAATAATAAGGCGCTGGCGGTCAATAGTTGTTTTCTCATGTAGTAAATTGTTTGAAAGGGATTGAAGCGTTTATTTCTGGAGTCGTTTAACGTATTGACTGTAGTCCGGCAGGATGATCTCATAGTCCGTGTACATCAGGGGGGATGTCAGCAGGAAGTCCGCTGTGGCGCGGTCCATGGCGATGGGGATATTCCAGGCGACCCCCAAACGTAGCAGGGCTTTGATATCCGGGTCATGGGGCTGGGCTTCCATCGGATCCCAGAAGAAGATCAATACGTCGATCTTTCCTTCGGCAATGCGGGATCCGATCTGCTGGTCTCCGCCGAGCGGGCCGCTGAGAAATTTGCTGACCGACTGGCTTAGCGCCTGTTCCAGGAGCTTTCCGGTGGTGCCGGTGCCGTATAAGCGGTGTGTGGCCAGTACCGTCTTGTTATAGACGGCCCATTCGATCAATTCGTTTTTTTTGTTGTCATGGGCTACCAGCGCTATTCGCTTGGAGCTACTCATTTTCCGGATGGTATGGGGCATGGATGTTCTTTTATTTGTTCTTTAATGGAAAGATAGCCCGGTTTTAAGAAGATTATAACAAGAATAAAGAAATTTTAAAGCAGCGTTTTCGTTTTTGTTACCAGATGGAGTCTGATTAACGACTATTAGGTATTCCTGGCAAGGAATTTGTTAATTGATTCCTCCCTTCTTTTTTTATCAATCACTGGCTATGAAGAAATTTTTTTGGTTCGCCCTGGTGGCGCTTTTTTGCTGGGATGTATCCCGGGCGCAGCGGCCGAGCGAAGTTGTCGACTCTGTCGCCGGGCTACAGCAGGAGGGGGGAGGGGGTCAGCATTCCGTATTCGTGAATTTTTCCGGGTTAGTGAAAGAGTATAATAAGGTGTGGCTGCAATGGGATGTGGATAGTGTGGAAGAGGGGGATTATTTTATCATCGAACGGGCGACGGATGGAGATCAATATGAGACGATCGGCGTATTGCGGAATACCGGGAATAGTAATCATTATGAACTGACGGATATTGCTCCTCCCAATGGGGCGGATTCTTACCGGATCAAATATACCGGCCCGGGTGGGAGGATGCTTTATTCGAAAGCGATACAGGTGAGTCTTTCGGGGGCTGTTTCTTTCAAGTTCTATCCTAATCCCGTGGATAAGCTATTCATTATCCGGACAGAGCATGTGGTGGAGATCCAGGTGATCGATGCCAACGGGTCTGCGCGCTTAAGTAAACATTTACAGCCTGGTATACAGGTAATTAATGTATCATCCCTGGAACGGGGGGTATATGTTTTGCGGGTTGCCGACAAGGAGAGCAACCGGATCACTTCCAATCAGCTTCTTAAAAACTAAATTAACCCTTAAAAATAAATTACCGGAAAATGGTATTGCAGATTTGATTTGAATCCTCTACCTTTATCTCGGTTTTTCATAGGATATTGGATTTTAAAACGGGGTTGAATTTCTATTCAGACCCCTTTTTTATGCCCAGTCGGGTTTAGTGGAAAAGTAACCCTCCGGGCATAAAAAAGATATTTGATTACAGAACTTCGTCGGAGCTTCGTCCCTTGCTCCTCCTCGTTCGCAACCTTCGCTTCGCTCGGTTGGGACGCGGATCCGTGGTCCGCTCTGTTATGCGCTTTCGGGGCTTATTAACCCCCCTCCGGGGTACCAAAACCTGGCCCTGATATTCTCCCATCAAACTCCGGCAAATCCGGGATAAAAAAAATCGGCCCCGATGGAAATCGGAGCCGCTGTACTTACTAACCCAATTAAAATTAAAATTCCAAAAATGTTTCGAAAGCGTATTCGTTTATGCTGCGTGCATTTCTTTTACTTTTTCCCTGATCTTGTTTTCGATCTCTGTAGCTAGTTCGGGATTGTCATGTAGTAATTGTTTTACAGTATCCCGTCCTTGTCCCAGTTTATCGGTACCATAGCTAAACCAGCTACCGCTTTTCTGGACGATGCCTAGTTCCACTCCCATATCGACGATCTCGCCTACTTTGGAAATGCCTTCTCCAAAGACGATATCAAATTCGGCGGCCCGGAAAGGAGGGGCTACTTTATTCTTCACAACCTTTACTTTTATCCGGTTACCAATGGCTTCTTCTCCGTCTTTGATCTGCGCCAGGCGGCGGATGTCCAAACGTACGGAGGCGTAGAACTTGAGGGCATTACCGCCGGTGGTCGTTTCGGGATTGCCGAACATGACCCCGATCTTTTCCCGTAACTGGTTAATGAAAATGCAAATGGTATTGGTCTTGCTGATCGTGGCCGTCAGTTTTCTCAGGGCTTGTGACATCAGTCTTGCCTGAAGGCCCATTTTGCTATCCCCCATCTCACCTTCCAATTCCCCCTTGGGAACCAGGGCGGCTACGGAGTCAATGACCACAATGTCCAGTGCGCCGGAGAGGATCAGGCGGTCTGCAATCTCCAGGCCCTGCTCTCCATAATCCGGTTGCGAGATCAACAGATTGTCGATGTCCACTCCCAGCTTTTGAGCATAGGCGCTGTCAAAAGCATGTTCCGCATCGATAATGGCGCACATGCCCCCCTTTTTCTGCGCTTCTGCAATTATATGAGTGGCGAGTGTCGTTTTACCGGAGGATTCAGGGCCATATATTTCAACTACCCTTCCTTTTGGCAGGCCACCCACTCCCAGGGCCATATCCAATCCGATAGAACCGGTGGAAATGACCTCCATAGGATCCTGGCTTTTTTCATTCATCATCATCACGCTTCCCTTCCCGAAATCCTTATCTATTTTGTCCATCGTCAGCTTTAAAGCCTTGAGTTTTTCTGCGTTTGACATAATCGTAAGTTTTTTTATTCTTTTTTGTTCTTCCAAAATTATTGATTCAATGAAGGTAGAATAATTATTTTATACACACTAATTATTTTAGCATTTTTCAACTAATTTTTTTCGTTAACCGGGCCCGGGCCGGTTAACGAATTATAGGTGCCCTTGCTCCCAGGCGTCCATTTTCTTTTCCAGGACATCCAGCGGCATAGCCCCGTCTTTCAGGATCTCGTCGTGAAAATCGGCCAGATGAAATTTGTCTTTCAGCGCCTGCTGGCATTTGTTACGCAGCTCCCTTATTTTCAGGGCGCCGATCTTGTAGCCTAATGCCTGTCCCGGAATAGCCATATAGCGCTCGATCTCGGCCGTGGCCCCTTCTTCGCTGATAGCCTCATTATCCCTCATATATTTTATGGCTTCTTCCCGGGTCATGCCTTTGGTATGGATGGCTACATCCACTACGAGCCGGATGGCCCGGTGGATCTCATCGCCCAGGGCGCCCATATACTGATAAGGATCTGTGTAGAGTCCCAGTTCCCTGCCCAGGGATTCACAGTACAGCGCCCATCCTTCCACATAAGCGTTATTGCCTCCGAAACGGCGGAAGGCGGGGAGCAGGGTATCTTCCTGTTGAAGGGAGATCTGGTAATGGTGGCCGGGGATGGCTTCATGGAGGAAGAGGGATTCCATGCCCGAAGTGGTATTGAACTTTGTCGCATCGAGGATGGGAACATAGAAGATGCCGGGGCGTTTGCCGTCCGCAGAACCCTGGTTATATTCCGCGCTGGCGCTTGCCGCCCGGAAAGCTTCCGTTTGCCGGATCCCGAATCCTGTTTTCGGCGTATGGTTGAACATCTTCTGCAGGTTGGGCTGCATCTTTTGATGAATCGCCTCAAAAGCCGCCAATACTTCCTGCGGCGTTTTGTAAGGCATGAATTTTTTATCCGTATTCATATAGGCGAAAAAGGCGGGCAGATCGCCTTTGAAACCGACGGCATTTTTCAGGCTGTCCATAATGCCCCGGATACGGGCCACTTCTCTTAACCCCGTCTGGTAGATCTCCTCCGGAGCTTTTTGCGTGGTGGTCTGATCCTTTACCAGGTAGACGTAATAAGCCGCTCCCCCTGGTAAAGCGCTTATTCCCGAGCTGGTCCTTGCCTTGGGTAAGTATTCATCCCTGAGAAAATCCGCCAGCTTTTTATAGGAAGGAACGATATCCTCTCTAATAAGGTGTACATAGGCTGAACGGAGTTTTGTTACGGCGGCCGTATCGGGATTATCCTTCAGCTTGCCGACAGGGCCATAGAAAAGGCTTTTCTCCGGCTGATCCGTCACCATCGCCTGCATCTGCGGGATCATTTTCCGGACCAGGGATGCCGGCAGGACGAAATTTGCGGCCATTCCTTTTCTGAAATAGGCAATGGCGCTGTCGGCCCAGGGGCTGAACGCCCTTGCACGAAGGATCCAGTCTTCATGATCCTTCAGGGTGCGGAAGGGCTGGAAGCCTTCGCCACTGCCTAATTGCCCCAGGGTCAGCGGCAGGGCATAGAATTGATTAAAGGGGATATAATTACCCGGGTAGTTGAATCCTTCCAGGCGTGTTTCCAATTCCCAGCTTAAGATATCATAACTGAGGCGATCGTTTTCGGTTAAGCCTGCGCGATTGAACTTCTTAAGCCCATCCTGGAAGCGGGTGTAGAAAATTTTCAAAGAATCCCGGTAGCTGTCCGTAAAATCGGCAGGCAGAAGCGCGTTGTAGCGATCGTCCCCATTTTGTGTGGCATCCAGTGGAGAAAGTTTCATCCGGCCTTCATAATAATCGTTGAGGAATTGCGTGAAATCCTTCTTGTTTTCCGTTGCAGGATCCGTTTTGGGCATCAGTTTGCAGGATACAAGCTGGATAAACAGGCAGCCGAATAAAAAAAATTGTCTCATTGCGCGTATGGTTTTAAAATAAACGTATATAAAAAAATAATCTGTCAGAAAAGACGAATAAGGCCTTTTTCTATGTACAATTCTCTCTGCAACTGATATTTTGGCATTAAATTAGCCTTAATTTTAACGGCTACAAATTAGCTTTTTTGTTTTGTTGAGTTATCTTTGACTTTATTCCTAAAAATCGTATAGCCTATCTCGATAAAGGAATAATTAACTTTTTTTAAAAAAATGATATTACTATGAAGCTTAAACAGACCCTTCTTTTCGTTGTCCTGTCCGTATCCTTATTTTCATGCGTAAGTTCTAAAAAATTCAAAGCCGCTCAGGCAAAAATCGACTCCTTAACGGCTGCCAATGCAAAGCTGGCCGGGGATCTGAAAAATTGTAACGATCTTACCGCCACGGATGCTACCCAGAAGACAGCTCTTCAGAATCAGATCGACGCCCTGAACAAGCAGATCGATTTCCTGAAACAAAATCATGATGCTACCCTCAAGCAACTGCAGGATCTTTCTGTTATTTCCGGCACACAGGCAGAAAGCATCAAAAAATCTTTAGACAATATCGGAGCCAAGGATAGTTATATTCAGAATCTTCAGGCTGAACTGGCTCACAAAGATTCGCTGAATATGGCCCTGGTCATGAACCTGAAAGGCGCCATCGGCAATATGGATGATAAGGATATCAACATCAAGGTGGACAAGGGTGTTGTTTACATTGACATCTCTGACAAACTGCTGTTCAAGAGCGCAAAGTATGATGTATCCGAAGCTGCAAAAACAGTTCTCGGTAAAGTAGCGATGGTCCTGAAAGCTCAGCCTGATATCGAATTCATGGTAGAAGGCCATACTGATAACAAAGCTTATCACAGGGCTGGTCAGTTGACTGACAACTGGGATCTCAGCGTAAAACGCGCTACTTCCGTTGTCCGGATCCTGCAAAATCAATACGGATTGGATCCCGCCCATATCACTGCAGCAGGTCGCGGAGAATATGTTCCCGTTACCTCGAATGATACGGAGGAAGGTCGCGCAGCGAATCGCCGCACCCGTATCGTGATCCTGCCGGCACTTGACCAGTTCTTCAAATTGCTCGAGAAGAAATAAATAGCACTAAGATCTTTTAATAAGAGAGCGGTCCGCCTTCGCGGACCGCTCTCTTATTTTTTAGGCCCCCAATCATTTTATTCGGCAAAATGCGTTATCTATGCCTTATTAGCAGCTAAAACGGAATGAGTAGCCGGCTTTATGAAAGGAATTTTGCTGAAAATAGCATGCTTTACGCTGGCGGTGGCTATTGGTATAAGAGGCTTCGCCTATGGAGAGCCAGGCCCGGCGGCGAAAAAAGGCATATTGGACCTTCGTGGTCTGAACCTATCCGATAAGCCGGTGGCCCTGGATGGAGAGTGGGGCTTTTTCTGGGAACAAATGATATCGCCCCAAAACCTGGGCGCTGCCGGAAAACCCGCTTATGTTCCCTGTCCTTCCCTTTGGACGAATCTCCGGCTGAATGGACAAAAGCTCCCGGCCCAGGGTTATGCCACCTATACCCTTACTATCCTTCTGCCCTCAAAAAGACCCCGCATCGGCCTGGAAGTTCCGGATGTCTATTGCGCCTATAAATTATATATCAACGGGATCGTAAAGGCACAAAATGGGGAACCGGCTGCCACTGCCGATAAAGCCACTCCTTTCTGGACGACCCGTACCATCGCGTTGCCGCCGGGAGAAAAGGATACCCTGGTGCTGGTGATGCAGATCGCCAATTTCTGGCATGCCAAGGGGGGGCCTTATAAAAAAATACTGATCGGGGACAAGGACGGGCTTTTCCTGAAAAAGAACCGGGATAATGCCTATGACCTCGTATTGGCAGGCTGTATGTTTATGGGCGCCTTGTTCTTCCTGGGATTATTTGTTTTCGGCCGGCACGATAAGACCACTCTCTATTTTTCTGTTTTTTGCATCTTATACAGCTATCGCATGGTGGGAGCGAATGCTTATATTCTCCATTCCTTAGTCCCTAATCTGAACTGGTTCGTCACGATAAGGGTGGAATACATTACCCTGGCCCTTTGCGCAGCCTTTTTTACGAAGTATACCAAACATCTCTATCCGAATGACGCGGATCCGCGGATCATGAAGGTCATGTGGTGGTTTTGTATAACCTATGCCGCCTTGTGTATCCTCACCCCAACGATCATTTTTACCCGGTTCCTGAATATTTTCCTGGTAGTGATGTTCCTGTGCACCGTCTATGCCTTATATGTTTTCTTCCAGGCGGCCCGGAATAAACGGAGCGGCTCTTTGTTTGCACTCCTTAGCACCGCAGTCATGCTGGTGATCCTGTTCCTGATCAACCTGGAATACTTTGGCGTTATTTACACTATGAAAGCCGTGATATTTGCAGGATATATCGCCTTTTTCTTTCTCCAATCCCTCTCTTTGTCCCATCGGTTTGCCCACAGCCTTAAACAAGCCACCCTCCAGGCACAGCAGGGCCTGAAGGCCAAGTCGGAATTCCTCTCCACGATGTCCCATGAAATAAGGACACCCCTCAATGCCGTGATCGGGATGACGCATCTCCTGCTGCGGCATGATCCCCGGACAGACCAGAAAGAAGACCTGGGCGTATTGCTCTTTTCGGCCAATAATTTACTATCGATCGTCAATAATATCCTTGACTATAACAAGATCGAGGAAGGAAAGATCGGATTTGAGCAGATCCCCATGGACCTTCCTGCCATAGCCGGGAATATCGTAGCCGGGCTAAAAAATACGGCTCATGAGAAAGGGATCGACCTGCTGATAGATATCGATACTCGCCTGGATAAGAAGCTGATCGGAGATCCCACCCGGACCGGCCAGGTGATCAACAACCTGGTTCATAATGCCATTAAATTCACCCGCGAAGGATTTGTACGGCTGTCCGTACAGGTGACGGCCCTGACGAAAGACGCGGCCACGATCACCGTGCGGGTAATGGATACCGGTATCGGCATCGCCTCGGAGAAGCAACACATGATCTTCGACCGGTTTACCCAGGCGGATTCCTCTACGTCCCGCAGCTATGGAGGTACGGGCCTGGGGTTGGCCATTACCAAAAAGATCCTGGAATTGCAGGGGGTATCCCTGCAGTTAGCCAGTGAAGCAGGTACGGGCTCTGAATTTTATTTTACACAAACCTTTCCTGTCAGCCAGGAGCTTATCGGAGAGAAAGAGGAATTTTTGCCTTCGGCTAACCGCGACCATTTGCTGAAAGGCATTTCTATTTTATTAGTGGAAGATAATCCCCTGAATGTATTGGTGGCACAGACGATCCTGGAAAATAGCGGAGCGATGGTCGAGGTTGCCGGCAATGGATTGGAGGCTCTGGAGAGGCTGGATTCCACCCGTCATCATCTGGTCCTGATGGATCTTCACATGCCGGAGATGGATGGTTATGAGGCCACGATACTTTTGCGCAAAAGGGGAGAGACGCTGCCCATCATTGCCCTTACAGCCAGCATTCCCACAGAGGTGGAGAGTGAGGCCTATACGGCCGGTCTCACGGATCTTATCGTAAAGCCTTTTAACCCGGACGATCTTTACCGGGTCATCCTGCAATATGCCGGGCCTGCCTCCTAAATGAATTCCTGCAAAGAATTAGTTGAAATGTAATTCTTTGCAGGAACATGTTTAATGTCAGTGAAGAGCTCCGCTCGTAACCTTCGTCGAAACTTCGTTCCTCGTTTCTCCTCGGTTAGGCCATGGGCCTTGTTCACAACCGGGCGGGGCCCGGTTATGGAAAGGAAAATCCTTTGTTGGCAGGAATAAAAAAGGCGGGTAAAATATACCCGCCTCGCGTTTTGTTAGTCTTTTTTCTCCGCATCCTCATGCTTTCCCGCGACTTTCTCCCAAAGCCCTTTAGCCTTATCCGTCAACTCGTGCATTTTTTCCCCGGCTTCCCCTAATTTTTCCTGTACAGCCTCTTTTAAATGACCCAATTCTTCCTTTGCTTCCCCGGACTTTAGTTTATCCCAGGTTTCTCCTGCCTTTTGTTTGAGCTGGTCAGTAAGTTCCCCGGCTTTCTCTGAAAGATCATGTAGTTTTTCAGTGGCCTGTTCCTTTAAGGCATTGGCTTTATCAGCCAAAGATTCATTCAAGTCTGACATAACGAATGATTTTAAGTGAAAAAATAAAGATGACAATATTTTATAGGGATGCCGGAAAGCGTTTATTTCAGAAGGCTCAATGCATTTAACCAGCCGGTTCGTTTGCTTGCCCAACTGCTGGTTAAGGCTTCGGGCTTCAGGCCTCCTTCCAGGTTCTTCAGGACCCCGCTGGCATCGGAATAAGTCTTCGCGGCGTTGGCGGCCTGGACCAGGCTGGCCGTATTGAATCCCTGTTTGAACATATCCGGTTTGATGAAACCCGAGAGGGAAGAAACGCTTTTGGCCATACTTACGGCATCGGAAACCTTACCGGCAGCACTCAGCCATTTGGTTTTGCCGCCACTGGCCCAGCCGGAGAGGAAGGAGGTTGGCTTGATAGCGCCTGCAAACTGGGTCAGTAAGCTACCGGCATTGGGAGTGCTGACGCCGGCTTTGGAAAGTGCGTCTTTTAATTGGGCCTGGGTACTGGCAATCGTCAGGCCCATGATCAACAGGAGAAGGCTGGCTTTTTTCATGAGTGTTTTTTTTAGTTTTGAATGTTATCTTTTTCTAATGTAACACCTTTTTTTTAAATAGGAATATCGGGCTGATCTTTTTTACAGCGGCAAACCGGAAAATGGGGGACCGGGGTCGCGAAACCGGAAGATAGTGGCCGGGGGTTATCGCCTGAACCGGGCCTCTTCCAGGTCCAGCTCAAACTCTTTGCTCCGCAGCAGCTCCTCGGAGAAAAGGTTGTCCCGGCGCATCTGGGTCAGTTCCTGACGTTGTATCTTCACCAGTTCCAGGAGGAGCTGGCGATACCTGGGCAAAAAGGACGGCGCTATCTCCTTCCCTTCTTCTTTTTCCAACTTTTTATTGGTTATTTCTATCATCCGTTCGTAACGTCCTTTCAGGCGATTGAAGGCCTCGATCGAAGCGGTCTCCTGGGCATATTCCGTTTCTATATAATCCACTACGGCATTGGCCAGCCGCAGACGAATGGAAAGTTTCTGATCATCCTCATTCTCCTGTACTTCGATCTTAAGGAGCCGGATCAGGAGAGGCAGGCTCAGGCCCTGTAATACCAGGGTGAAAAGGATCACGACAAAAGTGATAAAAAGGATCAGGTTGCGATGGGGAAAGCTGGCGCCGTTGGTCAGACTAAAGGGGACCGCCAGGGCAGAGGCCAGGGAGACCACCCCCCGCATGCCGCTCCAGCCAATGATAAAAACCGGTTTCCAGCCGGGATTGGATTCTTTTTCACGGATCTTTTTGCTGCAGATGCGGGGCAGATAGGCTCCCGGGTATACCCAGACAATGCGTATGACGATCGCCACCAGGCTGATAACGATTCCGTAAACAATGGCAGAGGCCAATGAGTATTCACCCAGCCCCCTGATAATACCGGGTAGCTGCAGCCCGATGAGGATGAATACGACGCCATTCAAAAGGAATATTATAACATTCCAGACACTTTGTGACTGCAGGCGGGAACTATACGTAAATACTTCATGGGAGCGATAGCTAAGGAAGAGCCCTCCGCTTACTACGGCCAATACGCCGGAATAGTGGAAGTGCTCCGCCGTGATATACATGAGGTAGGGTGTTACCAGGGTGATAGCGGTATCGATACTGGCGGTGGTAGGCAGCCAACGGTGTATGGCATAAACGATACCCGCGATCACCAGCCCGATGAGGGTACCCATGAAGGCTATCAGGAGAAAGCTGAATCCCGCTTTCCACAGAACGAACTGCCCGGTAAAGATCGCGACCAGGGCAAAACGGAATACGATCAGGCTGGAGGCGTCATTTACCAGGCTCTCTCCTTCCAATATCGTGACGATCCTTTTGGGGATCTTCAGGGTTTGCAGCACGCTGGTAGCGGCTACGGCATCCGGGGGAGAAACGATCCCTCCCAGCAGGAATCCCAGGGCCAGGGAGAAATCCGGGATCATAAGGTGGGCCGTAAAAGCCACCGCTCCGGCCGTAAAGATCACCAAACCGAACGCCAGCATACCAATGGCCCGTTTGAATAGCCAGAAGTCATGCCAGGAAGTATTCCAGGCCCCAAAATAGAGAAGGGGCGGAAGGAATATGATAAATACCATGTCCGGATCCAGGCTGATCCGGGGAATGCCCGGAATTAAGCTAATGAGCAAACCGGCGATCACCAGGAAAATGGGATAAGAAATGCGCAGTTTTTCGCTGAGCATCGCCAGCATGGAAACTGCAAAAAGCAATGATATGATGAGTAATAGATTATCCTGCAGCATAGATGCTGTAATTTAGATTTTTACGGGGAATTTATTCCACATCCCGGATGCTGTTTGTTCGTGCGGACCAGGGAGTGACCGTAATTGGCATAGTTTTTCGATCTTTTACAAAAAACACCGGTATGAAAATAATTATTTCAGCTTGCCTGAGCTTTCTGCTGGCTTGCCAGGAGCCGGCTTCCCATCATCCCGGCCCGCTTCAGGATACGACCGCCCTCGCCAGTGCCCGTACTCCTAAAATACCGGATACCACTACTTTAGGGGGAGCCTGGTATCTGCAACCTATCCTGCCTTCCGATGCCGCGACCGGTAAGCTCCCCTCCATTCGTCTTGACCTTGCTAAAAAACATTTCTCCGGCAACACAGGCTGCAATACCATGAGGGGAGGATTCTGGTATAGCGACCATGACAGCAGCCTTACTTTCAGCGAGAAGATCCTTACTACAAAAATGGCCTGCCCGGGTTACAATGAGCAATCTTTTCTGAAGAGCCTTCTCCATGCGAACCATTACCGTCTCAAGGGAGGGATCCTGATCCTTTTGGCGGAGGATAATTCAGAATTGTCGCACTGGGGGCGGAAACCCGCCATTCCTGTGAAGTCTGAAAAGGCGTAGTTATTTCAATACCTTGATCCGGATATTGCGGAAATAAATCGGAGCGCCTGCGTGCTGGCCCTGTAAACCGATATATCCGTGCAGGGGCAGGGTAGCCATGGGATTGCTAAGCCATTTCGGAGCCTTGGTGCCATCCGGATTGTTTTCAGCGGAAGTGTACAGGCTCATATCGCAGGTGTTCACCAATTGTCCATTCAGTACGACCCAGATCTTTCTGCCCCTACAGGTGATGGTATAATGATTCCACTCACCGGGCCGTTTGACTAGGTGAGCGGTGGCAGGCTGGTGGCCGAAGATGGCGGCGCATTGCCAGCTGGGGGGAGCTTTTGACCATTCGTCTGAAAAGTCGTCGGCAATTTGTATCTCGACGGAATGCGGGATCCAGTCCTTTGTATCCGATGCGTGTACGACTACTCCGCTATTGGTGCCGGAAGCATTTTTAAAATCCAGGTCCAGTACAAAATCATCGTAGGCTTTTTCACTCCAGATCGCTTCATCCTTATCGGCTGTCAGGACTCCGTCTGTAACGGTCCAAACGCCTTTAGGGTAAACAGCGTTGGAAAGACTACCATTGAAAAGAGGGGCCCATCCTTTCCCGGAAGTCGCCGGATTGATAAAGGCGCTGTCCTGTGCGACCAGCTGCAGGCTAGTGAAAGAAAATAAAAAGAGGCAGAATAACTTCATCTTTTGCATAACAGAGTTGTTTGTGCGCCGTTGAAAATCCACGGGCCGCGATAAAGATAAAGCCTAATCCAGAATTTGCGCCTGCTAAAAAACGGGGTTTGCTTTTGCAGCATCCGGGCCGGGGTAATAACCGCCGGGACCCGTCAATACTTTTTTCCATTGCCGCTGGTGACTATCCTGCCATTTTTTATTGGGATACACGGCCCAGTTCACCGTCTTCAGCTGCTCCCGTATAAAATCCCTTTGTTCCGGGTGAACATATAAGGGATGAAGATACCACCATTGCGGATCTTTCGTCAGCTCCTTCCAGAACGAGGCAAAATCAGGGTAGTTCGTTTCAAAAACCTTCATCTCGTCTTTGTCCGAATCGTAGGTGCTGTGATTATAATAAAAGGAAGGAGGTCCCTCCCCATGGTCGACCCGGAACAGGCTGCCCCCGCTTTCCGCCGAGCTGATGTCGAAATAGAGTTCACGCTGCATGATTGTAAAAATAATCTTATCTTCATTCTTATTTTTGCTACCTTATAAAAAAATTTTCATATGGCACTCATTCCCAATAATAAGAAGAAAAAAGACGGCAAGCAGATCGGCAATCAGAAAAGTAACATCCCGGGCTTTCCTGCTCCTAAAGGGAAAGCAAACAGCAAAGGGATTCCTAAAAATACCCGGTTAACAGGCGGTTCGCAGAGAGGGTCTTAGGACTCTGTTTTTTCCTTAATCAATCTTTCCTTTTCTTCTTTTGCAGCCTTCTCATCGGAGAAAGTTTTTATTTGTATCTGCCCCTTTGTGCCGGCCCTTCCCCACCGGACGATCAGCTTATTGCCTTCTGTCGCCGCTTCCCAGAATTTATCAGCGCCCCCTTCCCTATAGTTGAGCCGATGAAAGACCAGGTGATCATATATACCGGATGAGCCCGGGGGACTTCCAGGTTGCTCTCCCATCCCGATAACGGGAGCTGACCCGGCTTCCTGTCTATCGGAAGATCCGGAAGCGGGCGAATTATCTGTTGAGCCGGCAGCAGGAGCAGGCTTCGACGCCTCCCGGATCGATTTCAGGATCAGCTCCATTACTTTCTGTGGATGATGCAGCCAATCCCTGGCAAAAACGGGGAGGATTTTCCAGCCAAATTGTTGCAGGATAGCCGGTCGCTGATAATATTGTTCGATCAGGTTCTTATTCTGGTAATGTTTCCCGTCGTCGATGAGGATGCCCAGGACATACGCCTCATCTTCCGGTTTCGCCTTCACCGCCAGGGAGCATTTGAAATCCGACTGACCTACCTGTTCCGCCACCTCATAGCCATAGTGTTGGATCTGCTCTTTGATCTGCCGGAGAATGATCGAAGAGGAGGACCCGGAGAGCGCTTCGTCCTTATGTGATACCAGGCTGTCCAGGATCGTTCTGGCCATTTCCATACGGCCCAAAGAGATCATCTCGGCATAGTGCAGGAATCTTTTTAAATAATTGGCGCCTTCATTGTATTCATTCGTGATATGCTGGTGCCGGATACTGCTCACAACGGCCATATGCCTTTTGGCGCGGCTGAACAGTACATTCAATCTCTTTTCCCCGCCCCGCTTATTAATCGGACCAAAATTCATCAGCATCTTTTTCTGCGCATCGAACCCATAGCAGACGCTCATGATAATGATATCCCTTTCATCGCCCTGGATATTCTCCAGGTTTTTGATGATCAGGCCAGTGAACTGATCGTTCTCCGTTCGGTTATAGGCGTCTTCCAGTTTTTGACCGAAGGGAATATCTTTTTGGGCCAGTTCGTCGAGGGCGTCTTCGATCGTATGTTGTTGTTCCTGGCTGAAGGCGACGATACCAATGCTTTCCCGTATATCCCTGTTCAAAAGCTCTCTTACCAGGTGAGCGATATAAGTGGCTTCTGCCACATTGCCTCTTTTCTCATAGATCCCATTGGAATGAAAATGAAAGCTGATGCTCCTGTCGAAGAGGTTGCCCGCCGATTGGATGGCATCTTCGGACCGGGTGATGGTTATGGCAGCTTTTTCTTTATGGTGAATGGTCTTATCCGGAATGGTGAGCAGCTTGCCTTCATAGAAGGCGTGATTGCTGAAGCTGATCAGGGTTTCATAATGACTGCGGTAATGCCAGCTTAATAAGGTGCTGTCCAGTTTTCGGGATCCCTGGGCCAGGAGGCTGTCGGCATCATCGCTGAGCCATTCATCTCCCTCCTCGCTGTCAGTACCTTCAAGGTCGTCGGGATCTTCCGCCTTTGCACTAAAGAAATCGGAAGGAGGCATTTGTTTCTCGTCCCCGACAATGATCGTCTGCCTGGAACGGTATAAGGCCGGCACGCCTTCCTCCAGGGTGATCTGGCTGGCTTCATCGAAGATCACCACATCGAAATGATCGCTGTCCAGGGGTAGGCTGTCGCTTACGCTGTAGGGGCTCATCAGCCAGATTGGTTTTATATCTTTCAATACCAGTCCGCTCTCCTTGGCGGATAATTCACGGATGCTTTTGTAGCGCATGCTCTTGCCGAACTCATTCTCCAGGATCTTTCTGCCTTCGTTATAGCTCTTTTTGAATTTCTTCTGCTCCTCATTCAACTGGCTCGCCGCCCTATTCGCCATGTCTATCTGCTGGTGGAAACGTTGCCGGATAAAGGCCCGGATATAGTCGGCATTCAATTGCTGTAAGCCGGTATAACAGTCGCCCAATTGCTGAACGGCCTTTTCGATGCTTTGCCGGTCGATCGTGGCAAAAGCCCTGTTAGACCGGTAGATCTCGTAGAGCGCTTTGCGGGCTATGACCGCTTCCACCTGTATGGGTTTCAGCGGGAAATGGCGGAGGGTTCTCTTCACCTCCTCCGGCAGGCCGGCAAAGGATCGCAGAGCGGGCAGCCAATCTCCCAATCCGTCCGCATTCAGGTGTATGTTTTGCAACTCATCCCGGATGGCGGACAGGTCGCCGGCGCCGGGATCATGCAAGCACTGCCTCAACTGGGTATCCAGGCGGGACAGCGGCTGATGGAGAGCTTGCAGCGCGGTGATCAGGGAAAGGCCGCCCGGGTGCTGCAGAAGATAATCCAGGACGGCGTCGCCTTTTTTATTCCGCAACACCTCGATACTCAGCCAGGCGGTATCGATATTGTCAAGCCGGTACTGCTCCTGCAGCTGGCGTTTGGTCTGAGATACCCGGCGGGCTGCCTCGTATTCTGCACCGAGCCCTTCCAGGATACTGCGGTAAGAAGGCTTAACCGCATGTTGTGAAAGATCATACTGTTCAGCGACCTGCTTTTTTAGTTTTTTCCATCCCCCGTTAAACCAGCCGGAGAAGGAACCTTCATTTTTAAGGACGATGGCTAAACCGTTCTCCAAATCCTGTTCACTGAATTTCTGCTTCCACCGGCTGTTCTTTTGCAGGGCCTCCTGGTATTGTTCCTGCTGTTGCCGGTAATCGCGCATCCGGTGCTCGAGTTCCCTGGACGCCGGATGCGCCGGATCCGCCAGGGAAAGATTGTCCGTCAGGGCCAGCGGATACAGGAGCACGGCGAACTGCACCAGGTTCCTGAGCTTTTCCAGCGTCGTATATTCTGCTGCAATAGCGCTGTCCCGGATGACCGTCTCTACCTGCTGTAGCAGAGCTTGTGCCTGCCGCAATAAGTTATCCAGCAATTGGTGCGGATTGTCTGCCCGGAAAATACTTTCATTGATCCTGCTGAAAGGATGTTCGGCAAAGATGGGATCGGACCCTGCTTCTTCCAGGACTTCTTCCAGTGCGGCAATAACGGCGCCGCAGTCCATCCACTCCTTATATTGGGGCAGCCACTCTTCCTCCCGGGGTGTCAGATCCACCAGGTGCTCCCGCAGCAAGATGATCCGCTCTACCAGCTCCCTGACCTCCATGCCTGTTTCCTTTTTTTCGCTGGCGCCGGTAAAATGAAATTCCCGGATCAGGTCCAGCTGTCCGTTCATTTTTTCCAGCAGGGCCGCTCGTTTGGCCCGGATAACGCCCAGGTCCATCTTAACCGTGGTAAAATCCTCGTAGGTGGCTTTAAGATCTTTGATAAACTCTCTTTTATCTCCCTGGCTATCGTGAATATAACAACACAGTTCGTCCAGTCCATTCTGTTTGAGACGATGATAAACCACGTCCAGGGCTGCCCTCTTTTCACAAACGAACAAAATACTTTTTCCTCTTGCCACGAAGTCTGCGATCAGGTTCGTAATGGTCTGGCTTTTGCCGGTACCCGGCGGTCCCTGGATAATATAACTGTACCCGGCCCTGCTTTGCAGGATAGCGCGTGTCTGGGTGGGGTCTGCCGTTATTACATGAAACCAGTCGTCCGGCTTGTTGAGATCGAAAGGGTGCTTTGAAAAGACCCGGGGCAATTCGCTGAACAAAGCATCGAAAACGGGATGCTGCAGCTGCTGATCGATTACCAGGTTGTAATCCCTTACCAGGCTCATCTTCTTGTAGTTGAAATTGCCCAGCACCATATGGCAGACATCGAAGTCCCAGCTATATGGATTGCTTTCGCTTTCGGCAAGCTCAAAGAGCTCTTTTTCCCGATAAGGCTCTCCCGGAGCGATCTTTCTTTCGGATGCTGACAGACCCGCATCCGTGAGTTGCCGGGAACGGGGTTTTGTCCGGTCGTTCACCAGGAATTCGAGAAAGCTACTATCGGGCCGGATCCTTTGCCGGAAGATCTCCAGGCCCAGGGGTTTATAATGTTCCGGCTGGTAGCTATAAGGAATGTCGTGATAGCTGCCCGTGTAACCGGGAAGCCTGCGCAGCCGTTTCCTGTAATTGTTGACCGTGTGCCGGGCTTCGCTGTGAATGAGCTTAATGCGGGGTTTATCGATATAATTGAGCACGATCCCCTGGTTGGCTTCATCGATCTGCGCCTTGAGCTGCTGATAGAACTGTTCGGGGCTTATCTCATCCAGGTCTATGAAATCCGGCAGCCGGATGCCATAGAGGTCTTTCAGCTGCCCTGCCAGGACAGGATTTACTTCTGCCGCATTATCCAAAACCTTCAATACATAATGATCCTCCTTCAGCTTTTTGTTCTTCTTCAGCTCCACCGGGATCAGCAGCAGCGGGCTCTGGATCCGTTCGTTCATCTCTTCTTTCAGATTGTGCCAGTTGAGGAAAGCGATCACCAGCTTCAATTGGCTAAACCCATACTCCTGGATAGCGCGCTGGGATTCCACCCTGACCCTGTCCAGGGAGGAGGGGAGATAGCCGTGATCTTCAAAACGCAGGTATTTGTTCAGGACGATCTCTTTCATGCCGCTGACCTTGCCGGCCAGTTCGTCGTTCCAGGTAAACAGATGCTCGGGGCGGATACTTTGATAATGCAGGACAATGGGAACGCTGCTGACGGTCAGGTTGACAAACCGCATATTGGGCTTGTAATAGAGTAACCGGTTGCGCCGGCTGGTATCGAAGAGGCGGTTGCGCAGCTTGTTTAAAATAAAAGCTTCCTTTTCTTTTATTTCTTTATTCACCCAGCCGGCTACTTTGCTAAGGTCCGTTTGTTTTTCAGGATCATAATCCCGGTAGTGCTGCAGGCGCTGGATCACGTCATAGAGGTCTTGTGTTCTCCGGCTTCTGTCCAGCTCCGTCATCTCCGTGATCAGCCTGCCGAGAGTAGGATGGATCCGCGGATGATGCAGGCTGGGATTGGAACGGACTTCGGCGAACAGCTGAAGATCTTCGGTCTCATAGAGGTTCAGGCCCAGGGTGATGCTGCCTAATACCAGGCCCAGGGAAAAAATATCCGTTTGCGGGTCATGGTGACCCAGCAGGCTTTCGAAACAGGGATAGCCGGGCACGTAAGCCGGGTGTTGCAGCGGCTCGAAAAGGTTTTTATGGACCTGGAGGTCTTCGGCGTCGATGCTGCCCTCTCCCGCGTCGGTGCGGATCTTTATTTTGCCGACCACGTCGAAATTCCGGGATCGCCCCCGGGCAAACAGGGCCGACACCCGGTTAAGGGCATAGGAAGGCGCCTGGGCGGAGCCTTCGTCGATGCCCAGGTGATGATGATTGGTCACGGACAGGGCTTCCTCCTTTTCGAAAGGCCCTACTTTTCCGGACTCATGAAAACCCAGCACTTCCCTGAATAAGGGTAATACGAAGGCGATGACGTCATCCGTTGTGTAATCCCCCTGGTCGAAGGCTGTGGGCAAAAATTCTTTAAAGCTGGTACGATTCGTTTCCATGTGATGGGTCTCCATAAGGGTGGTTGGATTAATCCTCTTTACTATCTATATCAGCGTAAGCGGCCTGCGTTTGTTGTTTATACCCAGGCCATTTTTTGTCGCTAAACTGCAATTCTTTTTTAGCAATACCATCATAAACGGACGAAAGCTGCATTTCTTCGGCCAATTGAAAAGCACGCCCGGAAGGGATCTCTTCCAGGGAGGGATCGGCCAGGGCGAAATCCAGCAACAGCCAGGCAAAATATTCCTTTACACTGGCGTGCGCCGCGGCGATCTTCGCAGCTATTGGCTCCGGGCCAGGGACGGATTGTTCTGCGGCAACCGGTTGTTGACCGACCGGCCCCTCACCCCCGAAAAGCCGGCCCTGAACATCGCCCCGGTCCGGACGCTGCTTCCCGCCGGCAACCGGCTGTTCCCAGGGATGGTCCGGAAAATACTCCCGGGCAAGACTGATGACCAGGGCGCTTTGAAACCATTTGGGCCGGAGATAGTAAGACAGGAAATCCCGGGTGAGGGCGGCTAATTCCTTTTGCGAAAAAATATCCAGCCGGTCCAGGTCAGGGAGACCTTCTATCATCCGGGCAATCTCCGGTTCGGCAGCGGCTTGCTTTTCAAACCAAAGCCCGAGAGCCCGGCTGCGGATAAAGTTTTCAGGATGCGTAGGGGTTGCCACCTGGGTGTCGGGAGAGATCGAGAAAATTTCTTCCGCCTGTTTGCTATAGCTTTCGGCATCTACCACGGAAAGCCCGGTCGCAATCTTCAAAAGCATATTGATGACAGGGGTGGGCTCTCCCAATACGGTCAGGGCTCCCCGGTCGCAATAGATCTCCGTATAGAGTCGGAATAACCGCGCTGTTTCGTGGTACGCGGCCTGGCTATTGTCATTACCCGCGATCGCCGTAATGATACGATCAGCCACCTCCAGCTCTCCGTCGAGAAGGGAAAATAATTTTACATGCGCCAGCTCATGGGCGATGACGGCCAGCAACTCGTCCCCGTTGAGCCTTTGGGTGAGATCGCCGCTAAAGACCAGCTGAGCCTCCTGATCGAAATAGGTGATACTAGCGTTGAGGTGGTCTGTATATTGAGCCTGGTAGGCTGTCACCCCGAGCCCTTCCAGTCCCAGTTTCTCTTTAGCAAGAGCAATCTTATCATAAATGTATAGATCGGTATCCGGCTGGAATTTATACGAGTTCTTTAATAGCTCCGTTTTAAAAGAAGCCTGCTCCTCCTTCCCGGCGCCGGCAGCCGTAAAAAAATCCCAGGTTTTCCGTTGTTCTTTGAAATGGTCACGGACTTTCAGGTGATAGGGTAGTGCGACTGATAGCATAAATGTGGGTAGTTGATCCGTAAATCTAAAAAAACTTATCGGACTCGCAGGCCCAAAAGAGCGTTTCAGTCACTATGTGCAAGCTTCAAGCCAGAAACGACGGAGTGTTAATTTATAATGCTTTGAGGATCAATCAAGAGGGATTTACCCCCCATCGGCAGCGAGTTGCCATTCGGAGCTTGAAGCTTACCAGGTTTTAAGTACCTTCGCAGCATGCGAGATTATATCAGTGAATTGAATGACCGGCAGAAAGAAGCGGTATTGCATAAGGATGGCCCTATTATGATCGTGGCGGGCGCCGGGAGCGGTAAAACAAAAGTGCTGACTACCCGTATCGCCCACCTGATGGCGCAGGGAGTCTCGTCGTTCAATATATTGGCCCTGACCTTTACCAATAAGGCTGCCAAAGAGATGAAGGAAAGGGTGGAAAGAACCCTGGGCAATACGGATGCCCGTAACCTTTTTATCGGTACTTTCCATAGTGTCTTTGCCCGCATTTTACGGGGAGAGGCCCACCACCTGGGTTATGAAAGAAATTTTACTATCTATGATACGGACGATGCCAAGAGCGTGCTGAAGACCGTTACTAACGAACTGGACCTGGATGACAAGGTCTATAAGCCCAACGTGGTTTACAACCGAATCTCCTCGGCAAAGAATAGCCTGATCGGGCCGGTGGAATACGCGAATGACTATGCTCTTCAGCAGGAAGATATGCGGGCCAACCGGCCGGCGATCGCCCAGATCTATATGGCTTATGCCAAACGTTGTTTAAAGAACGGGGCTATGGACTTTGACGATCTGCTCGTCAACATGTATAAGCTGCTTAAGAATTTCCCCGAGAGTCTGCATAAATTCCAGCATAAGTTCAAATATATCCTGATCGATGAGTATCAGGATACCAATCCGGCCCAGTATGAGATCATCAAGCTCCTGGGGGCCGCTCATGAGAATGTCTGTGTGGTAGGGGATGATGCCCAGAGTATCTATAGTTTCCGGGGAGCGACGATCGAAAATATCCTGCAGTTCCAGAAGGATTATGATGATGTAAAGGTGGTGATGCTGGAACAGAATTACCGGAGTACGCAAAATATTATCAATGTAGCGAATGAAGTCATCAAAAATAACAAAGGCCAGATACCCAAGAACCTTTGGACGGATAATGCCGGCGGAGAAAAGATCCGTCTGGTGCGGATGATGACAGATAATGAAGAAGGTAAATTCGTAGCCGACACCATCCAGGAGCAGAAATTGCGCAATCATTATAACAACCGTGATTTTGCCATTCTCTACCGGACCAATGCCCAGAGCCGGGCTTTTGAAGAAAGCCTGCGCCGGATGGCGATCCCTTATACGATGTATGGGGGGGTAAGTTTCTATCAACGGAAAGAGATCAAGGATTTCATTGCCTATCTGCGGATCATTGTCAATGGACGCGATGAGGAATCCCTGAAACGGATTATTAATTACCCGACCCGGGGCATCGGCAAGACCTCGATCGACCGGGCTGTCTTGGCCGCCAATGAACAGAATATCTCCTTATGGCAGGTATTGGAAAGGGCCGCAGAATTCGGCTATAAGGCCGGCACCCTGGAAGCCATCGAGAACTTCGTGCTGATGATCCGGAGTTTTGCCAGCATGCTGGAGACGAAGAACGCGTATGAAGTAGCCGTACATGTGGGCAAGCAAACGAACCTGGTAAGGGATCTCTTTTCCGATAAGACCACCGAAGGCCTTGCCCGTTATGAGAACGTCCAGGAATTGCTGAACTCTATAAAAGAGTTTACGGAAAGACCGGATGAGGACGGGGTGCTGGAGTCAGAGACCAAGGGGTTAGGAAATTATTTACAGCAGATCACCCTGCTGACGGATGCCGACGAGAAAGATCCCAATGCGGATACGGTGAAGCTGATGACGATCCACGCCGCGAAGGGCCTGGAGTTCTCCTGTGTTTTTGCCGCAGGCCTGGAGGAAATGCTGTTTCCCAATGCGATGGCCATCAATACCCGGGAGGAATTAGAAGAAGAAAGAAGGTTATTCTATGTGGTGATCACCCGGGCCAAGCAGAAATTATGGATCACCTATGCCAATACCCGCTACCGGTTTGGTTCGCTGGTCCAGAATGAGCCCAGCCGGTTTATCGAGGAGATACCGGGGGAGTACCTGGATCGTAGTTTTGCCGGAGGCGGCGCGCGTAACCAGGGTGGCAGCAGCCCTATAGGCTTTGGCAATACTTCGGCTTCTTTTGACCGAATGAATGCCGGCAGCGGATTTGGGGCCTCGGCCGCACAAGCGGAGAAAAAATATGGCCCTCCCCCGAATAAAAAAGAGACCAAGCCGGCTTATGTTCCTCTCAAGCCGTATATGAAAACAATCGAGCACAATCCCAGCCCTGATTTTACAGCCAGCGATACTTCTGCATTACAGGTAGGCCAGAAAGTGGAACACCAGAAGTTCGGTTTTGGAGAAGTGGTCGGTTTGGAAGGATCGGCGCACAACCCGATCGCCACGGTAAAGTTTCAGTACAACGGGGAAAAGAAGATCATGCTGAACTATGCAAAATTGCGGATCGTTCAGTAAATGCTGAAGGCTTTGGCTCCTCGGGCCCGGGCGCTTCTCAGCCCCGGACGCAGTGTAGGCATAGTTATCGGCCTCTCTGACCGGGAATCCGTCCCTCCCTGGGAAAAACAAGAGCGTCTATACGGGGAAAGCAAAAAAATACCCTTTAAAGACTTCTGTAGTACAGGCGGAGCTATTGATTTTACAAAAAGTTTGCTATCTTTTACGCATGACCGAAATGTACAAGATACAGCCTAAGGGATTGTATTTTGTAACCCTAACCGTAGTTGGCGGGATTGATATATTCACCCGCTACGAATATTGTGATCTGTTAATAGAGAATCTAAACTATTGCATTGATCACAAACGGCTACGGGTATACGAATATGCGATCTTACCCAGCCGGCTTTGTATGATAGTAGGAGTTGAGCAGGGGAAGGGTAACCTACCTAAGGTACTGAGAGATCTGAAAAGTGTTTCGGCCAAACAAATCCTCCGGGCCATTGCAGAGCACCCCGAAGAAAGCCGGAAGGAATGGCTAATGCGTCTGTTCCAGTTTTTTGCCAACCGCTATCAGCATGATTCCGAGCACCATTTCTGGCAATTCGGCAATCAACCCGTCGATCTGGAGAAAATGGTTAAAAAAGACCAGGATCTGCCCTCCGCCCTCGAAAGCCTGTTAAAGGAAAAAATAGTCGATGGCGCCGAACATTATATTTATTGTAGCGCCTATCCCCTGCAAAAAGTTAAATTATGGCCTGGGGACCCCGGTCCGGAATAACAAAAAATTAAAAACCCGGGTGCCTTAATGAGGGACAGATTTAGTAACTTTAAAACTGCCCCCGATCCCATACCTGTTGGATTTTTTATTTTGTCATCCAAAATAAGCGGTTATGTTGCCACACGACAAGCCCATGGTTCCCAAGGACGCCTGTTATTTTCTTACCTTGAATGTAGTCGACCGGATCGACGTCTTCGTTCGTCCTGTTTATAAGCAGGTGATCGTGGATGCGTTGAACCGTTTTATTGACGTGCAGGGACTGGTAATCTATTCCTGGTGTCTGATGACCTGTCACCTACACTTACTCATCCGGACAAAGGAAGGGTATGGCCCGGCCTATTTCGAGCGGGATTTTAAAAAATATACTACTCCGGAAATAATAAAAGCGATCGAAATGGAAATGGATCCCCGGCGTGACTGGATGATACAGCGTTTTGAAGATTTCAGTAAATCCCTGAAGCGGATAGAAAAATTCAATGTATGGCAAAATTGCAGCAGCCCATCGCATATAGACTGTGAACAACCTGGCCTGCTGTTGGACCGTATCGACCATATTCATGAAAATCCCGTACGGGAGAGGATCGTGGAATCGCCGGAATTCTATTTGTTCAGTTCCGCGCGCGATTATGCCGGGATGAAGGGCCTGGTAAAAGTAAAAGTCATTCAGCAGCAGGGGCTCTCGAAATTCAAAAGGTTGTCGGCGAACTAATTCATGACGAGGAGGCGGCTATTTTTAAGCCTTCTACGGACTTCGGATCGCTTCCCACGAATATCCTGCTTCCCAAGAGGGCTACGGGGCGTTTCAAAAAAGTATATTCTTCCAGGATAAGCCGGCGGTAATCTTTTTCGGTGAGGGTTTGATCTTTCAGGCCCCTTGCCTTGTATTGAAGGGATCGCCTGCTGAAAAGGGCTTCGTAGGTGCCTGCTTTTCCCTTTAGCTCATCCAGTTGGGCCGGGGTTATCTTTTCCTTCTTAATATCCTGGAGTTCGAATCCTTTTTTCTCCGCTTGTATTTCCTTCAGGATCCTGTTGCAGGTGCTGCAGGTGGAAAGGCAATAGATTTTTTTCATGATGCAAATGTAATATTTTCGTCATCCGGGCGACGAATGCATTGTGGACCACAGGTCCATTGCACGAAGTGCCATTATTAGACTTTTTGCGCCGGAGGATATATTATCCAATTAACCGGAGGCGAAAAAAAAATTGCTAAAACCATTCTATTTGCAGGAACCCGCCGCACAGGAGGAATTTGTGAAGCTGGTGCAGGAGCACCGCGCCATGCTGTATAAAGTGTGCAGGCTTTACTGCTTTTCCGAACATGACCGGCAGGACCTTTTCCAGGAGATCATTATCCAGTTATGGAAGTCCTATCCCAAATTCAGGGGCGAGTCGAAATTCAGCACCTGGCTCTACCGGATCGCCCTGAACACCGCCATTTCCGACCTTCGTAAACAGAAGCGCCGGATCACCCCCCTGGACCCCGACCATTTACCCACTCAATTACAGGATATGCAATATCCTAAAGAACAGGAGGAGCAATTGCAGCAATTATACGCCGCGATCAGCCAGCTGACGGAAGTGGAAAAAGCCCTGGTCATGCTGTACCTGGAAGACAGAAGCTACGATGAGATGGAAGAGATCCTGGGGATCAACCAGAATAACCTGCGGGTAAAAATGAACCGGATCAAAGAAAAATTACGCAAACTCACAAAAGAGACCGCTTATGGAATTGGAGAGCCTTAAATATGTATGGCATAGCCTGGAGGTCAAGCCTGATCGGGAAGCCGGTAGTGAAGAGGAAATTATCGCCCTGATGCATAAAAGATCGAAAGGGCCTGTCGCTCAAATGAGACGCAATCTTTTGGGAGAGTTGATCCTCGTCCTGGCGACCTATATCCCCGCCATCCTGTTCTATCTTTTTGATTTTGAAGGAAGGCTATCCGAGATCGCCTGGTTGCTCGGCCTCCTGATGGCTTTATTGGCCGTATACTATTACCGGAAGAACCGGCTGCTGAAAGAAATGCAGTGCGTCAGTTGCCAGGTCAGGTCAAATCTGAAGCTGCAGGTAGGGACCCTGAAAAAATATATCCGGTTTTACATCCTGGCAGGTACCCTTATGATACCGGTCATGACCCTCTTTGCTTACGGGATCATCCGGTGGAAATACCCTTCTCCCCCGGGCTCCGCCCTATTTTACCGGATCAGCGGAATTTCCTGGTGGCAAAACCCTTTGATCTGGATAAGTTTACTGGCCCTGTTTACGATCGGGATCTATTATGTCAATGTCTGGTATGTAAACAAATTGTATGGCCGTCCTATTAAAAAACTACAGGAATTGCTGGAGGAAATGGAGGAAGAGTGAGTATCTTACCAAAAAAAACTATGAGGATTCTGTTAGCCGTTTCTTTTCTTTTTCTGACTGCTGCCGGTCATGCCCAGTCAAAAGACGAGTTGGCTATCCGTAAAGTCATGGCGGATCAGGCGGAGGCCTGGAACCGGGGCAGTATCGATGATTTTATGAAAGGCTACTGGCAGAGCGACTCCCTGTTATTCATCGGTCAGTCGGGCATTACCTATGGGTATACCAATGCCCTGAATAACTATAAAAAGAATTACGACAATGCGGATAAAATGGGGAAATTGTTTTTTACCCTGCTTAAGATAAATAAGCTTTCTCCGGACTACTGTTTTGTGATCGGGAAATGGCTGTTAAAGAGAAAGGTGGGAGATGCCGGAGGCATTTATACCCTCCTCTTCCGGAAGATCGACGGGCATTGGGTGATCGTGGCGGATCATACGGGCTCTAATTAATTAATAATTTCCTAAACTCTGCCGAGTCTCCGTTGAAGACATCGAAATCGACCCTGGTGAGGATCCCGTTGACCCTGCCCCCTTCGCTATGCTGCCAGAAAGTCCAGTCCCGGTAAATGCGGGGCCTTTCTTTTTGCAGGTAATGCGCTACCCACAGGGGATATTGATCAAAATCATCCTTCAGGTACTGCTTGTAGAAGTCCACATTCGTATAAATAATGGGGCGGGCTTTGTAGTACTCCTCGATCGTTTCCAGCCATTCCTTCGCTCTCTCCCTTAGTTTATCGGCCGGAACCCCATAAGTCTGCTCAATATCCAGCACCGGGGGAAGGTCTCCCGGCTGTAGTTCGACGGAATTGATGAAATTCTCCGCCTGGGCTTTACCGCTCTTGGTCGCCAGGAAAAAATGATAAGCCCCCCTGGTTAAACCGGCTTCTTTCACCTTTTTCCAGTTACGCTGGAAAAAAGCGTCTTCATTGCCCAGCCCTTCGGTAGCTTTGATAAAGGCAAACCCCATCTGTACATGCCCTACTTTCATGTCATGCACGGACTCCCAGTCGATAATACTTTGATATTTAGACACATCGATGCCATAAATGGTATAATTTACAGGAACTTCGATGCCGAACTCGGGGTAACGGACAAAATGAGCCCTTCGCTCCTGCCACCAGTCATATACTACAAAACCTAGCATGATGATCACCGCAACGGTAAGAGAAAGCAATAGGACCTTCCAGGCTGTATTTTTCCTTGTTTTATTCGCCATCCGCTACAAATATAAATTTAGTACCAACGAAATACCAGGTTTCGTTGCCGAATAATTGATAAAGTTTATTTTTATAGTTCCATGCCCGCAATTAACCGGAACGATACCATCAATCTTTTATCCAAACTCACGGGAAGACGCCTGTGGAATGGGGTAAAAGTATTAAGCAGCTACTACCTGAGTAAATGGACTAAAAAAGCCGTCCAGTGGGGCTATCCTATCTCTATTTCCTTCGAGCCGACCACTTCCTGCAATCTCCGTTGTCCGGAATGTCCCAGTGGTCTGCGGGCTTTTACCCGGCCGACGGGCATGTTGAAAAAGGACTTTTTTACCGATACGATCGATCAACTGTCCAAAGAGCTGCTCTATTTGATCTTTTATTTCCAGGGAGAACCCTATCTGAACCCCTCTTTCCTGGATATGGTGTCCTATGCGTCGGGGAAAGGGATCTATACGGCCACCTCCACCAATGCCCATTACCTCACGGATCAGCATGCGAAAAGGACCGTGGAGAGCGGACTGGACCGCCTGATCATTTCTATCGACGGGACTACCCAGGATGTATATGAGCAATACCGGGTAGGGGGCAAGCTGGAAAAAGTGCTGGAAGGGGCCCGCAATATCGTGAAATGGAAAAAAGAGCTGAAGAGCCGGACACCCTTTGTGTTCTTCCAGTTCCTGGTGGTAAAACCCAATGAACATCAGCTGGACGAGGTCCGGAGACTGGCCCGGGAGATCGGCGTGGATGAGGTCCGGTTCAAGACGGCGCAGGTCTATGATTATAAGAACGACACGAACCAATTGATCCCCACGAACGGGAAATATAGCCGTTACCGGAAGGACCGGAACGGCGAATACGAGATCAGGAATACCCTGGATAATCATTGCTGGCGCCTCTGGCATGCTACGGTCATCACCTGGGATGGACTGGTGGTCCCCTGTTGCTTCGATAAAGACGCCCAGCATCAGTTGGGAGATCTGAAAGGGCGGCCTTTTAAGGAGATCTGGAATAACGAACAGTATGTGGATTTTCGCCGAAAGGTCTTACAAAGCCGGAAGAATATCGATATTTGCGCCAATTGCAGCGAAGGGACGAAAGTGTGGGAGGATTAGAATACTTACCATTAATGTGTATAAAGTATAAATGAGTGGCGGACATGGCACTTGAAAAAGAAATAAACCAACGCAAATTCCGGAATGAATACCAGAAATCCGCGATCAACATTATTTATACTTATAATTGGCTAACGGAAAAAATAAACAAGGTCTTCGATGAATGGGGCATCACGTCCCAGCAATTTAATATCCTTCGAATTCTCCGGGGAGCCGGAAAACCCTTATCCACCTTACAGATCCGGCAACGTATGCTGGATAAGATGAGTGATACGAGCCGGATCGTGGATCGTCTCGTAAAAAAAGGCCTGGTAAAGAAAACGGTCTGCAAGACGGACCGGCGCCTGGTGGATGTGACCATCACGGAAAAAGGGAAGAAACTGCTGGAAAAAATTGACGCCTATGACGAGCAGATGGATGGGATCATGATGAACCTTACGGAAGCGGAGGCAGCAGCGCTGAATGGGCTGCTGGACAAAGTCCGCAATGGGGAAGAAGTCATTGACGGATGAACGGCGAGGCTCCGGCTGCTCCTTTCACGGATAAAATTGTCGGACGATTAAAATTTTGAAAAAAGGATGAGGAATGTCTCTTTAACCGGCAGGAAGAATAGATTGCTTGCTACCTGCCTTCTGGCCATCCCGGCCCTGGTTTTTTGTCAGCCCAAATATGAATTCAGAGCTGCCTGGGTGGCTACGGTGGAAAATATAGACTGGCCTTCCAAAAAGGGCTTACCGGCGGACAGTCAGCGGGCGGAGTTCATCCGGCAGCTGGATATGCATAAGCGCAACGGGCTGAATGCGGTGGTCGTCCAGGTGCGGCCGGCTACAGACGCCTTTTATCCTTCGCCCTACGAGCCCTGGAGTGAGTGGCTTACCGGTACCCAGGGCAAGCCCCCTTCCCCTTATTACGATCCCCTGCAATTCATGATCGAGGAGACGCACAAGCGGGGAATGGAATTCCATGCCTGGTGTAATCCTTACCGGGCCGTATATGCCATCGGGAAATCATCTGTTTCCCCCAACCATATCACCCGGCTGCACCCGGAATGGTTCGTCCGTTTCCAAAACACTCTCTATTTCGATCCCGGTAACAAAGAGGTGCAGCAATATGTCACCATGATCATACGAGATATCGTTCGCCGGTATGATATCGATGCCCTGCATTTCGACGATTACTTCTATCCCTATGATATTGTCGAAGGCAATCCCGCAAAGGATTTCCCGGACAAAGCCACATTTGCGAAATATGGCAACGGACTACCGGTAGGAGACTGGCGCAGAAGTAACGTAGATTCCGTTATCCTGCGGATAAGCCAGGCCATCAAGGAAGAAAAGAAGTATTGCAAGTTCGGGATCAGCCCTTTCGGCGTCTGGCGTAATAAAAGCAAAGACCCGGAGGGCAGCGATAGCCAGGCAGGCCAGACGAATTACGACAACCTCTATGCGAATATCCTCTTATGGCTGAAGAATGGCTGGATCGATTATGTCACTCCCCAGCTTTATTGGGAGTTCACTTTCTCCCATGCGCCTTATGGGATCCTTTTGGACTGGTGGAGCCGTCATACTTATGGCAGACAGTGTTATATCGGCCTGGGGATCTTCAAGGCCAACGTCAATGCCGCCTGGCGGGATCCCACCCAGCTGACCCGCCAGATCCAGGCTTTACGCACCTATCCCGATATACAGGGGGCTGTCTACTTCAGCAGCAGGTCCTTTGAAAACAATCCTAATGGCTGGTGCGACAGCCTGCAGCATAATTACTACAACTATCCCGCCCTCATCCCGCCGATGCCCTGGATCGATACGGTAAAACCTCATGAGCCCTTTACCCATAGCGAATACAATCCAAAGGATTCTTCCCAGACGATCTGGCTGGCAAAAGGAGCAGCGGGGGATACCCTGCGGGGATATGCTGTTTACCGGTCGGACACGTCTAATCTCTCCATTGATTCGGCTAAGGTGTCTGAATTTATCCCCTATGATCCGGTGGCGGGTTTTTCGGTAAAGTCTACCGCCCTGTCCCCGGGGAAAAGCGCTTATTATTTCATTACGGCGGTGAGTAAGACCAATGTCGAAAGCAGACCCGTTACGATCATTTTTTCTACCTTTGCGTCGGAATGAGTGTTCCCTTGGAAAGATCCATTTGAAAGATAATCCTTCTCAGGAGTAGAAATCATCTAAAATCCTTATAATCATGCCTGGTTTTGAATTATTCGGTCCCGAAGAACGTAAAGAGATAAACGATGTCCTGGAAACCGGTATCCTGATGAGATATGGTTTTGACGGTCCCCGGAAGGGCATCTGGAAATCTAAGGAACTGGAAGCGGCGATCTGCCAGCGATTTGGCTGTAACTATGCCCAGCTGACCTCCAGCGGCACTTCCGCCCTGACGACGGCGCTTACCGTGCTGGGCATCGGAGCCGGCGACGAGGTCATTATGCCTGCTTTTACCTTTGTGGCCAGTTTTGAAGCCGTATTGAGCGTCGGAGCCATCCCCGTGCTGGTCGATGTGGACGAGACCCTGACCCTGAGCCCGGATTCTGTCCGCCAGGCGATCACTCCCCGGACCAAATGTATCATGCCGGTACATATGTGCGGCGCTATGGCCGACCTGGATGCTCTCCTGGCTATCTGTAAAGAGCATAAGCTGCTCCTGCTGGAAGACGCCTGCCAGAGCATCGGGGCCCGGTATAAGGGCAAACACCTGGGGACGATCGGGCATGCCGGCACCTTCTCCTTTGATTTTGTAAAGACCATTACCTGTGCGGAAGGCGGGGCCGTTCTGACCAATGATGAAGACCTCTACACCAAATGCGATGGTTTTACGGACCATGGCCATGACCATAAAGGGGTCGACCGGGGTGCGGACCTGCATCCTTTTATCGGCTATAATTACAGGATCTCCGAACTGCATGCTGCGGTCGGCCTGGCTCAGATCCGCAAACTGGATCAGTTCTTAGCCATCCAGCAAAAAAACCACCAGCAATTAAAGAATATTCTCTCTAAAATACCGGAAGTTTCTTTCCGGCAGATCCCGGATCCGGCCGGCGACAGCTGCACTTTCCTCAGCTGGTTCCTCCCCTCGGAAGAGGTGACGAGGGCCGTCATAGCCGAGTTGAAACAGCAGGGCGTTCTGGCCGGTAATTTTTACTGGTTTGATAATAACTGGCATTATTTCCGCAAATGGGACCATCTCCGCCAGGTTATCACCCTGAATAACCTGAATGATGGGCAGAGGCAGGCGTTGCAAAAGCTATCTCCTGAATCCTTCCCGGCCAGCGACCGGATCATGAGCCGCTGTATTTCCACGGCTATCGGGCTGTTGTGGACGGAGGAGCAGACACAGGAAAAAGGAGAGAAGATCGTAGCGGCCATCAGGAAAGCGCTTAGCAAAAACACGGTTTCCAGTCTCTAGTCGTCAAACCCGGACCCGGGAACCAGGAATCATCTCTTTCCTTCCAGGTAATTGCATTGTTCGAGCGAACCCAGCCGGAAACGGAGGGGGATGCGGGTCGTTTTTTCAAATTCCAGCTCTTTTTTACAGAAGAATCCGAAGTGACGGGTATAATAATCGTTTTCCAGGGCCTGGAGCGAGGGGCGGGCTGTCCTGTCCGCAGCGGGTCCTGTGCTGCCCGGAAAGGTTGTCCTGTCCGGGGTGAAAGAAAGCCGATCCGAATGGAGGAAGACCTGATTCGGGGAGGCTATTGCCTGATGCCCATAAAGGCTGGCATTCCAGGCAGGGATAGGGATAGGTATCCGGGCAAATGGCTGGTCAAAGAGGCTAACCGGAATATTTTGCGCCTGAGTTATCCCCATAATAACTGTTGAAATACATACAACAAGAAAAGTTTTTTTTCGTTGCATGGTGCATCCCTCCTTTTTATGTAGATTTACGGCCTGATTTTTGTGGTTCGCGTGCTTTTTTCCAAAAACCGGAAAAAGGTGCGGAGCAAAACCCCTGAAAATAAATGTCGTTAAGTCAATCATTACAGCAAAAGTTACTCCAAAAACTGTCACCGCAGCAAATTCAGTTAATGAAACTGTTGCAGGTGCCTACGGCCATTCTTGAAGAGAGGATCAAAGAAGAGCTGGAGGAGAACCCTGCTTTGGAAGTAACGGAAGAAGATCATGAGGATGGGCTGACAGATGATTCAAAAGATGAATTCGAGACGCCGGAAGAATTCGAGGAGAAGGATGGCAGTGAGGATGAATATGAAAATATCGATATCAGCGAATATGTGAACGAGTATGATGACGACGTAGCGGACTATAAATTGCGGGATGACAACTATCCTGAATTAGATGAGGACCGGGTCATGCCGCATAGGGTGGAAACCTCTTTTCATGAGCTTTTATTGGATCAGTTGGGGATGCTGGTAGTCGATGACCGTACCCGTAAGATCGCCGAGCAGATCGTTGGGAGTATCGATGACGACGGCTATTTGCGCAGGGAAACGGCCTCTATTGCCGATGATCTTGCTTTCCGGCAGAATATTGAAACGACGGAGCAGGAGATCGAGGGTCTTATTAAAAAGATCCAGCAGTTCGATCCTCCCGGCGTCGCGGCCCGGGACCTGCAGGAGTGCCTGTTGATCCAGCTGCAACGGAAAAAAGGGAGTGGGAAAAGTGTGGAGATGGCTATCGATGTGCTGACCTACTATTTTGACGAGTTCACCAAGAAACATTACGATAAGATCCAGCGGGGACTGAACCTGAACGACGAGCAGTTAAAGGACGTCATCAACCAGATCATCAAGCTCAATCCCAAGCCGGGCGGCGACGTTAGTGAAGGCAATAAGGGAGAAAGTTATGTGATCCCCGATTTCTTTATAACCAATAGCGCGGGAAAGCTGGAATTGTCCCTGAATTCCAAGAATGCCCCGGACCTCCGTATCAGCGAGGGGTACAAGGAAATGCTGAAAGAATATGACAGGGGCAGTAAAAAAGACAAGCGTCAGAAAGAAGCGGTCTTATTCATCAAGCAAAAGATAGATGCGGCCAAATGGTTTATCGATGCGATCAAGCAACGGCAGCAGACCTTGTATAATACCATGCATACGATCATGGATTATCAATATGAATTTTTCCTCACGGGCGATGAGACCCGGCTAAGACCGATGATCCTGAAGGATATTGCCGAGAGGACCGCCCTCGATATTTCCACCGTGAGCCGGGTGGCCAACAGTAAATTCGTACAGACGGAATTCGGCACCTACCGGCTTAAATTCTTCTTTAGCGAATCGCTCAGTACGGACAGCGGAGAAGAAGTATCCACCCGGGAAGTGAAGAAGATCCTGAGCGACCTGATAGAAGGGGAGAGTAAAAAGAAGCCCCTGAGCGATGAAAAGTTAACGGAGCTGCTGCAGGAGAAAGGATATAATATAGCCCGCCGGACGGTTGCCAAATACCGGGAGCAGCTTAATATACCGGTGGCAAGGCTTAGAAAAGAGTTGTAAAAGACACCCCCATGAACGATTTAAATATTGATATAGCCGCGAACGCTCCCCGGACAAGTAATTCCCATCCGGTCCTGCGGTTTTTCGGGGAACTCATTTCTTATGTTTTTCATCCCTTATTCATCACGAGTTATGTGATGGGCTTTCTGATCTTTTTTCATCCGTCGGCCTTTGTAGGGATCGATGACCGGACGAAGGTCCTTCGTTTTATACACGTTTTCATATTCGACGCCTTATTCCCCGCCTTTTCCGTATTCCTGTTGTGGAGATTGCAGTTCATCACTTCCATCCGTCTCCGGACGACTAAGGAAAGGATCCTCCCGTACATCATCGCCATGATCTTTTACTGGTGGACCTGGAATGTTTTTAAGAATTTATCGGACGTTCCGCCGGTGGCCGTCCATTTTTCACTGGGCGCTTTTCTGGCGCTCTGCGGCGCCTGGATGTGTAATATCTATTTTAAGATCAGTATGCATACGGTGGCGGTGGGGGGAGCGCTGATGTTCTTCTTCCTGCTCTCTTTTAACGATGACTACGCCTCCGGCCTTTACCTTTCCGTGGCTTTATTGGTGACGGGCCTGGTATGTACGGCCCGTCTTCTGACAGGAGCCCATAATCCTTTCCAGATCTATTCCGGTCTTTTTATCGGCCTGCTGGCGCAATGGATAGCCTGGCAGTTTTGATTCGCGCCTCGGGTTTCGGTGGGCCGGGGGGAAAAAGAAAAGCCCAATCATAGGGTACGAACCTAAATTGAGCTTTTTCACCTTCAAACCATCTGAAGTATGCGTCCATGCTAGCCGTTAAGTATCTTCGATCGGGTAATGTATTTTTTGGTAGGGTGATAAATGAATAAACAGGATCCTTCCTTGATGGCGTCGATCACTTCCTGCGCCTCATCCGAAGGGACGGCAGGGCATCCATAACTTCTACCGCCGAAGCCATTCATGCGGCAGAAATCGGGGCCGACATATTCTGAGCCGTGTACGACAATATTCCTTCCGTTCGCTTTGTCGTTAAACCCTCTTTCCAGTCCCTTGATCTTAAGGGAAAGCCCATTGTCTCCATAGTAAGTTTCTTCCGTCACATAGAAACCCAGGCTGGTCTTATGAGAAGAAGGGTTGTTGGAGAAAGAGCGGGCGTATTCGGTACCGGAATTCCGGCCATGCGCCACATAGGTATTGATCAACACCGTTTTCTGTTCCAGGTCCAGCACATAGAGACGTTTATTGCGGGAAGACTGGCTAAGATCACAGATAGAAAGAATATTGGTCTTATTCAGCCGATGATGATCCAGTAAATAATAATATCCTTTGAGGGCATATTCAAACGCTTTACGGGTCAGCCCTAATTCTTTTAAATTGATCTGTTCATACAGAAGGGATACTTCTTCGGCAAATGCGGCTTTTGCCGTGCTTTTATGGTTCGTGGGACCCCCACCGGCTTTTAATCCGCTCACAGGCATCAGAAATGCCATCAGGACACACAAAAACAGGGGAATTAAAAGACTACGACGCATGTATTAAAGGTTTTTAAGTTGTTTTCAGTCAGGCCCTTCGGCGTAACCATAAACGGAAGGGCAAGTAAAATATTATCTTATTTCCAATTGTGCAAGAGCCCTTTAACAAATCTTTTTATTGTGTCCTTTCTCTTTTTCTCCGGAAGTTAAGGTAAAGCGCTTACCCCCTCTATACTTTCACTTTTTTCCACCTGCCTTTCCTGAAAATGAGAAAGCTGGTAATGGTCACCATTATTTCTGTCAGTAAGATGGCCAGAAAGACGCCGGTAGGCCCCAGATCCAGGATAACGGCCAACGTGTAAGCTACCGGGATCTGGAAAGCCCAGAAACAGAACAGGTTGATGACCGTAGGTGTTCGGGTATCCCCGGCGCCATTAAAGGAGTTGGTCAGGACCATTCCGACCCCATAGAATATATATCCGAAACTTACAATATTAAGGGCCCGAATGGCGACCTTCCGGACTTCGGGGTCCCTATTCATAAAATCGACAATCGGCGCCGCTGCAAAAAAGAATAATAAGGAGACAAAAATCATGAACAGGGTGTTGTACAAGGCGGCGGTACGGACGGATCGTTCTGCCCGGTCCGGGCGTTGCGCACCCAGGTTCTGTCCTACCAGGGTCGCCGCCGCATTGCTCATCCCCCAGGCAGGGAGGAGGAAAAATAACAGGATGCGGATAGCTACCTGGTAGCCGGCGGTGGAGATCTTACCAAAATGGGCAATGATCCTGGCCATGACGATCCAACTGGCCGAACCGATCAGGAACTGCAGGGTTCCCGTCCAGGCGATCTTTGATAAAGCTTTGATAAGGCCCATATCGGGCCGGAAATATTTCCGGACTATCCGGATGAGCCCGCGGCCCCTGAATAGGTGGTAGAGCTGATAACAAACGCCCACCCCTCTGCCGATCGTAGTGGCGATGGCGGCCCCTCTTAAGCCATAATAATGAATGAGGAGAGGGCATAAAAGGATATTACAGCCATTGGCGATCCAGAGGGACCACATGGCGATCGAGGCGTTGCCGGCGCCGCGGAAGATGCCATTGATCAGGTATAACAGCATGATCACCATACTGCCGCCGAAGAGGATACGGGTATAGGGGGCTCCTGAAGTTACCGTCTCCGGGGCCGCGCCCATTGCCCGAAGGATATCCGGGGCCAGGAAAAAACCGGTTAAACTGATGGCCAGTGTGAGGACCAGCGACAGGTTGATGGCCTGTGCCGCTGCCCGGGCGGCTTCTTCGGGATTTTTCTCTCCGATCCTGCGCGCGACCATCGCTGTGGCGGCCATGCTGAGGCCGATGGCTACGGAATAGACCAGGGTGAGCACGGATTCGGTCAGTCCCACGGTAGCTACGGCATCCGTGCCGATACGGCCGACAAAGAAGATATCTACTACGGCGAAAACAGATTCCATGCACATTTCCAGGATCATGGGAATGGATAGGAGGAATACGGCTTTCCGGATACTGCCGGTCGTATAATCCTGCTGCTCTCCCGAAAGGGCCCTTTTGAATAAGAGATAGATAGATTTAACAGACGGTGCTGTTTGAGAAGGTTCGTCAGGTGTCATTCCGGTAGGTTTTAAATTCCGACCCGGAAAATAAGAAATCTTTAACGGCCTGTCTACCTGTTTTTTTGAACTATCTTGAGGCTCTGTTTATTTTTGAGTCGCACTAACTATGAGTATCTCCCAGGAACACCTATACGGACGGTTTCAGACTGTCTTTAATACCTATTACAATTCCCTTTGTAACTATGCTTTCACTTTTGTAAAAAATGAGGATACCAGCGAAGACATCGTCCAGGATATATTTATGAGGATTTGGGAAGGGCGCCGGGATCTTCTCCTGGAGGATACGGTGCGGTACTATCTTTTTACGGCTGTCCGGAATAATAGCATCACTCATTTACGGCAGCAAAAGAATACGGAGGAATGGAACGGAGAGGATATTCCGGATGAAACGGTACCGGAAAAAGAACGGGGAAACGATAGGGATTATAGGTTGTCGCTGCAAAAAGGGATCGACCGCCTGCCCCCTAAATGCAGGGAAGTATTCCTGTTGAGCCGGTTCAGTAATATGACGTACAAACAAATTGCCGCCAGCCTGGGGATCTCCGTAAAGACCGTTGAAAACCAGTTGGGAAAGGCATTAAAGAACCTGCGGGTGTTCCTGAAGGAGGAAGGTATTTATCTTGTCGGACTTCTTATCGGCTTTTTTTTGTAAACAGATAGGGGTAAACCCCGTTTTACCGTTTTTAGTAAAAGAAACGTTAAATTATGGAGGAGAATGAATACATAGAATCGCTCATCCTGAAACACCTGAACCAGGAAGCATCCCCGGTGGAAGAGTCCGCATTACAACAATGGCTGGATGCCGATCCGGGACGCCTGCAGGATTACCAGGCCCTGGAAAAAATATGGCAGGGCAGCGGGCCGGCTCTGCATCGGCATCTGTTCGACAAGGACCTTGCCTGGGAAAAGATGCGGCCCCGTATGGTGTCTGCAGGGGTGAAACAGCTATTTCCGGGGAAAAAATGGGTGGCCGCCGCCGCTGCTTTGTTGATCCTGGTATCTGCCGGGTGGTGGTATTCTATAAAAGACAGGGCAGGAAGAGACAGGGCAGGTTCCCGGATGATCCTGGCGCAGGATGCGGATCAGCGGGTGTCTTTACCCGACGGATCGATCGTTTATCTTCGCAAAGGAGCGATGATCCGATACACAGAACCTTTTAAAGGAAAGGAAAGACAGGTAGAAATGAGCGGAGAGGCCTTCTTTCAGCCGGCACAGGACCCCGGAACACCGTTCAGGATCAGCACCCCCCATGCCATTATTGAAGATATCGGCACTTCCTTCCTGGTAAAAGAGCGGGAGGGAGCGGACGAGGTGATCGTTGCGACGGGCAAGATAAAATTTACCGATAAGTCCCAATCCTCCCATAGCGTCATTCTCGTTTCCGGGCAAAAAGCTATATTGAAAGAGAATCGGTTTATTGAGTCCGTTCCGGCGGATTCAAATTTTATGGCCTGGAAGACGGGTGTGCTGAACTTCCAGGGTACCCCTCTTGATCAGGCCGTACAGGATATCGCTGATTTTTACCGGCTTACTGTTTCATTCGCTGCTGATCTGCAGGCAGAGGCAGGAAAGATCAAGATTACCGCCCGTTTTGAAAACCAATCGCTGGAAGAAGTGTTAGAAGAGCTTCAATTGACGACAGGACTCAAAATAAACCATGAAAAGAATACTTTATTCTTTCGCCGACCATGAAGAGCTCACTTCTTTACCTTGTCCTATTGCTTGCCGCCAGCTTATTGACCCTGAGATCAGCGGCGCAAAAGAAGAGTATTTTATACCATCCTTTTCACTCGAATTTACAAAAAGCCCCTATTAAAGAATTCCTGGCGGAGATCAATGCCCGGAGCGGAGTACAGGTGGAATATGCTTCCGGCAGTTTCCGGGAAGATAAAATAGTTTCGCCGGGTAATGACCTTGTAACGCTGGGCGCCTTATTACAGTTCCTTCTCTCCGGAGAGAAGGTGAAAGTCCTTGAAAAAAATGATAAGATCATTCTGACTCCGGCATCGATGCCTCTTGCAAACGATGCCCTGCTGCCACTCTATTCTTTTTTCGGAATCGTCAGCGAAGAAGGAAGCCGGGAACCGTTAAATGATGCCGCCGTTTGGGAGCCATCCACTCATAAAGGGGTGTTGACGAATACGCACGGATACTTCAGCCTTTTATTACCGGAAGGGAAACACCTTCTTGAGATCACCTATACCGGGTATAAATCAAAGATCCTGGAACTGGATCTGCATTGGGATCTTCAGTCCGATGTATCCTTAAGTCATAGGGAAGAGATCCCCGAGGTGATCGTCTCGGCGGGTAACGGGGTAAAGAAAAGTGCGGGAGACAAGATCAGTCCCGGTCAATACGATGCCTATAACAGTTTCCTGGGTGAAAATGACGCGCTGAGATCCTTGTATATATTGCCGGGAGTGATGAATGTGACAGATGCTTCCAGCGGGATCCTCGTGAGGGGAGGGGAGGGGAGCAGGATGGGAACCTGTTCTTACTGGACGGCAATCCCGTCTTCAATCCCACGCATATGCTGGGGGCCTTGTCCATCGTGAACCGAACCTCTATGAAATCCATGCAATTGTTTAAAAGTGATTTCCCCTCGAAATTCGGAGGAAGACTTTCTTCTGTGATTGACGTATATACCAAGGACGGTAATATGCAGCAATGGGGAGGGGAGGCCAACCTGAATTTCCTGGCCGGATCTCTTACGGTGGAAGGGCCCCTGAAGAAAGACAAAACAGCTCTCATGGTCTCCTTCCGGCATAGTATGTTTAACTCCCTGCTGAACCTCTTCCAAAAGGACTTCAATAGCAATTTTTATGATGTCCATTTTAAGCTGACTCATTTGCTCAACAGGAATAATAAACTGATGATGAATTTTTATTCCGGGCAGGACAATCTCAACCTGCAGGTGAATGATAACAACCTGAATAACCGGCAGCAATGGGGCAACCGGGTGGCATCGATCGGCTGGACGCACCTGTTAGGTACGAATGCCTTTGTAACCACCTCGGTCAATACCAGCAATTATTATAACCTGGCCGGGTTTATTTATACTATTTATGACGACTCCACCGGCCAGCCGGTAAGCCGACGTTCTTTCAATACTTATTCCTCCATAGCCCATTATACCGCTAAAACACAATTTGAAGTACGCGCCACCAATACCGTCAAATTCAATTTCGGAGGGGAGGCGGCCTATACCCGGATCAAGCCTTTTGAAAGTAAAATCGACTCTACCCTTACCATCGACCCCGCGGCTTTCCTGTCTTTTACACCGCTCCCTTTCCGGGAGTATACTTTGTATGGGGAGAGTGAGATGAATATAGGCCGGCATTTTCTGTTGAGGCCCGGTATGCATTTGTCTGCCTACCGGTTCAGGGGTTTTCACCATAACTCTTATCAGCCCCGGCTCTTTGCCGCCTATAAATTGAATGCCACCCAACAGGTATTCCTGTCTTATGCCAGGATGACGCAATATTTGCATTTATTGACCAATCCTTCGCTGGGTATCAATAGCGATACCTGGGTGCCCAGTACGGCTTCTCTGAGCCCGGAAGAAAGCAGGACGATCGATCTCGGGTATTCCTTTAAGGGCAAAAAAGGGATTTCTTTCACTGCGGGAACCTATTGGAAACGGATGGATAATGTGACCAATTATGCAGAGGGGAAGAGTTTTTTTATTAACACGGATTCTACCTGGGAGCAAAACGTAGAGACAGGGAAGGGCTGGAGTTATGGATTGGAAGTGATGGCGGAAAAGACCGGCAAAAAACTGAATATCCATATTGCTTATACCTTATCCTGGAACTGGAGGAAATTCGATCAGATCAACCAGGGGAAGCGGTTTCCTTTCAAATACGATCGTCGTCATAACCTGAATATCGCGCTGACCTATAAAATAGACAAGAGCAAGGACCTTTCTTTGTTGTGGATGATTGCCTCGGGGGATGTCTTTACTTTGCCGGAACGGATTTATCCGGATTATGACAATGCCCAGCAAATTTCCAGCCCGGATGACCTGTTGCGTAATTACCGGTTCATTTATCATTTTTCCGGGGTCAATAACTATCGTACGGAGCCCTACCATCGCCTTGACTTTTCGGCCAGCTTCCACCCTGTCCGGAAAAAAAGATTCGGGTTTAACTGGACTGCCGGTATTTACAACGTCTATGGCTCCCCCAGCCAATACAGTTACGGCCTGGAAGGAACCCTGCATGGGAAATCCATCGTGATTGTCATGAAAAATAAACTATTCAATATAACTCCCTATATTTCATCCACTGTTGATTTCTGACACATGCGGCACCTCCCTCAACGATATAGCAATAGGAAAAGAAATGAGCTGATGGCTCTTGTTGGTGTTTTTAGCCTGTTGTTTACTTTTTCCTGCCGGAAGAATGTTTACCCGGACCTGCCAAAGGACAATCAATTGGTAATACTGGCGGAGATCACGGCCGGCGATTCCCTGAAAATTCCGGTCAGTAAAAGTATACAGGTGGGTAGCGGAGGCATCATCAGCTTTGAAGAGGTCATTTCGGCCAGCGTCCTTATATCGCGATCATCGGACGGCAGGTCCTGGAAGCTCCGGCTGAATACTTCCCCGGATTTTTCCGGCAACCCGGCCTCTGTTTATACCGGACCGCAGAGGCCCCATTATAATACTACGTACAATCTCCAGGTGCAGGATCCTTTGTCAGGGACCGTTACTGCCAAAACGACCATTCCTGCCCCTGTCCGGCTCTCCAGGTTTGACACGATCGCGAATAGCCGGTATGGCTTTCCGACCCTGAAATGCCGGTTCACCCTTACAGACTCTCCGGGTGTAAACCATTATTATGTTTTCGAGGCTGTCAAACAATTGGTGCGCCTGTCCCATTATTTTTACTGGAAGGGGACCCGTTATAATTATGATAAGCCGGAGGGAAAAAAGCTCTATGAAGAGGTGAAAAATTCGCCAGGGGTAAAATTACTCCGGGATACCCTGCCCTCGAATATTTTTAAACGGCTGGCTATTTTCACGGATGATCTCAATGTGGACAATGCGCAGGCCAGCAGCCTGGATAGTCCTTTCCGAAGAATATTCCTGCCTGGCCCGGTTGTCAGCGGGCAGTCCTATACTACTGCCTTTTCCGTCGACCGGAAATATTTTACGGCGGATAATGATTCGTCACGGGGAAGAGTATTGGTACAGGTCAAATCCGTGAGCCCTGAGTTATACAACTATTTATTCTGGTACGAGAAATATAAATCCGACATAGGCTCCGTTCCCCCCGGGCAGCTCTACTCTCCCCCCGGGAACATTCAAAATGGGTTGGGCATTTTCGGGGGAAGCGCCAGGCGGGAATGGGTCTTTTACTTTGACCGCCTGCTGTAAAATACTTTGACCGCTTGCCGTAAAAAAAAGTTTTCTTCTGAATAGGGGTAAGGCACCCTTCCAGCGTCTTTATACTGAAACACCATCGCCGGCAAAAATAAAACGCTGAAAGCGCATCGCCGGCAAATTATTTTCGGGAAAAAAGCCGTTGCTGACAACGATACATGAAAAAGTATTGTCATAGGAAACAAGTAATTTAATTATGCTAACCATAAGGGAGACACCTCCAAAAACCCTGGAGTACTTAAACGGAAACAGGGTTTTTAAGCCTCATATTGCCTCCGGAGTAACAAAAGTAAGCGCCGTGATCATTACCTGCAATGAAAGCAGGAATATCCGCCGCACCCTTTCAAAATTGTATTGGTGTGATGAGATCGTCATTGTAGACAGCTATAGTACGGACGATACGGTAGCTATTTGTGAAGAATTCGGCTGTCGTATATTTTCAAAGACCTTTGAAGGATATGGCGCGCAAAAGAAATTTGCGGTTTCAAAGGCGTATAATGACTGGGTGCTGTGCATTGATGCCGACGAGGTGCTATCCGATGCGCTCATTACTGAAATCAGGGAGGAGCTGGGAAAAAATCATTCTTTTGCGGCCTATGAATTGCCGATGAACCTGGTGTTCCTGGATAGGGAATTCCGGTATGGAAAAGAAAGCCGGAGATATTTCCTGCGTCTTTTTAACAGGCGGAAAGGGAGTTTTAATGAAGGGCTCGTACATGAAAAGATAGAGGTAAGGGGGAAAACAGGCAGACTGGAGAATAAAATACTGCATTACAGTTACGATGATATTACTCAATGGCATGAGAAATGCGGCAGTTACACTACGCTCGGCGCAAGGGGGGCCGTGAGCAGGGGCCGTTCGAGATCTGTATTTGCCGTAGTGTCTGCGCTGCCTTTTTATTTTTTCCGGTATTATTTCATCAACCTGAATTTCCTCAATGGTCTTCAGGGGTTTTACTGGTCTGCATTCAGCTCCTATTCTCATTTTATGAAATATGTTAAGATCAGGGAGCTCCATGCCTCCCGCTCAACCAGACCTTAAATGCCTGATCCTAGCCATCCATTTACAAAACAACGTCTCTTCCGGCATGAAAAGCTAAGAGTCCTGATGTATCATGGGGTGTCCGGAGATGGGCGCAGGGATGCATTGACCGTAGACAGCGGGCAGCTGTCAGCGCATTTTCAATATCTCCGGACGAATGGATATCATGCTATCCTACTCAGCGATCTCATCGCTTATTATGACCATCAGCGGCCGCTGCCTCCCAAGCCCGTTCTGATCACTTTTGACGATGGCTTCCTGAATAATTACCAGATCGCCTATCCCCTGGCGGAGAAATACCAGGTGAAAATAAATTTCTTTGTCGTTCCGGCCTTTATAAAGAGCGGAGTCTACCGGGACGAGGCCTGCATGCAGGTGGAAGATCTACAGAAGCTGGACCCCTCCCTCGTAGAAATAGGCCTGCATTCTTATGCGCACTCCAGTTATGCGGCGCTGATCCCTTCCAGGATAGACGAGGATCTGGAGTGCTGCCGGACCGGCCTGGCAACGATGGGGCTATCCTACCAGCCCTGCCTGGCCTATCCTTATGGAGCGTATCCCCGGAGAAAGGGATATGACCAGACCCGGCTCTTCGAAATCCTGGAGGAAAAAGGGATTCGTTTGGCTTTCCGTATCGGCAATCGGATCAACAGATTGCCCCTGCGGAATAAATTTTTGATCCAGCGCCTGGATATAAGAGGGGATGAGCCGTTCCTGCTATTCCGGATAAGCCTTGCCTTCGGAAGGAAATTATTCGGATTGCCCAAGCTAATCCGTTTTTCGGCTGAATGGATGGATAAGGTGTCTGCTAAAAGAGTAGCCGCCTTTTGCCTGGGTATGGCCTGTTTCCTTCTGATCATAGAGTTCCTCAGGGCCTGTCACGGATGATCCCATTCAGTCTTCCGCCCGGATAAGTTTGCATAGTGTTGACAAGCTTATGATATAAACTTTTATAATATTAGTATTTTTGCGGGTAAATAATTACATATAAGCACCTAATAGTTCTTTTGTATGAAGCTTACCTTATCCCGCATTCTCGTTAAATTCCTGAAAATAACCGGGATAGCTCTTGCGGCTATCCTTGCCCTGATGTTCCTGCTGCCCTACTTATTTCCGGATTTTGTAGGGGGGAAGATCCGGCAATGGGCAAAAAGCAGTATCCGGAGCGAATTGAATTTTTCCACAGCCCGCCTGTCTTTTTTCCGGCATTTCCCTGCTCTGACGCTGACACTGCATGATTTTAAGCTAAAGGGCTCGGCCCCTTTTGAAAAGGAAACCCTGATCGAAGCGGATGAAGTGGCTTTAGGGGTGGATCTTCGCAGTGTATTTTCCGAGGTGAATATCGACAAGATCTTTCTTACGAATGCCTTTATCAATATACAGGTGGATACGGCAGGCAATGCGAATTATAATATCTACGCCTCGAAAAAGAGCAAGGGCCCTTCTTCTGCCGCCGATTCGGGCAGCGCATCCCTGAAGATCCAGAAAATACTCATCGAGAAAAGCAAACTCGTCTATAACGATCGCTCGCTGCCGATCCTGATCAATGCAAGGGACCTCGATTATGAAGGAAACGGGGATCTGAGCAAGGCCATCTTCGATCTCAACAGCCATGTAGCGATCGGGTCGATGGACCTGTATTATTCCCGGCAGGCCTACCTGATCTCCAAGAAAATAAATGCCGACCTGGTGACGAAGATCAATACGAACTCCCTGGCCCTGCTCTTCGAAAAGAATGATCTGACCATTAACCAGTTGCCGGTGGCCTTCACCGGGCGGTTTGAATTCCTGAAAAATGGCTATGATATGGATTTCAAGCTCAAGTCAACGGATTCAGACCTACATGATATTTTTACGGCCCTGCCGCCGGACATGCTGGATTGGCTGAGCAAAACGGAGGTGAAAGGATTCGGGGATATCGACGCGTCTCTCACCGGCCAGTATATCGCCGCCAGCAATACCATGCCGGGGCTTGTCCTTAATATGAAGATCCGGAACGGGTCTGTTTCGAATGCCAGCGCTCCTTCGCCGGTAAAGAACCTTTTTCTCAACTTCCAGTCCCGGATGCCGGGAATGAACCCGGACAGCCTGTCCGCTACGGTGGATTCCATTTATTTCAATATCGATAAGGATTATTTCAGCGCGGTGTTGCAGGTCAAAGGGATGAAAGAGCCCTGGGTGTCTGCAAAGATCCGCTCGGAAATGGACCTGGAGAAATGGGCGAAGGCCTTCGGGGTTAAGCCCTTTGCCGTAAAAGGCCACACGGTGCTTAACCTGGAGGCGGAGGGTAAATATGCCACCCGCATCGTTCGTAAAGAAAGCCTGAGAAAAACAACGGTGGATACCGTCATAGCGAGCATACCCCGGTTCACGCTGAAGTCGTCCTTAACGGATGGTTATTTTAAATATGCTTCCCGGCCGGAGGCCGTAAAAAATATCAGCTTCAACCTGGACGCGTCCTGTGCCGATAATGATTATAAGCATATCCGGCTGGCCCTGGAGAATGTCAATGCCACGGTGCTGAGCAATTATATCAGGGGTTATTTCAAACTGGGTAATACCCGTGATTTTCCTATCGATGCGGGACTGGACGCTCTTTTTCATTTATCGGACCTGAAAAAAGTAATTCCTTTGGATAGTATGGACCTGGCGGGGGATCTTAAAGCGAAGGTCCGGACAAAGGGGAATTACCTGCCGTCTAAAAAGATGTTGCCGGTGACGGTGGCCGAGCTGCAACTGGACAACGGGAGCGTACAGACGAAATATTACCCTCACCCCCTGGAAAAGATACAGGTAAACGCCCGTATCAGTAATTCCAGTGGATCCCTGAAAGATCTGGATGTGGCTATTACTCCTGTTTCTTTCCTGTTCGAAGGGCAGTCTTTTACGATGAAGGCTGACCTGCAGAATTTCGAAAACCTGAAATATGCTATCAGCTCCCGGGGAACGCTGGATATCGGCAAGATCTACCGGGTATTCGCGGTACAGGGCTATGATGTGAAAGGGCTGATCGAAGCCAATCTTTCTCTGAAGGGGCGGCAAAGCGACGCTATGGCCGGCCGCTATGACCAGTTATTCAATTCCGGCACGTTGAAGGTAAAGGACCTGGTCGTCAACGCCGAGCTTTTCCCCCTCCCTTTCCGGATCCGGACAGGCTTGTTCCGCTTTGACCAGGACAAGATGTGGTTCGATACTTTCAATGCCAGTTATGGTAAGACGGACCTGGTCCTGAATGGCTGGCTTTCCAATGTGACCGGTTATCTGACGGATAAGCATACTTC
>WNFI01104964.1_pt1 | contig 60671 bp, 52 predicted proteins | sample 5400471 | NCBI WGS metagenome assembly WNFI01 (sample SAMN13153348, study PRJNA577476) | soil metagenome | isolation source: 100 cm saprolite on Douglas fir-dominated hillslope | place: USA:California | collected 2013-09-17
GAAGTGGCTGGCAAGGTTGACCGCGAGGGTGGTCTTTCCCGACCCGCCCTTCGGATTGATCACCAGCGTGGTGTTCATTCTCATTGCCGATGCTCCCCCACCGCCCGCCCGCATCTCCTGAGACCTGGCGATAGAGTACGCAGAAATCGCCTTCTTGTGTTGTTAACTAGTCCTCGGGAAGGCTATCGTTTCGTCAGTTCATACGCGAGGGACACCCAATGGCTGGGCTTCACCGGCTCGACCCGACCCCCGATACGGTGCGCTGGGGCTTTTTCGACGCAAGGCTCCCCTCCCGGATGGAGGTTGGCTCGGGCGATACGTTGGGGGGTAGACGGGATCAACTGAGGAGGGAAACGCCATGAAATCGCTCACACGCCGCGAGCACCTGAAAGCCCTGCTTGGCCTCGGCGCCGCTTCCGCGCTGCCGCTCGGCTGCGCCACGCCGCAAGCTTCTTCGACCGATCCGATCCCGCCGCAGGGCGTCGGGCATCGCATCAAGCACATTTCTTACAGCGACCAGGGCGGTCGCCCCGATGCCGTGCAGGTCATGGTGAACCGGCGCCACGCCTACGTCGGCCACATGTTCAACAACGGCCTGACGATCCTCGACGCCACCGACCCGCGCAATCTGAAGCCGGTGCACTACTGGAGCCTGGGGCAGGGCGACTTCACCCGGACGCACCAGCTGCAGACCGCGAACGACCTGATGCTGCTCTGCAACGGCGCGAACATCGTCGCGATGCAGTCCTACGACGGCCAGCGCGGCTACTTCGAGAACAACCTCGCCGACAGCATCACCAACCGCAAGAAATTCCGCTCGGGCCTGTCGATCCACGACATCTCCAAGCCGGCGGAGATGCGTGAGATCGCTTTTCTGGAGATACCGGGCTTCGGCATCAACCGCGCCCACTGGACAGGCGGGCGCTACGCCTACGTCTCGGCGCACTTCGACGGCTTCACCGACCACATCCTGTGCGTAGTCGATCTCAACAACATCACCAAGCCCGAGATCGTGTCGCGCTGGTGGCTGCCGGGCATGAACCGCGCCGCCGGCGAGAAGCCCAGCATGCCACCGGGGCGGCGCGCGGCGCTGCACCACATGCTCACCGCCGGCAATCGCGGCTACGCTTCCTGGCGCGACGGCGGGCTGACGGTGCACGACATCAGCGATCCGCGCAATCCGAAGCTGCTGTCGCACATCAATTGGTCGCCGCCGTTCCCTGGCGGTACCCACACCGCGTTGCCATTGCCAGGGCGCAACCTGGCCGTCGTCGCCGACGAGGCGAACGCCGAGAAATGCGCCAAGGGACTGTTCCACACTTTCGTGCTCGACATGCGGGCGCCGCAAAATCCGGTGCCGATCGCCACGCTGCCCACCCCCAGGGACCGCGACTACTGCGTCGCCGCCGGGACGTTCGGTCCGCACAACCTGCACGAGAACCGGCCCGGCTCGTTCTCGAGCGAGGAGACGATATTCGCGACCTACAACAACGCCGGCGTGCGGGTGTTCGACATCAAGGACGCGTTCGCGCCTAAGGAAGTCGCGTACTGGGCGCCGCCGACGCCGAAGAAGCTGATCGACCCGCGGCCCAAGGTGGCGCTCGCGGCAAAGACGGCCGATATCTTCGTCATGCCGGACGGGTTGATGTTCGTCACCGACTGGAACGCCGGCCTGAACGTGCTGCAGTACGAAGGTTGAAAGAAGGCCACGGCGTGACTCAGGTCAAAGCCTGCCTGTTCGACATCTTCGGCACGGTAGTCGATTGGCGCAGCAGCGTGAGCCGGGAGATTTCCTTTTTTTTCGAAACAAAAAGCATAACCGGCGTCGACACGGTGGAATTCACGGTGGAGTGGCGCAAGCTTTACCAGCCGTCGATGGAGGAAGTGCGCTCGGGCCGGCGCGCGTGGGCCATCCTGGACGAACTGCACCGCGAGAGCCTGGTCAAACTAATCGGTCGCTACGGTATCAAGGGTTTTTCAGAAAAGGAAATTGGTGAAATGAATCGGGCGTGGCATCGCCTCGACCCATGGCCCGATGTCATCGAAGGCCTCACGCGGCTGAAGAAGAGGCTGATCATCGCGCCCTGCTCGAACGGCAACATCGCGCTGATGGTCAACATCGCCAAGCGCGCTGGGCTGCCGTGGGACTGCATCCTCGGCGCGGAAACCGCGCGCGCCTATAAGCCGATGCCTGAGGCGTATCTCGCCTCGTGCCGGCAGCTCGGCCTGCCGGCCTCGCAGGTGATGATGGTCGCCGCGCACAACGGCGATCTGAAAGCGGCCAAGGCACAGGGGCTCGCGACCGCCTTCGTGCCGCGTCCCGCCGAGCACGGCCCGGGCCAGACAACCGATCTCGCGGCCGATCCAGCATGCGCAGACATCGCCGCCGTCAGTTTCGTCGACCTCGCCGCCAGACTTGGCTGCTGAAGTTAAGAGCGGTGCCGCTGGCAATCCAGCTCGGCATCGGCGTCCTCGTCTTCGTGGCGCTGTGGTTTGGCGCCAACTGGGTCTACCAGGCGGTTCGCAAGCCCGCGGAGTTGTTTTTTCCGGTCGGCAGCACGCTCGACAAGACGCCGGCCGAGACCTGGCGCCGGTACGAGCCGATTTTCCGCGAGCACTCGACTGCGGTCATCACGCCGGAGCTGCTGGCCGCGCTCGCGCAGCTTGAGGGCGCAGGCAACCCGGTTGCCCGCACTTACTGGCGCTGGCGCCTGACGCACGAGCCCTTCGAGGTATACCGGCCCGCGTCGAGCGCGGTCGGCATGTACCAGATAACCGACGGCACTTATCGCGAGGCGAAGCGCTACTGCGTTCGCGACCACGCGGTGATCGAGGACGGGCCCTGGCACGAATGGAATTCATGCTGGTTCAACAGCCTGTACTTGCGCGTCGTGCCGAGCCACGCCGTCGAGATGACTGCTGCCTACCTCGATCGGCGCGTCGCCGGGATCCTCGAGCGCCGGCGCCTCGCCGGCGCCACGCCGCAGCAGAAGCAGGACCTGGCCGCGGTGATCCATTTGTGCGGGGCCGCCGCCGGCGAGTCCTATGCCATGCGCGGCTTCCGGCCGGGCGACAAGCAGCGCTGCGGCGATCACGATCTGGGCGGCTACCTCGCGCGAGTCAACGCAATGAACCGCGTTTTCAGGTCGCTCGGCGCACGTACGCCGGCGTGATCTCCTTTAAAGAACGTACCCCGCACTGCTGCATCGCGCCCCGCAGCTCGAGCCGCAGCAGCTCGAGCACGCGCTCGACGCCCGGCTGGCCGAAAGCGCCAAGGCCCCAAAGGTAAGGGCGGCCGACGCAGACCGCGCTCGCGCCGATCGCGAGGGCTTTGACAATGTCGGTGCCGCGGCGGAAGCCGCTGTCGACCAGCACCGGGATGCGGCCGCCGACGGCCTCGACGATCTCGGGCAGCGCGTCGATGGTGGAGCGGCCGTTGTCCTCGCCGCGCGCGCCGTGATTGGAGACGATCAGTCCGTCTATGCCGTTCTCGACGCACAGCCTTGCGTCCTCGTGCGTGACGATGCCCTTGACCAGGATCTTCATCTTCGAGAAGTCGCGCAGCCGCTTGAGGAAGTCCCAGGTCAGGTTGGACGATTCCCAGCTCTTCAGCGTCGAAAGATCGAGGCCGTCGTAGTTATGCCGGCGCAGGGCGCGCTCGGCGACGCCTGGCTTATGGCACTCAATGCAGACCCGCTTGTCCTCGCGCCGCAGGCGGAACATCGTTTCCTGATTGCGCCCGCCGACCCGGTCCACCGTGACTGCGACCACCGGACAGCCGGCGGCCTCGGCGCGCTTCACCAGCGCGCGGCCGATGTTCCAATCCGGCGACACGTAGAGCTGGAACCAGATCGGCGCGCCGCGCGCCTTGATGGTGTCGTCGACCGAGTAATTCGAGGAGGTCGAGAGGATCTGGAGGTGGTTTCCCGGCCTGGCGGCGCGCGCCACGGCAAGCTCTCCCTCGTGGTGGAAGAACCGGTTGCCGCCGGTGGGCGCGATGACGATCGGCGTATCCCATTTCGTGCCGAACAGCTCCACGCTCATGTCGACCTTCGAGACGTCGTTCAGCCGGCGCGGCCGCAACTGGAACTTGAGGAAGCCCTCGCGGTTGGCACGCAACGTGACTTCATCGTCGATCCCGGACGCCATGTAGCCGAAATGCGCCGGCGGCACGTTCTTGCGCGCGACCGGCTCGAAATCGAACACATTGATGGCGTCCTTCGGCGAGGCGATGAGCTCGTCGGTCCTGAGCGGCGCCCACATGATCGGGTCGGGAAGCTTGGACGGCGCGAGCGGGCCGTCGCCCGCCAGCAGTCCCAGCCCGGGCCAGGCAAGCAACGGGCTGCCGGACAGGAATTTCAGGAACTGACGCCGGCTTTCAGCCTTGATGAAACTGTGCTCGGACATGATGACCTCCTCAGGTCCTAAAAGCGTACCATTTGTTCGATGACCGATCGACGCTCGTTCATTGCCGGAATCGCCGCGGTCCTGTCGGCGCCGCTCGCGGCGCAGGAAAAAAAGGCAGCGGGGCGCGGGTACCGCATCGGCGTGCTCGACACCATCGCAGAGCCCGCGAACCTGGCCAATATGGATCAGCTTCGCAAGGGGCTGAAGGATCTTGGCTACACGGAGGGAAAGGACCTGAGGATCGAGTACCGTACCGCCGAGGCGCGCAGCGAGCGCTACCCGGGGCTCGCCGCTGAGTTCGCGCGGATGAAGGTGGACCTTATCGTGGCCAACGGCACGCCCGCCACGCTTGCAGCGAAGAATGCCGGCGGGATGATCCCGGTCGTGACGGCGACAGCCCTGGATCCGGTGGATACGGGCCTCGTCGCAAGCCTCGAGCGCCCGGGCGGAAACGTGACCGGCGTGGCGATCCTCACCGATGAGCTGGAGAAGAAGCGCATCGAGCTTCTCAGAGCGATCGCCCCCGGGCGCAAGCGCATCGCCGTGCTGGTCAACATGGGCAACCCGGGGCTGGCGTCGACCTGGAAAGTCATCGAGGCGGCGGCAAAATCCATCGGGCTTGAAGCCGAGCTCGTCGACGTGCGCAGACCCGAGAAGATCGCGCGCGCCCTGGACGCAGCCGTGGCGAAGCGGGCGGAGGCTCTGGTAGTACGGGTCGGCGCACTGCCGGAGGCCGATCGGCGCACTCTGGTGGATCTCGCCGCCAAGCACCGGCTGCCGGCGATCTATGCCCAGAGGCAATATGTCGATGCGGGCGGCTTGGTGTCCTATGGCGTCAGCACGCCGGACATGTACTACCGCGCTGCTACCTTCGTGGACAAGATCCTCAAGGGCGCAAAGCCGAGCGAGCTGCCGATGGAGCGCCCGAGCAAGTTCGAGCTGGTCATCAACCGCAAGACCCTGAAGGCGCTCGACCTCGTCATTCCGCCGGACCTGCTGCTGCGCTCGAACGAGATCGTGGGATGACCCGGCGCCTCCGGGCGCTCGCGGCAGCAATTCCACTTTCTTTTTTTTCGCCGGGCACTGAGAGCGCGCCCCACGAGATCAAGGTCTTCACCGACGAGCTTGCCAATCAGGGCGAGCATACGCTCGAGACGCACGCGAACAAGGCGTCGCGAGCGGGTCCACGCGCCGACGGCAGGGCGACGCCCCTGCAAGTCATGCCGGAGTATTCCTACGGCGTGCGGGAAAACTGGGAGATCAGCCTGCAGCTGCCGGCTTCCGAAGCGCAAGGCCGGGTTCGCTCCGACGGTTACCGCTCCGAGCTGCAGTACGTGGCGCCACACGACCAGACCGAAGGCTTCTACTGGGGGATGAACGTGGAGCTCGCCAACGTGCGCGAGCGCGACGCGCCTCAGTTCTGGAACAGCGAGCTGATTCCGATCCTCGGATGGCGCATCGAGCGCTGGCATCTGGTCGCGAACCCCGGCTTCAACCTGCCGGTCTCGGGATCGGGGCGCAAGCTCAATTTCGATCCATCGGCGAAAATCGCCTATCGCACGTTCGAGAAGAATTATCTCGGCTTTGAATACTACGACGGCCGGAGCAGCCGCGTTCTCTATTTTGCCTGGGACGGCAAGATCGGCAGGTCGGACTTCAATCTCGGCATCGGCCGCGGATTGAGCGATGCGTCCGATCGCTGGGTGCTGAAGATGATCTACGAATTTCCTTTCTAATAAGTCGGTCAGTCGACTTTGGCGCCCGAGAGTTTGACCACCTTCGCCCACTTGACGATGTCCTCGCGCAGGAACCGGTCGAACTGCTCGAGCGTCATGCCCATAGGCACGGCGCCCTGCTTGGCCCAGGTTTCTCTCAGCTCAGGGGCGCCGAGAATCCTGTTCACCTCCGCGTTCAGCTTTTCCAGGATCGGCCTCGGTGTCCCGGCCGGCGCCATGAGCCCGAGCCAGATGGTGGCCTCGTACCCCGGGACTCCGGCCTCCGCGACCGTCGGCACGTCGGGCGTTACCGGCGAGCGTGTTTTCCCGGTGGTCGCGAGCGCTTTCACCTTGCCGGCGCGCGCCTGTGCGGCCATCGTCGTGATCGCATCGAACATCATCTGGACCTGGTTGCCGAGGATCGCCGCGCGCGCCTGGTCGCTGCCTTTGTGCGGCACATGGACGATGTCGACTCCGGCCATGGCTTTGAACAGCTCGCCCGCCATGTGGTAGGGGGTGCCGGGCCCGGATGAGGCGTAGTTGAGCGCGCCGGGCCTGGACTTCGCGAATGCGATGAACTCTTTCAGGTTGTTCGCGGGGACCGAGGGGTGGATCACCATCAGCAAGTCGGAATAGTTCACCCCGGTGATCGGCGCCAGGTCTCGCATCAGGTCGAAAGGCTTCTTGGGAATCAGCGTCTCGTTGACGGTGTGCGTGTTCGACATCATGAGCAGCGTATAGCCGTCGGCGGGGGATTTGGCGACGACTTCGGTGCCAACGATGGAACCTCCGCCCGGCCGGTCCTCCACCACGATCGGCTGGCCCAGCGCCTCCTGGAGCTTCGCGCCGATGAAGCGCGCGTAGATGTCGGCGGGGCCGCCGACGCCGAACGGCACGACGATCTTTATCGCGCGCGCGGGGTAGGCTTGCGGGAAAGCAGGGCAGCTGGCAAGCAAAAACGCCAGGGCAAGCACAGCACGAAGCATCGGTTTCCTCCTGTTTTTTGCCGCTTAGAATAGCCTATCCGAAAATCGAGGCAGACCACGAAAAAGCGCATTCCGATACTTCCGTCGCGCGTCACGGTTGAAGGTCTTGACCGCGCGCCGCATCGCGCGTTTCTGCACGGGCTCGGGCTATCCGACGCGGATATCGCCAGGCCCTTTGTCGGCGTCGCGTCCACCGATGGACGCGTGACGCCGTGCAACGCGCTGCTCGGCGGCTTCGCGCGCGAGGCCTGCGCGGCGATCCGGGAGGCGGGCGGCACGCCGTTCGATTTCGCCTCGATCTCGGTGGCGGACTCGATGTCGATGAACCACGGCGGCATGCGCTATTCGCTGCTGTCGCGCGAGATCATCGCCGACGGCGTCGAGGCCGTGGCGCGCGGCCACGCCTACGACGCGCTCGTCACCTTTGCCGGCTGCGACAAGACCCTGCCCGGCATGATGATGGCGATGACGCGCCTCAACCTGCCATCGGTGTTCGTCTACGGCGGCGCGGCCCTTCCAGGCACCTGGCGAGGAAAGGATGTCACGGTTCTGGATACCTACGAAGCCGTCGGCGCCGTGCTCGCGGGCGACATGCAAAAAAGCGAATTGAAGCAGCTCGAGGATGCCTGCCTGCCGGGCCTCGGCGCGTGCCCCGGGCAGTTCACCGCCAATACCATGGCAATGGTCTCAGAGACGCTGGGTCTTGCGCTTCCGGGCTCGGCGACGCTTCCCGCGGTCTCGACTGAAAGGAAAGGGGTTGCACAAGAAGCGGGTCGTCTAGTGATGCATCTGTTGAAAAAGCAAGGCCCGCTTCCCAGAGACCTCGTGACGAAGAAGAGTCTTGAAAACGCCTGCGCCGCGGTCGCCGCGACCGGGGGCTCGACCAACGCCGGCCTGCACATCCCGGCGATCGCGCACGAGGCGGGGATCCGCTTCACGCTGGATGATTTTGCGCGCGTCGCAAAGCGCACGCCGCTGATCGCCGACATGAAACCCGGCGGGCGCTTTCTTGCGAAGGACCTGCACGCCGTCGGCGGGGTCTACGCGGTATTGAAGACTCTGCTGACGCACGGTTCCCTCCACGGCGACTGTTTGACTATCTTCGGTTCCACGTTGGAGGACGAGCTCAAGAAGCGTCCGGAGGCGGACAGTGAAGTCGTTAGAAAAGAACCCATCATGAAAAGCGGCGGACTCGTCATCCTGAAGGGAAATCTGGCGCCCGACGGTGCGCTGATAAAGGTCGCGGGCCTCAAATCGCTCGCCTTCGAAGGCCGGGCGCGCGTGTTCGATTCCGAGGAGGCCTGCGCCGAGGTGGTGAAGAAACGAGCCTACAAGGCGGGCGAGGTGCTGGTGATCCGCTACGAGGGACCGAAAGGCGGCCCCGGCATGCGTGAAATGCTTGGGGTGACGGCGCTGATATACGGGCAGGGGATGGGCGAGAGGGTCGCGCTTCTCACCGACGGGCGGTTCTCGGGCGCGACCCGCGGCTTGATGATCGGCCATGTATCGCCCGAGGCGATGATGGGCGCGCCGCTCAGCCTGGTCAGGAACGGCGACTGGATCCGCATCGATGCCGCTGCCGGAATACTGGAGCTGTTGATCTCCGAGGGCGAGATGCTGAAGAGAAGAAAGGCCTGGAAAGCGCCGAAGCGACCCTGGCTGTCCGGTGCGCTCGAGAAATACGCCGCGCTGGTAGGCCCGGCGAATCTCGGTGCGGTCACGCACAGCGGCCCAAAGAGGAGCGCCAGATGAGCGATGCCGGCGCGGGGACACCCGCGCCTCCGGCTACTTCATCAGGCTCGGCAGGTAAAGCGAGATGATCGGAAAAGCCACGAGGATGGCGAGTCGCAGGCAGTCGGCGGCCATGAAGGGCAGCACGCCGCGGAAGATAGTGCGTGTAGGCACGTGCGGCAGCATGGTGTTGAGGACGAAGAGGTTCATGCCTACCGGCGGGCTGATGAGGCCGATCTCGACGACGACGACGATCAGAATGCCGAACCAGATCGGGTCGAGGCCGAGGTGCACGATGAGCGGAAAGAACACCGGCACGGTGAGCAGGATCATCGACAGCTCCTCCATCGCCGTGCCGAGCACCACGTAGATCACCATGATGAACGCGACCACCATGATCGGGTGCAGGTTGTAGCGTGACACCAGGTTCTTCAGGTCGCCCGGCATGCTGGTGATGTTCACGAATTCGGCGAACATCAGCGCACCGATCAGGATGAGGAACAGCATCGAGGTGGTGCGCGCGCTCTCCACCAGCGACGCGTAAAGCGTATTCCATGTAAGGGTGCGGCGCGCCAGCGCGAAAATCATGGCGCCGAAGGCGCCGACTGCAGCGCCCTCGATTGCCGTGAATACTCCGCCGTAGATCCCTCCCATCACGAGGACGAAGAGGGCGATCACGCTGGAGACGCCCTTGTACTTGAGCGAGAGCGCGAACACCGCCAGCGCACCGATGACTGCGGCGTCGTCCGAATCCAGCCACTTGAGGTTGGCTGCGGTGACCAGACCAATACCGACGAGCGCGAACACCCACAGCCCTTCCAGCGTGGCGAGGCGCCCGCGCCAGGTGACTCGCTCGCCGCGGGGGCCGGCGACGGGATCGCGCCAGGTCATGTACTGCACCGCCACGCAGAGCAGGAACGTCGCGAGGATCCCGGGGAGGATACCCGCAGCGAAGAGCTTGCCGATGTTGGTCTGGGTCATGATCCCGTAGATCACCATGATGGTGGATGGCGGGATCAGGATGCCGAGCGTGCCGCCAGCCGCGATCGAGCCGGTAGCGAGATAGTCTGCATAGCCGAACTTCTTCATCTCCGGGTAGGCGACCCTGGCGAAGGTCGCCGCGGTAGCGATCGACGAGCCGCAGATCGCGCCGAAGCCGGCGCAGCCGACGATGGTCGCCATCGCCAGGCCGCCGCGCAGGTGGCCGACGAATGCGTACGCGGTGCGGAAGAGGTCCTGCGACATTCCCGCGCGCGTGACGAAGTTGCCCATCAGGATGAACAGCGGAATCACCGACAGGGTGTAGTTGCGCCCGGTCTCGTAGATCTGCGTCTGCACCATCGCAAAGGCGGGCGACCAGTTCCAGTCGCGCATGTAGGCGTAGCCGACGATCCCCACCAGCCCCATCGAAAGCGCGATCGGGATGCGCATGAACGCGAGCACCATCATGGCCAAGAGCCCGGTCAACGCTTCAGTCATAGCCGGCTCAGGTGGTCGCCTGGTTTGCGCGGCGCGTGCCGGGCACGAAGACCCGCAGCACATGCACGAGTCCCGTCAGCGCGATGGCCGCGGTCATGAAGTAGACGAACGGGGCGACGGGAACGCGCAACACGTCGGTGGTGTCGCCGTACCCGGCGATTTTTCCGGCCTTGATCCAGACCTGCCACGCGAGGAAGAACATCACTGCCGCGCACAGGGCATGGACGATCCGGATCAGCGCGCGCGTCGCCGCGGGCGGCAGCATGCGGTCGATGAAGTCCATCGTGACGTGCTCGTCGGCGTGCGACACGAGCGGCAGCCCGGCGAAGATGAGCACGAGCAGCATGAGCTCGGTCGCCTCGAAGGCGCCGCGCAGCGGCCAGTTAAGCAAGTAGCGCGAGATGACATCGGCGAACGTGATCAGCATGAGCACGAATAGGATCGCGGACGCGGCAATGCCGAGCGCGGCGTCGATGCGTTCTTCCCAGGCCTGGACCTTGAAGCTCATGCGGGCGAAAAAACGCCCGCCGGGCGGACCGGCAGGCGTAGTTGGTGCATCGGGCTTAGTTGCCGCTGGCGGCGCGCTCGAGCTCCGCGTGAAACTCCTTCAGGAGCATTGCGCCATCCATATTGCGCTTCTCTTTCACTTCCTTGATCCATCCCTGGATGACCGGCTGCGATTTCGCCTGGATGTCCTTTACGAGCGCGGCATTCGGGGTCTCGATCTGCACGCCTGCTTTCTTCATGCCCTCGTTGCCGAGGCGGTCGACGTTGTCCCAGGATTTGCCGGCGCGGCGGGCGAGGTATTCGCCGCCGAACTTGGCGAGCACTTCCTGGTCGGCCTTGGAGAACTTGTTCCACTTGTCCTCGTTGATGAAGAAGCCGAACGAGGAGCTGTAAAAGCCGCCGGGGAACAGGGTGGCGTACTTGACCAGGCTGTCGAGCTTGAACGACACGATCGATTCCTGAGGGAAGAACACGCCATCGGCGATGCCGGAGCTCAATAGCTCGTAAGACTCGGGCGCCGGCTTGACGAACGCGGACGCGCCGAGCGCGCGCGCCATGGCTTCGGCGATCCCGCCGCCGGTCCGGATCTTCATTCCTTGCAGATCCGCAAGGGACTTGATCGGCCGCTTGGTGTTGAACATCTGGCCGGGGCCATGGGTAAAGACGCCGAGCAGGTGCACGCCTTTGTACTCGCCGGCCTTGTCCAGGTACTTCCAGTGCAGCCGGTTGTAGGCGACGGAATTGATCTCCGCGGTGTCCCCGGCGCCGGGCAGCTCGGCCACCAGCGGCAGAACGTGGCGCGCCGGCGTGTAGCTCGCGGTCACATAGGACACGTCCACCAGCCCGTCGCGCACCGCGTCGAACGTTCCCGGGGGCGCCGAGGGATGTTTGGGCAGCATCTGGAACTTGATGCGACCGCCGCTCGCTTTTTCGACTTCGTCGCCGTAGCCCTGTAGCACCACGCCGGTCAGGTGGTGGGCCGGCGATACCCACGACGACATCGTCAGCGTTGTTTGCGCGTTCGCCGGTGACGGAGCGATCGCCGCCAGCGCGGCGCTAGCAACCGCCGCTGCGATTTTGCGGAATGAAATCATGGTCTCCTCCTTCGAACCTCTAGTGTAGCAGCGTTGGAAAATCTTCAATGTTTGTCACGCCGGGTGTGCAAAGTCACGCGCACTCGTTGTATTTCGATTTCGAATTGGATACGATTTCGGCTCGCTCGATGTCGGCGAGCGCAGAATCACTGGGAGCGTCCAGCGCACGGCTGGCGAGAGGAGAAAAAAATGCCATCGGTGGTCACCAAGTCGGATCTTGTGCAGGTTGCCGCGAAGGCGGGCAACGTCAGCAAGGCCGCGGCGGGCGAGGCGGTGAACGCACTGTTCCACGCCATCGTCGAGAACGTCGCCAAGGGGAAGCGCGTCACCGTGGTGGGATTCGGCACCTTCCTGCCGCGCAAACGGAAGGCGCGCAGCGGCCGCAGCCCGGTGAACGGCAAGGAGATCAAGATCACCGCCAAGACCCTTCCGGCCTTCGCTGCCGGCCAGGGATTCAAGGAAGCCGTGGACAAGAGGTAGGTTCCTTCCGCAGTCCCTTGTTTTCCCGGGGATTGCAAAGGCGTAGCAGGCTTGGCAGAATGCGGCGCGAAGCACAATTCCTGCCATGGACAGCCCGCTCATCCTTTCACTCGACGCCCACGGTGTCCCGCACCGCTGGATCAGCTGGCAGCAGGCCTGCTTCTACTATGCAAAGAACCTGGTCGCCTGGACGATGGGCGACGAGACCTTCACGTACTACGGCGGCATCTCGCGGCTCACCGGCGAGCGCTCGAGCATCACCGCCCATTCCATCATCGCCATCAAGGGCAAGGCGCTGGCGGCAAAAGGGTTTCACCAGGTGCCGCCGCTGAACAACCGGGAGCTGTTCCGCCGTGACCGGCACATGTGCGCCTACTGCGGCGGCGAGTTCAGCTATTTCCGCCTTACCCGCGACCACATCACGCCGCTGTCGCGCGGCGGACGCGACACCTGGATGAACGTGGTCACGGCCTGCCGGCATTGCAACGGCAGCAAGCGCAACCGCCGTAACAGCGGTTTCTATCTGCTAGAGCGCGACCCGGCCGGACGGCTGCGGGTCACCGACGATTTTCTGCGTGCCTACTACCTGCGGCCGGAGGTCCATCCGGTCGAAGAGTCGTGCGACGCCGAGCGGGCACTTCATGCTGCATTGATGGAAAACCCTCGCCGCACCGTCTCGAATGAAGAATTGACTGCGTTGAAAGACAAAGACGCGGAGGACAACTACAGGACCGTCCTGAGTTTCCGGGATCGCCTTGTCCGAGAGGGCACGGTCGAAGCCCTCTACGTGAATCTGTTCAAGGGCAAGGTCGACATCCCGCCGCTTTTCATCGAGCAACTCGCGCACGTCATCCTGCGGAACATATTGGATGGCTGTGACGATCCGCTCCGGCTGCGTGCCGGGGAGCTGTTTTTCCGCGACCAGAAAGCAACCCTCCAGGAGGGCCATGTGCTGCTCGCCGACCTGGAAACCGTGGAAATGCACGCCGCGGGCAACCGCTACGGCAGCGTCGGGCGCCTTATCGTCGAGGCGCAGGGCTCGCTGGGGAGCGTCGACCTCGACGTCCTTGATCGCGCCAACGCCGCGCTCTACTGGGAGCGCGAGTCGCGCCACGACACGGTAATCAGTCTTACATATGGCCGGCCAGCGCTTGACGCGTATTGCCGCGTCATCGAGGCTTGGGTTTCGCACTTCACGAAAGCGGAAATTTCGGTCAAACCTATCCGGAAAATCGAGGAGCAGCGCTGGGCCTGGCATGTCGGGCTCGATGCCGAGTCGACCTCGATCCTCAACGAATTGTGGTCGGGCGGTGAGGTCGACCAGGGCCGGATGCGCAGGATCATCGCCTTGTTCGCCCTGCAGTTCGAGGATCCGGCAGTGATGCGACCGGACCTCTCCGGCCGCATCGTGTACCTGGGGCTTGCCGCGACCGAAGAGGGCCTGGTGCGCATGAAGCCGCAGAACCTGCTGCTCAATCTTCCGCTTCACGGCCTTTCTTCATGAAGCCCGGCTACTGGGACCGGGCCAAGCGCGCCCTTGCAAGACGCGATGCGGTGATGGCCGAGATCATGCGCGCGCATCCGAAGGTGTTCATGACACAGCGCGGCGAGCCATTCTTTACGCTTGCCCGCGCCATCTGCGGACAGCAGATTTCGGTGAAGGCAGCTCAGAGCGTCTGGAACAAGGTTGCGGTTTGCGTTCAGGAAATTTCCCCCGCAGGGGTGTTGAAGGTAAAAAGAACGGCGTTGCGGGCATGCGGTCTGTCGGACCGCAAGGTCGAGTACATCGCCGACCTCGCGCAGCACTTCGCAAACGGCAGTATCCACGTGCACAAATGGCCCGACATGCCGGACGAGGCGATCATCGAGGAGCTGGTGCGGGTACGCGGCATAGGGCGCTGGACCGCAGAGATGTTCCTCATGTTCAATCTCCTGCGCCCCGACGTATATCCGCTCGACGACCTGGGCCTGCAGAAGGGCATCCGCCTTGCCTATTTCAAAAACAGAAAGATTTCTTTGAAAAGAATGAAGAAGCTAGGGGACGCCTGGCGTCCCTGGCGCTCGGTGGCCACCTGGTATCTGTGGCGCTCGCTCGACCCGGTCCCGGTAGAATACTGACCCCGTGAAAACCACCTTCCTCGAGTTCGAGCAGCCCGTCGCGGAGCTCGAGAACCGCATCGAAGAACTGCGCTTCGCGCAGGACGACTCGGCGGTCGACATCTCGGAGGAGCGTTCGGCGACGATCCGTCGATCGTGGCCGGCCTGGCGCGCTTCAACGGCGAGGCCTGCGCAGTAATCGGCCACCAGAAAGGCCGCGACACCAAGGAGAAGATCCTGCGCAATTTCGGCATGCCCCGGCCCGAGGGCTACCGCAAGGCGCTGCGCGTCATGAAGCTCGCCGAGAAATTCGGCCTGCCGGTCTTCACGTTCGTCGATACCCCCGGGGCTTATCCCGGCATCGACGCCGAGGAGCGCGGCCAGTCCGAGGCGATCGGCCGCAACCTGTTCGAGATGGCGCGGCTGCGCTCGCCGGTCATCGCCACGATCATCGGCGAAGGTGGCTCCGGCGGCGCGCTCGCGATCGCGGTCGGCGACCTTGTCCTGATGCTTCAGTACTCGATCTATTCGGTGATCTCGCCCGAGGGTTGCGCCTCCATCTTGTGGCGCAGTGCCGACATGGCGCCCGAGGCCGCGGAAGCGCTCGGCATCACGGCGAGCCGCCTGAAGACGCTCGGCCTGATCGACAAGATCATTCCCGAGCCCCTCGGCGGCGCGCACCGCGACCCACAGGCCACCGCGCAGGCGCTGCGCAAGGCGCTCGCCGAAGCGCTCAAACAGTTGCAGGAGAAAAAGCCGCGCGAGCTCGTCGAGGAGAGGCTCGAGCGTCTGATGGGCTATGGCAAGTTCAAAGAAACCGCGGAGCGGTGATCTCGTCGCAGCGGCCGACGGTTTCCTCGGTCGTTCTTCCTTAAAGCAAAAGCGCATCTGCGTCGGCCTGTCGGGCGGGGTCGATTCCGTGGTGCTGCTTCACGTCCTGACTTCCCTCAAAAGAAAGAAAAAGTACCGTCTTCACGCGGTCCACGTTCATCACGGTCTGAGCCCGAACGCCGACCAGTGGGCCGATTTCTGCAGGAGCCTCTGTAAGCAGTGGCGGGTGCCGCTTTCCATTTGCCGCGTAAGGGTCAAAAAGAACGGCAAAGGCCCGGAAGCGGCGGCCCGCGACGCCCGCTATGAAGTTTTCAGGAAGTTTTCATCCGATTTCCTGGTGCTGGCGCACCATCTGGACGATCAGGCAGAGACGGTTTTGATGAATCTCCTGCGCGGCGCCGGGTTGCGCGGCGCAAGCGGCATGCCTGCGCGTTCACGCCTGGGGGGCAAGGAGCTTCTACGTCCTTTCCTGGGAATTTCTAGAGGAAATATTGAGGCATACGCTCGCCAGCATGCCCTGGAACGGGTCGAAGACGAGAGCAACACGGACGAGGCGCTGACGCGCAATTTCATCCGGCGGCGCCTGAGCCCCTTGCTGGAGACGCGCTTTCCGAAGTGGAAGCAGAGCCTTGCGCGCGCCGCGCGGCATTTTTCAGGAAAGGAGCTCAACGCGCAGGTCTTGCTGCGCGAGTTTCTTGCCGCGCAGGGCCTGCGCGCGCCGAGCGAGGCAAGGCTGGTCGAAATGCTGAAGCAGCTGATTTCGGGCGGCGCCCGCACGCTCATGGAACACGACGGTGCGACCTTGCGCGTTTACCGCGGCACGGTCTTGATGAATTCCCGGAAGACTCCCTCCTTCTCGTCGCTGACCTGGAGAGGCGAACGAAGGCTGGCGATTCCGGCGCTCGGAGGGGAGTTGAGGTTTCGTCCGGCACGCGGTAAAGGAATTATTTTCTCGAGGAAACCCGTCTTCACGGTGCGGCTACGTTCGGGCGGCGAGCGCCTGCAGCCGGATGCGAAGCGTCCCCGGCGCACGCTGAAGAATTTATTTCAGGAGGCGGGAGTTCCGCCATGGGAGCGCGAGCGCACGCCGCTGCTCTTCTGCGGTAGCGATCTGGTGTGGGCGCCGGGGCTCGGCGTCGATGTGCGTTATCAGGCCCGCACAGGCGATGACGGTCTCGTTCCGGAGTGGCGTAAGCCATTGTTTTTACGAAAGTCAGTCAAGTCCCATGCTAAAATCGCAGGTTAATTACCCTGAGAGCGGAGAAATCCGGAATGGCGGTAGAGCGCACCCTGTCGATCATCAAACCCGACGCAGTGAAGAAAAACGCGATAGGACAGATCCTTGCTCGCTTCGAGGCGGCAGGCCTGCGCATTGTTGCGGCGCGGATGATGCATCTCTCGCGCCTGCAGGCGGAGGGCTTCTATGCCGTGCATCGAGAGCGGCCGTTTTTTCGTGACCTGGTGGAGTTCATGATCTCAGGCCCGGTCCTGGTGCAGGTGCTGCAGGGTGAAAATGCGATTTCGAAGAACCGCGAGCTGATGGGGGCGACCGATCCCAAAAAAGCCGCGAAGGGAAGCATTCGCGCCGATTTCGCGGCCTCGATCGACGCCAACGCAGTTCACGGCTCGGACGGGGCGGACACGGCACGCACCGAGATTGGCTATTTCTTTCCCGCCTGCGAGGTATTTTCGCGTTGAAGAGGAACCTGCTCGATCTCGACGCCGACGCTCTGGCCGGGTTCTTCGCCACGCTCGGCGAGAAACCGTTCCGCGCCCGCCAAGTGCTGCGCTGGATCCATCAGTCGAGCGAAAGCGATTTCGCCCGCATGAGCGATCTGGCGAAGACGCTGCGGGAGAAGCTGACGGGCGCCGCGCGAGTCGAAGCTCCGACGGTAGTGGGCGACACTGCGGCGGAAGACGGCACGCGCAAATGGCTGCTGAAGGTCGATGGGGCGAACGCAGTCGAGGCGGTATTCATCCCGGAGACGAGCCGGGGCACGCTTTGCGTGTCGAGCCAGGCGGGCTGCGTGCTCGACTGCGCCTTCTGCTCGACCGGCAAGCAGGGCTTCAATAGGAATCTCACGACGGCTGAGATCATCGGGCAGCTGTGGCTGGCAAACAAAGAGCTTCGTCACGGGGCGGACACCGGCAGGCCCATTTCGAATGTAGTAATGATGGGGATGGGAGAGCCGCTGCTGAACCTGGACAATGTGATCCCGGCGCTGCGCCTGATGCTCGACGACAACGCCTACGGCCTGTCGCGCCGTCGGGTCACGGTGTCGACCGCGGGCGTGGTTCCCGGCATGGACCGGCTGCGCGACGAATGCCCGGTGGCGCTCGCCGTGTCTTTGCATGCGCCGAACGACGCGCTGCGCGACCAGCTGGTGCCGCTCAACCGCAAGTACCCGCTGCGCGAGTTGCTCGCCGCATGCAACCGCTACCTGGAGCGCGCGCCGCGCGACTTCATCACTTTTGAGTATGTAATGCTCGACGGCGTAAACGATGCCGACTCGCATGCCCGCGAGCTCGCCGGCATCGCCGCCCGGGTGCGCTGCAAGTTCAACCTGATCCCGTTCAACCCGTTTCCACTCTCGGACTTCCACCGCTCGGGGGCCGAGCGGATCGTGCGCTTTGCCGACATCCTGCGGCGCGCCGGCCTCACCGTCACCACACGCAAGACGCGCGGCGACGATATCGCCGCCGCCTGCGGGCAGCTCGCCGGGGATGTCGCCGACCGCACCCGGCGCAGCGCGCGGCGCCTGGCTCTGAAAGAGGTGCGCGCGTGAGGCTCCGGCAGCTGCTCTTCGCGGCAACGCTGCTCGCCGGCTGCGCGGGGCCGTCCCCGGGCCCGGGCGACGCGCCGTCGATCGACACCGGAACCATCGTCGGCGAGGTCGGCGATCCGCGCAACCGCGCGAAATTGCACACCGAGCTCGCTGCCGCGTACTACTCGCGCGGCAGCATGGGCGTGGCCCTCGAAGAGCTGCGCACGGCGGTCGCCGCCGACTCGAGCTATGCGCCGGCGCACGGCATGTTCGGGGTGGTTTACCAGGAACTGCGCGAGAACCAGCTCGCCGAGCAGAGCTTCGAACGCGCCTTGCGGCTGGCACCGAACGATTCGGACATCAACCACAACTACGGCTGGTTTCTCTGCCAGACCAAGCGCGAGCCGGCCTCGATCAAATATTTCCTGCAGGCGATCCGCAACCCGCTGTATCCGATGCCGTGGCGCTCGTACTCGGCCGCGGGCCTGTGCAGCATGCGGACCAACAACTTGAAGGATGCCGAAGAATTCTTCGTGCGCGCGTTGAGACTGGAGCCCGATGATCCTGCATCACTTCTGCATATGGGGCAGATCCGCTACCGGCAGGGCAACATGACCGACGCCCGCAAGCTCGTGTCGCGCTACAACAAGCTCGTCACGCCCACCGCCGAGTCGCTGTGGCTCGCGCTGCGCATCGAGCGAAAAGGCGGCGAGCGGGTGGCCGAAGCCGGCTTTGCCAACCAGCTGCGGCGCCGCTTCCCCGCATCGCCGGAATATCAGGCGCTGCAGCGAGGCCAGTTTGACTGAGCTCGCTTCCCTCGGCGTCGGCCGGGCGCTCGCCGAAGCGAGGCAGGCGCAGGGCCTCGAGCTCTCGGATGTCGCGCAGCAGATCAAATTCATGCCGCGCCAGATAGAGTCGCTCGAGGCCGAGCGCTTCGAGGCGCTGCCAGGGCCGACCATCGCACGCGGCATGGTGCGTACCTACGCGCGCTTCCTGAAGCTTGACCCGGAGCCCTTGCTCGAGCGGATGACCGGACACGTCGATGCGCCGGATGCGACGCCGCAGCTCGCGGCGCGCTTCAGCCAGCCGGTTCCGTTTTCGAACAACGGCCGGCGCTCCACGCTGCTGTACCTGGCGCTGTCGGCCGCGGTCCTGGCGATCGCAGGCGGCGTGGTGCACGAGTGGCGTTCCGAGCGCGCTGCCCCGGAGTTCATCGCGGCGGCGCAGGCGCCGGCGGAGACCCCTCAAGTGCCCGCGGCGCCCGCAATGCCTGCGCAGACCGCGAGCGCGTCGGTGACGCCGCCGCTCGCCGTGGCTGCGGGGCCCGCCCCGGCTCCGCCGGCTCCAGCTAAAGAGGCCGCCGCGCCGAAAACCACCAAAGACGTGGCGGCGCCGAAGACTGGAGGTGCCAACCGCATCGTGCTGCGGTTCGAGGAGGAAGCGTGGGCCGAGGTCACCGACGCCGCCGGGCGCCAGCTCGTCTCCTCGCTAAACCCTGCAGGCACCGAGCGCGTAGTGCGCGGCATGCCGCCTTTCAGCCTGGTCATCGGCAACGCGCAGCATGTGAAAGTCAGCTACAACGACCGCGCCGTCGACCTGCAGCCGCACGTGAGAGTGGAAGTCGCGCGATTCACGTTGAAATAAGCGCTTTGATGAATTCCCCAAGGAGAAGAGCCTCCCGCCCGGTCATGGTGGGCGATGTGATCATCGGCGGCAGCGCGCCGATCGTGGTGCAATCGATGACCAACACCGACACCGCGGACGCCGAGGCCACCGCTCGGCAGGTCGAGGAGCTGGCGCGCGCGGGCTCCGAGCTGGTTCGCATCACCGTCGACTCGCCCGAAGCCGCGGCCCAGGTGGCGCTGATCAGGCAGCGTCTCGACGCGGTGGGCTGCGCCGTGCCTTTGGTCGGCGACTTCCACTTCAACGGCCACAAGCTGCTGACGCAGTTCCCGGAATGCGCGCGCGCGCTGGCGAAATACCGCATCAATCCGGGCAACGTCGGCAAGGGCGCCAAGCGCGACGACCAGTTCGCCACCATGATCGAATGTGCGGTGCGCCACGGCAAGGCGGTGCGCATCGGCGTCAACTGGGGCAGCCTCGATCCGGAGCTGCTCGCCCGCATGATGGACGAGAATGCCGGGCGCCCTGAACCGCTGGAAGCGGACGAAGTGATGCGCGAAGCGGTCATCCGCTCGGCGCTCGAGTCCGCGCGCCAGGCCGAGGAGCTGGGCCTTGCTGCCGAGCGCATCGTCATTTCCTGCAAGATGAGCCAGGTCCAGGATCTGATCTCGGTGTATCGCAGTCTTGCGGCGCGCTGCGATTACGCGTTGCATCTAGGGCTTACCGAGGCCGGAATGGGCTCGAAGGGCATCGTTGCCTCGGCGGCCGCGATGGCCGTGCTGCTGCAGGAAGGGATCGGCGACACGATCCGCGTATCGCTCACGCCCGAGCCCGGCGGCGACCGCCGGCGCGAGGTGCAGGTGGCCCAGGAGCTGCTGCAGACCATGGGTCTGCGCGCCTTTACGCCGATGGTGAGCGCCTGCCCGGGCTGCGGTCGAACCACCAGCACCTATTTCCAGGAGCTTGCGGACAAAATCCAGGGGTTTCTCAGAGCCCAGATGCCGCTCTGGAAAAAACGCTATCCCGGCGTCGAGAGCATGCGCGTGGCGGTGATGGGCTGCGTCGTCAACGGGCCCGGCGAGTCAAAGCACGCCGATATCGGCATCAGCCTGCCGGGCACCAACGAAGTCCCGGTGGCGCCGGTCTACGTCGACGGCGAGAAGACCGTGACGCTGAAGGGCGAGCGGATCGCCGAGGAATTCCAGGCGATCGTCGAGCGGTACATCGAGGAGAAATACGGATCTGGCGCGGCGGCGCGCCGCAGCAAAAAAATCAGAATAAAAGCGGTCTAGAAAAAAGCGGTTCCATGTCCACCATCCAAGCCGTTCGCGGCATGAACGACATCCTGCCCGGCGAGGCCGAGGCCTGGCTCGAGTTCGAGACAAAAGTCGAGGCCTGGCTCGAGCGCTACGGCTACCGCAACATCCGCATGCCGCTGGTCGAGCACACACAGCTTTTCCGGCGCGCCATCGGCGAGGCTACCGACATCGTGGAGAAGGAGATGTACTCCTGGCGCGACGAACTCAGCAACGAAGAGTTGACGCTGCGCCCGGAAGGCACCGCGTCCTGCGTGCGCGCCGCGATCGAGCACAGTCTGCTCCACGACGGCCCGAAGCGCCTGTGGTACGCCGGTCCCATGTTCCGGCATGAGCGGCCGCAGAAAGGCCGCTACCGGCAGTTCCACCAGTATGGGGTCGAGGCGCTCGGCTATCCCGGGCCTGACGTGGACGCCGAGCTCATCGTCATGTGCGCCGCGCTGTGGCGCGACCTGGGGCTGGAGGGCATCCGCCTCGAGCTGAATACGATCGGTTCGCCGGAGGAGCGGGCGCGCTACCGATCGGACTTGGTTTCATTTCTCGAAAAAAATTCCGGCAGGCTGGACGACGACGCACGGCGCCGCATGCACACCAACCCGCTGCGCACGCTCGACTCGAAGAACCCGATGGTGCAGGAAGTGCTTGCCTCGGCACCTGCCATGACGAGCTATCTGGGCGAGGCCTCGCTCGTGCACTTCGAGGGGGTGAAGCGCCTGCTCGGCGCCGCCGGAATCGGCTATTCGATCAACCCGCAGCTGGTGCGCGGCCTGGACTATTACAATCTCACGGTTTTCGAGTGGATTTCCAACCGGCTGGGCGCACAGGGCACGGTATGCGGCGGCGGCCGTTACGATGGGCTGTTCGAGCTCATCGGCGGCAGGCCTGCGCCGGCGGCCGGTTTTGCGATGGGGAATGAGCGGCTGATCGCTCTGGTGCTCGAGGCCGAGCGCCGGCCCGAGCCGAGAGTTCCCCACGGTTACGTCGTGTTCCAGGGGGAGGGAACCGACGGCTGTGCGGTCGCGCTGGCGGAGGAACTGCGCGCGGCGGGCTTCAGGATCGTGCTGCACGCCGGCGGCGGCAGCTTCAAGTCGCAGATGAAGAAGGCCGATTCGAGCGGCGCGCTGTGCGCGCTGATCATCGGCGAAGACGAACTGCGCGCGAACGAGGTTTCTTTCAAGTTCCTCAGGAAGAATGAAGAGCAGGTGCGGGTGAAGCGGGACCGATTGATCGAATTGTTGCGCAAAGGCTAGCGATGCCGCTCGATCTGGAAGAGCAGGAGCAGGTCGCCGAGCTCAAGGCTTGGTGGAATCAGCACAGCACGCTGATTGTGGCGGGCGTGCTCGCGTCGCTCGTTGCCTTTGCCGGCTGGGTCGGATGGCGCAACTACGAAAGCGGCCAGGCGGCGCAGGCGAGCGCGCTCTACGAGGGGCTCACGAAGGCGGCCCAGGCGGGCGACGCAAAGGCGCTGCGCGACGCCGGCGGAACGCTGGTGGAAAGCTATCCGCGCACCCTGTACGCCTCGATGGGGGCGCTAGTGGCTGCGCGCTTCTATTTCGACCGCAATGACCTGAAGAACGCCAAGGCGCAGCTCCAGTGGGTGATCGAGCATGCACGCTCTGACGACTTGCGCGACCTGGCGCGCATCCGCCTCGGCGCCGTGCTGCTCGACGAGAAGGCCTACGACGAGGCGCTCAAGATCGCCGACGCGCCGCACGCGAGCGCCTATGACGCGCAGTACGCCGCGCTCAAGGGCGACGTGCTGGTCGCCAAGAGCCTGCCCGCCGAGGCGAAGGCGGCGTACAAGCTGGCGCTGGAGAAGGTCGGCAAGGAGGACGGCGCGTTTCGCGAGAGCGTGCGCATGCGGCTGGAGGCGCTGGGCGGGTGAATATTCGGCTTTCCTTCGCGGTGCTGTCAGCGGCCCTGCTCGCGGCCTGCGCAAACCCGTTCGTCAAATCCGGGCCGCAGCCCGCGGAGCTGCAGGACATCGACAACGCTCGCAAGGTCAAGGTCTTATGGTCGAACGATCTTGGCAGCGGCGAGCCCTATGTCTTTTCTCCGGCGCTGGTTGGCGATTCGGTATACGGCGCGGCACGCGATGGCGGCGTGATTCGGCTCGAGGCGGCGAGCGGCCGCGAACTCTGGCGCGTCGCGACCGCGAGGCGCCTTTCCGGCGGCGCGGGCGCGGATGCGAGGACTGTGGTCGTCGCTACCGAGAAGGGTGAGGTCATCGCGCTCGAGGCCAAGACCGGAGCGGAGCGCTGGCGCGCCCGCGTCTCGAGCGAGGTACTTGCGGCGCCGGCGCTCGGCGCCGGACTGGTTCTGGTTCGCAGCATCGACAGCCGTATATTCGCGTTCGGCGAGGACGACGGAAAGCGCCGCTGGGTCTACCAGCGCGCCGCGCCTTCGCTGATGGTGCGCAGCCCGGCCGGGATCACGGTGGAGGGTGACACCGCTTTCGCCGGGTTCTCCGGCGGAAAACTCGCGGCAATCGCGCTCTCGAACGGCGGGATGCGCTGGGAAGTGACGGTTGCCTTGCCCAAGGGCAGCACCGAGCTCGAGCGCGTAGTCGATATCGTGGGCGATCCGGTGGTCGAGGGGCGGGAAGTGTGCGTGGCGGCCTACCAGGGCAGGGTGGCGTGCTACGAATCGAGCAGCGGCAGGCAGCTCTGGGCGCGGGACATGTCTTCCATCACCGGCGTGAGCCTCGATGCGCGTTACGCCTTCGTCAGCGACGATCGCGGCGCGGTGCACGCCCTCGATCGCACCAACGGCCGCTCGGTGTGGAAGCAGGACAAGCTTTCGCTGCGCCAGTTGTCGCAGCCGCTGCCGGTCGGAGGCGTCGCGGCGGTCGGCGATTTTGATGGCTACGTGCATTTTCTCGAACGCGAATCGGGGGCCTTCGTGGCGCGCTATGGAACCTCTCGCGGCCCGATCCGGGCCGCTCCGGTCCCGTTTTCGTCGGGTTTCCTGGTGCAGACGCAGGACGGCGGGCTGTTTGCCCTGTCGTTGTGAAGCCGGTCATCGCGCTCGTCGGGCGCCCAAACGTAGGCAAGTCCACTCTTTTCAACCGCCTCACGCGCAGCAGGGACGCCATCGTGCACGACGTGCCTGGCGTGACGCGCGATCGCCACTACGGCGACGGGCGCATCGGCGAGCGCGGATTCATCGCCATCGATACCGGGGGGCTCGAGCCCGGCACGGAGGAGGGCATCTTCAAGGAAATGGCGCGCCAGGCGGAGCAGGCAATGGCCGAATCCGATGCGGCGCTGTTCCTGCTGGACGGCCGCACCGGCATTGCGCCGGCCGACCGCGAGATCGCCGCCAAGCTGCGCAAGCTCAAGACTCGCATCTGGGTGGTGGTCAACAAGACCGAAGGCATGCCTGCCGAGACGGCGACCGCGGAATTTCACGAGCTTGGCCTGGGGGCGCCGGCGGCCATCTCCTCGGCGCACGGCGAAGGGGTAAGCGAGCTCATGGAGGCGGTTCTCGCCGAGTTTCCGGAGGACACCGAAGCCGAAGCGAGAGCCGAGCAAGGTCACCCGCGCGTCGCTGTCGTCGGCCGCCCCAACGTCGGAAAGTCCACGCTGGTGAATGCCCTGGTCGGCGAGGAGCGGATGATCACCTTCGATCAGCCGGGAACCACCCGGGACTCGATCGAGGTGCCGTTCGAGCGCGGCGGCCGGCGCTATACGCTGATCGATACCGCGGGGCTGCGCCGCCGCGGCAAGTCGGCCGGCGGAGCGGTGGAGCGCTTCTCCATCGTTAAGGCGCTGCAGGCAATCGAAGCGGCGAACGTTGCGGTGCTGATGCTGGATGCGGCCGACGGCGTGACCGAGCAGGACGCGCACGTCGCCGGCTACATACTGGAACGCGGCCGCGCCGTGGTGATCGCCGTGAACAAGTGGGACAAGGCCGACAAGGAGATGCGCGAGCGCATCAGGACGGATCTGCAGTGGAAGCTGGGGTTTCTCGGCTTCGCCGACAGCCACATGATCTCGGCGCAGCAGGGCAAGGGCTTGCGCGAGCTGATGGGCTCGATCGATGCCACCTATGTCGCCGCCATGGCGCGCCTGCCCACCCCGAAGCTCACGCGCGCGCTCATTGCCGCGGTCGCGAAGCAAGCGCCGGCGAAGAGCGGCATCTTTCGCCCCAAGCTGCGCTACGCGCACCAGGGCGGCATCAATCCGCCGCGCATCATCATCCACGGTAACGCGCTCGATCGCGTCGCCGACAGCTACAAGCGCTACCTGGAGAGCTTCTTTCGCAAGGAGTTCAACCTCGTTGGAACGCCGATGGCGATCGAATTTCGCACCGGCAGGAACCCGTACGCCGGCAAAGGCAAAGCCCTTCCCTCGGGCAAGGCTCGCGCGCAACGCGAGTCAAAAAAGAACCAGAAGCTGCCGTTCGCGAAGCGAAAAAGAGCGCGTTGAGCTGGCCGCGCATTTATCCGAAGTATCCGACCCCCTTGGCCATGAGGGCCGCGAACAGCAGGATGAGCACCACGCCGACTAGCTCCAGGTGGATGACGCTGCGGAGTGCACGCAGCTGGCCGGGGGTCGCGCTCGGCGCTTTCCCTTCATGGGTCGACTTGCGCCAGGACAGAAAGATCACGGTCGGATAGATCGAGATCAGCCCCACGATGAGAAAGAGCGAAAACTTCGCAAGGAAAGGCGCGTCGTGGAAGTAGTACGAAACGCCTTTTTCGAAATAGACGACGCGCGCAAGACCCGCCGCCAGCAGCACGCCGGCGCAGATACCGAAGACCATATCGGCCTTCTGCAGCAGGCGTGCGGTCCTGAGCGTGAGTTCTTCCCTCACAAGGACCAGTTCCAGGACGAGGGCGGAGACCAGGGCGAACGCGGCGGCGTGATGAACGAAGGCGAAGAGGGCGGGCATGGCTGTCCTTGACTAAGTAGGGTCGGTGGATGTAATGTTGTCATCAACAACATTACCATAACGAGCTAAGTAGCCAATGTCAACATCGCGCCGCAGAAAAACCACCTACCACCATGGTGATTTACGTCTGGCCCTGTTGCGGGCCGCCGCAGAGGTCTTGGAAAAACAAGGGCTTGAAGCGATCACACTGCGCGACGTGGCACGTCGCGCCGGGGTCTCCCATAACGCTCCTTATCGCCATTTCACGGACCGAAATGCGCTGCTCGCGGCGCTTGCCGAGGACGGCTTTCGCGATCTCGGGAAAGTGCTCGAGGGAAAGCCCGGAATCCGGATGGGCGAAGCCTACGTGCGTTTCGGGCTCGCGCATCCAGCGCGCTTTCGGCTCATGTTCGGTGGCAGCCTGCAGCTAAGGGATCACCCGGTCTTGCGCGACTCCTCCGACTTCGCGTACCGGGCATTGCTGCGCGCCGTCCGCGCCCGCCAGGAGCTGCCAGACCCGGAGATCGCGGCCGCCGCGGCCTGGTCGCTGGTCCATGGGCTGGCGAATCTTCTGCTCGACGGCCATTTCGAGAGCGCGACGCGCGGCGGCGCCGAAATCGGGCGCTTTGTCGTGCGGGTGCTGGGCAGCGTCCGGTTCGCGGCTGCCGTTCAGCGTTCGGCGTAGTCGCGGAACGCCTCGGCGCACGCGCCTCCAGGATCGGCATGGCAGCGCAGCAGCCGAAATGCGGGCGCTGCCACCCCGGGGCCGATCAGTCCGCCGTGTGCATGCCACAGCTCCAGCGCGCGCTCCTGGTTTCGCACGGCGATATGGCCGGCCATGGCCGCCATCAACAGGTACTCGCGTGCCTCGATGCCAAGCAGGGTCTGGGTAGCGAGCAGATTCGACGCCAGCCCGGCCATGCGCGCGGCGTCGCGCGCCCCAACGGCGTGAAACAAGGCTATCCAGCGGCGCTGGAACTCGTACAGCGAAGCAAAGCAGGCGCTCGCCGCCAAACGCGACCACAGCGCGCGCGCCTGGTCGGGCGGGAGATAGGGATTGACCGCCTTGGCTACGCGCAGCGCGCTGCTGAGCCAGGCATCGAATTGGCGCGGCTCGCGGCATTCGAGCAGCCGCAGCTTGAGCAGCTCGAGATCCTTCTGCAATGGCGTGGGCACGGCTTCAGGAATCGGCGCGCGTGGCGCCAGGAGAAAATCGCGCGCGTACCAGGCGAGCCGCGAATTCTCCGTGCGCTCGAAGGCGTAGGCGCCTTTGAAAAGCGGGTTCACCGGACGGCGGCTGCGCGCAGGCTCGAGCAGCTCGAGGACCGGCACTCCGAGGCTGACAAGCGCCACCAGGTCGACGGCGCTCTTCTCCATGAAGCGGTGGCGGGCAGCGTTCAGATCGAGCAGCGGCGCGTAATCCGAGTTCGCCGGCACGCCGTAGCTGGCGAACAGCGGCCCGAGCGTCGCGCGGCTGCCGATGTAGCGCGCGTCGAAGTCGCCGGCGGCCAGTACATGAACTGTCCACAACTCCTTCGCAATCCCGGGATGCTCGAATATCTTCGCCTGCGCCGGCAGCGGGATCGCCGAATCGGACGCCACGATGAGCAGATCGTGGTCGCTGGGCGCGAACACCGCGTAATGAGGAAAGACCTCACCCAGCGCGCCCATCACCGAGGCGACCAGGGAAGCGTCGATTTCGTAGAGCTGGAACCACTGCACCAGCAGCCCCCGGGGCTCTAGGTGGCTGCGGACGCGCCGGTAGAACTCGCGCGTGAACAGGCTCGACACCCCGCTGACCCAGGGATTCGACGGCTCGGAAACGATAAGGTCGTAGCGCCGGTTGTGCGCGGCGAAGAACGTCTTGGCGTCATCGATCAGGATGGCGCCGCGCGGGTCGACGAAGGCGCCGCTATTGCGCGGCAGGAAGCCACGGGAGGCTTCCGCCATCGCCGATTCGATTTCGATCGTGTCGACGCGCTCGATGTCGAGGCTCTGCAGCAGCGTGTGCGTGGTCAACCCGGTGCCGATGCCGATCACGGCGGCGCTGCGCGTCTCCGGTTTCAGCGCAAGCGGCAGCGCTGCGGTCAGCACCATGGTGATCTCGTCGGTGCCGCGCTCGCTGGTCGGGTCGAGATTGATCGAACCGTCCGACTTGCCGTTGGTACGCAGGCTGGTCGCCTCCGAGTACTTGACGAGGTGAACGGTGGCGGTCTTGCCGTCCTTCTTGAACAGGATCGTGGCGTCGCGCGAAGCCCAGAGCTCGCCGTGGCGGAACACGCCTGCGGTCATCTTGTTCGCGTCCAGCTCTACAAATAGGGTCACGCCGACAAGACATGCCGCACACAGCGCGGCGACTGCGGCGAAACCCCTCAGGGTGAAGCCGAAGAAATGCAACAGCACCAGCCCCAGGAGAACATCGACGCAGCTTCCGAGGATCAGCGTTCCCTTGAGACCGAGCAGCGGCAGCCCCGCATGCACAGCCAGAATCACGCCGGCAATGGCGCCGAGCGTGTTGGCCGCGTAGACCTGACCGATTGCGGCTTCTCCGGCGCCGCGCCGCAGCAGTGCGCCGGTGAGCAGCGGCAGAGTCATGCCGGCGAAGAAAGTGGCCGGCAGCATCACCAGCGCGGCGACGCCCGCCCCGGAGAGATTGAAGAGCAGGTAGCCGGTCTCCGAGCGCGCCAGGCCTTTCATCAGCGATTCCATCAGAGAGAAAGTGGAACCGTAGAGCGGCAGGGTCGCCGCCGCGGCGAGGCCCATCGCGACCTGCACTGCGCCCAGCACGAGCTCGGGCGAGCGCGCCGCATCGACGCGCCGGCGCACGGCGAGTCCGCCGAGCGCCAGCCCGAAGATGAAGGTCGCGAGCATCAGCTCGAACGAGTGGGTCGAGGCGCCCAGCACCAGCGACAGCATCCTGATCCAGCTGATCTCGTAGATGAAGGAGGCGAGCCCCGTGAAGAATGCGATCGCCAGCAGCAGGACCGCGGTTCTCGGTTTTTCTTCGACGAAGCGCCGGGGCTGGATGGCGGCGTGGCGCGCGCCGCCGGCGATCAGCCAGACGACGAGCGCGAGGAACAGATTCAGAAAGCCCGCCGCGCGCAGCGTGCCCGGCAGACCGAACGCCGCGATCATCACGAAGCCGCTCGCCAGGACGCCGAGCGCGGCGCCGAGGCTGTTGGTGAAATAGAGCATCGCCACCGATTCGCCTGCGCCGCGCGGCTGCGCGCGCGCAAGTCCCGCGCTCATCAGCGGAAACGTCATCCCGAGGAGCAGCGACTGGGGTACGATCAGCACGCAGCACAAGGCGATCTTCGCGGCGAGCGCCAGCCAGTCCACGCCGAGCGCGGGCAGCAGCACGGTGTACGCCCAGTCGGTGAGCGCGACGAATGCCTCATGGAAGACGAGAGCGAGCGCGCCGACCAGCGCCTCGACCAGGGCATAGGCGCGAAGCGGGTTCTCGAGGCGGTGCGAAACGCGGCCACACAGCCAGGCGCCACCGGCCATCGCGCCCATGAGCACCGCGAGCACCAGCGACTGCGCATAGGCCGCATGCCCGAGAAACAGCTTCAGGTAATGAGTCCAGATCGACTCGTAGATCAGTCCTGCGAATCCGGAGGCGACGAAGACAAGGTAATAGGCGCCACGCGGCATCGCGCGATGCTAGCTTAACTGCGATGCCGACTTGGTTCCTTCCTTCCGTTTCGCTGCCTGCCCGGCTGGGGTGGTTTTATTTCGCGTTTTTCGCCTACTCCGCAGCCTACGTCGCGTATTTCCCGCTCTGGCTTGCCTGGCGCGGGCTGGGCGCCGGGGAGATTGCGTTCGTGCTTGCGCTGCCGCAAATGGCGCGGGTATTCGCGCCGGCCGCCTGGGGCTGGCTTGCCGATCGAACCGGCGCCCAGCGCGGCATCGTAGTTTTCTCCTGCGGCGTGATGGCAGCCTGCTATGCGGCCGTGCCCTACGCGGGCGGGACGCGCGACATCGCCTTGCTGATCGGCGCATCGGGCGTGCTTTCCGCGGGCGCCTTGCCTCTGGTCGAGGCGATGACGCTCGGCTCGCCAGGCGGACCGGCGCGCTACGGCCCGATACGCTTGTGGGGTTCGGTCGGCTTCATCGCCGTCGTCCTCGCCGGCGGCTTGTGGCTCGATTTCAGATCCGCCGCAACCCTGTCTCCGGTTCTGGCGCTGCTTGCGCTCGCCACGCTCGCGGCGTCCGTCAGCTTGCCGCGCGGCGCCACCCATTCCGCGGCGCAGCCGTCGCGACTCTCCAGCGCGCCCGGGGCAGGCGCGGTGCTTGGCGCGGGTTTTTGCATGGCGCTTGCGCACGGCGCGCTCTACGCATTCTTCACCCTGCATTTGCAACGCGAGGGCTACAGCGGAATCGTCATCGGCGGGCTCTGGACGCTCGGCGTGGTCGCGGAGATCCTCGTATTCGCCTATCTGCCCGCGCTGTTCAGGCGCTACTCGCTGTCGGCTTTGCTGATAGCGAGCCTTTCCTGTGCCGTGGCCAGATTCCTCGCAATCGGCTGGGGCGCATCGCTACTGTGGATTCTCGTCCTCGCGCAGCTGCTTCATGCCGCGACCTTCGGCCTATTCCACGCAGCCACTGTCATGGCGATGCACCGCATTTTCCCGCCGCATGCGCAAGGCCGCGGCCAGACCCTGCTCTCGAGCATCTCCTACGGCGCGGGCGGCGCGGCGGGCGCCCTGGTCGCGGGCTGGGGCTGGCAGGCGGCGGGGCCGGGACTCGCGTTCTCGCTGGCCGCGCTCGCCGCGCTGGCGGGCGTGTACTTTGCTTACGGTCTCAGGCGGGCGGGCCTATAATTTCCCATTTCCGCACTGCCGCAAATGGCACAAACGCTTTACGACAAGCTTTGGGACAGCCACCTCGTGCACGTCGAGGAGGACGGCACGGCGCTGCTCTACATCGATCGCCACCTGGTCCATGAAGTTACGAGCCCGCAGGCCTACGAAGGCCTGAAAGACGCCGGGCGCAAACCCTGGCGAGCCGATTCGGTGGTCGCGACCGCGGATCACAACACGCCGACCACCAACTGGGACGAAGGCATGGGCGGCGTGCGCGATCCGTTTGCCAAGCTGCAGATCCAGACGCTCGATGCGAACATGCGCGAGTTCGGCGCCAAAGTCTATTTTCCGTTTCTCGACAAGCGCCAGGGCATCGTCCACGTCATCGGCCCGGAGCAGGGAGCGACGCTGCCCGGGATGACCGTGGTGTGCGGCGATTCGCACACCAGCACGCATGGCGCGTTCGGCTGCCTGGCGCACGGCATCGGCACCTCCGAAGTCGAGCACGTGCTCGCGACGCAGTGCCTGATCACGAAGAAGATGAAGAACATGCGCGTGACGGTCGAGGGGCCGCTGGCGCGCGGGGTCACCGCGAAGGACGTGGTGCTCGCGATCATCGGCCGCATCGGTATCGCCGGCGGCACCGGCTGCGCGATCGAGTTCGCCGGCAGCACGATCCGCGCCCAGTCGATGGAAGGGCGCATGACGATCTGCAACATGTCGATCGAGGCGGGCGCGCGCGCCGGCATGGTCGCCGTCGACGAAACTACCATCGCCTACGCGAAGGGCCGGCAATTTGCGCCGAGCGGCGCCGCCTGGGAGCAGGCGGCCGCGTACTGGCGCACGCTGAAAAGCGATCCCGATGCGAAATTCGATCGCGAGGTCAAGCTCGACGCGCGCGAGATCAAGCCGCACGTCACCTGGGGAACCTCGCCGGAGATGGTGACTTCCATCGACGACGCCGTGCCGGATCCGGACAAGGAAAAGGATGCCGTGAAGCGCGATGGAATGGAGCGCGCGCTGGTCTACATGGGGCTCAAGCCGCGCACCAAGATCATCGACATCAAGCTGGACAAGATCTTCATTGGCTCGTGCACCAATTCGCGCATCGAGGATTTGCGCGCCGCCGCCGCGATGGTCAAGGGCAGGCGGGTTGCATCGAACGTGCGCCTGGCAATGGTCGTACCCGGCTCGGGCCTGGTTAAGTCGCAGGCCGAGAAGGAGGGGCTCGACCGGGTTTTCCGCGACGCCGGTTTCGAATGGCGTGAACCGGGCTGCTCGATGTGCCTTGGCATGAATCCCGATCGGCTGGGCCCGGGGGAGCGCTGCGCGTCGACCTCGAACCGCAATTTCGAGGGCCGCCAAGGCACCGGCGGGCGCACCCATCTCGTCAGCCCGGCGATGGCCGCTGCCGCCGCCATCGCCGGGCATTTCGTCGACATCCGGAGCTGGCGCTGATGGAGAGATTCGGCGTCCTCACGGGGCTGGTGGCGCCGCTCGACCGCGCGAACGTCGACACCGATCAGATCATCGCGAAGGAGCATCTCAAGTCGATCAAGCGCACCGGCTTTGCCGACGCGCTGTTCGGCGTCTGGCGCCGCGACCCCGGCTTTTTCCTCAATCAGCCGCGCTACAAGGGCGCGACGATCCTTCTTACGCGCAAGAACTTCGGCTGCGGCTCCTCGCGCGAGCATGCCCCCTGGGCGTTGATGGACTACGGCTTTCGCTGCGCCATCGCGCCGTCGTTCGCCGACATCTTCTTCAACAACTGCTTCAAGAACGGATTTCTGCCGGTGGCGCTGACCGAAGCCGAAGTCGACCGGTTGTTCTATGAAGCTGCATCCTTTACCGGTTTCAAGCTGAGCGTAAATCTTGAGAATCAAACCGTATCCACGGTGGACGGAGCGCAGACCATGCGCTTCGACGTCGACCCGTTCCGCAAGTACTGCCTGCTGAACGGCCTCGACGAGATCGGCCTCACGCTGCGCCACGCCGACAAGATCCGGACCTTCGAAGCGCGCCGCAAAACGCAGTTTCCCTGGTATTTCTGATGCGCGTCGCCGTACTGCCCGGTGACGGCATCGGGCCGGAGGTCATTGCTCAAGCTTGCGCGGTGTTGAGGAAATTGGATTTGAAAATTCAATTTCAGGAAACCCCGGTGGGCGGCGCCGCGTATTCCGTGCATGGCGATCCTCTTCCCGACGCGACGCTGCGGATCGCGAAGGATGCCGACGCCGTCCTTTTCGGCGCGGTCGGCGATCCGCGCTACGACGGTCTCGAGCGCTCGAAGCGCCCGGAGCAGGCGATCCTCGGGTTGAGAAAGGGGCTCGGGCTCTTCGCCAATCTGCGGCCCGCGCAGGTACACCCCGAGCTCGCAGCGGCTTCGCCGCTCAAGACGGAAGTCGTCGCCGGCCTGGATATCCTGATCGTGCGCGAGCTGACCGGGGACATCTACTTCGGGCAGCCGAAAGGGATTCGCGCCGCCGCGGACGGCGGCCGCGAGGGGTTCGACACCATGCGCTACAGCGAAGCCGAGATCCGGCGCATTGCGCATGTCGCTTTCGAGGCCGCGCGCAAGCGCGGCAAACGCGTGTGCTCGGTCGACAAGGCGAACGTGCTGGAAACCTCTCAGCTTTGGAGAGATGTTGTCTCTCAAGAAGCAAAATCCTTTCCAGACATCGAGCTCAGTCACATGTACGTCGACAACTGCGCGATGCAGCTGGTGCGCAATCCGAAGCAGTTCGACGTCATCGTCACCGGCAACCTGTTCGGCGACATCCTGTCCGACGAGGCCTCGATGCTCACCGGATCGATCGGCATGCTCCCCTCGGCTTCGCTCGACGCGCGCGGCAAAGGGCTGTACGAGCCGATCCATGGCTCGGCGCCCGATATCGCGGGCCGGGACATGGCAAATCCTCTGGCGGCGATTCTCTCGGCGGCGATGATGTTGCGCTTCTCGTTGAAGGAAGAAAAGGCTGCAGCGCGCATCGAGGCGGCGGTCACGAAGGTGCTGCGCGCCGGCCTTCGCACCGCGGATATTCATACGCCTCGGACAAAAAGGGTCGGGACCCAGGAAATGGGCGACGCGGTCGCAGCGGCCCTATAAACTACTGTTTATGCTCAGAGTAGGCATCGTCGGGTGGCGTGGAATGGTGGGCTCGGTCCTGGTGCAGAGAATGCGCGAGGAGCGGGATTTCGACCATCTCGAGCCGATTTTCTTTTCCACTTCCCAGGCCGGGGGCAAGGGTCCGGCGATCGGCAAAGGAACTGAACCGGTAAAAAGCGCGACCGACCTTGCGGCGCTGAAATCGCTGCCGGTGATCGTCTCCTGCCAGGGCGGCGCCTACACCAACGATATTTATCCGAAGCTGCGCCAGGCCGGCTGGCGGGGCTACTGGGTGGACGCTGCGAGCGCGCTGCGCATGAACGACGACGCGGCCATCATCCTCGATCCGGTCAACATGCCTTTGATCAAGAGCTCCCTTTCGAAGGGTGTGAAGAACTATATCGGCGGCAACTGCACGGTGAGCCTCATGCTCATGGGCTTGGCGGGTCTCTTCCAGCGCGACGAAATCGAGTGGCTGACCACCATGACCTACCAGGCGGCCTCCGGCGCGGGCGCCGCCAACATGCGTGAGCTCGCGGCGCAGATGGCGCAGATCGGCGAGAGCGCACGGCGCCTGCTCGACGACCCGGCGAGCGGAATTCTCGACATCGACCGCGCGGTCACCGATGCGATCCGCTCGCCCGCGCTGCCGAGGGAGAATTTCGGGTATCCCTTGGCCGCCAGCCTGTTGCCGTGGATCGACAATGACCTCGGCAACGGCCAAAGCCGCGAAGAATGGAAGGGGCACGCGGAAACGAACAAGATTCTTGGCCGGAATGGAAAGCAGATTCCGGTAGACGGCGTGTGCGTCCGGATAGGCGCGATGCGTTGTCACAGCCAGGCCCTCACCATCAAGTTGCGGCGTCCGCTGCCGCTCGACGAGATCGAGGGGATGCTGGCGGAGGCGCATGACTGGGTAAAGGTGGTGCCGAACCGCCGCGAGGAGTCGCTCGCGGAGCTCACGCCGGCGGCCGTCACGGGAAAGCTTGCGGTGCCGGTCGGGCGCTTGCGAACCCTGCCGATGGGCAAGGACTATCTGGCTGCCTTTACCGTGGGAGACCAGCTCCTCTGGGGAGCGGCCGAGCCTCTACGGCGCATGCTTCGCATCCTGCTGGATGCCGGGGTCAAGCATTAGGCCCGGAATTCGGTACCGCCCGAATTCACGGAAATTCTTGATTTGCCAGCGTAACATCATGATGTTATGTTAGTTGGTCCAGCTAAGAAGAAACTAGGGCGGGGGAATCGTGGGTAGATCATTCGCCATCGCAGTAGTTGCGGCCGCGTTATGCCTGGCGGTGCCGCCAGCCGCGCACGCTGCGGGGCTCGGCAAGCTGACTGTTTTGTCTTCACTCGGTCAGCCCCTGAACGCCGAGATAGAGATCGTTGCGCTGCAGCCCGGAGAAGAGGACGGTCTGACGGCGCGCCTGGGATCGCCGGAGGCGTTCAAGCAGGCTGGTATCGAATTCAATGCGGCGCTCAACAGCATGCGTTTTGCGATCGAGCGCCGCGACAGCCGTTCGTTCCTGCGCCTTATGACCTCGCAGCCGGTGAACGAGCCGTTCCTCGAGTTGTTGGTAGAGCTGCAATGGAGCACAGGCCGGCTGGTGCGCGAATACACTTTCCTGCTCGACCCGGCTGAATACAAAGGTCCGAGTACGGTGGCTGCCGCTCCGGCGGCGCCTGTGGCGCCTTCGGCGCCCGCCCAGGCTCCCGCCGCGGCGGAGACGGAGACTGAGAAGCTCGAAGCGCTAAAACCGGAAGCAGGCTTGCCGCCGATCGAGGCAACGCCGCTTGAACCGACGCCGCCGGCGGCCCCCGCCGCCCCGAGCCCTGCTGCCGAAGGCAAGCCTGCTGCGACGCCCGCGACCAGGCAATATGAAGTGAAGAAAGGCGACACGCTAGGGGCGATAGCGCGCCAGCATCTGACCCCGGGCGTGACGCTCGATCAGATGCTGATCGCGATCTACCGCGCGAACCAGGACGCCTTCATCCGCGACAACATCAACCTGGTGCGCGCCGGGCGCATCCTGAGTATCCCCGAGGGCGAAACGGCCGGCACGCTGGACGTCGCGGACGCAAAGCGTCTAGTGCGGTCGCATCATGCGGATTTCAACGCGTATCGCAGCCGGCTGGCGGCGGCGCCGGCGCCGGCCGAGGCAACGCCCGGCCAGCGCGAAGTGACCGGCGTCATCGAGCCCAAACCGAGCGCCGCGCCTCAGGAGAAGCAGGATCAGTTGAGACTGTCCAAGGCCGACCCGAAAAAGCCGTCGGCACCGGGCGCGCAAGCGGCGCGCGAGGATGATCTCGTGGCAAGAGAGCGCGCGCTCAAGGAAGCGCAATCGCGCGTCACGGATCTGGAAAAGAACGTCGCGGATCTGCAAAAGCTGCTTGAGCTGAAGAATCAGCAGCTCGCCGAGCTGGAGAAGAAAGCGGCCGCGAAGCCGGCGCCGGCAGCTCCGGCACCCGTGGCAAAGGCGCCGGAAAAGCCGGCACCCGTTGCCGAAGCGCCAAAGCCCGTTCCAGCACCGGTAGCAAGGGCGCCCGAGAAGCCCGCCGCCGAAGCGCCTAAGCCTGCGGCGGAAGCGCCCAAGCCTGCGGCGGAAGCGCCCAAGCCTGCGGCGGAAGCCCCCAAACCTGCTGCCGCCGAGGCCCCGAAGCCGAAACCCGGCGCGGAGCCCGCCAAGCCGGCGCCAAAAAAAGCAGCGCCGCCGCCGGAGCCCAGCTTGTTCGACGAGTTTGCCGACAATCCGGTCGCGCTGGGCGCGCTCGGGGGGGTCGTCCTCCTACTTGCCGGCTATGGCGCGTGGGCATGGCGGCGCAAAAAAAAATCGCAGGCTAAGTTCCAGGACAGCGTTCTCGATGCCGCCTCCGGTGCCGGCGCCGCTTCGGTATTCGGCACTCCTGCTGCAGGCGGGGCCGGCGCCGCCGCCGGGGGCTCGCAAGCTTCGGTAAGCCAGGCGCCGGCGGGAATGGAGACCGAGGAAGTAGATCCGATCGCCGAGGCCGACGTCTACATGGCGTACGGGCGCGACGCCCAGGCCGAGGAAATTCTCAAGGAAGCGCTGGCCAAGGACGCCAGTCGCACCACGGTCCACGCCAAGCTGCTGGAAATCTATGCCAACCGGAAGGACGCGAAGTCTTTCGAGCAGGCCGCGCTGAAGCTGAAGGGGTTAACCAACGGCGCCGGCCCCGACTGGGACAAGGCAGCGGCGCTCGGCCGCGCGATCGATCCGCAGAACGGCTTGTACGGCGGTTCGGGCGCTGCGCCGGTCGCGGTGGCCGCCGCTGCAGCGGCAGCGCCCACGCTCGATTTCGATCTGGGCGGAGGCACCTCGCCGGGCGCGGCACCGGATATCTCACTCGATGCAGGGTCCAGGGACGCCTCTTCCGCATCGGTGGATTTCGACCTTGGCGCGGCGGCCGCAGCGCCAGCCGCGAGCGCGCAGACGAGCGACTTCACCCCCGAGGGCACGTTGATCATGGACCAAAAGGGTCCGGATGCGACCGGCGGCCTCGACTTCGATCTGGGGTTCTCCGGCGGCGCGCAGAAGGCGGCGCCCGCGGCAGCTGCAGCGCCCGCCGATACGAGCGGCGGCATGGACTTCGACTTGAACCTCGATCTCGGCGGCCCAGACAAGTCCGCCGACAGGCCGACTCAGCCGGCCCCGGCCGCCTCGATGGACCTGTCGTCGATCAGTTTGGACCTCGGCGGAGGCGACGCTTCGGCGCCGGCCGGCGGCGATCCGAAATGGCAGGAGGTTGCCACCAAGCTCGACCTTGCCAAGGCCTACGAGGAAATGGGAGACAAGGACGGCGCGCGAGAGCTGCTGAACGAAGTAGTGAAGGACGGCGACGCGGCGCAGAAGGGCCAGGCGCAGCAGTTGCTCGCGAAGCTGGGCTAGGGGTCGGGTAACCTCCACTCCAAGAAGCCGCGGCGCCCGAGCGGTACGCGAACCCGATAGGTCGAGACGCGACGTCCCGGGGGCGACCGCGGCTTTTGCTTTTATGAGGATAGCGCTAGGAATCGAATACGACGGCAGCCGCTTTCTCGGCTGGCAGACGCAGCCCGGCGGCAGCGCGGTGCAGGACGCCCTGGAGCCTGCGCTCGCCGCGATCGCCGGCGAAGCTGCGCCAGTAACCTGCGCGGGGCGGACCGACCGCGGCGTTCACGCGCGCGAGCAGGTCGTGCATTTCGACACCGGAGCGGATCGCCCGGCGTCGGCCTGGGTACGTGGGGTGAATGCGCTGCTGCCCGAATCCCTGGCGGTGCTCTGGTCACAGCCGGTGGCGGGCGATTTCCACGCCCGCTACAGCGCGAAGGCGCGGACCTACCGCTACGTGCTGCTCAATCGCGCGGTGCGGCCTGCGCTTGCGGCGCGCCACGTCGGTTGGTTTCATGGTTCATTGGAAATTCAGAAAATGCAGGAAGCCGCGGCCTTGCTGGTCGGCGAGCATGACTTCTCTGCGTTCCGATCGGCCGAGTGCCAGGCGAAATCGCCGGTTAGAACGCTGCATTCCGTGGCGATCGAGCAGCAGGGTGGGCGCATCGATTTCGTCCTGCAGGCCAACGCGTTTCTGCACCACATGGTGCGCAACGTGGTCGGGACGCTCGTCTACGTCGGCAAGGGAAAACATCCGCCGCGCTGGGCGAAGGAGGTGCTGGATTCCCGGAGCCGCGCGCTGGCCGCGCCGACCTTTGCCCCGGAGGGTTTGTACCTGGAGCACGTTGAATACGATTCAAAATGGGGACTGCCTGAAAGAACAGTCAGCCAATTGCGTATCCCGGTCGAATCGTGAGAACCCGGATCAAGATCTGCGGCATCACGCGCCCGGGCGACGCCAGGGCGGCGGCCGAGGCCGGCGCCGACGCCATCGGACTCGTGTTCTACCCGCCGAGCCCGCGCTTTCTGAGCGTCGAGCGCGCGCTCGGGATCCGCGACGCATTGCCGCCATTCGTGCAGACCGTGGCGCTGTTCGTCAATCCCGATGCCGCGCAGGTTGCTCAGGTGATCGGCCGCGTCAGGCCTGCAATGCTGCAGTTCCACGGCGAGGAGAGGCCCCAGTTTTGCGACGAATTCGGGCTGCCCTACATCAAGGCGTGCCGGGTGAAGCCAGGGGTCGATTTGCTAGAATATCTGCGCCCTTTCTCACGCGCCGCGGCCTGGCTGCTCGACAGCCACGTAGAGGAGTACGGTGGCGTGGGCGAGAGCTTCGACTGGTCGCTCGTGCCAAGCATGCGCGAGCGACCGCTGGTTCTCTCGGGCGGTCTGGCGCCCGGCAACGTCGCCAAGGCGATCCGTCTTGTGCGGCCCTGGGGTGTCGATGTCTCTAGCGGAGTTGAATCGGCGAAGGGCGTCAAGGACGCCGCCAAAATCACCGCCTTTATCGCGGAGGTCAGAAATGCGGATGTATGACTTGCCCGATGCGCGCGGGCATTTCGGCCCGTACGGTGGCGTGTTCGTCGCCGAGACGCTCTCGCACGCGCTCGAAGAGTTGCGCGAGGCGTACGAGCGCGCGCGCAAGGACCCCGAGTTCGATGCCGAATTTCGCTACGAGCTCAAGCACTATGTCGGGCGCCCGAGCCCCGTGTACCACGCCAGGCGCCTGTCGCAGGAATGCGGCGGCGCGCAGATATACATCAAGCGCGAGGACCTGAACCACACCGGGGCGCACAAGATCAACAATACGATCGGCCAATCATTGCTCGCGCGCCGCATGAAGAAGCCGCGGGTCATCGCCGAAACCGGAGCGGGCATGCACGGGGTAGCGACCGCGACGGTCGCCGCCCGCTACGGCATGGAGTGCGTGGTTTACATGGGGTCGGAGGACATCAAGCGCCAGGCGCAGAACGTCTACCGCATGAAGCTCCTGGGCGCAAAGGTCATTCCCGTCGAATCCGGATCGAAAACTCTCAAGGACGCGCTGAATGAGGCGATGCGCGACTGGGTGACGAACGTCGAAAGCACCTTCTACATCATCGGCACGGTGGCAGGTCCGCACCCATACCCGATGATGGTGCGCGACTTTCAGTGCGTCATCGGAGAGGAGTGCCTGGAGCAGATGCCGGAGCTGGCGGGGCGGCAGCCCGACGCGGTGATCGCCTGCGTCGGCGGCGGCTCCAATGCCATGGGCATTTTCTATCCCTACATCAGGCACGAGAAGACCCGGCTGATCGGGGTCGAAGCGGCGGGCGAGGGTCTCGCTTCGGGGAAGCACGCGGCATCGCTGTGCGCTGGAAAGCCGGGCGTGCTGCATGGCAACCGCACCTACCTGCTGCAGGACGCGAACGGACAGATCACCGAGACGCACTCGGTATCGGCCGGCCTCGACTACCCTGGCGTTGGACCGGAGCATGCCTGGCTGAAAGACAGCAGGCGCGCGGAATACGTCGCGGTGACCGACGAAGACGCCCTCAAGGCTTTCCACGCGCTGTGCCGTTCCGAAGGAATCATCCCGGCGCTCGAGTCGGCGCATGCGATGGCGCACGCCATGAAGCTCGCGCCGACTCTGCCGAAGAGCGCGATCCTGCTGGTGAACCTTTCCGGCCGCGGCGACAAGGACATGCACACCGTCGCCGAGCGCAGCGGGATCAAGTTCTGACGATGTCGCGGATCGAGGCCTGCTTCGAGTCGCTGCGCAAGGCGAAGCGCAAGGCGCTGATCCCGTATATCACCGCCGGCGACCCGCATCCTTCGCTCACCGTGCCGCTGATGCGCGCGCTGGTCGAGTCCGGTGCCGACATCCTCGAGCTCGGCGTACCATTTTCCGACCCGATGGCAGATGGACCCGTGATCCAGCGCGCGGGAGAGCGTGCGCTGAAGCACGGTGTCGGGCTCGCAGACGTTCTAAAAATAACAAACGAATTTAGAAAAGAAAATAAAACGACCCCTGTGGTGCTGATGGGCTATGCCAATCCGGTGGAAGCGATGGGCGTCGAGAAATTCGTCGGCGCTGCCAAGTCCGCAGGAGTCGATGGCGTCATCGTGGTCGACTACCCGCCCGAGGAATGCGAGGAGTTCTCCAAGCTGGCAAAGAAAAACGGCATCGATCTGATTTTCCTGCTGGCGCCGACCTCGACAGACAGGAGAATCGAGGAAGTCGGCCGCAGCGGCAGCGGCTATCTGTATTACGTGTCGCTTCGCGGCATTACCGGAGCGAAGAACATCGACATTTCCGAGGTCGCGGCGCGCATTCCGAAAATTCGCGCCGCCACGCGGTTGCCCATCGGAGTCGGATTCGGTATCCGGGACGCCGAATCGGCGCGCCGGATCGCCCAGACGGCGGACGCCATCGTCATCGGTAGCCGGATCATCGAGGTGATCGAGGCCGGCCCTGCCAACGAAGCGGTGGCAAGGGTCAAGTCCTTCCTTGCACCCATCCGCGAGGCCCTCGACGCCAACAGCTACGAGGTGGCTCGGTGAGCTGGCTCCAGAAACTCCTCCCTCCCAAGATCCAGCGCACCGGCGGCGGCGCGCGCAAGACTGTTCCCGAGGGGCTATGGACCAAGTGCGCGGCCTGCGACGCGGTGCTCTATAGCACCGATCTGGAGAAGAACCTCAATGTCTGCCCGAAATGCGGCCATCACGAGCGGCTGGGCGCGCGGCCGCGGCTCGACGCGCTGCTCGACCCGGACGGGCGTTTCGAGATCGGCGCCGAAGTGCTGCCGGTCGATACCCTGAAGTTCAAGGACTCGCGGCGCTATCCGGAGCGGCTGGCCGAGGCGCAGGAGCAGACTGCTGAATCGGACGCTCTGGTGGTGATGCAGGGCTCGATCAAGGCGCTAGGCGTGGTTTGCGCCGCATTCGAGTTCGATTTCATGGGCGGCTCGATGGGCTCGGTGGTCGGCGAGCGCTTCGTCAGGGGCGTACGCGTCGCCATCGAACAGAAGCTGCCATTCGTCTGTGTCACGGCCTCGGGCGGCGCACGCATGCAGGAAGGCTTGCTGTCCCTCGCCCAGATGGCGAAGACGACCGCGGCGCTGACGGATCTCGCCGAGCGCAAGCTGCCGTTCGTGACCGTGCTCTCGGACCCGACGATGGGCGGGGTGTCGGCGAGCTTCGCGATGATCGGCGACGTCGTCCTGGCCGAGCCGAAGGCGCTCATCGGCTTCGCCGGCCCGCGCGTGATCGAGCAGACGGTGCGGCAAAAGCTTCCCGAAGGCTTCCAGCGCGCCGAATTCCTGCTCGAGAAAGGCGCGGTCGACATCATCGTCGATCGCCGGCAGCTGCGCGACAAGCTGCACTCGCTCCTCGCAATGCTGGAAGGAATGCCCGCAGACGTCGTGTCGTGACGCTGCTGGCGGAATGAAGAGCCTCGCGAGCTGGCTCGAGTTCATCGAGCGGCAGCATCCGAAGACCATCGCGCTCGGCTTGGAACGGGTCGCCGAAGTGCTGCGCCGGCTGCACTCGGGGCTGCGCTGCCCGGTGATCACGGTCGCCGGCACGAACGGCAAGGGCTCGACCTGCGCGATGCTGGAATCGATCCTCACTGCGGCGGGCTACCGCGCCGCGCTGTACTCCTCGCCGCATCTGCTGCGCTATAACGAACGCGTGCGGATCGGCGCCCGGGAAGCCGACGACATCGCGTTGTGCGAGGCCTTCGCTGCGGTGGAAAAGGCCCGCGGCAATACGCCGCTGACGTACTTCGAGTACGGGACACTGGCGGCGCTCTGGCTGTTTGCGCGCGAGAGAATCGAGGTCGCGGTCCTCGAGGTCGGCCTCGGCGGCAGGCTCGATGCGGTGAACGCGGTCGACGCGGATTGCGCGGTGCTGACGAGCGTTGGCGTGGATCACGTCGACTATCTCGGCGGTACGCGCGAGAGCATCGGCCGGGAAAAAGCGGGTATCTTCCGCGCCGGCCGTCCGGCGATCGTGGCCGAGCCCGATCCGCCGGAGTCGGTGCTTTCCGCAGCGGGCACGAAATTATTCTTTCGGAAAGACTTTGGATACTCAGCCGAGTCGGCGCAGTGGTCCTACTGGGGGCCGGGTGGAAAGCGCTCGGGACTGGCGTATCCTGCCTTGCGCGGCGGCATTCAGCTGCGCAATGCATCCGCGGCGCTATGCGCGCTCGGCACGCTCTTCGAGCGTCTGCCGATCGCCATGCAGGATGTCAGGCGCGGTCTGGCCGAGGTGACCCTGCCGGGGCGCTTCCAGGTGTTGCCGGGACGTCCACAGGTGATTCTCGATGTTGCGCACAACGTCGAGGCGGCGAAAACGCTCGGCAGCAACCTGGCAGCCTCCGGGTTCGCCGCTGAAACGATCGCGGTATGCGGCATGCTGCGCGACAAGGACATCGCGGGCGTGCTACGCGAGCTCGCGCCGCGGATCGACAGATGGCATCTGGCCTCGCTCCCTGGCGCGCGCGGCGCATCGGCCGGCGAGCTCGCCTCGTATGTGGGGAATGAAAAGGAGGTACACCAATACGTTTCTCCGGCGGAAGCGTTCGCCGCGGCGAAAATGCGGGCGCGCGAGAGTGATAAGATCGTCGTGTTCGGTTCTTTTCTCACGGTCGGCGAAACAATGGCATGGCTGAACAACAGCAAGACGTCGACACGCTGAAGCGCCGCGGGCGCAGGCGGCTGGTCGGCGCGGTTGCGCTCGTGCTTCTGGCGGTCATCGTCTTGCCCATGGTTTTCGATCCTGAGCCGCGCCGCAGCGCGCCGCCCGTGAGCGTGCGAATTCCCGGCGAGGACGAAAGCCCGTTCACGCCCAAGGTTTCGGGCAAGTCTGCCCCCGCGCCGCGGCCTGCCGAGAAGCAGGCAGCGGAGTCGAAAGCGGGAGAAAAGAGGCCGGAAGAGAAAAAGGCGCCGGCCAAGGCAGTTAATGCCGAACGGGCGCGGGCGGAAGCCGCGCTGGCGAACGCGGAATACGTGATACCCGTCGGCGCCTTCCTGAACCCCGATCCGGTGATCGCCAAACTGGCGCAAGCGAAGCTGCGCTATTACACGGAGGCGGTGGCAACGAAGGCAGGCCCGGTGACGCGCGTACGGGCCGGCCCGTTTGCAACCAAAGACGAGGCGGAGAAAGCGCTCGGGACGCTCAAGAGCCTCGGGCTCAAGCCGGGAAATGTGAGCACCAAGGCCGGATGACCTGGCTCGATTACGCCGTACTTGGCGTGATGACCGTGTCAATCGCTTGGGGAATCTGGCGGGGCCTGGTCCGCGAGGTCATCTCGCTCACCGGCTGGGTCATCGCGTTCCTCCTCGCCAATCTGCTTGCCGGACCGCTCGGCGAGCTGCTGCCCGAATCGATTTCGCAGCCCGAGCTGCGCGTTCTCCTGGCTTTTGTAGGGATTTTCGTGCTCGTTCTGGCGCTGGGCACGCTGGCCGGGCTGCTGCTCTCCAGGATTCTGAAAGCCGCGGGCCTCGGCGGCCTGGACCGCACCCTCGGTGCGCTTTTCGGGATTGCACGTGGCGCGCTCATCGTCGTCGCGCTCGGGCTCGTTGCGGGTCTGACGCCGCTGCCCCGGCAGCCGGTGTGGAAACAGTCCGCCAGCGGGCCATTTTTCGGCAACCTCTGCCTGGCTTTAAAACCGTGGCTGCCGCCCGCATTTGGGGAACGTCTGCGCTATCATTGACCCTTAACGACTGAGGGAGTGCACTCCCCATGTGCGGGATCCTCGGAATCGTCGCTCGTTCGCCCGTCAACCAGCCGCTTTACGACGGGCTTCTGCTTCTCCAGCATCGCGGCCAGGACGCCGCGGGGATCGTCACGAGCGAAGGCAATTCCTTCCACATGCATAAGGGCAGCGGCCAGGTGCGCGACGTGTTCCGCACGCGCAACATGCGCTCGCTTCCCGGCAACATCGGCATCGCGCATTGCCGCTATCCGACCGCGGGGTCGGCCTTCAAGGTGGCTGAAGCGCAGCCGTTCTACGTCAATTCGCCGTTCGGCATCGTCCTCGGCCACAACGGTAACCTCACCAACGCCGATGCGCTGAAGGACGAGATGTTCCGCACCGATCTGCGGCACATCAATACCGGGTCGGACTCCGAAGTCCTGGTCAACGTGCTGGCCCACGAGCTGGAAAACGCCTCGGTCAAGCTGCGGCTCGAGCCCCAGACCATATTCACCGCCGTCGCAAACGTGCACCGCAGGGTGAAGGGCGCTTACGCCGTGGTGGCCATGATTGCCGGCTATGGAGTGGTGGCGTTCCGCGATCCCTTCGGTATCCGCCCGCTCGTCATCGGCTACAACGAGACCGAAACCGGCACCGAGTACATGGTGGCCTCCGAATCAGTCGCCGTGGACGCACTCGGCTTCCGGCTGTTGCGCGACGTTGCACCCGGCGAAGCGGTGTTCATCGACGAGGGCGGCAATTTCCACAGCCAGCAGTGCGCGCCGAAATCGAGCCTCAACCCCTGCATCTTCGAGTACGTCTACCTGGCGCGCCCCGATTCGCTCATCGACGGCGCTTCGGTGTACGAAACGCGCCTCAACATGGGCGAGAAACTCGCGGAGAAGATCCGGAGCCAGTACCGCCACCTGCAGGTTGACGTCGTAATCCCGATCCCCGACTCGAGCCGGCCCTCAGCGCTGCAGCTGGCGCAGGGGCTGGGGGTTCCCTATCGCGAGGGCTTCGTCAAAAACCGCTACATCGGACGCACCTTCATCATGCCAGGCCAGGCGGTGCGCTCGCGCTCGGTGCGGCAGAAGCTGAATCCGATGTCGATGGAATTCAAGGGCAAGAACGTGCTGCTGGTCGACGATTCGATCGTGCGCGGCACCACCAGCCGCGAGATCGTGCAGATGGCCCGCGAGGCGGGCGCGCGCAAGGTGTTCTTCGCCTCCGCGGCCCCGCCGGTTCGCTTTCCCAACGTCTATGGCATCGACATGCCGACCCGGGCCGAGCTGATCGCTGCGCACCGCAGCGAGGAGGAAGTGGCGCGCGAGATCGGCGCCGACGCGCTCGTCTACCAGGACCTCGATGCGCTGAAGGACGCGGTGCGGCGCGCCAATCCGCGGCTGACGAGCTTCGAGACCTCCTGCTTCGACGGCATCTACATCACCGGCGACGTCACCAGCGACTATCTTCGGACCATCGAGATCCGCCGCGACGCGGCGCGCGATTCCGGGGACGATGAAGGGGCGCAGCTCGATCTCAATCTGGCCACCGCGCAATAAGTTTGCTATAGTGGAGTTTGTCGCGCCGATTTGAGCCACCGCTTGCGGGCGCGTAATAAATGCCGCTAAAGCGTGCCGAGAGAACCCGGTCCGCTTAATCAAGAGAGGCCGGGTTTTTTTATGGATAAAGAGTTCGAGATTTCCACGCTGGGCGTGCGCGCCGGCCAGGTGCGCTCCGAGTTCCGCGAGCATTCCGAGGCGCTGTACCTGACCTCGAGCTTCGTCTTCGAGAACGCCGCGCAGGCGGCCGAAGGCTTCAGCGGCGGCAGCGGCGACTTCGTCTATTCGCGCTTCAGCAATCCCACCGTGTCGATGTTCCAGGACCGGCTGGCGGCGCTGGAAGGCGCCGAGGCCTGCGTCGCCACGGCCTCGGGCATGTCCGCCATTCTCGCCACCGCGATGGCGCTGCTGAAAAGCGGTGACCACATTGTCTGCTCGACCGCGGTGTTTGGCGCCACCGTGCAGCTTTTCGGCGGCATCCTGTCGCGCTTCGGCGTCGAGACGACGTTCGTTTCTCCGTCGAGGACGGACGATTGGCAGCGTGCCGTGCGGTCGTCGACGCGCCTGCTTTTCCTGGAGACACCATCGAATCCGCTCACCGAGATTTCCGACGTTGCCGCCCTGGCGGCGGTGGCCAAGCGTGCCGGCGCGCTGCTCGCTGTCGACAACGCGTTCTGCACGCCGGCGCTGCAGCGCCCGCTGGAGTTCGGCGCCGACCTCGTGATCCACTCGGCGACTAAGCATCTGGACGGTCAAGGGCGGGTGCTGGGCGGGGCCGTGCTCGGGCCCGCGAAGATCGTCACCGAGCAGATCTTCCCGTTCCTGCGTACCGCCGGACCCTCGCTCTCGCCCTTCAACGCGTGGGTAATCCTCAAGGGACTCGAGACGCTCGAGTTGCGCATGCGCGCTCAATCTGCGGCGGCACTCGAGCTCGCACGCTGGCTCGAAAGCCATCGCTCGGTGGCGCGCGTGTTCTATCCGGGGCTGGCTTCTCATCCGCAGCATGCGCTTGCCGCGCGGCAGCAAAGGGCGGGCGGGGCGGTCGTGTCGTTCGAGGTCAAGGGCAGCAAGCAGGCGGCGTGGAAGTTGATTGACGCCACGCGCCTGATCTCCATTACGGGCAACTTGGGAGACGTGAAGAGCACGATCACTCACCCGGCAACGACTACGCATGCGCGAATCTCGCCGGAGGCGCGCGCCGCCGCCGGAATCGGCGACGGCCTGGTAAGGATCGCGGTCGGTCTGGAAGCGGTGACGGACTTGAAGGCGGATCTCAGCCGGGGCCTGGGCTAGAGTGACCTAAGTCCTCGGATCGCAGCCTATCCTTATGTGCATAATCCTTATGTGCCTAAGGCCGTAGTTTTCTCGAGTCGGACCTGGATTCACGCCGGGCAGATTGCCCTGCTCGCGGGCGCCTACTTCGCGGCAGCGAAGCTTGCACTGGCGTTCGCGATCTCGCCTGGCTATGCAAGCCCCATCTGGCCGCCCTCGGGCATCGCAGTCGCAGCCCTTCTAATGCTTGGCGGGCGCCTGTGGCCGGGGGTGTGGTTCGGCAGCCTGGCCGCAAATCTCACGATCGAAGCCTCGGTGTTCACCTCGGTCACGATCGCCACCGGAAGCTCCCTGCAGTCGGTGGTTGCCTCGGCCCTCATTCGCCGCCATGTCGGTATTCCGTACCGTTTCACTCGCGTGCTGGAGGTGATCAAGTTCGTTGCGCTGGTCGCGCTGAGCGCGACCATTGCCCCGACGTTCGCCTCGCTGCCTCTCCTGGTCACGCATTCTCTCGGCGGCGCGGACCTGTTCTGGAACTGGTGGATATGGTGGCAGGGAGACAGCTCAGGGATGCTGGTGATCGCGCCCCTTATTTTCAGCTGGGCTGCGCCCGACACTGTCGTGTGGACAAGGCGCAAGGTGCTCGAGGGCGCGATTTTCTGGACGCTGCTCATCCTTGCCACGTACGTGGTGTTCGGCGGCGACTTCGGTCGCACCTTCGTGCTGGTGCCTTTTATCGTCTGGGCGGGATTTAGGTTCGGCCAGCGGGGCGTCACGACGGCTACCGCGGTGATATGCGCCATCGCGCTTTGGTTCACTCCCATGCAGCAGACCGGTCCTTTCGTTGCGCCGCCGGTTCACGAATCGCTACTCGTTCTCCTGGCTTTTACGAGCACGCTCGTCGTGACGGGTCTCGTACTCTGCGCGGTACTGAGCCAGCTCGAGGCCGCCATGGGCGAGCTGCGCGGCAGGCAGGCCGAGCTCGAGTCGCGCGTGCGCCAGCGCACTGCGGACCTGGAGGAGGCCAATCGTCTGCTCCACCAGGACATCGCGGCGCGCCGGCGCACCGAGCAGATGCTTACGGAGAGCGAACGCCGCTTCCGACTGATGGTGGACAGCGTCGTCGACTACGCTATCTTCGGGCTCGATACCGAAGGCAGGGTGGCGAGCTGGAACGCCGGCGCGCAGCGGATCAACGGCTACGCTGTAGACGAGATCATCGGCAAGCATTTCTCCAGGTTCTATCCGCGCGAGGATGTCGAGCGCGGCAAGCCGATGTGGGAGCTCGGGATCGCACGCAAGGAAGGCCGCTACGAGGAAGAGGGCTGGCGCGTGCGCAAGGACGGCTCGACTTTCTGGTCGAGCGTCGTGATAACCGCCGTGCGGGACGAAACCGGCGAGCTGATCGGCTATTCCAAGGTGACCCACGATCTTAGCGAGCGCAACCGCGCGGAAGCGGAGCTGATTCGCGCCAAGGTCGTAGCCGAGAATGCGAGCGAAGCGAAGTCGCAGTTCCTCGCCAACATGTCGCACGAGCTGCGCACTCCTCTGAACAGTCTCCTGATCCTGGCGCGGCTGCTGGCCGACAACATCGGCGGCAACCTGACCGCCAAGCAGGTGCAGTTCGGGCAGACGATTTATGCCTCCGGCATGGATCTGCTTGCGCTGATCAACGATTTGCTCGACCTGGCGAAGATCGAGTCCGGCGCGATCACCTCGGTTACCATCGCCCCGGCGCGTCTCGACGAGCTGCGCGGCGATCTGGAGCGGACATTCCTGCAGGTGGCGCAGGACCGTGGCCTGCAGTTCAGCGTCATCATCGACGCGCGGCTGCCGCTGTCGATTCGAACGGACGCGGCACGGCTCAAGCAGGTGCTGAAGAACCTGCTGGCCAATGCCTTCAAGTTCACCAGGCAGGGCGGCGTTTCACTTCGCGTGGCCCCGGCGCGCTCGGGCTGGTCGCCCGAGCACGCACGCCTGAGCGCGGCACCCTCCGTCGTCGAGTTCTCGGTCGTCGACACTGGCATCGGGATTCCGCAGGATAAGCAGGACGTCATTTTTGAGGCGTTCCAGCAAGCTGATAGCGCGACCAGCCGGCATTACGGCGGCACCGGGCTCGGGTTGTCGATAAGCCGCGAGATCACTCGCCTGCTCGGCGGAGAGATCCGTTTGTCCAGTGAAATCGGCAAGGGCAGTACATTTACGCTCTACTTGCCTCTTTCCGAAGAACTGACTACCGCTGCGACGTGAGTTAAGAGGAATTCGCTAGAAGCGGACCAGCCGCGGCGCGCCGCGAGCGATCTCGAGATAGCCGCCGCGCCCGTACCAGTCCGGCAGCACCAATCGCTCGCAGCGGCGTCCGTCGACATCAAGCTGATGGCGGCCCGGACGGTGCGTATGGCCGTGGATCAGCCGGCTGACGCTGTGGCGGCGGAACGCGTCGCGCACGGCGGACTGAGTGACATCCATGATCTCTTCCCGCTTCGCCGCGATCGCTCTTACGCTCTGCTCCCGTGCCTTGAGCGCCATCTGCCGCCGCTCCGCGAGCGGCCTGGACGAGAAGTCCCGCTGCCAGTCCGGCGAGCGCGAGACCTGGCGCCACTGCTGATAGTCGACGTCGTCGGCGCACAGCGTATCCCCGTGCATCAGCAGGGTCTTCACCCCTCCCAGCTCGAGCGTCGTCGGGTCGGCGAGAAGGCGGGCTCCGGTCTGCTCGGAAAACTGCCCCCCCAGGAGAAAGTCGCGGTTGCCGTGCATTACGTATAGCTTCACGCCGCTTTCGGACAGCCCGCGCAGAAACCCGGCGATCACGGCGTGGAACGGTTCGGCGAGGTCGTCGTCGCCCACCCAATACTCGAAAAGATCTCCGAGGATGTAGAGCGCCTCGGCGGCCCGCGCTTTACGCTCAACAAAGAAAAAAAATGCTTCGTTAGCTGCGGGCCGGCTCTCGCTGAGATGGAGATCCGAGATGAAGAGATTCAAATCTACTTGCCACCCACAACCGTCATTGATTCGATGACCACGGGCTGGCGGGGAACGTCGCGCGGGAAGGAGCCGCCTGCGCCAGTGGGGGTTTTGGCGATCTTGGTCACCACGTCCAGGCCGGAAACCACCTTGCCGAATACCGCGTAGCCGTTGCCGTCGCTGCGCGGGTCTCCCCAGTTCAGAAACGTGTTATCGCCGACGTTGATGAAGAATTGCGCGGTGGCCGAGTTCGGGTCGGCGGTGCGCGCCATGGCGATCGTTCCGATCGCGTTCGTCAGCCCTGCCTTGACGCCCGCTTGGGCTTCGTTGGCAATCGGCGGCCGGGTCGGCTTCTGCTTGAAGCTGCCCTCGAAGCCGCCGCCCTGAATCATGAAGCCGTCGATCACGCGGTGGAACACGGTGCCGTTGTAGTGACCCTCGCGCACATACTGGAGAAAGTTCTCCACGGTCTTGGGCACCTTGCCCGGGTAGAGCTCGAGGCGAATCGTCCCCGCGCTCGTGCGCACATCGACCTGCGGGTCGGCGCCGAGCACCCCCGGCGCTGCGGCGGCGGCGGATAGCACCACGAGGGGCCTTAGGAAGAACTTGAGATTCACGCCGCTCCCTCATACAGAATCTTCCAGCGCCCGGTTTCCTTGATCCAGTACTGCCGCTTGCGCATCACCTTGGAAAGGTTGCTGGAACGGTAATCCTGATTGAAATTCACCACCACGAAGTCGCCTTCGCGGGGATAGCGGAACATGGAAACGCGCGACAGCCGAACGGCGACCCATTTCTTGGCCGCATTCACGCTGCGCTTGTGCTCGCCCCAGGCCGCGAGGTCCTGCTGGCCGGTGCTGAAGTGCGCTGAATAGTGCGCCAGGTACTGTTCGGTATCGCGGCTTTCCCAATCGGCGCGCCACTGCTCAAGCGCCGCGGCCAGCGAGCTGCGCTCCGCCTCGACGGCGGCGGCATCGCTCCATTCGACCTCGTCGGCGATGATCACTGGCGTAAGGCCGACCTGCATATAGCCGCCGAGCATTCGAAGATCGGGATTGGCAAGCACGATGCAGCCGTCGCTTGCCCGCGGCGGCCGGCTGTAGACCGCGGAGGGCGTGCCGTGCAACCAGATCCCGTGGCCGTTGCGGCCCTTGCGGCGATCCCATTCGTTCGGGTAATCGATCGGGAATGCGCCGGCACCGTAGAAGTCGGTGAGCTTTTGCCGGGGCAAGCTGCCGGTAACATGGTAGACGCCGATCGGCGTCTTCTGGTCGCCTTCGCGCGTCTTCTCGACGCCGTTCTTGCCGAGGGTGACGTAATAGTCGGCGATCAGGCGCGGGCGCCCGCCGGCGTTGGCGAATACGTAGAGCCGCGAGCGCCGCGTATCCACGACCAGGGCATGCTTCTGCTCCGAATGAAGCTGCAGGACGAGGCGCGGCAACCGGTCCTCGTTGGGTCGCTGCCGCTGCGCATGCAGGCGCGCCAGCGCCTCCTCGCGCAGATCGTCGATGCGCTCCTGCGGTACGGTCTTGGCGACGTTGCCGAAGGTCTGCAGCGGCCGCGAGCGGGCGAGCAGCAGGTCGCCGCGCACTAGGTGCGCCAGGCGGAAGTTGGGATGGTCGCGAATCAGCGCGTCGATGCGCCTCAGCGCTAGAGCGGGCTGCTTCGCCTCGATCGCCTGGAAAACTTCGGACAGCCGGTTTTCGGGAGTTGAGTCGAGCGCGTAGGCCGGCAGCGCCGCCAAAGAGGCGAGCGCTAGGGCCCGTAGGGCGAAAAGAACCTGCCGCATCAGCCTCCCGATCGCTCCTGCTGTATCTGCCAGCGGCCATCGCTCTTCACCATCACGACGGTTTTCGTGCCCGTGGTCTTCAGCACATCGGAACGGTAAGACTGCCGGAAAGTGACCTTCGCCTGATCCGGGCCGCTCATCGTTACCTTGGGCGAGCCGATCGCCACGGAAATCGACTTGGGCGCTGTGATACGGGTCCGGCGCGCCTGTTCCCAGTCGGTCCGGGACTCGCCCCCGGGCGTCTTGAAATCCTTGGCGTAGTACGCGAGATAAGCATCGGCGTTCTTCTGGGACCAGGCCTGGGCCCAGCCGTTTAGCGCCGCCAAGACCTCGGAGGTCCCATCGGCGGCGGGCTTCTCCGCGGGAGCGGCGGGTTTCTGCGCCACGATCACCGGAGGCTTCGCGGCCGCGGGCGTAGACCCGCCGACGAGCTCTGTCACAAGGGAGAGCTTGTTCTGAGCTCCGGCGTTGGAGGAATCGAGCTGCAGCGCCTTGTCGTAAGCCTGGCTCGCGAGCTTGGCGTAGACGTCGCCGAGATTCTCGTACGCTGTGGCGTAGCTCGGATGCGTGCGGATAGACTGCTCCAGCGCGGTGCGAGCCTTTTCATACTGCCCTTGCGAGGCGTAGATCACCGCGAGGTTATTGTACGGCTCGGGAAGCTCCGGATAGTCTTGGGTAAGCTTGGAGAAAATGTCTATTGCTTCTCTGGTGTTGCCCTGCTCGGTAAAGATGAGGCCCTTGAGAAAGCGCGCCTGCGGATCGCGCGGCTTGGAGGCGAGCACCTTGTTCACCCGCTCGAGGGCCTGCTGGTGCTGGCCCGCCTTGAGCAGCTTGGCCGCGTCTTGCAGTTCGTCGGCACCCGCCGGAAAAGCGACGACCAGAGCTGCCGCGACGATCGCGATCAAGCCCCGGCGCAGACCCGGCCGTGGAGCGGCGAAAATCAGCATTGTGTTATATTTTCAAGGCCCTACGAAAGCGTCGCATTCTAGACTAACCCCCGCTGGTTCACAACCGGCCTTGCGGGTTTTCCGATGCTGAAAATCTACAACACGCTTGGCAGGACCAAGCAGGAATTCATTGCTCTGCGTCCGGGCGAAGTGCGCATGTACGTGTGCGGCATGACCGTTTACGACTATCTGCATCTCGGCCACGCCAGGATGATGGTGGTTTTCGACCTCGTCCAGCGCTGGCTGCGGGCGAGCGGCTACAAGGTCACTTACGTTCGCAATATCACCGATATCGACGACAAGATCATCCGCCGCGCGATTGAGAATCGCGAAACCGTCGGCGAACTTACGGCACGCTTCATCCGCTTTATGGACGAGGATGCCGCTACGCTCGGCGTAGAGAAGCCCGATCATGAGCCGCGAGCCACGGATCACGTGCCGCAGATGTTGGAGATGATCGACCGCCTCGAGAGCAAGCGCCTCGCGTACCAGTCGGGTTCCGGGGACGTCAACTACGCCGTGCGCCGCTTTCCAGCGTACGGCCAGCTGTCCGGCAAATCGCTGGACGAGCTGCGCGCCGGGGAGCGCGTCGAAGTCGATGCGACGAAAGAGGATCCGCTCGATTTCGTGCTGTGGAAGCGCTCCAAGCCCGATGAGCCGACGTGGCATTCGCGTTGGGGCGGGGGCCGCCCCGGATGGCATATCGAGTGCTCCGCCATGAGCTGCGAACTGCTGGGCGAGCACTTCGATATCCACGGCGGCGGCCAGGACCTGCAGTTTCCGCACCATGAGAATGAAATCGCACAGTCCGAGGGCGCGAACGGCGGCAAGTTCGTCAACTATTGGATGCACAACGGCTTCGTGCGTGTCGACGAGGAGAAGATGTCCAAGTCGCTGGGCAATTTCTTCACCATCCGCGAGATCCTGAAGTCCTTCGATGCAGAAGTGGTTCGTTTCTTCATCCTGCGCGCGCATTACCGCAGCCCGCTGAACTATTCCGATACACACCTGGAAGACGCAAAGCAGGCGCTGACGCGCCTCTACACCGCGCTGAAGGAAGCCAAGGAAAAAGACGCGACCCTGAATTGGCAAGCGCCGCGCGCAAGGCGATTCAAGGAGGCTATGGACGACGATTTTGGCACGCCGGAAGCCGTGGCGGTACTCCATGATCTGGCGGGCGAAGCGTTCCAGGGACGGCCCGGAGCGGCTGCGCAACTGAAAGCACTTGGCGGCGCGCTTGGAATCCTGCAACGCGATCCCGAAAAGTTCCTCCAGGGCGGGATCCAGCCTCTGCCTGTCGAGGACATCGAGCGGATGATCGCTGCTCGGCAGCAGGCGCGGTTTCGTAAGGATTACAAGGCCGCCGACGACCTACGCAAGGAATTGCTGGACAAGGGAATCGTGCTGGAGGACAGTGGTTCGAGCACTACGTGGCGAAGGAGATAGGTTTGGAGCAAGGGGACGAGGGCACAACGGTCAAGATTCACCCCCTTGTGGTGCGCATTACGCATTGGATCAATGTGTTGGCAGTCCTGATGATGATCACGAGCGGCTGGCAAATCTACAATGCGTCACCGCTATTCGCCTTCAGCTTTCCGTACGAACTCACCCTGGGGGGCTGGCTAGCGGGTGCCCTGCAGTGGCATTTCGCCGCGATGTGGCTGCTGGCCTTGAACGGCCTCGTGTACCTCGGCTACGGCATCTTTTCGGGCCACTTCCGGCGAAAGCTGCTGCCGATTTCTCCCCGAGCGGTGCTGCATGATGTGCGCGAGGCCCTGCGCGGCAAGCTCGCCCACGAGGATCTTTCGGTCTACAACGCTGCGCAGCGGGCCGCATACTTCGCGTTGATCATCGCGCTGATCGTGCTCGTGCTTTCGGGCCTGGCGATCTGGAAACCGGTGCAGTTCTATTGGCTTGCCGCTCCTATGGGCGACTACGAGGGTGCACGGCTACTGCATTTCTTCGCGATGGCGGCGGTCGCATTCATCGTCGTCGTGCACGTGGCGATGGTGGCCCTGGTTCCCCGCACATTCCCGACCATGATTACCGGCCGCGCCGGGAAGGCACGATGAGCAAGAAGCCGGAAATGGGCTCGGGCTTTCTCGCTCACCGCTCGACGAAGGTCGCGAGCCTCGAGCGGCGACTTTTTCTGAAGCAGGGGTTGTCGGTGGGTGCGCTTGCGCTGCTGTCCGGCTGCGACCTGACCGGCGACGAAAGCGTGCAAAGAGTCCTGTCGGCGATGTCGCGCTGGAACGATGGCGTCCAGGATTGGCTGTTCGATCCACGCAGGCTCGCGCCCGAGTTTCCGGAAAGCAGGATCACGACGCCATTTCCCTTCAACGCTTACTACAGCGAGGAGGAAGTCATCGACGTGGACGGCAAAGGCTACCGGCTGGAACTTGCGGGGCTGATCCGGGACAAGAACCCCTGGGCCTTGCCGGAGCTGTATGCCCTGCCGCAGGTGTCGCAGGTTACGCGGCATATCTGCGTCGAAGGCTGGAGCGCAATCGGCAAATGGAGCGGGGTGCGTTTCTCCGAATTCCTGCAGCGAGTCGGTGCCGACCTGTCAGCGAAATATGTCGGCTTCAAATGCGGGGACGACTATTCCACCAGCATTGATATGCCCACCGCGCTCCATCCCCAGACGCTTCTCACGTTCCGGTTTGCCGGCCAGATTCTGCCGCCGAAGTACGGTTTCCCGATGAAGCTCCGCATTCCGACCAAGTTGGGCTTCAAGAATCCCAAGCACATCTCGGAGATTTTCGTCACCAACGACTATCCCGGGGGCTATTGGGAGGACAAGGGCTACAACTGGTTTAGCGGTTCTTAAGCCTAGGGTTTTTCGAGCCTTTTCCTGAGGTTTTCCCCGATTCACCGGACGGCCGGGCGCAGGTAATTTGCGTTTTCAGGGCCCGCGTCCTCGTACGCCCCGAGCCGCATGTGGCCGAGGCCTCTTAAATGAACTTGTAAAGACTTCGTAAAATACTTCAGGTAGGTTTCATAAGTGTCTGGTACAAATCATATTTCAATGTTTCGCATCATTACCAAAGTTGTCATTTGGTTACGCTAGCCGGAGCAGAATGGCAATCGACCGGGAGACCCTAGAGGAACAGGGTCGGGAGAGAAGGGGAGAGGAGAAGCCGGATGATTCAGGCGAAGCTCATGGGGACCCCCAGCGCCGCAGCGCAGGCTGTCGCGCTGCCGCCGCTGCGTGAGGACCTGCGCCTCTATCCAGGCGTCGCCCACCGCGACGGCTCGCCGAGCTGGCGCATCCTGGACCCGATCCGCAATTCCTTCTTCGAGATCGGCTGGATCGAGTTCGAGCTCATCGCCCGCTGGAAGGAGCACCGCGATGGAGCCGAACTCGCCGCTCGCGTAGCGGCGGAAACGCCGCTCAAGCCTACGCTGGACGAGGTAAGGGAGCTTGTCAATTTCCTCGCCGCCAATCAACTGCTTGCGCCGGGCAGCGCGATGGCGCGGGAGTCGCTTGCCTCGCGTCTGAGTTCATCCAAGCAGGCCTGGTACAAGCAGCTGCTGCACCATTACCTCTTTTTCCGCGTCCCGCTTGTCCGGCCGGACGCTTTTCTCACGCGCACAGTCGCGCTCACGGATATTTTCTTCACGCGCGGCTTCGTTTTGCTGGTTGTGGTGCTGCTCGGACTTGACCTCTACCTCCTGTCGAGGGAGTGGTACAGCTTCACCGATGCGATGGGACGCATCTTCACCCCGCAGGCGTTCCTCTACTACGCCATCGCGGTAACGTTCTCCAAAGTTGTACACGAGCTGGCCCACGCCTTTGCAGCCCGCCGCTACGGCGTGCGGGTGCCGACTCTCGGGGTCGCCTTCCTCGTGCTGTGGCCTTACCTGTACACGGATACCGGCGAGACCTGGAAGCTCTCCGATCGGCGCAAGCAGCTCGTCATTGCCTGCGCCGGCATGGCAGCCGAGCTGGTACTCGCGGTCTTCTCGACCTTTCTGTGGGCGCTTTCCCCTGAAGGCGCTGCGAAAAGCGTGTTTTTCGTGCTGGCCAGCAGCACCTGGATCATGACGCTCGCCGTCAACCTGAGCCCGTTCATGCGGTTTGACGGCTACTTCGTGCTCTCCGATCTGCTCGATTTTCCGAACCTTCACGAGCGCAGCTCCGCCTGCGCGCGGTGGTGGCTGCGCCGGACCTTCTTCGGTCTCGAGGAGCCGATGCCCGAGCCGCAGCTGCGCCCCCACCAGCGCGCCGGGCTGATTGCTTTCGCGTATATCACCTGGCTCTATCGGCTAACGGTCTTCATCGGCATCGCGCTGCTCGTCTATCACCTGGCGTTCAAGCTGCTCGGCATCTTCCTCATGCTGGTCGAGGTGATCTGGTTCATCGTCATGCCGGTATGGAAGGAGGCCGTCTACTTGTGGCGGGCGCGGCGGTCGGTTCGCCCCGCCGCCTCGCCGTTGATTGCGGCGCTCGCGGTCGTTACAGCCATGGTCTGGCTGTTCCCGATCTCGCATCAGGTGATCGCGCCCGCAGTCTTCCGCGCACAGCAAGAGCACGCTGTCTACGCGCCGTTTGCAGGCAAGGTGACCGCGATTCAGGTTTCGGACCGGCAGAGCGTTGCGATGAACGCGGAATTGATTACCGTCGAGGCGGCAGACCTGGAGTCGCGGGACAAGAAGGCTGACATAGGCATTGCTTCGGCCCGGGCGGAGCTCGCCCGCATGCCCGCGAGCAGGATGCAGCAGGAAAACTATCAGGTGCTCCAGGAGCGTCTGGCGCAGGCGATGGCCGAGAAGCAGGCGGTCACCGAAGAATTCGACCGTCAGGTGCTGCGCGCCGGCCAGGCGGGAATAGTCCGGGATGTTGCGCCGGACCTGATCGTCGGCCGCTGGATCAACCCGCGCCAGCTGTTGATGAGGGTCGTATCGGAGTCGGAGCAGGTCATCGAAGCCTACGTGAGCGAGCAGCAGGTTGCAGCGATCCAACCCGGGCAGGTCGTGCGCTTCTATCCTCATATGCCCGATCGTCCGGTCATCTCCGGAGAAGTCGTATCGGTCGACAAATCGCCGCAGAAAGAGCTGTCGCGGCCCATGCTTGCGTCAATTTACGGCGGCGACATCGCAGTCAAGCAGGGCGCACGCGGCGCGCTGATCACGCAGGACGCGGTGTTCCGCGTGACCGTCAAGCCGCGTGACACGCTCCTCAAGTGGGGCGCCGCCATTCATGGCAGCGTGCGCATCGAAACAAGTTTGAGATTCGTGGTCGAGAACTTCGTCTATCGCACTCTTTCCGTGATGATCCGGGAGAGCGGGCTCTGATTCCCCATCCCGCCTAAAGCCATGTCCAAGAAATCCAAGTCCTCGAAACCTTCGAACCGCAAAGTCGAGACGCGAAAGGCGCAGGCTCCGCAGCGCCGCACGCGAATGATCGCACTCGAGCCGCGCATGCTGTTCGACGGCGCGCTCGGGCTCGATCTCGCCGCTGGCGCAACCGCTGCGCTGCTGGGGGACAAAAGTGCCGTCGACGCTTCGACAGCTCACGCCCCGGCAACCGCTGCTCCTCGAGAGGCCACACCGGCCGCGGTTTCCGTTCCGCTCGTTGACCCTCGCGAGGTTACTGCCGAGAAACCCGCCGCCGACACGCGCACCGACGCCGCGTTGACAAGCAAGCCGCACGAAATTCTCTTCATTGACGGCTTGCTTTCCAGCGACACGATCGCGCAAATCAAGGCTTCCACGCGCTCGGATGTCGAAATCGTCGTGCTCGATCCGGCGCGCGACGGCGTGCAACAGATTTCGGAAATCCTGGGGTCGCACGACCAGCTGGACGCCGTGCACATCGTGTCTCATGGTGGCCCGGGTGAGATCAAGCTTGGCACCGCTGTCCTCAGCCTCGATGCGCTTCAGGAGCGCGCCGCCGAGGTGAACGGCTGGGCCGCCCACCTCGACAAGGGCGCGGATCTGCTTCTCTACGGCTGCGATGTTGCGGCCGGCGCAATGGGCGCGGCCTACGTCGGGCTTCTCGCGCAGCTCACCGGCGCCGACGTCGCCGCCTCCACCGACACCACGGGCAGCTTTACGCGCGGCGGGAACTGGAATCTCGAAGTCGCCACCGGCGCGATCCAGACCTCGCTTTTCGGCAACGAGCGGTTGCTCACCGACGGAGAAATCGAGCTGGCGAATACCGCGCCGGTGCTCGACGCGACGAAGAGCCCGGTATTCACCGCCGAGCTGGAGGACGCGGCAGCGCCTGCCGGCGCTGTAGGCACACTCGTGTCGGGCCTGGTGAGCCTCTCCGGAAGCGGCAGCGGGGCTCAAAACGTGGCCGATCCGGACGTTGGGGCAAACCTCGGCATTGCCGTGGTCGGGGCCAACTCGGCGAACGGGACCTGGTATTACTCCACGAACAATGGAGGTGCCTGGTCAGCCCTCGGGGCGGCCAGTACGTCAAGCGCGCGGCTGTTGGCCGCCGATGCCAATACGCGGCTCTACTTCAAACCCAACGCCAACTGGAACGGCACGGTCCCGGACGGGATCACCTTCCGCGCGTGGGACCGAACCACTGGCACCAATGGACTCACCGCGGATACCACGGCTAACGGCGGCGCGACCGCTTTCTCCACCGGCACCGACACCGCATCGATTGATGTGCTCTCGGTGAACGATGCCCCTTCCGGCACGAGCACAACGATCACCATGGTGCAGGCTTCGTCTTACATTTTCACGGTCGCTGATTTCGGTTTTAGCGATATTGACGGCAATGCATTCAAGGCTGTCAAGATCACGAGCCTGCCCAGCGGGCCGAATTCCATACAAGACAACGGTGTCTCGGTCGCGGCGGGTACGTTCGTTCCGGTCGCCGACATCATCGCCGGCAAGCTGCAGTACATAGGGGACAACGCTTCGAGCCGGAGTTTCACCTTCCAGGTCCAGGACGATGGCGGCACCTCCAGTGGCGGAGTCGACACAGATCCGACAGCCAAGACGATCACGATCAGCCAGCGCTTTACCAATACCGCCCCCGCATGGAGCGGCGCGGCTTCGAATTTCACGACGATCACCGAGAATGACGCCGCCAATGCCGGACAGTCCGTATCGTCCTTGATGGGGACTGTCACGGACCCCGATACGGGCCAGGCGGTCGGGATCGCGATTACGGCCACGGCTCAAACCAACGGTGCCTGGCAGTACTCGGTCGACGGAGGCACGACCTGGGCGGCTGTCGGCGCCGTTGCGAACAACTCTGCGCTGCTCTTGCGTCCGACCGACATGATGAGATACGTGCCGACCGGGTTCGGCAGTGGCTCATCGATCACCTACCGGGCTTGGGACGAGACTTCCGGGGTTACGGGCGCAAAGGTTGACACCTCGATTAGCGGCGGTTCGACGGCTTTCTCGACGACAACGCACGCGTCCTCGATCACGGTCACTGACGTGGCCCCGGCGATCACGAGCGCGACCAGCGTGAACGTAGCCGAAGGCACGGCCACGAGCACCGTGGTGTACACCGCGAGCGCGACTGATTTGGAGTCAGTGAGCTTCAGTCTGACGGGGGCGGATGCGGGCGCCTTCACGATCAACTCGGCGACGGGGGCGGTGACCTTCAATGCGGTGCCCGACTACGAGACCAAGACGAGCTACAGCTTCAATGTTGTCGCCTCCGATGGCACGCTCACCTCAAGCCAGGCGGTGACGATCAACGTAACGGATGTCGCGCCGAGCATCACGAGCGCGACGACGGCGACGGTGGCCGAGGGCACCTCGACGGCGACGGTGGTGTA
>WNFI01020270.1_pt1 | contig 60507 bp, 50 predicted proteins | sample 5400471 | NCBI WGS metagenome assembly WNFI01 (sample SAMN13153348, study PRJNA577476) | soil metagenome | isolation source: 100 cm saprolite on Douglas fir-dominated hillslope | place: USA:California | collected 2013-09-17
CTCCCGGGCTTTTGTCCCTCCGTGTCAGCGCGGCTATGTAGGTGCCGGCCCGCCCTCTCGGACCAGACCTGTCAGCGATGACAGCGGAACCCTAGGGCACGACTGACTATCCCAGCGGCCACCGATTCGCCAAATGAGCAACCGGCCAAAATTTGCGGGCGCCTCTTCGACACCCGTGTAGAACGCATCCCCGGACGCTGAGGCTCTCGGCGGTCTGTGAAAAACGTGGTGTCCCCGGTTCGAATCCGGGTCTCCCCGCCATATTGCTGTTCTTCAAACCGCCGCCCCGAGAAACGGGGCTGCGGTCGTTTCTGGACGTGCCCCGGTCTGTCTCGGCACTATCAGGCGCTTGTTGCGGGCACGGGGCACGAGTGCGGCGAACAATGGATTCAGCTGACCGTCGATGTCTCCCTCGATCGACACGAGGAACATCAGGTAGATCGCCAGGTTGATCAGACGTTTCTCGGTCGAGGAGCCGCCGATGTAGGCGCTCGCCGCTGGTCGACGAGCAGTAGGGCGTCAGAGACGGCCTGCTCGACCTCTCGGGACTGGACATCGGCGGCCGAGGCGAGCTGTTCGGCAGCGGCCTGCTCGCTGGTCAGCCTGGCTTGCTGCTCTTGCAGCACCTCCTTGGAGACGCCGTCCTCGTAGTAGAGCTCGACCAGCTTGTGCTGTTGGTCGGTCAGTTCGCGCGCCCGTCGACGGTGACGCTCGGCATGACGTCGTGCAGCCACGGTGGTGACCTCGGCTCGCTCAAGCAGCGCCTCGGCGACGTAACTATCGGCAGCTCGACCCCTCCAGCTGAGCGCGAGTCGCCGCAGAATGGCACTTGTGCGACGCCGATCTGCATCCAACCGCGCTCCCGCCAGTCGTGCTCGCGCTCCCGGCTGTCTGACCGGTAGGCTGCGACCGCCCGCTAGCTCGGGCGACAGCATCAAACATGAGCGCCGCTCCCTCTCAAACGAAGGCGTCGTCGACCGTGCGAGACATTGCACGGCCGTCCGTCGTATGCGCTCAAGGCATCGCCTTCGGCGTACTGACCGGCGCGCTTTGGGGTTTCGACCATAGGGTTGCGGCCGCGGCAATCGCCGGCATCGCGCTGCTGTGTGGGCTGTCTCTGCTGCTTTCCTCGAGCATTCGGTTTCACCGCGACAGAGCAAGTACTAGTTGGCGTCCGTTCCTTTGCAGTTTTCCCTATGGGATCGCGGGAATCGGATTCGGAGCCGCCCTGACACGTCCTACGAGAGCTCTCGGTGGCCAAGCGTCGGCCGAAGTCGTCTACGCAATCACGCTTCTGGCCGCTGTCGCGGCTGGCGCGATCCTGCTATCAAGCTTGATCGACTGGTACTACACCACGCCGTCGCTGAGGGCAGACGAGCGCCCATGCAACAGCTCGCTCGATGGGCGGTGGCGGAATCTGACGAGGGTCTGGCTCTTGCACCGGGTGATCGCATCGCTGCTGCTGGTAGGTGCCAGCATCGGGATCGTTGCCCTTGCCGCGAACCATTGGGTCACGAACCTCAACGAGGTTGTGGCGGCGGCGCTCGCGGCGGCAGCCACGGTTCTCGCGGGGTTCTATCTGACGAGATTTCCGTTTGCGATGGGCTTCCTAATCAATCCACCTCTTCAGGTGGGTGACAAGATCTGGCTGGCCGAGCCCTTTCCCCTTCCCGCTCGGACCCCGCCCTACTACGTCGTCGATATCTCCATCGAGGGCGTCAAGCTGAGAGAGCTGTCTGACAATGGCGCCGGCGCCGCCACCGACGGTGATCAGTCGCACGACCGTGTGCTCGAGCTAACCGAAGCTCACAAACTGATCAGGCGCCGTGACGCGTTTGCGGGCTGTACCAGTACGACCTGCGCCGGGGTCAATCCATATTGCGGACTGCCCCATCCCAAATCGGCGCAGTCCGAACGCGCTCCGAGCCGTGCCTAGACTCCCATGGGGAGCGTCGCGCGCACACCGCAGCGCGGCAGCTGGTGAGGCGCTGTGTGCGGCGAGTCGGAAGTTTCGAATGACGCGCTCAGCGTATCGCGCACTCGGTTTGGCGGGCTCGCGGTCGGAAGCCAACGGCCTTGTCACAGCGAACCTTCAGTTCACCCTTGAGTACTACAGCCGCCTAGCCGCGTTGGCTAGAAAGGCGTACCCGGCTACGCAGGCGCGGGTCGGCGGGACTGGATTCGCAAGTCTTGAGCGAGCGGTTACGCGAGGGGAAGGGGCGGTCGTTGTCACGGTGCATCTCGGCGACTTTGACCTCGCCGGTTGCTGGCTGTGGCGCCGCCTGGGTCAGCGGCCAGTCGTGCCGATTGCACGCGACGCCTGGCCGGGGCGTCAGGCGTTCTACGATCGGGCGCGGCGTGCAGCGGGATTGGCTCTCTACGATGACGAGGCGATCGGGATGCGCGACCTCGCTGGACAACTAGAGAAGGGCCGGGTGGTGGTACTTATGCTTGATCGCGCTGTCGGCGGGCGCAACGTCGAGCTCGATTTTCTCGGGCGCCCCGCGCTGCTATCCACAACCCCCGTCCGCCTCGGGCAGGCGACGGGAGCCTGCGTCATTCCGGCCGCAACGTGGACCGACGATGGAGGTGAACGGCGCATTGACATTGCACCAGCACTCCACCTTCAGGATGACTGCGGCGAATCCGGAATGCAGGAGCTAGCAGACGTACTAGGGCGGGCTATACGACGTGCTCCGGCGCAGTGGCATGTTCCGCGATCGTCTTCCCAGCTGCCCTGGAGGCTAGATGGAGCGAGCGGCTGGCCTCGCCGCTGAAGCGCCGCGAGCATACGCTGCCCGCTGTAGACGCCCAACGCCGATTGTGCGACGTTCGTCGAATCGATTAGGCTTGACCAATGCATTGGATCTTGGACGGTATCGGCACGGCCTTGGTCGTTTTCATCCTCGGCCTACTGACTCGATCGGTTGCGCGACGGCGGCGAACAAGCCAGCGACAGCGCGCGCGCGACCATTCGACGCTTATACAGAGCGGGCGTGACACAAACGTCAAAGATGACTGATCAGTCACAGAAGGCCGGCACAGATAGCCTTCAAATCCAAGCGGGGCGGGATGTCGTCATGGGCGTGACGGCCGAAGAAGTTGTCAGCATCACTCGTGCCGAGATAGCTGGCAGTATTGAGCGGTTGACCGCGGCCGCTAAGGAGGTAGCGGAGGAGCGTGTGCAGGCGTTGGGGGACAAGATCATCAGTGCCTTTTCAGGCAGGCCCGAGCTATTCGCCGCCTTTTCGGATCCCGACTTTCAGTTCTCGCTGCGCGATGCGGCACGCACCGCCGCCTCGACCGATGATGCGCATACGGAGCAGCTATTGATCGATCTTTTGACCAACCGCGCGGAGGAGGGCAATGCCACGCGGGTACGACTTGCGACCGGGCAGGCGATCCGCGCCGCCGACAAGCTATCGAGGGATGCGCTCGCCGGGCTTACGGCAGTCTGGACGCTGAGCTACCTGTCGTCGACGGGTGAGACCTTTCGCGAGAGACTCGAGGGCGAATCCCAGGATGCGGCGACCCTGCTGGCCTTGGACCTTCCAACGGATAACGGCTGGGTGGGCGACCTTGACATCCTGAACCTCGCACGACGGCAGCTTTTGGGCGGCCGCAATGCTTATGTGGACGTTCTGGCCCGCCGATTCGGTGACTTTCTTGTGCCAGGAGCAGATAGCAGCGCCGACCAGGCTCTGTTGAGCGAAGCCGAGGCGGCAGCTCCTGAGCTTCGGGATCTGCTCGCGGAGCATCCGCTTAAGCCGGGCTTTGTCATGCTAACTCCACCAGATGAGAAGGCAGTCAAGGCAGCTTTGTCAGAGCAGGCTGCCGACTCGCCGTCGGTGATCGCTCTCATTGGGAAGAACGGGTATGGCATGGAAGACAACACGGCGCGGTCAAGTTTGGCGGCGCTTGCTGATGCGGCACCGCTGGCGACGGTTCGGGATTGGTGGGGAAACGTGCCAGCGTTCGATTTTACGGTCGCGGGCGACGTCATTGGCTTCGTCAATGCGAGGCGGCATTTTGCGATCGGCAACGCCCGGTCAGTCGCTGACTTGCTGAGACTTCGCGCGTCCTGAGGACACTCCTGCGGCGTGGCGTCGCGCATTGCCGCTTGTACGACGCTCAGCGGAGTTCGTCCATGGCGACGCTGCTTGCGCTGAGCGAACGACCCTGATGAAAGTGGCTCGAAGTACTACGCTGGTGCTCATGCAGCAAGCAGCCGATGCCAAGCGAGCGCAACCAGCCCGCACGTGCATTTTTTGCGGCGGCAGGCCGCTCACCAAGGAGCACGTCGTCGGCAATTGGGCTGGCCGATTTGGGGACTCCGACCAGCTGGAGATTGTTCATCTCGCCGATCGCGAGGGAGAGCCGCGCCCGCCCCGCAATTCACGCAGCTGGAGCGCTCGCGCATATGACCGACAGGCGCGTGTGGTGTGCGAGACCTGCAACAACGGTTGGATGTCGGACCTTGAGGCGGCGGTTTCCCCACTGCTTGACGCCGGCGAACTCGATGGCCGACCGCTCAGCCGCATCGAGCAGACCTTGCTCGCCGCGTGGGCGACAAAGACCACCCTGACACTCAACGCGGCTGAGCCGCCGGAGAGTCGCGTGGGTTCCGCCGGAGGTTGCCCGGCGCTTTGGCCGTAACCGAGAATTACCTGAGAGCGCCCAGGTTTGGATAGCGAGCTACGCGGGCGGGGATGACCCAATACCAGCGTTCGCAGGTCTTGGCGTCGATCTCGACGACCGCCAGGACCCACGGCGCGGGTGGCGAGACGTCGCCGTGACGACATTCGTGGTGGGCCCTTTTGTCTTCCAGGTCTTTTTGGCTGTGCCGACGCTGGGAACAACGGCCCTCAAGCGGACATTCCCACCCGGAACCTGTATCCCTCGCCTTTGGCCGATCGAGAGCCCGGTGACGTGGCACAGCAATCCGCGACTCGGACCGGTGGACGTTGTTGCGTTTGCGGAACAGATCACCGCCGCCCTGCGCGGCTCGGACGTGATTTCGACCCCGATCGGCTCTTAGCCGGCGCGCCAAACCTGCCTCCGAGCATCGCGGCCTCGGAGCACTCGCGTAGGGACCAAACGGAGCGCTTTGCTGTCGGGCCAACAGGTTGACGGCTAAGCGGCTCCGGCCTAGCCTGGGCGACCGGCGGTCTCGGCGCGGCGCCTCCGGCCTGGTCGAGTTTCGCGCCTCAGTCGTTCCAACCTCTGCGCCACCTATACTCACGATCCATGCCAGAGGCTCCGTCCAAGCCGCGGGAGCGGCGACGGCCTCTCCCTGTGATCTCCCTGTTCTCAGGTGCTCTGGGCCTGGATCTCGGACTCGACCAAGCTGGATTTGACATCCGCGTGGCGGTTGAGCCGCAACGGTGGGCAGCCGACACCATCGAGAGGAACCGCGACGGCGGCCTGCTTCGATCGAAGCCCCGGGTTCTTCGGGAGAGGATCGAGAATCTCACCACGGCGGAACTTCTTGAGGCGGCAAAACTAAAGCCCGGACAGCCAATGGTCATTTCAGCCGGGCCAAGTTGTCAGAGCTTCAGCACGGCTGGGCGCCGACGCTCCTTGGACGATCCTCGGGGCAAGCTGTTCTTGGAGTTCCTTCGCGTCGTGGGGGAGGCCCAGCCTCGCTTCTTCGTCATGGAGCAGGTTCGCGGAGTCCTCTCAGCGGCAGTCCAACATCGGCCGCTCGCCGAGCGCGGGGCTGGGCATCCGCCGCTGACCGAGGACGAACAACTTGGCAGTGCCTTCAAGCTAATCCTCTCCGAGCTTTCGCGATCCGGCTATTACACGGTCTTTAACTTGATCAACGTTGCGGACTACGGCGTCGGGCAGCTGCGACACCGTGTTCTGTTCATCGGCTCCAGGGACGGTGAGGATGTCCGAATCCCGATCCCAACGCACGCCGATGAACCCACGAACGGGCATATGCCATGGCGCTCTCTCAAGGACGCACTAGAGGGGCTGGACGACCCAGAACCTGAACACCTGCGGCTCTCGAGTGCGAAGGCGCGCATTCTTAAGAAAGTGCCGGAAGGCGGCAACTGGCGAAGCCTTCCGAGCCGGCTCCAGCGGGAGGCCTTGGGAAAGGCACACGAGTCGTGGGGCGGCCGGGTCGGGTTCTTCAGGCGCCTCGCCTGGGATCGTCCTGCCCCTGCTCTGACAACGCGGCCCGACTCGAAGGCCACGATGCTCGGCCACCCGTCTGAGCCGCGGGCGCTAAGTGTTCGAGAGTATGCGCTAATCCAGGGATTCCCTGCCATCTACGAGTTCGTCGGCCCAACGAGTCACAAGTTCGTTCAGATTGGTAACGCTGTCCCACCGCCAGTCGGCCTGGCGGTGGGAAATGAGCTACGGATCCTCGTCGAGCAGCGAAAGAGATCAACAGCAGCCCGCAAGGGAGTCGTTGCATGTGAGTCGGCCGACCTTCTTCGTCGGCTAGTGGCAAGGCGCCCCACAGTTCTTGACCCACCGCGTATGCGATCGGTCAAAGGGCTATCGGATACCCGAAGGTGGATGGCAACGGCCTCACTCGGGACAAGAGACCACCTTGATCTGCCCGTGCTTGAACCGCGCAGGGCGTGAGCGATCGCGCAGGAGACACGATGGACCAGCTGGCCGCGGCGCCTGGGCCAAGAGCAACGAGATGCGTCTCAGCCGTTTGTGACTGCTCGCCCGGCAACAGGTCGACGACTCGGCCCCACCCCTCGGCTTCCTGTTGGCCAGGCGCACAAAGCATGAGTGAGGCCATCGCGCCTGCCCTCACCGCGACCGCGAGCCAGGCCACATAGCCACTCAGACGGGCAACAGTATCGCGGTTGCCAGGGTACTCGGACGCCTTCGCGTCACCTACATAGATACGTCGGCGACTCAGATCCGCCCGAAGTACGTCGGGGATCGTGTCGTCTGGCCAGGCGCCCAAGTCGGCGTGGTGGCCAGTCAGCTGCGCCAGACCCGCGAGGATCTCGACGCGCCGCTCGTGGCGCTCGCTCGGATTTGGAGCGGCTCGCGTCAACGCCCGATCTCCCTGCCGGCAACAAGACGATCGGCAGAGGCGATCAGTTCATCAAGCATTGCCGTGCGAGTCGCGGTCGCGTCGCTGGCGTCGCCGAGAAGCTCTTGAGCCGAGCGCTCCTTGCGCTTGAGCGTTGCGTACTCGGTCTCCTCGATTGTGTCGGCTCCAAGCAGCACGACGTAGCGAACATCGCGCTCTTGTCCTCGACGGTGTATGCGGTCTAGGCTTTGTAGGTAGTGAGCCGCCTGATTGGTAAGTGACTCGTAGACCGCAATGCGGGCGGCGTGGAGAGTCAGGCCGGCACCAGCCGCCGCAGGGTTGCCGAGGAAGACCTTGGTCTCTTGATCCTCCTGAAACGCCCGTACGGCGTTGCGCCGCTCGGAGACGTCCGTCATCGAGCCGTCGTAGCGTACAAGCCCGAGGTGAGCGTAGCGCGCAGCGATCGCATCCAGAGACGCACGATACGAGCTCCAGATAACAACCTTCTCGTCACTCTGAGTGACCCAATGGTCCAGCAACCCGTCGAGCGCCACCAGCTTCGAGGGTGTCTCCTCATATCCAGCGACCACCCGAACGGGGTTGGAGCAGATTTGCAAGAGGGCAGCGCGCCGGGCCATGAAGGACGAGAGCCGTCGCCCGAAGTCGTCATCGCTGGTCTGGCGCAAGTCGAGGATGAGGTCGGTAAGTGCTGCCTCATAGGCTCGCCTTTGGATCGGAGCTAGGTCGAGATTCATGATCTCGAACGACTTAGACGGGAGGTCGGGAAGCACATCGCGCTTGAGGCTTCGCAGATATACGCCGCCGGTGCGCAGTGCCGCGTCCACCACAGACTGAGCTTCCCGTCGGTCCTCTGGGATCTCTACGCCCGCGAAGGTGACTCCGAAGTCGGCGAGGTTGAATTGCTCGACAAGATCGGCGGCGGCGTTAGGTGCCGGCGTCCCGCAAAGTACGAACGCTCGGCCGCACCACTCGCGCACCCGCCGCAACGAGCGGGTTCGTCGTGCGTCTCGGTTCTTGACAAAGAAGGACTCGTCAACGACCAGCAGTCCGCGCCCGTCCAGCCGACGAAGCTGAGCGGTAAGCTCGTACTCCAAGGTGATCGCCGTCTCGAAGTTCGTGATCAAGACGTCGGGCATGGATCGGAGCGCGGCCAGCTTCTCGCGCCGCGACCCTGCTGCGAGTGCCAGGGTGTACAGGTCGCCGCGGAATCTCCGGAAGTCGCGGTCCCACTCGGGGACCATGCTCTTTGGGGCGACCACGAGCGCGAAGTCGACTAGGTCCAGCGCGCTGAGGGCGTCCCACGCGTAAATGACACTCACGGTCTTGCCAGCTCCCTGCTCGTCGAAGAGGCACAGTCCACAGCAGTCTGGATGCACCATCGCGGCCACGTTCATTACCTGGTGGTCATCAAGCTGGCCGATGCCCTCGATTGCGGGAAGGCGCCGCTCCAGCTGCGCGCGCGGCAGGCCTTCGAGTTCTGCCACTGCTTGTCGGAAGAGGTCGTGGTGCTGCTGTGCGTCGCGGCGGTTGTTCGCGTACCGTCGCGCCTCTTCGGTCCAGCGGAGATCCGTCCCGGCTGCGCCTCTCAGAAGCTGCGACGCGGCCGGCCCCGGGACCGACAATCCCGCTGCTGTGCGCCGCAGCGGGACCCCCTTTAGCGCGGCGCGTAGCGCCGACGACAGCCCCGTCGCGTCGCCACGCCGTCGCGCTGCCACGAGCAGATGCTCGAGATCATCGCTCGCCTTTACGTCAGCGACCAACATTAGTTGAGGATTTCCTCGACCCGGCTCTCGCCCAGGACATCGTTAGCCTGGCCGCGTGCAAGCTTCAGCGCTCGAAGGAGGGCCTCAAGGTTGGCCTTGGAGATATTGTCTCTGAACGCTGACAGCGGCAGATCCTCGAGCCAGTCGACAAAGCTCTCAATCCGAGCGTTTGCACCCAGTCGGCGCTTCTCGGCTCGGCGTGACCGCACTATGTCGAGTGCGTCGTCGATGCGCCCCTTAGCCGTGTCGACATCCGGCTCGCGACGGGCCTCCTCCAAGGTCTCAAGCATGTCCGGGTTATCGGGTACGTGCTTGATGTCACGGATCTGCGCAAAGTTCCGGAACTTACCCTGCAGGAGGAGATCGAATACGAGGTGCTTGAGCTCGTCGTCACGCCCGAGCGTGTGAGCGACGCCTCCTGGCCCCTTGCCCTTTGCGAGCTCGTCGAAGTACTCAAACCGCTTGGTCGCCGCGTGCTTCACCTCAAACTCGTCGCGTTTCTTCTCGCTCACGTGGTACTCCTCGAACTCGTCGGCGCCTTCGACCATCTTGATGAAGCGGTCCACCGTACTTACGGTCGGACCCAGGGCGAACGCCTGCGACACCTCCCGCTTAAGCTCGGTGATCCTCTTCGCGCTCGGCGGGCGCGGTTCCTCGAAGTTCAGTGAGACTACGACGACGTCACGATCCTCGTCCGTCGCGTGCTCCGTGAGCTGCCATACGTAGATCCACTCGGCACGCTTCTTCTGCTCCGAGGTGAACTCTGGACTGCGGAGCACGTAGTGGCACGCCGTAACTCTCCGGTTGCCATCAAGCAAGGTGCCGTCGAGGTCAATAATCGGGGATCTGCGAACCCCGTTGTTGGCTACGCTTCGTGCTAGGTCGAGAATCTTGAACTGATCGCTCTCATCGAGCCCGCTCAGGGGCATCTCGGAGAGCATGATCTGAAGCAACTCATCGGGTGTCGGGGGCCGACCATGCTCCTCCTCAAACTGCTTGACATGGACGTCAAGCCGCTCGTTCTCGTCCCACAGCTCGATGTCGCTGACCTTGACGAATCCTCCGTTTACGTGCACTTCGCGGCCGTGAAATGTTGGATGAGGGAAGACCGGACCGGGGTTGATTCCGTCGCGGGCTTCAAGGTGCAGGCGCGGACCGAGCATCCTGCCGTTCAGCCGGGCACCACCGCCGATGCGCTCGCGGGCAGCCATCACGCCGTCGATGAACTTCGTATCGGCGACCGCGTCTGCCGTATCGTCATCACCACGCTCCCGCGCCTTCTCGCGTACGAGGGCGGCGACCCTTTGCAGCAGGCGCCGGGCCTCCGCCTTGGTCAGCGGCCGCTCGATGCCCTCCCCGATCATCGCCTCAACCTCGGCCGACACATCGGAGGAGGCCTCCTTCGCCGCCTTCAGCAGGTCGGTCAACTCGGCTGCGATCCGCTCACCGGTCGTCATCTTCGTAGTCCTCCTCGTTGTCAAGTAAAGCGGCATCGTCATCAAGGACATCCGCGACATTCAGTTGAAGCCCATCCTCCAAAGCGATCCGCTCAAGCCGCTGGAAGCCTCGGTGTAGCGATTGGCGCACGACCGTTGAGGACAGCCCAAGCGCGTCTGCGATCTCCGAGGGACTGATGTCCGCGACGTCAGCCTCGACGGCATCGAACACCATCCCCATCACCCGCTCGATGTTCGTTTGCCCAAGACGAGGCACGAGCCGACGGGCGACGCGGAGAGCCTCCTGGCGAAGATCGGCGTACCCGGGCTCGTCGGAGCCACGATGCGAGTTCACCGCGACGTCGAAATCATGGTGATCGTCTCGATCGGTGAGGCTCTTGTGTAGCACCTGCGCGAGGTTCCCAGCTACCTTGAAGACGTAGCCCTCCGCGTTCCCGACCCGGCGTCCGGCCGCAAGCGCGTCGTAGAGAGCAAGCACTGCATCAGCGACGACGTCTTCGATCGCGGCATGATCCAGAAGGCTCCAACCGCGCTGAAGCCTCCGCACGAGACCGTCGACAAAGCCGCTCTCGAAAAGCTTCGTGATCGCGGCCAACGCGCGCGGATCGCCGGACGCGACGATCGCCTCGGGAACCGCGAGTCTCGCTCCCGCTGTCTCGGGCTCGTCCGCACTCATCGGCTGCTGTTCCCAATCCTCATCTCAATAGGGGTGTACGGCGTGACACTCTCCCACCGATCGGAGGGCCGAGATGCAGCCCCTTCCGCGGTAGGCTTCTAGCCGGCGGACGCGCGTGTGGCCGCTTGCAGACGAAAGGAGGCCCGCGTGGGCCACGCAAATCGCGGGTGGTGCAAGCTTGCCCCTCATCCCGACAAGAAGGCGCTCACCTGGTTCGACGAACAGCAGGTGGACGCCGTAACACGAGAGCTTGGGAGAGGCGCTCAAGACGCTGGGCCATTCGAGTACGGCTTACCGCAGCAAGGATGGCAAGGCGTGCGTCCCGATGACAAGGAGTTCCCCTCGGCGGCCTAGCCGGGATTCGCCGCTGGTCCCGGCCCGGATGCGCCCCGGGCCCGAGGTCAGCAACCGCTTGGGCGCATCGGCCAGAGCCTCGCGACGGCAGTAGGTCGCTTGCCTCACGGCCTGCGCCGTGAGATCATCGGGCAGTGCTGCTTGAGTTCTGCCTGTCGGCGAAGCTCGAGTCGGTGCTAGGTCGAGCCCGTCGCGCAGCTTGTGTAGCAAGGGGGACTCAACCCGTCCGAATCGCGTCGGGTGCTCGTGGTCGTGCCTGGCGCCCAACCGGCTCCAGGAGAAGGTCCAGTAGTCGATCCAGGGCTTTCTCTCCAGGTTCGCGGGTCGTCCCGCCCTCTCCATTTCCTCTCTTTGCGTGCCGTCGAGCGCGACGAAGTTGGGTTGGCGGTGCCGTTTTCGGGGCAGGTGACGGATCGGAATCGAACGGACACGGCGCGAATCGTGGTGGCCTGAGTTTGAGATTGCTGCACGCTGGCGTGAATCTCGGTACGGGTGTGCGACTCGTAGGGTCCGAATACCTTGGAAGCGTTTGTGTCTAGTGCGGAGGACTCCGAGACGGTCGCCAAGACGCGTCATGAGTCCGAGTGGACGCGCCAGTGCGGAGACGATCGCGCGTCGAGCGGGACTTCTTCGGCGGCCGAGGCCGGCGCCGAGGACACGAAGCGCCGCCGTGGCTGCCGGTAGGGGTCGGACGATGACGGTCATCTCCTGGACCTGCCCGTCGGAGTTCAGGCGAAGGTGGTCTCGACCATTCGGTCGCGCTCGCGAACGCGTGCGGCGGTGCCCGCGCCGACGCGCTCGGAGTCTCGAGTCCACCGGGTCGGCGTCCGTGCGTAACGGCTGGCGGCCCGGGCGACCGCTCAACGACTCGCCACGAGCGTCATTCCCCGTCGCACGCGACTCGCCCTGCCGCCTCGGGGCCGATGAACGGTGCGAGGGCGAAGTAGATGACCCATGGGGCGAGCTCGGTGAGGCGGGCCGCATGGCCCAGGATGGTGTAGGTGAGGCACAGCTCGTTGATCCCGCCGGCGATCGCCTCTGTGCTCACCGCCGGCGGCCTGCTCGCGTCGGGCGCTTCGTCGAAGCCTGGTGCCAGCAGCTCGAGGTATTGGACGATGCCCTTGTTGGCACGCTCGGCCGTGCGGGGGGTGGCGACCAGCGCGTCGACGAGCGCCATGTGCGCGAACGCCGGCTCGCTCGCGAGGAACCCGAGCAGCGTAGTCACGCCCGCCCGGACTGAACTCGGCCAGTCGGGTGCACTGTCGTGTGCACGCTCGACCAATGCGAGGCTTTTGCCGTGCCCGACCTCGTAGGCCACGAGGAACGCGTCTTCCTTGTCGGCGAAGTGCTCGTAGAAGGCCTGCAGCGAGACGGCGGCGCGCTCGGCGATCGCATTGACGGTCATGTTCCTGTATCCGCTCTCCGCGCTGAGCTGTGCGACCGCGTCGAGGATCCGCTCGCGCTGCCGGTGCATCAGAAAGCTCGGCGAGACGCTCGGGGTTCGCGTGCCCTCGGCGCGCCGACGCTCGGAGGTGAAGGTCGGCGAGAGGCTACCGGGGGCGCGTCCTCCGACGACGCCAATGGGCGAGCTGATCGGTCGCAGCTCGCCGATCGTGTTGAGCGCCTCGGGCAGGGGATAGTACGTAAAGGACCAGCGCACGAGGTCGGGTATGAGCGCATGCAGCTGTTCTTGCGCGCCATCCTGCACACGGCTGTAGAAAACCTTCAGGAAGCCCCCGACGACTGCCCTGAGCAGGGGATTGGGGATGATGCCCGGGCGTGGCGTGGCGCCTAGGTTCTCGCGAAGCATCTGTTCGTAGGCGCCGATCAGCTGCTCGCGCCGCTGGATCCCTGCCGGGCCGACGGCTGCGATCTCCATCAGCACGAGCCGCTCGACTCCGGGGTTCTCGTTCGCACGCTGGAACAGGACGTCGAGGCCGAGGCCGAGTTCCTGCTGCAGGCCGCCGGCCTCGCCGGCGGCGTCCGCGACGCGCTCGAATCCTTCGGCCACGATCATGTCGTATGTGGCGAGGAAGCACTCTTCCTTGTTGGCGAAGTGCTCGTAGAAGGCCTTGCGAGACACTCCGGATCGCGCGGTCAGCTGAGCGATCGTGGTCGTGCCGTATCCCTGCTCGCCGACGAGCTCGATCATGGCACTCATGATGCGCGCCTGCTGGTCGCTCGCGACCTCCTCGCGAGAAAGCCCGCCGGTGCCGCGGGGGAGCCGCGCATCTGGGTTTCTCTCGCCTCCCGTTGCCATGTGAAAATCCCTGAGCCTAGTCGGGAAACGCCTTGCTTCTCGATGTATAACAGAGCACGCCTCCGCGGGAAACCTGGGCGCTCAGAGGTCCATGGGCGGCCCGTGTCAGGCGCCTCGCCTTATGCCGGCCCTCCATACCCGCATGAGTTATGAGCTGACGGCCCGCCTCCGGGTGCTGGGCGTAGCGGTCGCCACTCGGGCGGCTTCCTTGTTGCCGACGAACGGTGCCAAGGCTATATAGGTCGCCGACGGCACGAGCTCCGGCAGCTCGCCGATGCGGCCCTGGAACGCGTAGTGCAGGCAGAGGTCGAAGATTCCACCCGCGATCGCTTCGATCGTCACGGGAGACGCGGCGCTCTGCCCGGGTGCTTCCTCTACGCGCGGTACCAGCATCTTCGCGAAAGCGGCGACGCCGAGATTGGCGCGTTCTGCCGTGCGGGCAGTCGCGACCAGCGCGTCGACCAGCGCCAGACGCGCAAAGGCGGGCTCCTCGGCCAGGAAACCGAAAAGTGCCGCCAGACCGGCGCGGACGCCGAGCTGCCACTCCCCGGCGGACGCGTAGGCGCGTTCGGCGCACGCGAGCCCCTTGGCGTGACCGATCTCGTAGGCGACAAGAAAAGCGTCCTCCTTGTCGGCGAAGTGCTCGTAGAACGCCTGCAGCGACACCCCGGCCTGCTCGGCGATGTCCTCGACCCTGAGCTCCGCGTAACCCCGAACGGCCGTTAGGTTGGCGACAGCGTCGAGGATGCGCTCGCGCTGGCTGTGCACGACAAGGCTACGCGAGACGTTGTGATCCCTGCCCGGCAGACCACGTCGGCCGTTCAGGCTCGCCTCCGGTGCGAGTGTTCCAGGCGCCCGGCCTCCCTCGAGCAAGGCTCGCGAGGTCGGCTTCGCGCTCTTGGCGACGGGCGGCTCGGCGAGCAGCGCGACGGGTGTGGGGTAGTAGGAGGTGAACCACGCGACGAGGTCGGGGATCACAGCCAGCAGCTCCGCCCGCTCCCCGCGAATGACCCTTCGATAGAGGACCCTGTTGAGGCCGCCGATCACCGCCTTGGCAACCGTGTCCGAGAAGGCACCCTTGCCTGGCGCGAGCCTCAAGGCGTCGTGCAGGAAGCGCTCGTAGTGGACGATCGACTGCTCGCGGCGTTCGATTCCCACCGGCCCCAAGGCGCTGATCTCGATCAGGACGAGGCGCACAGCGCCGGGGTTCTCGATCGCGGCCTCGAACAGCGCACGGATCGCCGCCTCCACGCGCCCGGGCCAGCCATCGGCCTCCTGGTAGGCCTGCTCGACTCGTAAGATCGCCCGCGCCGAGATCTGGTCGTAGGTGGTGAGGAAGCACTCCTCCTTGTTGGAGAAGTGCTGGTAGAAGGTCTTGCGCGAGACGCCTGCGTACGAGCAGACATCGGCGACGGTCGTCTTGCCGTAGCCGTGCTCGGCGATCGAGTCGATCATCGCAAGCGCGAGGGCCACCCGCTGGTTGGAGCGAGCCTGCTCGCGCCGGGCCTCGCGCGCGCGAGCCAGCGACGCCGCACTCTGCCTTTGTGTTGCTCGTGATGCCATTGGAAACGTCGGGGGAAACGTCGCCCTACGCGACTCGGCCCCGCCCCTTCAGAGTACAGATCCTTTCGGGGGGTCGCCTGCCTGCACCGTCCGAGTCGCGGAGCGTGGCGCCCGTGCCAACGACGAACACGAACATCGGTCCATCGCGCGCCTCGCCGACGCGTGCGACGCGACGGAGGACAGCTCCGGGAAAACAGGCGCCGGGGCGCCTCTGATCAAAGACGAACGCCCCGGTGCCGACCTTCAATCCAATAACCACCGGCTAAGCCGGCAACCGAAACATAACAGATCCGACGACAAAAGACATCAGCCGAGGCCCGAATTTGCGGCGATCCCGGTCGGCGTTCGGACAACAATCGTCACGTACCGCTGGCCGCTGTGGCCGCCGCCCGAGCGTGATTCCGCGGCAACTCGTGTGGGGCGAAACCCCCGCGCGGCCCGAATCGACGGGCGTACTCCGGGCTGGAAACGGCGCGCTACCGAGTCTCGGAGACATTCGCCTACGCAGCCCTTGACAGAGTGCGCGTGACCTGTAATGTTCCGCCATGCGGGACGTTCGGTGCTACGGCATTGTTCCGCGATGCAGCATCGTCGGCGGCGTATCCGCCGACGCAGGAGCCGAACCTAAAGCGTCTCTGATCAAACGAGGGGGCGGACGCCCTGGGGTCGACCTGAAAATCCAAAACCAGAAGGAGAGAAGATCAGAATGAAGCGAATCAAGATCATCGGACTCGCGCTCGTGGCTGTGTTCGCCATCAGCGCGGTCGCTGCCGCGTCGGCGTCAGCGCTGCCGGAATTCTCGGGTTTCGCAGCTGGCGAAAAATTCAAAGCGAAAGCCGGAGCCGGCTCACTCGACACCGCCGGGACCGTAGGCAAACAACGCCACGTGAACTGCACGGCCGGCGGCGGCGAAGGTACAATTGAAGCAACCAAAACATCAAAAACCACCGTCAAATTCACTGGATGCAAAGCGGCGGGAGGTTTCGCCTCAATCCCATGTAAAACCGTGGGCGCAAATGCAGAAGAAATCGTGACGAAAGCGCTGGTCGGCAAACTGAAGTATCTCAACGAAGCCAAAAAAGAAGTCGTCCTCGTGCTGGAACCAGAAGTGGCAGGCGGTCTGTTCGCCGAATTCACGTGCGAAGGCCTCGGCGTGACGGAGAAAATCAAGGTGAAGGGCACGTCGATCGGCCAGCTTACGCCGGTCAACACACTAACCAAAACAACTACTCTGACGTTCAAAGAGACGGCGAAAGCAAGCGGCAAACAATCCATACTGGAATATGAAGAAGCCGCCAAAAAAGTGAAACCGCTCCTGAACGAAACCGAAGGAGTAGGTACAGGCTTCGGCTCCGAAAGCTGGGCGTTCGAAGAATCCGCCGTTGAAGGCGTATCCACACAGGAAACCGCAAAAGAAATCGAAGTCAAAGCGTAGGCGAGTAAGCACGCGGAAGTAGCTAGGCAGGCTCGTGTGGGGTGCGGCGGGCGACCGGGGAGGACTACCTGATGGGGCGTTCGAAACGAGTGGCGCTCAGGATGCCTGTGGCGCGTGGGGTGTGCCAGGGTGCCTTGTTCGCGGCCGTGGTCGCCTGCCTGCTGGCGGCGTCTGCCGCGAACGCACAGGGGTGTGGCAACGAAGCGCGCCGCGCTGAACAGGGTTCTGCGGTTCTTCCCGACTGCCGGGCCTACGAGCTCGTCACCCCGCCCGCCAAGGACTCCGGCGAACCGAAGGCCGTCACGGTCGGGTTCGCAGACGCCAGGCTGGAAGGGATCGAAGGGGCCCGCGCCGCGGTTGACGGCGAGCGGATGGCGTGGGATTCCGAATACCCCCTGCCGGGTTCTCAGGCCCCCGGGCTGGCTTACCTCTCCGCGCGCGGAGAAGGAGGCTGGTCGAGCGAAAACGTGATCCCGCCGCAGTCGGTTGAGAACGGCCCAGTGTGTCCGAACTACGTGGGGATCGTCGGGTGGTCGCCTGACCTGTCGCGGGGGGTTCTCGCTGACGGATTCGGTCAGGAGCCTCGCAGCCCAAGTTATCTCGGAGAAGGACTGAGGTGCGGTCACGACGAACCGCGACTCGTCGCCGGCGAGCCCGAAGGCTTCCAGAACCTGTTCGTGCGCGACGCGGGCACCCATGACTACCAACTCGTCAACCTCACGCCGAGCGGCGTGACGCCACCGCCCCCGCCCGAACAGGCCACTCAGTACTTTCCCGCTTCGTTTTTGGCGGGCTCCTCTGACCTCAGCCACGTGGTCTTCGAAGAGGAACTGAAGCTCACCCCGGAAGCGCCGGGCGGGGATGATCTGTATGACTGGAGCGCCGGCAGCGTGCGCCTGGTGACGATCCTGCCGGACGGAACGCCAGCGGCGGGCATGCTCGCGGGCGCCACGAAAAACACGCCCATCGACAGCGCCACGAGCACGTTCGTCGCCCCCAACGTCGCGAACTTCAGGCATGCCGTCTCGGCCGACGGCTCGCGCATCTTTTTCGAAGCACAGGGCGGCCTGTACGCGCGCGAAGACGCGACGAGCACGACCGAGCTGGACCTGCCTCAGGGCGGCCCGGGACCCGCCGGGGGGGGCAAGTTCCTCGCCGCGAACGCGCACGGCACGAAAGTGTTCTTCACCGACGAAAGCCGCCTCACGTTCTCAGCCACAGCCCAAGCCGGCGAGCCCGACCTCTACGAATACGACTTCGAAAATCCCCCCGGCGAGCGACTCAGCGACGTGACCGCCGACGCCGCCGAACCCGCGGACGTGCTGGGCGTGAGCGGCGCGAGCGAAGACGGCTCCTACGTCTACTTCGTCGCCGCGGGCAAGCTAACCGGCGAACAGCACAACAGCGCCGGCGCGACGGCCGAAGCCGGCTCCCCGAACCTGTACGTCTACCACGAAGGCGCGACAACGTTCATAGCCACGCTCAGCGCGAGCAGCGACACCTGCGACTGGGCTACCAACACCTTCTGTCCACCCGAAAACACGCTCGGCGAAGGTCTCACCGCGCGGGTGTCGGCGAACGGCACGTTCATCGGCTTTCCCTCAGTCAACAAGCTGACCGGCTACGACAACACCGACATTCACACGGGCATCCCGGACGCCGAGGTGTTCTTGTACGAAGCGGCCACGAACGTGCTGAGCTGCGCCTCGTGCGACCCGACCGGCGCCCGACCGACCGCTCCCGGGATCATCCGCCACCCAGCCCGCCCCGACACGAACGGCGAACTGCGCAACGCCTACCCCCAGCGCAACGTCTCTGACAACGGTCAGGTGTTCTTCGAAACCTCTGATGAGCTGCTGCCCGCCGCCACGAACGGCAGGCGCAACGTCTACGAGTACGAGCAAGGCCGCGTGTCCCTGATCTCGAGGGGCAACGCTGAAGCCGACTCCTACTTCCTCGACGCGAGCGTTGACGGCACAGACGTGTTCGTCGCGACAGCGCAGCGGCTGCTTCCCCGCGACGAAGACTCCGCGTATGACATCTACGACGCGCGCGTGGACGGCGGCTTCCCCGAACCGCCGGCGGCCGCACAGCCGTGCGCCGGCGAACAATGCCGCGGCGCCGGTGAAGCGCCCGCCACGTTCGCGGCGCCCCCCAGCGCGAGCTTCTCCGGTCCCGGCAACCTGCCGGTGCCCCTGGAACCCGTAAAGCCCGCGGTCAAATCCAAGCCGAAACCGCTGACGCGCGCGCAGAAGCTCGCGCGGGCGCTGAAGGCGTGCCACAGGCAGCCCAAGCGCAAGCGGCGATCCTGCGAACGGAGCGCGCGCAGACGCTACGGCCGCACGGCGCGAAGGGCCAAGCGATGAGCGGCGCCCGAGCCAATGGCGCGACGCTGGCGGGGCTCGCCCTCGCGCTCGCCGGGGTGCTGGCCATGTGGCTTGCGCTTGCGGTCGCCCCCGCGTCCGCCGCGATCGTGCACGCCTTCGAAGGCAGCTTCAACGGCCACGAAGCGCCGGGCGGCCCGTTTTTCGCCGTGATGGGCGCCGCGGCGGACGCCTCCGACGGGGCCAGCAAAGGCGACGCGTACATCGCCGTTAGCAACCTCGGTGAAGAAGGCTTCCCGAGCGTCGTCGACAAGTTCCACGAAGACGGGAGCTACGCCGGCGTGCAGGTCACGGGGTCAGAAACCCCGCAGAAATCCTTCTCGTTCGTGTCCTCCACCTTCCTGCTGTCCGGTGTCGCCGTCGACAGCTCGACCTCCGCCAACAAGGGCGACCTCTACGTCGCCGACGCCGCACACGGCGTCCTCGACCGCTTCAGCGAAGCCGGCAAGTTCATCTGCCAGATAACGGGCAAGACCCCCGTCTCCAAAGAAGAACAGGAACACGAGTGCAACGGCGCCGCCGGCAGCAAGACGCCTGCCGAATCGATCGCCCCCACGGGCCTCGCGGTCGACTCGAGCGGCGACGTGTACGTCGCCGACGGCGCTCACGACGTGATCGACGAGTTCGGCCCCAAAGGAGAACTGATCGACCCCGAGATCAAAGATCCCCACATCACCGCCCCCGCCGCGCTCGCGCTCGACGCGAGCGGCGATCTGTACGTCACCAACTTCTTCGTGCAAGGAGAACCGTCGGAACGGTCGGTCGTCAAGCTCAACTCCAAACACGAATTCGTCTCGGTGCTCGACAGCAGCAGGCCAACCGCGGTCGCCGCCGATCCCGCGAGCGGCCACCTCGAGGTATACGAGGAAACCGAACCGCAGCCGCAGATCGCCGAATACGACGCGAGCGGCAACCTGCTCGAGCGCTTCGGTGCCGGTCACTTCAATGGTGAGCTGCTTGGTCTCGCCGTTGGCCCGGGCGGGAAGGTGTACGCCGGGCCGTTCACGTTCTCCGGTGGTGGCGTCGTGGACGTCTTCGGGCCCGCGGTCGTCGTCCCCGACGTCAGCACCGCGCCGGCCACGCACGTGCAGCAGACGAGCGTCACGCTGAACGGCCGCGTCGACCCCGACGCGGAACACGGGGGCGGCCAGGTCACCGAATGCAAGTTCGAATACGGAACGAGCTCCTCCTACGGCCAGACAGCGCCCTGCACGCCGCCGACCCCCTACTCGAGCCCACGCGAAGTCAGCGCCAACGTCTCCGGCCTTTCGCCAGGCACGCTCTATCACTTCCGCTTGGAGGCGACCAACACCAACGCCGTCCCCAGCAACGGCGAAGACGAGACGGTCACCCCCTCGGGGCCGCCGGCGGTGATCAGCGAGTCCGCGACCGCGGAAGTGCCGTGCACGCCCGAAGACCTCGGCAGCGGCTCTGGCGCTCGCGGCGCCGGGGCGACACTCGCCGGCCTGCAGCTCGGCACCGTCTATCACTACCGCTTCATCGTCTCCAACGAAGCCGGCATGAAGCCCGGCGCCGACCAGACGTTCGCCACGTTCGGCATCGACGCGTTTTCGTTCGGCGTCCTCGGCGAAGAAGGCCAACCGGTAACGCAGGCCGGCGCGCACCCCTACCAGATCACCGACAACTTCACGCTGAACACCACGACGAAACTCGGTAACCCGGAAGAAACGGATGCCAACCCCCACGAAGTCCAGACGGAACTGCCGCCGGGGCTGATCGGCAACCCGGACGCGACGCCGAAGTGCAGCCCGTACAACGTCGCGCACGCCGACTGCCAGGGCACGAGCCAGGTCGGCGTGCTGACGCTGTACACGAGCAGCGAACCCACGACCGCAAAGGAAGCGCCGCTGTACAACCTCGAACCGCCCGCCGGCGTGGCAGCTCAGTTGGGTGCGCGCTTCAACGGCTTCGTGACAGCGCACATCGATGCCAAGGTCCGCACCGGCGGTGACTACGGCGTCACCTCCGACGCGCTCGACATCTCCGCCGGCGAAGGGCTCATCAGGGCGTCCGTGACGCTATGGGGCGTGCCGGCGGAAGCGAGCCACAACGCCCAGCGCTACTGCCCCGCTCCCGGCGCAATCAACGAGCGCGCTCCGTGCGAAAGCGACGCGCCGCTCGTGCCGTTCCTGCGCAACCCGACCTCGTGCCTGGGAGCGCAGACGGCGACGATGCGCGCCGACTCTTGGCAGAGCATCGGCAGCTTCGCGCAGGCGAACAGTCAGACGCCCGGGTTCAACGGCTGCGGCAGGCTGAGCTTCACCCCGCGGATTACGGTCCAGCCCGAAAGCGCCGACGCCGACTCGCCGACCGGGGTGCACGTCGACCTCCGCGTTCCGCAGAACGAAGATCCGAACGGGCTAGCCGAGGCGGACCTCAAGGACGCGGTCGTCACACTGCCGGCGGGCGTCACCGTCAACCCATCCTCCGCCAACGGTCTGCAAGCCTGCTCGCCAGCCCAGGTTGAACTGAACGGCCCGCAGCCCGCGCGCTGCCCCGACGCCTCGAAGATCGGCTCCGTGCAGATCGACACACCGCTGATCGACCATCCTCTGGACGGCGGCGTTTATGTCGCCCAGCAGGGCAACCGCGGGCCCGGGCAGGGCTCGAACCCGTTCGGCTCGCTCCTCGCGATCTACATCGCCGTCGACGACCCGCAGACAGGGGTAGTCGTCAAGCTGGCGGGCCAGATGACCGCCGACCCGCTCACCGGGCAGCTCACGGCCAGCTTCCTCAACAACCCGCAGCTGCCCTTCGAAGACCTGAAACTCGACATCTTCGGCGGGGCGCGTGCGCCGCTCGCGACGCCGCCGCTGTGCGGCACCTATACGACTACGACGTCCCTGACGCCATGGTCGGCGCCAGAATCCGGACCGGCGGCGATGCCGTCAAACCCGTTCGCCATCACCTCTGGCCCGGGCGGCTCGCCCTGCGCTGACCCGTTGCCGTTCTCGCCATCGCTGAGCGCGGGCTCGACGAGCATCCAGGCGAGCGGGTTCACGCCCTTCACGACGACCTTCTCCCGCGAAGACGGCAATCAGAACCTGAGCGGCGTCCAGCTCCACCTGCCCGAGGGGCTGCTCGGCAAGCTGGCCTCCGTTACACCCTGCCCTGAACCGCAGGCCGCCCAGGCAACATGCGGCCCGCAAAGCGAAATCGGCCACACCGTCGCCAGCGTCGGCCTCGGCCCCGACCCCTACACCATCTCGGGCGGCAAGGTCTTCATCACCGGTCCCTACAAGGGTGCCCCCTACGGCCTATCCATCGCGGAGCCGGCCAAAGCCGGCCCCTTCGACCTCGGCAGTGGGCCGTGCGACTGCGTGGTCGTCCGGGCGAAGATCGAGATCGACCCACACACATCGGCGTTGACGGTCACCAGCGACCCACTGCCCACGATCCTCCAGGGCATCCCCGTGCAGCTCAAGCACGTCAACGTCACCGTCGACCGGCCGGGCTTCACGTTCAACCCGACGAACTGCACCCAGCTCGCAATCGCGGCGACGCTCACAAGCGAACAGGGAGCAACGGCGCCGGCGTCGGTGCCGTTCGAGGTAGCGAACTGCGCGACCCTCCCGTTCAAGCCAACGTTCACCGTCCTCACGCAGGCCAAGACGAGCCGAGCGAACGGCGCCTCACTGCACGTGAAGGTGACATCCGGACCGGGTCAGGCCAACATCGGCAAAGTCAAGGTTGACCTGCCCAAGCAGCTCCCGTCGAGGCTGACGACGCTGCAGAAAGCGTGCCCCGCTGCCACTTTCAACGCCAACCCGGGGTCATGTCAGGCGGGCTCCATCGTCGGGACGGCGACCGCGGTCACCCCGGTCCTGAAGAGCCCGCTGACCGGCCCGGCCTACCTGGTCTCTCACGCCGGCGCGGCCTTCCCAGACCTCGTCATCGTGCTCCAAGGCGAAGGGATCACGCTCGACCTCGTCGGCAACACGGACATCAAAAAGGGCATCACGATCTCGACGTTCAACGCGGTGCCCGACGCGCCGATCTCGAGGTTCGATCTCGTGCTGCCAGAGGGGCCCCACTCGGCGCTTGCGGCCTTCGGCAATCTCTGCAGCTCAACGCTCAAGATGCCCACCGTGATTTCCGGCCAAAACGGCGCGGTCATCAAACAGACCACCCGGATCGCCGTCGCCGGCTGCCCCAAACACAAGAAGCCCAGGAGAGCCAGGACCCACAAGAGCAGGAGACACGCCAGGAAATAACACCGTCACAGGCTTGAGCTGATGCAGACAACGCCAACAGATCCTGACCGGGGTTTGTTCGAGCGTCGCCGTCGCTCCTTGCGGCGCGCTCGAAGAAGCCCGGGTTCAACCCCCTCCAACCGAGCCCGGCACGGCGCCGCAGCCTCATCCCTCGGCTGCGGCGCCGTCTTGTCGCCGAACGCGCCACCGGCGACCTCCGTATCGAGGCGAGCGGAGAGAGGATGAAGGTGTCGTGGCTCGGTTACGGCCTCGGGAGCTGGGGGCTCCTGAACGTCCTGTTCATGCTGAGCACGTTTCGGGGCTGGCGCCGGGCCGGGGAGGGGCGACGGTATGAGCGCGCGCATGCGGCTCAGCAAGCCTCCTTCGATCTAGTCTCGCTTGTACGGCACGAGCGGCCTGCGTGGGGGCACGGCCAACGTAGAGAATGTGGCTGGCCCGCGCGATGCCCTGACTCGCCGTCCCGGCATCCCTGGCCTTCCACCACCGGCCGACGGCGGAGGATCGCGAGGAGTAGGCCGAGGCGGCGATGCTCGCGCCGCTGAAGGGTGGCGAAGAGTGATCGAGATCACCGCGATCAGGCTCGAGGGAGGCAGCGGCCATCAGCACATCACGGCTACGCTGTGGCGTTGCGCAACAACCTCCTCGGGCGTCGCCACTCGCCAGGCGATCGTCGACTGGCTCGAGCAGAGCAATGCGAACAGGGCGGTCGTCGTTGACGGTTCCGCCGTGATTGAAGTCGCGATCCAGCGACACCCGCACTTGCCGCCATGCCCGCGCACCCGCGTGGACCGCCGCTGGACAGACCACCTGTTGTCGCTCCCGAGATGTTGACCAGGCCGCCCTCCTCACAGCGGCGGGATCCACTGCCCGCCGAGTCGCAGCTCACCGTCCCCGCCCTCGTGAGCGGAGAGTGGGCGCTCGTGCGCGCCATAGGCGTGCAGCTCGACGAGCCCATCTGGTCCCTCATGCGCGACGAATGCGCGCGGGCGCACACCGAGTCTCACCATGTCCGTCAGTTCGTACGTCGCCTCGACCTCGGCGATCCAGACGTCATCCAGATGCCACTCGGCGATGATCCTGTGCGTCGTCGAGCGCAGCTCCCCGAGGAACTCCGTGAACAGCTCGCGCACCGCCTCGGCGCCCTCGACGCGGCGCCCGTCCACCACCATCATCCGGCAGTCGGGCGCGATCAGCGCCATTGAAGCGTCGACGTCGCGCTTGTCGAAGGCCTCGAGCAGTTGCTCAATGGGCGACCGGCTCACCAGACGCGATCTTAGTCGGCCGCTCCCGCGCCTCGCATGCGCCGCGTTCCTCAGGGTGCCGAGCGCCGCCGCCGGGGAACCCGGCCCGGCGGCTGGCTGGGGGCCTCGCGCACCGGGGGCGCAGGAATCGAGCGCCTCAGCGGCGTTCGTGCCTTGACAGTCGCCCGCCGGCCGTGATGGACGATCTCCAGCGAATCGCCTTCGAGCAACGAGTAGGTGGCCCGCTTGTGTTCGACCTCCACCAGCAATCTTCGCCCGCGATAGCACAGGCGGAACTTGAGCCCCGACAACGTCTGGGGCAGACGTGGCGAGAAGCTGAGGATCCCGTCGTGGTCGCGCATCCCGCCGAACCCGGCGACAGCGCCGATCCAGGTGCCGGCCAGCGACGCGATGTGCAGCCCGTCGTGCGTGTTGTGCTGGATATCGTCGAGGTCGATCAGCGCCGCCTCCGAGAGGTAGTCGTAGGCCAGCTCGAGGTGACCGACCTCGGCAGCGATCACCGCTTGCGTGCAGGCCGACAGGGACGAGTCGCGGACGGTCAGCCGCTCGTAATAGGCGAAGTCCCGCGCCTTCTCCTCATCGTCGAACGCGTCCCCGCGCAAGTGCAGCGCGAGCACGAGATCCGCCTGCTTGGTGACCTGCTTGCGATACAGGTCGAAGTAGGGGAAGTGCAGCATCAACGGATACTGCTCCGGAGCGGTCGCTTCGAAGTTCCAGACCTCGTGCTGGGTGAACGCCTCGGCCTGGGGATGCACCGCGAGTTCGGGGTCGTAGGGGACGAACATCGCCTTCGCGGCGTCCCGCCACGCGGCGGCCTCCTCGGCGTCGACGCCGAGCTCCCGGGCGCGACGCGGCTGGCGTTCGACCGCGTCGAAGGCCGCGCGCAGGTTCCGCTCCGCCATGAGGTTGGTGTAGACGTTGTTGTCGGCGATCGCGCTGTACTCGTCGGGCCCCGTGACACCATCGATCCGGAAGCGTCCCGACGCGTCGTGATGGCCCAGCGAGCGCCACAGCCGCGCCGTCTCGATCAGCAGTTCGAGCCCGGGGCCGCTCGAAAACGCGTCGTCGTCGTCGCTCGCCGCCCAATACCGCAGGACCGCATCGGCGATGTCGGCGTTGACGTGGAACGCCGCGATCCCCGCCGGCCAGTAACCCGAGCACTCCTGACCGCGGATCGTGCGCCACGCAAACGCGGCGCCCTTCAGCCCGAGCGACGCAGCGCGCTCGCGAGCGATGTCGAGCGTCAAGTGGCGCCAGCACAGCGCATCGCGCGCGGCGTTCGGAGCCGTGTAGGTCAGCACCGGCAGAACGAAGCTCTCCGTGTCCCAGAAAGCGTGTCCGTCATAGCCGGGCCCCGTCAGGCCCTTGGCGGCGATCGCCCGCTCCTCCGCCCGCGCGCCGGCCTGCAGTGTGTGAAAGAGGCAGAAGCGAAGCGCCAGCTGGAGTTCGGGATCACCGCCGATCTCCACGTCGCCGCGATCCCAGAAATCATCGAGATATGCGCGTTGCGCGGCGAGGAGCCCCTCCCAGCCGGAGTGCCGCGCCTCCGATGCCGCCGCCGCGACCTGGTCGATCAGCGCCGGGGGCGAGCGTTGGCCCGACCATCCGTAGGCGACGAACTTGACGAGGCGCAGGGGCTCTCCGGGTACGAGGTCCGCCGTCACGGTCAGCCGCCCGATGTCCTCGAAGCTCTCTGCGCTGCTCGTGGTGCCGGCAGGCCCCTCGACGACGTGATCCATCGCCGCGGCCATCGTCAGCCCGCTCGCGCGCGTCGAATGCTCGAGCATCACCCGCACATCGCTGTCGCCGAAGAAGACCGAGCGCAAAGGCGACTCGAGCGCCGCCGCGGCGCGGGGATCGTTCTTGGTGATCGGTACCTGCTCGTTTGCGACGAGCTCGGACTGCAGGACGACCGGCGTCTTTCCGTCGAGCGTTTCGACCTCGTATTGGATCGCCACGACGGCACGCTGCGAAAACGAGACCAGGCGCGTCGAGGCGATCCGCACCGCGCGCCCGGTCGGCGACACCCACTCGAGTGTCCGCCGCAGCACCCCGGCGCGGAGATCGAGCACGCGTTCGTGGTGGCGCAGCTCGCCGTAGCGGATGTCAAACGGCTCGTCCTCCACGAGCAGCCGGATGAGCTTGCCGTTGGTGACGTTGATGATCGTCTGCCCGGCCTCGGGATTGCCGTAGGCGGGCTCTGCGTAGGGCAGCGGCTGCACCTCGTAGAAGCCCGCCAGGTACGTGCCCGGCAGGCCGCTCGGCTCACCCTCGTCGAGGTTGCCGCGCACACCGATATGGCCGTTCGCGAGCGCGAACACCGACTCCGTCTGCGCGAGCCTGTCGAGGTCGAGTTCGGTTTCGCGAATCGCCCACGGCTCGACCGCAAACGCCGGATGCTTGATCACGTCGCCTGGCAGCGTAACCCACACGCATCGCCCCATCGGCCCAGAGCTATTGCGGAGCCGCCCGCCCGGAGCTAGGGTGCCGTCAATCCATGGACCATCTTCTTCGCTCACTGGCGCCGATCAGCGACGAGGGCTGGAAGCTCCTCGACGAGGAGGCGCGAACGCGTCTCGCTCCCTCGCTGGCCGCGCGGAAGCTGATCGACTTCTCCGGGCCCCACGGATGGCAGCACTCAGCCACCAATCTCGGACGCGCCGTCGTTCTCGCCGACACCCCCGCCGAGGGCGTCTCCGGGGTGCATCGCCGGGTGCTGCCGCTGATCGAGGCTCGAGCCGACTTCGAGCTCTCGCGCGCCGAGCTCCGCGACGCCGACCGCGGCGCCGACGACGTCGACCTGGCGGCGCTCGACGAGGCGGCGCGCCGGATCGCGTACGCCGAGAACGCCGCGGTGTTCACGGGTTGGAGCGGGGCGATTGGAGGCGTCGGCGAGACGACTCCCCACGAGCGCCTCCCACTTGGCGCGCCCGGCTCGTATCCCGCGACGCTGGCACGCGCGGTCGAGACGCTCCTCGACAGCGGCATCTCCGGGCCCTACGGCCTCGCGCTCGGCACCGAGCACTACCGACGGGCGATCGAGAGCGTCGAGGGCGGCTATCCCCTCATCAACCACATGCGGGAGATCCTCGACGGCCCGGTCGTTCGTGCGCCCGGCGTCGGCGGCGGCGTCGTGGTGAGCATGCGGGGCGGCGACTTCGTATTCGAATCGGGGCAGGACCTGTCGGTCGGCTACACCTCCCATGACGAGAGCCTCGTGCGGCTGTACCTCGAGGAGAGCTTCAGCTTCCACGTGGCGACGCCCGAGGCCGCGGTGGTGCTGGAGCCATAGAGAGCGCCGGCGACGTGCAGGGACCCGACCCCCAGCCGGTGCTCACGCCGATCACCGCGGCCGCGATCTTCCTGGTGCTCACGGTCGACGCGGGCGCCGAGGACGCGATCCGCGAGCTACTCGCCGACCTCAGCGGCCTGAAGCGCTCCGTGGGCTTCCGCGTCCCCGAGGCCGAGCTGACATGCATCGCCGGCGTGGGTGCCCTGCTCTGGGATCGCCTCTTCGAGCGCCGTCCCGCCGGCCTGCACCCCTTCCCCCAGGTGACCGGCGCGCGGCACGTCGCCGTGTCGACGGCAGGCGACCTGCTGTTTCACATTCGCGCGCACCGCTTCGACATGTGCTTCGAGCTCGCGCAACTTCTCACCGCCCGCCTCGAAGGGATCGGGCGCGTCGTCGACGAGGTCCACGGCTTCAAATCCTTCGACGAGCGGGACCTGCTCGGCTTCGTCGACGGTACCGAGAACCCGGAAGGATCCACGGCCCAGGCCTCGGTGCTGATCGGCGAGGAGGATCCCCTGTTCGCCGGCGGCTCCTACGTGATCGTCCAGAAGTACCTGCACGACCTCGCCGCGTGGAACGCGCTCGCGACCGAGCAACAGGAGGCGGCGATCGGCCGGAGGAAGCTCAACGACGTCGAGCTGCCCGATGATCAGAAGCCTGCCAACTCCCACGTGGCCCTCAACACGATCATCGACGACGACGGCCGCCAGCGCCAGATCGTCCGCGCCAACATGCCCTTCGGCAGCGTCGGATCGGGCGAGTTCGGCACCTACTTCATCGGCTACGCCCGCGACCCCGACGTGACCGAGCAGATGCTCCGCAACATGTTCATCGGCGACCCGCCCGGCAATCACGACCGCGTCCTCGACTTCTCCACCGCCGTCACCGGCAACCTGTTCTTCGTCCCCAGCGCGGCATTCCTCGACGATCCCGCGGAGGCGATGCGCGCCGCCGAGGAGAGCGCCGCCGAGCCCGGCAGGGCGGCGCAGAGCGACGGCTCGCTGGGGATCGGCGGCCTCAGGCCCCTAACCTGAAGCCAGCGGCGCCGGCGGCGCCGGCAGAGGAAAGGAGGACGAGATGGCCCCGGAGACGACAGTGCAGCTCGACCGCGAGCGGGTTCGCAGCATGATCGAGCGCGAGGCCGCACGCCTGGACGAGCGCACACCGGGCAGCCTGGCGATGTACGAGCGCGCGCGCCGTTCGCTCTCCGGAGGTGTCGCCTCGAGCTACCAGGCGCGGGACCCCTGGCCGATCTACCTGACGAGGGGCGAGGGTCCCGTCGTCTACGACGTGGACGGGAACCGCATGTGGGACTTCCACAACGGCTTCGGCTCGATGGTCCAGGGCCACGCTCACCCGGCGATCGTCCGCGCGGTTCGCGACCGTGTCGCCGAGGGCACCCACTTCGCGGCCACCACCGAGGACGGCGTGCTCGTCGCCGAGGAGCTGCAGCGCCGCTGGGGCATCGATCGCTGGCGCTTCTTGAACTCGGGCTCGGAGGCGACGATGGACGCGATCCGGATCGCCCGCGGCCACACCGGCCGGGACACCATCGTCAAGATCTTCGGCTCATACCACGGCCACCACGACGGCGTGATGGTCTCGATCGGCGTCGCGTACGACCGCATCGGCGATCGCGAGAACTACGAGTCGCTGCCCTACGGCGCCGGCATCCCCAAGGCCGTCTCCGACCTCACGATCCCCGTGCCGTTCAACGACGCCGGCGCGATGGAGCGCCGCATCGAACGCCTCGACTCCGAAGGCCGCAAGCCGGCCTGCGTGATCATGGAGGCGGCGATGATGAACCTCGGCGTGGTCCTCCCGGAGGACGGCTACCTGCAGGAGGTCCGGGAGCTCACACACCGCCACGGCATCGTCCTGATCTTCGACGAGGTCAAGACCGGCCTGGCCGTCGCAGCAGGCGGCGCGACCGAGCGCTTCGGAGTGAAGCCCGACATGGTGACGCTCGCGAAGACTCTCGGCGGCGGCCTGCCCTCCGGCGCCGTCGGCGGCAGCGAGGAGGTCATGCGGGTCGTGGAGGACGGCACCGTCTACCAGGTCGGCACCTACAACGGCAACCCACTGAGCATGGCCGCCGCACGCGCGAGCCTCCTCGAGGTCCTCACCCCTGAGGCCTACCGCCACATGGAGGCCCTCAACGACCGCATCGTCTCCGGCTGTGAGGCCGTGATCGACCGCTACGGCCTCCCCGGCTATGCCGTCGGGATCGGCGCCAAGGGCTGCGTGACCTTCTCCTCAACGAAGGTCGTCGACTACGAGACCTTCAAGGCCAACCAGGACGTCGAGGTGACCGAACTCGCCTGGCTCTTCAACATGAATCGCGGCATCTTCATGACTCCCGGCAGGGAGGAGGAGTGGACGCTGTCGGTCACCCACACCGACGAGGCGATCGACGCCTACGTGCAGGTCTTCGACGAGATGGCAGCCGAGCTGACCGCCTAGCGGTTTCGCTGCGAGCCGCGCGCGGTGCGCCCTGGGCGCAACCCGCCGCGGGTTTCCTCGCGCGTGGCACCACCCCAACCTTTTCCGCCTCTTCGCGTTTTCATCGGCATGGCCTCGATCGTCGTGTCTGGAGACGTCATGCGGCGTCCCACCGGGAGCAACCTGGCGACCCACCTGCACTACCTGATCGGCCTGCGCAAGCTCGGCCACGAGGTGGTGTACCTCGAGGACCGTGGCGCAGGGCAGCCGGGGCTCTCGCCCGTGCCGCGCGCCGGGTTGGTGCTGCTCGGGGAACTGCTCCGCCGCTGCCGCGTCGACGTGCCGCTGGTATGGGTCGACCCGGACGCCGGGCTGGTCGGCGGCATGGTCTGGCCGCAGCTGCGCCGCCGCCTGACGAACGCCGACCTGCTGCTGGACCTCGGCGGCCACTGCTGGCTGGAGGAGCGCTCGCTGCCACGGCGCCGGGTCCTCCTCGACGTCGACACCGCCGATGCGCCGCTCGCCGACGCCGGGCATCAACTCGACCACGATCTCTTCTTCTCCTACCACCGCGAGCCGACTGCACTCGTGGATGCGGATTGGCTGCCGACGATTCCGCCCGTCGTACCTCGCCTCTGGTACGGGCCGCCGACTCGCGCGGAGCTGCCGCTGCGGGTTCGGGCAGACGCCGCGGGGGCGCCTCCAGGAACCGGCGAGAGGAGAGCATGCGGAGTCTCCCCTGGGCAGCTGCTGGCACTGCCCGGCCGCATCTCGCCGCGTCCCTGGATGGCGCTGCCCGCGGCTCGCGCCGCACTCGCCGCCGAACTGGAAGGCGCCGGTTGGACGATCCGCGACGACGCAACGGCCGACAGCTCGCTGTCCAGCTATCGCGGCAACATGATCGGCTCGCAGGCAGCGCTCAGCCTGCGGCGTGGGGGGGCCGCGGCGAGCATCTGGTTCAGCAGCCAGGACGCCTGCATGCTCGCCGCGGGGAGGCCCGTGATCGTCAGCGACCCCGACCTCGACAGCTGGCTGCCGGCCGGCGTGGGCCTGCTCACCTTCGCCGGCTTCGACGGCGCCGTCTCTGCGGTCGAGCGCATCCAACGCGAGCTTCCCCGGCACGCCGCCGCAGCGCGCAGCATCGCCGAGCGCGTATTCCATTTCCGCGTCGTGCTGCCGAGCCTGCTCGCGCAGGCGCTGCCACGGCGCCTCGAAGCCGTCGCCTGAGCGCTCAGCGCCGGAGCGCCGCGCGCACGGCGCCCGCCGTCGGCGCCAGGTCCTCGGGCAGGCGATCGAGCAGCGTCAGCCACGCCGGCTTCACGGACGCCGCCCGCCGCACGAGCTCGGTGCCGCCGGCGAGATCCCGGGCGGCCACCCCCAGGCCCGCCCAGAACGTCAGCTCGTCGGCCTCGGGGGCGAGCTCCGCCGCGCTCGTGTACAGCTCCGTCGCCCTCTCGTGCTCGCCCTCCGCCGCGAGCTCATCGGCCTCGCCCGCCATCTCATACGCCCGCGCGAGCCGCAACAGCCTCGCGAGCTCCCCCAGTGGATCGCCGTCGTCCTCGACGCGGATATCGATCCGTGCCCGCCACGCCTCACCCGCGGGCGGGACCACGAGCATCGCCGCCGACTGCCGGCCCCGCACGTCCCCGCCCTCGCCCTCTGCGGCGTGCAGCGCCGCGATCATGCGATCAGCGAGGTCGCCCTGCCCCGACCGGTACGCGGCGGCCATCGCCTTTGGAACCGTCTCCGGGCCCATCATGTTGGCCTGGCAGGCGAACCCCTCGCCGACCACATCGGCCGCGAAGGGGATGCAGCTCTCGCCGGTGTGGGCCGCCGCCAGCCCGCTCGCGTCGACGGCGCCGAGCTGGCGGTAGGCCGCCTGCTCGTCGTCCGCCAGCACCGCCGCGATCGCCGCCCGGGCGTCGAGGCCCTCCTGCATGCGATCGAGCGCGTTCGGGCCGTGCGCGATCTCCGCGACCGACTGCGTCGCCACCGCGCCGACCCCCGGACGGGCCCACGCAACCACGCCGCCGACCGAGAACCAGTGCGACTGCACCGCGACCCCCAGCTCGCCGCTGGCCGGGTCGCGCGCGACGATCGAGTACGTCCCGCGGCGCATCGCCGCATCATCGCAGCAGCGGCCGGAGGGCTATCGTGACAACGGCAATGGGGACCACGCCCCAGCAGCCGCCGGCGCCGGGCGCAGTGCCGATCGCCGACGGGGGCCCCGAGAAGGTCAGCGACGAGCTCGAGCGCTGGCTCTCGGGCGACGGGCCGAAGACGCTCGACAGCCTGATCGAGCTATTCGGGCCGAAGTCCTTCGCGCTGCTCTTCATCCTGCTGCTCGGCGTCCCGGCCCTGCCCCTGCCGACCGGCGGGGTCACCCACGTCTTCGAGGTCATCGCCGTGCTTCTCGCCGTGCAGCTGATCCTCGGCAGCGAGCACATCTGGCTGCCCGCGAAATGGCGCCGCCTCGAGCTCGCGGGCCCCGGCCGGCAGCGCTTCCTCACCGGGCTGATGAAGATGATCCGCCGTCTCGAGCGGATCTCGAAGCCGCGCCTTCGCTTCCTCTTCAACCACCGCCTCAGCAACATCGTCTTCGGCCTGCTCGTGATCGGCGGCTCGCTCGGCGCGTTCCTCGCGCCGCCCTTCACCGGCCTCGACACGCTCCCCTCGCTCGGCGTCGTGCTGCTCTCGCTCGGCGTCCTGCTCGAGGACATCGTCGTCGTGCTCGCCGCCGTGCTCGTCGCGGTCGCCGGCGTGGTGCTCGAGATCGTCCTCGGCAGCGCCGCCGTCGGCGGCATCAAAAGCTTGTTCTAAGCGGCGTCCCGCGCGCGTGGCCGGCGGGCCGCTAGCTGTCCGCGAGCTTCAGCAGCAGCCCGTGAAGCGTCGCGAGCTCGTCCTTCGTGAGCTTGCCGAACATCTCGCCCTGCAGGCTCGACGCGAGCTCGCGCACCCGGGCAAGGGCCTGCTCGCCCTTCGCGGTGAGGTAGATGCTGCGCGCCCGCCGGTCGCCCGGATGGGGCCGGCGCTCGGCCAGTCCGGCCGCTTCGAGCTCGTCGATCACCGCCACCATCGAGCTCGGGTCGATCCCCGTCTGCTCGTGCAGCTGCTGCTGGCTCAGCCCCGGCTGCGCGGCAATCAGCGTCATCACGCCGAAGTCGCGCGGATGCAGCCCCTGCTCCTTGACCGCCGCCGCGAACCGCCGCCGCGACGCCTCCCCGAGGCGAGCCAGGAGGTAGCCGGGAAAGCGGGCCAGCTCCGCCGGTATCGGTCCCCTGTCCCACATCCCGCCGGCATTCTACGCGGCCCCGATGGTTTGTGATAGAAATCATTCCAATGAGATACGAAAGCCAAGGGGGCACGATGAGAACGCTGACTCGATGGGTACTCGCGCACAAACGCCTCGTGGTGATCTTCTGGGTGCTGCTGACCCTGGTCGGAGCGGCCTCTGCGGGCTCCGCCACGAAAGCCCTGAAACAGAAGTTCTCGGTGCCCGGCAAGGAAGGCTGGATCACCAACCAGTCGATCAACCGAAACTTCCACGGCACCGGTGGCAACACCTCGCCGCTGCTCCCCGTCGTCACCCTGCCGGCCGGCAAGTCCGTCTCCTCACCCGGCGTGGACGCGCAGCTGGCGGGTGTCGAAGCCGAGGTGCGCAAGGTGATCCCGGGCGTCCGCGTCGCGGGCTACGCCGGCACGCACGACCCTTCCTTCCTCTCGCGCGACGGCCGCACCACCTTCATCGTCGCCTACCCGCCGCCTGAACCGAACGAATCGTTCGGCAACAACCCCGAAGCCGCCAAGCACCTGACCAGGGCGCTGCGCACGATCACCGTGGAGGGAGCGCCTGTCCACGTCACCGGCTACGACGCCCTCTCCGTCCAGAGCGGCGGCGGCGGCGGGCCGGGCGTGCTCCTGGAGGCCCTGCTGGGTGGCGTCGGCGCGCTGTTCGTGCTCGCCTTCGTGTTCGGCTCGCTGCTCGCGATCGTGCCGATGATGATGGCGATCGTCTCGATCCTCACGACCTTCCTCGTCGTCTGGGGCCTGACGACGGTCACCGAAGTCTCGCCGATCGTGCAGTTCCTGATCGCCCTGATCGGCCTCGGCGTGTCGATCGACTACGCGCTGCTCGTCGTCGTGCGCTGGCGCGAAGAACGCTCACACGGCGCGAGCGACGAGCTCGCCGTGGAACGGGCGATGCAGACCGCGGGCCGCGCCGTCGTGTTCAGCGGCACGACCGTCGCGATCGGCCTGCTGGCGCTCGTCGCCCTGCCGCTCCCCTTCCTGCGCTCGGTCGGCTACGGGGGCCTCTTGATCCCGCTCATCAGCGTGCTCGTCGCGGTCACCCTGCTGCCCGTCGTGCTGCGCTCGATCGGCCCGAAACTCGATTGGCCGCACCGGCGTGACGACGACAAAGCGAGCCGCTCCTGGACCTCATGGGCGAACCTCGTCGTGCGTCGCCGCTGGCTCGCCGCAACCGCGGCGGCGCTCGTGCTGGCGGCGCTGGTGCTCGCCGCGACCCACCTGCAGCTCGGGCTCTCGAACCTCGACACGATCGCCAAACAGGGCGACGCCAAGCGGGGCCTCGTCGCGATCGAGCGTTCCGGCATCGGCGCCGGCGCCCTGGTCCCGCACGAGGTCCTCGTCGAAGGCTCCAACCCGTCGCCCGAGGCCGTCGCCGCGCGTCTGCGGACCGTCGCCGGCATCCACGGCTCGGTCGCGCCGGGTACACGCGACTGGCATCACGGGAAGCTCGCCGTCGTCGACGCCTTCCCGACTCCCGACGGCTCCTCCGCGGCGGGGCGCAAAACGCTCGACCGGGTCCAGGCCGCCGTGCACGAGCTCGGCGGCAACGCCCGCGTGGGCGGCCTGCCGGCCCAGAACAAGGACTTCATCGAAGCCGTCTACGGCAACTTCCCGTTGATGATCGCGCTGATCGCCGTCGTCACCTTCGTGCTGCTCGCCCGCGCATTCCGCTCGCTGTTGCTGCCCCTGAAGGCCGTGATCCTGAATGTCATCAGCGTCGGCGCCGCCTGGGGGGTGCTCGACCTGATCTGGCAGCGGGGACACGGCTCGGACCTGATCTGGGGGATCTCCGCGACGGGGTCGATCACCGCCTGGATCCCCTTGATGGTGTTCGCCTTCCTGTTCGGCCTCTCGATGGATTACGAGGTCTTCATCCTCGCCCGCATGCGCGAAGAATGGGATGCCACGGGCTCGACCGACATGGCCGTCGTGCGCGGCATCGCCCGCACGGGGCGCCTCGTCACGAGCGCCGCGCTGATCCTGTTCCTGGCCTTCGTCTCGCTCGCCTCCGGCCCCGGCACCGAAGTGAAAGTGCTCGCCACCGGCCTCGCGGCCGGGATCATCCTCGACGCCACCGTGATCCGCGCCTGCCCGCGCCCGCAGCCGCGTCCAGCGAGGGCGCCGGCTGAGCGGGGCGCCGGCCCGCGGCGTGTCGCGCTAGCCTGCCGCCATGGCCTCAGCCTGGCCGAGCCTGTCCCTCGAGCAGTGGCGTGACACGTGCGACACGCTGCACGCCCACACCCAGCTGCTCGGCAAGCTCGCTGTCGCCCTCGCGCCGCCGGAGCCGGAGCTCCAGCACACGGCGCTGCGGCTGAGCACCCGCGGCTGGGAGACGCTGCCGCTACCCGCGCCCGACGGCTCGGGCGCGCTCAGCGCACTGCTCGACCTGCACGTCCACGAGGCGGTGCTCGAGCACAGCGACGGGCGCAGCGCTCGCTTCACGCTGCTGGAGAGCTCCGTCGGCGAGGTCACCCGCAGCGTGCTCGACGCCGCCCACGAGATGGCCGGCGAGTTCGCGATCAACCTGCGCCCCCAGGAGGTCGCCTGGACCGTTCCGCTGGACGAGGACGAGGAGCACGCCACCTATGACCCCTCCCAGGTGGCCGCCTACTTCGCCGCGGCGACCCAGGCCGCCCTGGTCCTGGCCGACTATCGGTCCCCGTTCCGGGGCCGTTCCACGCCCGTGAACGCCTGGTGGGGCTCCTTCGACCTCTCCGTGAGCCTGTTCTCCGGCAAGCCTGCGGACCCGCCCTCGGAGGACTTCATCATGCGCAACTCGATGGATGCCCAGGAGGTCGCGATCGGCTGGTGGCCGGGCGATGAGCGCTACGCCAAGGCGGCCTTCTACGGCTACGCCCACCCCGCTCCCGAGGGCTTCGGCGGCGTCTCGCTGGCGCCGGCGGCGGGGCATTGGGAGCCCGAGCTCGGGGAGTACGTGCTCGACTGGCAGGAAGTCCTGGAGAGCCCCGACCCGCACGACACCGCGGTCCAGTTCGCCCGCAGCCTCTTCCGCCACGCCTGCGCCGTCTGCGAATGGGATCCGGCACTCGCAGCGACCGCCGAGGGGAACCCGCCTCCGGTCGTGTAGCGGGTGGGGGTCTCAGCGGCGCCGGGCGCCGGGCCGAGGCCTGACCGCGACCCGCGCCGGGGAGCGTTCCGGCGAGGCCGCAAGCGCGGCGGTTCCGAGCGCGGCAATGGCCGAGAGGTAGAAGACCGCCGGGTAGCCCGCCAGCGCCGCGGTCGCCCCTGCGATCGGGCCGCCGAGGCCCACGCCGATGTCGAAGAACGCGGTGAAGGCGCCCATCGCCGTGCCGCGGCGGTCGTCGGTCACCTCCCCGACCACCATCAAGGCGAGCGAGGGGAACAGCATCGAGAAGCCGACGCCGACGATCAAGGCGCCGAGCAGCGCCAGGCCCAGCGAGTGGGCGGAGGCGATCACGGCCAGCCCCAGCGCCTCGAGCAGCCCCGCCGCCGTGGCAGTGCGCCGCGCCCCGGCACGGTCCGGCACGCGGCTCAAGACGAGGCGGCTCGCGAACACCGCCACCGCGAAGGCGGTGAAGACCGTCGCGCCGCCGCCGATTCCGCGTGCCTTCAACGCGAGCACGACGAAGCCGGCGAGCGCCGCATAGCCGATGTTGGCGAGCGCCAGGGCGATCCCCGGGCGGGCCGCGGCGCGGGGCAGCAGCGCTTCGCGCTCGGCCTGCGGGGAGAGCGCGGGCACCGCCGGCTGCGGCAGCCGCATCGCGATCACGACAGCCGCCGCGGGCAGCGCCGCGGTCAGCGCCCATACGGCGTCATAGCCGGAGCTCGAGCGAAGCAGCTCGCCGGCCAGCGGTCCCAGCGAGAGCCCGCCCCAGACGGCGAGGCCGAACAGGCCGAGCGCGAAGCCCCGCCGGTCCTCGGGCGCCAGGTCCACGGCCCAGGTCGCCCCGGCCGTGTAGACCGTGCCCTCGCCCGCTCCGACGACGAGCCGTGCGGCGATCAGCGTGGCGACGCTGTTCGAGAGCAGGTACAGCACGCCGCCCGCCGTCATCGCCAGCGCCCCGGCGATCAGCACCACCCGCCGCCCGCGCCGGTCGGACTGGCGCCCGGCCAACGGCCGGCAGACCACCGAGGTGACGGCGAACGCCCCGACCACCACGCCGACCGCGACGTCGCTCGAGCCGAGCGGGCCCCGCACGTAGGTCGGCAGCGTCGGCAGAGCCGCGCCGATCGCCAAGAAGCACAACAGCGCGGTGATGAAGATGCCGACCGATGCCGCGAGGCCGGGGCGCACCTAGCGGCGGTCCGCGACCCTGCTCTTCGACCACTCGGCCTTGTGCGCGCGCTTCGCGGCCTGGTAGTCGCGGAGCGTCTGGGGTGAGTCGACGTCGCCGAGCGTCGGGTGGGGTGGCACGAGGCTCCTGGCCTTCGCAACCTTGTAGCGCTTGGCCAGCACCGCGCCGAGCGAGGAGACCTTCATCTCGCCGAAGCCGGGCAGGCCCTCGAGGTTCGCGCGCAGCTGCCTGCCGTCCTTCGCGTCCGTCCAGACGCGCTCGGCCTTGCCGCCGTACTCGTCGCGCACGTGCGCGGAGAGGTCCTGCACGCGCTCCGCCATTTTCGCGGGGAAACGGTGGATCGCGGGTTTCTCGCGGAACACCTGCTCGAGATCGGTCGCCGCCAGCTTCACCGGGTCGAGTGTGCCGACGCGCTCCTTGATCGCGAGCGGCCCGCTGAAGGCCTTGGGGACCGAGACCTGCTGGTCGAGCGCGAAGCCGATCAGCAGCGCCATCGGGTCCTTTGCGATCAGCTCATTGGCCTCTTCGGAGTCGGTGAAGTAGAGGCGCTCGGGCATGTGGCCCGATCCTAGTGGCAACCTCCTGCACGCCCGGCTGCGACGATCACGCCTTCCCCAACCGAGGAGCAATCATGAGCACAACGGAGAGCATCGTCACAGGCGTGGATTTCGTCTGCGTGCCCACGCGCGATCACGATCGAGCTGTGGAGTTCTACGGCGAGACCCTGGGGCTAGAGCGCGGCAAGCGTTGGGGAGACAGGCCCGCGACGGAGTTCCAGGCCGGCGGCCTCACACTCGCGGTGATGGACCCGAGCGCGTTCGGTCAGTCGGAGGCACGGCCGAACAGCTCCCCGATCGCGCTGCAGGTCGCAGACGTCGAGGCGGCGCGCGCCGCGCTCGAAGCGAGGGGCGTGAGCTTCCACGTCGCGATGCTGGACTCCGGCGTCTGCCACCAGGCGATCTTCAGCGACCCCGACGGCAACCCCCTGATTCTCCATCACCGCTACGCCTGACCGCGTCGGCGGGGAGCGGCGCCTCCTAACGCGCAGCTGGGCGGAACACCTTCAGGAACTCCTCGCTCGAGATCCCCTCGAGGCCGGCGGGCGTCGCATAGCGCTCCATGTAGGAGGCGATCATGTCGATCACCTCCTGCACGATCGCCTCCTGTTCGGCGGCGCTTCGCTCGATCCGGAAGATGTGCTCGAACGTGCGGTCCCACAGCCGCACGATCAGCCCGGCCCCGAAATGGGGACCGTCAGCGATGAAGCCCGCCCCCCTCGTCGCCGCGTGCAGGGAGGAGGCCATGCGCGCATCGAGCTGGCGCACGCTGTCGTGGACCGCCGCGTTGAGGCGCGTGCCGAACCACACGGGGATCCCCTCGGGGTGAGCCTGGTGGTGACGGAGATGGGCCATCGCCACCGCCGCCGTCATCGATCTGAACGTCACCCGCTCGATCGCCATCAGGGCCTCCTCGACCGCGCGGTCGATCGATGCCAGCTCGTGGTCGAGGTAGGCGGCGATGATCGCGTCGCGATCCTGGAAGTAGCGGTAGATCGTCGCGACCGGAATCCCCGAGTAGCTCGCGAGCGAGCGGGTGCTCAGCGCCTCGACTCCCCCCTCGGCGAGCAGCTCCTCGGCCGCCCTGAGGATCGCTTCGACGCGCTCCCGGCTGCGTTTCTGGACTGGCTCACGCCTCGTCATCGCGGACATACTCCTCGAGTCACCTCGCCGGGGCCTGCGTCGCCGCTACGTACATCACCGCCTGCGTCCGCGCCACAGCGGCGAGGGCCTCCGCAGGCGGGAGCAGCTCGGGGTGGTGAAGCGGCCGCGCCCGAAACCCGGGTGCGCCGTCGAGCCCGACGAACGCCATCGCCAAGGGCGCCTGCGAGCCGAAGAACGAGAAATCGTCCGATCCGCAGGATCGCCACGTCGGGGCGAGGGCCAGTCCCGCTAGCCCGAGCAGCGCACGCGCCCGCGCGACGATCTCTGTGTCGTTGCGCAAGGGCGGCTCGCCCGCCGTCAGCCTGACCTCGCCCTGACAGCCATGTGCCGCCGCGACGCCCGTCACGACGTCATGGCAGAGCTCGCGAAGCAGCTCTCGCTCCTGCTCGCGATGTGCCCGCAGGGCCCCCCGCGCGATCGCCCTGGCGGGAATCACGTTCTCGGCGCTGCCCGCCTCGAGTACGCCGATCGTCAGCGTCGCCGGCCGCAGCGGGTCGATGCGCCGGCCCGCGGCGGCATGCAGGGCGAGCACCGCCTCGCTGAGCGCCAGCACCGGGTCGCGGCCACGGTGCGGGTAGGCGCCGTGCGTCGGCTCGCCCCGGATCTCGATCTCGATCGCGTCGCACGAGGCGTTCACCGCCCCCTCGTCGATCGCCACCGAGCCCCAAGCCACCTCCGGATGAACGTGCGCCGCGACGACGGCGCGCGGCCCCAGCCGCGCGAGCGCCTGCTCGGCGATCATCTCCGCGCCGGAGGGGTAGGCCTCCTCGCTCGGCTGGAAGATCGCGAGCAGCGGCGCCGGCAGCTCCTCGCCGAGCGTCGCGGCGGCCCTCACCAGCGCGACCAGCGCCGCCATGTGGACGTCGTGGCCGCATGCGTGCATCGTCTCTCCAGTGGCGCTGAAGTCCGCTCCCGTCGCCTCTCGCAGCGGCAGCCCGTCGAGCTCCGCTCGCACCCCCACCGGCGCGCCGGCGCCGCCGACGAGCGCCAGCAGCCCAGTCCCCGCCACCGCTTCGCCGCCCACCGGCAGCGCCGCCGCGATCGCCGCTGAGGTGGCGTGCTCCTCGTGGGCGAGCTCCGGGGTTTCGTGCAGGCGGCGCCGCAGCGCGTCCGCAGCCGGGAGCTCCGGCTCCAAGGCCGCGAGCAGCGCCTCGAGCGCCTGCTCAGTAGACCTCGGCATACCGCGCGCAGGTCTCCTCGAGTGACATTCCCGCGCTCGCCGCGAGCTCCGCCTGCTTGAGGCTCGTGTAGGCCTCGAACAACGGCCAACCGAGCCAGCGGTGGGCGGCCTCATCGGCCGCGAGCGCGGCGAGCGACTCCTCGAGCGAGCCGGGCAGCGCGCCGAGGCCGAAGCGCTCGGCCTCCTCGGGCGAGAGCTCTGCAGGGTCGCGGTCGAGCAGCGGCGGCGCCGGCAGACCGGCCTCGACGCCGTCGAGCCCCGCCCACACGATCGCCCCGAGCGCCAGATAGGGGTTCGCCGCCGCATCGGCGCCGCGATACTCGAGACGCAGCTGGCCGGCGGGCTCCGCTTCTCCCGTCCCCACCACCGGCGGGATCCGCAGCAGCGTTTCCCGGTTGCGCTCGCCGAGGCAGGCCGCGCCGGTGCTCCAGTGATGGGGCTTCAGCCGCTCCGCGGAAACCGGACTGGGTGCGCACAGGGCGGTCAGCGCCCCCGCATGCGCGAGCACCCCCGCCGCGAAGCTGCCGCCGAGCTCGCTGAGCGACCCGGGCCTGCCGGCGTCGTACAGCAGCGAGGCTCCCCCCTCGCCGGCGAGGCTCAGGTGGATGTGGACGCCGTTGCCCGCCTCGGCGGGGTCGAGCAGCGGCACGAAGCTCACGCGTAGGCTTTCGCGGCGCGCGATCTCGCGCACTACCTCCCGCAGCACCACGGCCCGGTCGGCAACCTCGAGACCCTCGGCCGGCGCGACGGGAACCTCGAACTGATGGCTCGCGAACTCGGCGAAGAAGCGCTCCGGCTCGACGCCGGCCTCGACCAGAGCCTCCATCAGCGACGCCGCGAACGGCTCGGCGGCGCGCATCGCCGCGAGTGAGAACGGCAGCGGTGAGGCCTCCTCGCGGAGCAGTTGGAACTCGTGCTCGAAGCTCGCGACGAGGGTCGCGCCGGTGCGTCTCGAGAGCTCAATCAACGCGCGCCTGAGGAACTCGCGCGGGCAGCACGCCCATGGCGTCCCGTCTGTCTCGACGATGTCGCACAGGATCAACTCGAGCGGGCTCCCATCCGGCTCGGCCCCGACCCGCACATGGGTCCCCGGATCGGGGAGCAGGCGCAGATCGCCGGTCGATCCGAACGGGTTCGGTTCGGCCAGCGGCCCGAGCGGCGTGAGGGCGAGGTTCGCCGGCACCCAGCCGACGCCCGCGTCGAGGTGCTGCTGCAGATCGGCGGCCAGCACCGCCCTGCCCCGCACGATCGCGCCGAGGTCGCACGCCACGAGCGCGACTAGCTCGGCCGGGCTCACGCGGCCTGCCCGCTGACCGTCCCGTTGTCCCAGAGCGCCTCGGTCAGTCCCAGAGCCTCGGCCCGCTCGCGCAGCCGAGGAGCGTCGTCGCTGGCGACCACGGCGAGCACCCCGCCGGCCGGCTTGTCCTCGCGAGCGATCGCCGCGGCCAGCCGCTCCCGCGGCTGCAGGTGGACGCCGCGGTTGCCGAGCGCGGGATAGGTATCGGCGACGGTGTACAGCCGCCCGCCCGGCCCGTCGCTGCGGGCCACGATGCAGGCGAAGTGGCCCACCGACCAATCGGGCGGGGGCCCCTCGAGCACGCCGTCGAACAGATAGGCGAGCAGCTGCGAGGCGGTGGGGCCTCCGCCCCACAGGTGGTGCGTCGCGAGATTCGCGATCAGCGTCACCGGACCGCCGCACTCCGCGGCCGCATCGAAGGTGCCGTCGAGCGTCGCCGTCGTCCACGGCCCGCTGTAGGGGATCGCCGTCACGGCGCCGGCGCCGAGCGCGTCGACGGCCCGCGCGACGCCCTCCGCGGTGGTGCCCGAGATCTCGGGGTCTGCGATCGTCGGCAGCTCCAGGCGATAGTCGCGGCGTCCGGTCTCGCCACCGGGCAGCGTGCCCGGATCGCGCGACGTCGAGACGATCGACCCCGCCGCCAGGGCGCGCGGGCGCCGGGGAGCAGCGTGCTCTCCAGCCGTCCCGGGCCGGTCACGGTCAGCCTTCCGTGGTCCGTGGCGCGTAGCGGTGGTGGAGCATCAACGCGTTCCCGTCCGGGTCGGCGGAGATCTCGCCGTCTCCGTTCATCGATCCAGCCTCCGTTCTCGTGTGGTGCTCGGCATCCCGAGCGCCACTGGTTGATAGCACGTAGGCTGCACCATGGAGATCCGCGCTGCCCGACCGAAGAAAGGACGCCTCCCATGAGCTGGGACTTTCAGACCGACCCAGAGTTCCAGGAGCAGCTCGACTGGATGGACGAGCTCGTCCGGCGCGAGATCTGGCCGCTCGAGGCGATCTGGCACGAGCTCGGCCTCGAGGGCCTGACCCGCGCGATCGCCCCGATCGCCGAGCAGGTCAAGGAGCGCGGTCTGTGGGCCGCGCACCTGCCGCCCGAGCTGGGCGGGCAGGGCCTCGGGCAGGTGCGCCTCGGGCTGATGCACGAGATCCTCGGCAGCTCGCCGATCGCGCCGCTGGCATTCGGCAACGCCGCGCCCGATTCGGGCAACTCGGAGATCCTCGCGATGGCCGGCACCGAGGAGCAGAAGGATCGCTGGCTGCACCCGCTGCTCGCCGGCGACCTGCGCAGCGCGTTCAGCATGACCGAGCCGCACACTCCCGGCTCCGATCCCACGCAGCTCGCCACCACGGCTGTTCGCGACGGCGACGAGTGGGTGATCCAGGGCCGCAAGTGGTTCTCCTCGAACGCCTCGATCGCCGACTTCCTGATCGTGATGGCGGTCACCAACCCCGAGGCGCGGCCCTCGCAGCGCGCCTCGATGTTCATCGTGCCGACCGACACACCCGGCGTCGAGATCCTTCGCGACGTGCCGACGATGGAGCACCCATGGGAGCAGTTCGGTGCCTACGGAGGACACGCCGAAATCGCCTACGAGTCGGCCCGCGTCCCCGCCGAGGCGCTGCTCGGCGGCGAGGGCGAGGGCTTCATCCTCGCCCAGCACCGGCTCGTGCCCGGCCGCATCCACCACTGCATGCGCTGGCTCGGGGTCGCCCGGCGAGCCTTCGACATGATGTGCGAGCGAGCTACCTACAGACATGCCCACGGTTCCCTGCTCGCCCAGAAGCAGACGGTCCAGAACTGGATCGCGGACAGCGCCGCGGAGATGCAGGCGGCGCGGCTGATGACCATTCACGCCGCCTGGACGATGGACACCCAGGGCGCGAGCGCGGCCCGCACCCAGGTCGCGCTGATCAAGTTCTACGGCGCCCGCGTGCTGCACGACGTCGTCGACCGGGCGCTGCAGCTGCACGGCTCGCTCGGCTACTCGACGGACCTGCCGCTCGAGCAGATGTACCGCTTCGCACGCGGAGCGCGGATCTACGACGGCCCCGACGAGGTGCACCGGCAATCGGTCGCGCGACACATCCTGGCCGGCTACCAGGCCCCCGCCGACGGCGTGCCGAGCGAGCACCTGCCGACCCGCCGGGCGCAGGCGCGCGAGCGCTTCGCCGAGCTGCTGGAGACGGTCACCGCGAACGACTAGCGCAGCCCCGCGACGGGTGCTCCGTCGGCGGCGCTTCTAGGCTGAGGCGATGGCAGCGGGCGCCAAGCACCCCCCCGCAGTGTTCGACCCGGCCGCATTTGCGCGCTTCAGGTTCCTCGCGCGCGAGCTCGACCCGAGCGGCGGCGTGACGCTGCGCTACGCGCTCGATGACCTCGAGTTCACCGAGCGCATCGTGCTGCCCATGCCCGCCATGCCGGATCCGCCGCGGCGGGCCTCCGTCGAGGGGCTGCTGTCGCTGCTGCACTGGGTCGCCGGCGTGAGCTACTTCAAGGCGGCGCTGCCGCACACGATCAGCTGCGAGTCCGGCACGCCCGGCCCGGCGGCCGCTGCGCTGCTCGAAGCGCTGTACTCGGAGGGTCTCGGCGAGCTGGCCTACGTGAACGGGCTGGGAGCCCTGCCCCGTCCTCGATTTCCATATGAACCGGAGGAGGGGCGCAAGCAGGCGCGGCCGGAACCCGGCGGCGAGGTTGCGCCCCGTCGCGTGCTGGTGCCCGTCGGCGGCGGCAAGGACTCGGTCGTGGCGCTCGAGGCGGTGAGGCGCAGCGGCGTCGAGCTCGCGCTGTTCTCGATCGGCGACGCCGCGCCGATCGCCCGCACCGCGGAGGTCGCGGGGCTGCCCCGCCTGATCGCGCGGCGAGAGCTCGACCCGCTGCTGTTCGAGCTCAATGCCGCCGGTGCGATCAACGGACACATCCCCATCACCGCGATCGTCACCTGCATCGCGATGCTGACCGCCGCGCTGCACGGCTTCGACGCAGTGGCGATGGCCAACGAGCGCTCCGCCTCCGCAGGCAACGTGCGGTGGGACGGCATCGAGGTCAACCACCAGTTCAGCAAGGGCCTTGCCGCCGAGCGGCTGCTCAGCGCCGCCGCCGCCGAGCTCGACGCGCCCGTCGTGCAGTTCTCGGTGCTGCGGCCGGCCTCCGAGCTGGCGATCGCGCGAGCCTTCGCGGGGCTCGAGCGCTATCACGCCGCCTTCACCAGCTGCAACGCGATCTTCCGCCTGGACCCCGCCCTGCGGTCCTCCTCCTGGTGCCGAGACTGCCCGAAGTGCCGGTTCGTGTTCCTGGCGATGGCTCCCTTCAGCGAGCCCGACCACATGCGCGAGATCTTCGGCGGCGACCTGCTCGACGACGAGCTCCAGTTCGAGGGCTTCGCGCTGCTCGCCGCGAGCGGCGGGCACAAGCCCTTCGAGTGCGTCGGCGAGGAGCAGGAGTCGATCGCGGCGATGCGGCTGCTGGCGAACGATCCGCGCTGGCGCGAGCACCGGGTGGTGGAACGTCTGGCGAGGAAGGTGCTGCCTGAGCACCCGTTGCCGGAGGGCGACCCCGAGGCCGTGCTCGCGCTCGGCTCCGACCACGACGTGCCAGCGCGGCTGCTGGACGGGGTACGTGCGCTTCTCAGAGCTTGAAGGCGCGCGCATCGGCGTGTGGGGCGCCGGGCGCGAGATCATCTCCTTCGCGGCGCTCCTCGGAAGGCGCCTGCCAGCCGCCCGGATCGCGGTCGCGGCCTTCGACGAGCCGCCGGAGCTCGACGTGCCCGCCGCGCTCGGCAGCCCCGGGGTGCGCGTCGTCGCCGCTCCCGAGGCGATCGGGGCGCTGTCCGCTTGCGAGGTCGTTGTCCGCTCGCCCGGCGTCTCGATTCACGGCCCCGAGCTCGCGCAGCTGAGGAGCCAGGGCGTCCCGGTCACCACGGCCACCTCGCTGTGGCTGGCCGAGCGGGGTGGGCGGCGGGTCGTCGGCGTGACCGGCACCAAGGGCAAGAGCACGACGGCCGCGCTGGCCCACCAGCTGGCACGCGCCGCCGGCGAATCGGTTCAGCTCGCCGGCAACATCGGGCGCCCCGCCCTCGAGCTGCTCGACGCCGACCCCGGCGAGCTCGCGATCGTCGAGCTGTCGAGCTACCACGTCGCCGACCTCGCGGTTGGGCCGGAGGTGGCTGTGATCACGAACCTCTACGACGAGCACGCCGACTGGCACGGCTCTGCCCTCACCTACCGGGCCGAGAAGCTGCGCATCCTCGCCCTACCCGGCGTGGCCCGCGCGGTGCTGCCGGCGCGCCAGCCCGAGCTGGCCTCGGCGCCGACCACCGCCGAGCGGCGCCTGTTCGGCGAGCCGGCCGGCTGGGACCTCGCCGACGGGGCGATTGCGTTCGCGGGCGAGCCGCGCCTGCAGGCGTCCGAGTTGCCGCTGCCGGGCGATCACAACGCGCTGAACCTCTGTGCGGCTCTCACCGCGCTCGAAGCTGCGGGCGTCGAGCCGCCGCTGCTGCCCGCCGCGCTGGCCGGCTTCGAGCCGCTCCCCCACCGCCTGCAGACGGTCGCCGAAAGTGGCGGCGTGACGTGGGTCGACGACTCGATCTCGACCACCCCCGAGTCAGCGCTGGCGGCGCTCGCGAGCTTCCCGGGCAGGGAGCTGGTGCTGCTCGGCGGGGGGCAGGACCGCGGCCAGGACTACGGCGAGCTGGCCCGTGAGCTGGCCCGCAGCGGCGCGCTCGTGATCGGGATGCCCACGACCGGTCCGCGCCTGCTGGCGGCGGCGCTCATCGCTGGCCTATCCGGATCGCAGGCGATCGCCGCGGACGATCTCGCGGCGGCGGTCGCGATCGCGCGCGAACGCGCGCGGCCGGGTGCCGTCGTGCTGCTTTCGCCTGCCGCCCCCAGCTACGACCGTTTCACGGACTTCGAGCAACGCGGCGAGCGCTTCGCGGCGCTCGTACGCGGCGACGGATGAGGGCTCGCGGGCCGGCCGACGGCTGAGCGTCACAAGCGTCGAGGGCTGAGGTCGCAGGCCGCCAGACGGCTGGGCGCTCACCAGGGCCGGCCGCCGCTGAGCGGTCGAGCGCGTCGAGCGCCGAGGACCGGGGCCGCCCGGGCAGGCGCCAACGAAACGGCGCCGCCGCCCTTTGGGGGCGACGGCGCCGTGGTTACGGTTCTCGTCCTCGTGCCGTTCAGGCGCTCAGACGAGGCCTACGGGCAGAGCGGGTTGCTCGGCACGTCTTTGCACGGTTCGGGCATCGTTTCCTGCGGCCCCGGTTCGGGCTGGCCGACAGGTTTGCGCAGCAGCGCCGATTCTTCGGAGAGCGTCACGACGTAGCCGATCGCTCCGATTTCGTTGTTCGGCGGGGGCGTCGTGCTGTTCTGACAACCCCACGTGCCTTCGATCGCGGCCGGGAAGGTCACGCCCGTGTAGCTGTTTTCGCTCACGCAGTTGTTGTCCGAGGTGAACTGCCTGTGCGGGAAGACGCCGCCCTGCAACGTGAGGTCACTGGCGAATTCTTTGCCGCTGGTGCCGTTGCCGACGAACGTGTTTTTCACGATCTTGTTGCCGGCGAGCTGGAAGTAGATCGTTCGAGTGCATACCCCTTTTTCTTCCAGTTCCTTCGTGCAGGTGATGTTCGGCGGGAACGGGTTCGGGTACTCGAATCCGAGCAGGCCGTTGTTGACGTTGTTCACGATCGTGTTGTTTTCGATCAGGTCGCCCATGTCGCCCGGGAGCTCCACGCCGACGCCCCACGGCGCCTTTTCCGTCGACGGGTTAGCCGGAACTTCCAGGTTGTTGTTGTCTTCGACCAGGTTTTCCTTGATCACCGTGCAGTGGGCGATGTTGGTCGAGGTGAACAGGTAGTAGGGCGTGGCCGGTTTTTTCGCGTTGCAGATGCCGTTCTGCGGAGGCGGACCGTCACCCGGGTTTTCGCCGTTGGGCACGATGCCGGCCGAGTTGTGCTTGAAGACCGATTTTTCGATCACGAGCCTGCCACCGGCGTTCGACCCCGAGTAGCCGACGGCGTTGTATTCGATCGTCGCGTCGGAGACCTTCGCCTGGCAGTCCCAGCAGGCACCGATGTAGATGCCGGAGTCGTTGTAGCCGGAGGCGTAGATGTGTTCCCAGGAGCCTCCGTGCTCGTTTCCGGTGAAGATGCCGTAGCCGCCGTTCAGGCCGGTGTCGAAGGCCGTCAGGTAGCTGCCCCACCAGCCGTGCACCGTCTGTTTTTTGGATTCCTCGCCGCCGGACCACCAGATGCCGTTCCCGTTCGGGCCGTCCGCTTCGGCGCGGTCGAAGTTCTCGACGGTGAGGTTTTCCACCCAAACGTTGTTGGCCTTCTCGATCAGGATGCCGTTGCTTCCTTCTGGCTTCGGTTTGTGCTGCCCGTCGAGGATCACGGCGTTGCGGTTCATGCCGCGGATGTGGATGCCGCTCTGAGCGCTCGTGACGAGGACTTCTTCGTCGTAGGTCCCCGGTTCGATCAGCACCCAGTCGCCGGTCTTCGCGCGGGAGTGGCTGACGGCTTCCTGGATCGTCGTGTAGTAGCTCGTGTTCGGCGGGATCGGGCCGACGGGCGGACCCGATTGGCTCACGATGTTCACATGCGGCGTTGGTTTCGCGAGCGCGGTGCCGCTGATCGCGCCGAACGCGATCAGGGCGAACACAGCGCCCGCCAGGTATCGCGCGCGAACGCCGCCTCGCGGCCTGGAACTCCCTCTCGACAGCATCCTTCGAACCCTCCTCCTTCGATGGAACGCGGTAGGCGATCCCGGGGAGGTGGGCGGACTCCTGACGCATCATCCAATGCCAGAGCCCACTCCGCCTCGCCTGCGAGGCGCGCTGCCGCGAGCGCCGGGTTGTCCGCGGCGCGCACGGAGTCTATTGATCGCAAGCTCCAAAAATCAACCGAGACGCGGCGTGACCTCAGCTCTCGCCGGCGTCCGGCTCGGGCTGGCGCCGGGGCGGCTCGGCCGGGCAGCGCAGTCGACGCGCTTACTTCCGGGGGTTGTGGGTAACTCTCCGTTTGAGTCTCGACACGCGACGGCCAGCCTTGCCGCCGGCGTGCACAACCGAGACGGGAGAGGTTGCAGTCAAGTGTTGCCCGAGGGCGTCGATCGTTCGCCGCACGCAGCCCGGGGGCGGGATCGCGAGCCGCCGTTGATCGACCTGACCGAGTGCGACCCGCCCGCCGCGGTGCTCGAGCAGATGGCACACGCAGACGCGATCAACACCCGCCTGAGAGCGACCGGGCGGCAGTTGTGCTTCGCGCTCAGCCGCGACGGCTGCTCGCTTCAGATCGAGCTGTGTGACAGCTCCGGAAACCTGCTGCGGATCCTCTCGGCCGAGGAGGCACTCGAGATCGCCGCCGGTCGCCGGCTGCAATAGCCGAAGGTGCTCAGCGTTCGCCCGTACCGCGGCGCCACAGCACGACGTACCAGACCGCCACGGCGATCAGGACCCCGAGGGGCAGGACCAGCGTGAGGATCGAGCCGGTCAGAAAGCTCGAGGCGATCGTGATGACGAGGCTCGGCATGAGCTCCTCTCCTAGTGCCCGCCCGCCAGTCGGGGCGACTGGGTCGGCGCCGCGGCCTGCGGGACGAGCCAGCGGTGGACGTATACGAAGATGATCAGGACGAAGGTGATCGAGCCCGGGACCCACATCACGCCGGCGGCGACCTGCTGATCGGCGAGCGCCGAGATGCCGCCGGGCCGGGAGGCGAGGTGGGCGTAGTGCCCGTAGAGCGGGCTCGGCGCGATCGCCAGCACCACCGCGAGCGCCCAACTGACGGTCATCGCCGCGACCACGTAGAGCAGCCGCTGGGTGTCGCTCAGGGTGACCCGCAGGGGCGGCGAGGGGATCACCTGCTTGAACAGCACCACGGCGGATGCGAAGAACAGCGTGTGCTCGAGTGCGTGGATCGCGCTGCTCGACAGCGTCGCGTCGAACAGCACCGGCACGTGCCAGCCCAGCAGCACCGCCGAGAACAGGATCAGGGCACCCGCGGGGGAGCCGAGCAGGCGCGAGGCCGCCCGCAGCGGCGCCCAGCGGTCTCCGTGCAGGAAGGCACGGGCGAGCAGCCGGCGGCCGGAGAGCGGCAGCGCGCGCCACAGCCTCACCCATGGCCGCGCGAGCACGACGAGCGGCGCGGCGACGAGCATCAGCAGCACGTGTTGGACCATGTGCACCCAGAACAGCTTTTCGCTGAACGCGTCCAGCGGCGAGACGAGCGCCAGCGCGAGCACTCCGATCGCCGTGTAGAAGGCGGCGCTGCGCCGGCGCTGGGCCGCTGCCCGGAGGGGCGGCGTGACGGTGCGGCTGCTGCCGAGCGCGTACAGCACCGCGATCAGGACCAGGAGCGCCGCGGCCGGGTCGAGCGACCAGTCGGAGAGTCCCGGGGTGGACGGCGCCGAGGCGAGCACTACACCAGGTAGAGGACCGCGTACATGATCACGCCGATCGCAGCGAGGTAGCCCCAGTAGAAGACCGCCGCGTCGAGTCCCGGCGCGATCAGCCGGTCGGGGTCCTTGATGTCCCCGTCGGCGCCGGCCGGCCGGCGCGAGGCGCGCATCTCCGTTGCCGCCTGCGTCTCCAGCCAGTACATCGTGCAGAGCACCGCGATCAGGTAGAACGCCGTCCAGGCGCAGAAGACACTCGCGAAGGCGCCGTCGGTCGGGCCGAATTTCTGCACGGTGTACTCGATGCACTGCAGGGCGATTGCCGCGAGCCCGAGCACGACCGCGCCCCACGCGGGCCGGATCCAGCTGCCCGCCCGGCTCTTCATCGCCCGCCCGGCGAGCACCGCGAGCGCAGCGCTGAGCACCACGCAGACCACGAACGCCACGCCGAGGGCGGCGTTCGGTTTGATGTGCGCCGGGCGCCACATGTGTTCGACGTTCAGCGACCGCAGGTAGAAGTAGGAGAACAGGAAGGCGAGAAAGAAGAAGGTCGTCGCGCCGGCCAGCAGCCGAGCCGAGACCGCCAGCGCCCGGGCCCCCACGTCAGGTGGCTCCGGCGGGATCTCGACCCCGGGCCGGACCGGCGGCACCTGCAGCCCCATGGGCCGCTCTTCGTGGGGCAACGCCATCGCTCAGCCCCCCGCCCCCGCGGGCTGGACGCCCGGTGTGACCGTCAGCGGCGTGCCGTAGTCGTAGGGATCGGAGTCGAACACCGGGATCTGCTCGAAGTTGTTGACGGGCACCGGCGTCGGGACCTGCCACTCGATTGACTTCGAGCGCCACGGGTTCTGCTCGGCGGCCGCGCGCACGAAGATCAGCGAGTAGACGGCGTTGAACAGGAAGATCAGCATCGAGAAGCCGAGCACGAAGGCGGACACCGACACCCACACGTTGAGCGTGTGGAACTTCGGTTCGTAGAAGCTCACCCGGCGCGGCATGCCCTCGATGCCGAGCGCGAACAGCGGCAGGAAGGTCGAGTTGAAGGCGACGAACATCAACCAGAAATGGGCCTTCGCGAGCATCTCGTTGAACTTCAGCCCGAGCATCTTCGGGACCCAGTAGTAGATCGCCGCGAAGAAGGTGAAGATCAGCCCGCCCATGATCGTGTAGTGGAAGTGGGCCATCACGAAGAAGCTGCCGTGTGTGTCGGTGTCGGCGGGCGTATCGGAGAGGAACACGCCGGAGAGACCGCCGATCAGGAAGTTGAAGACCCAGGCCAGGCAGAACAGCATTGGCACGCTGAACGACGTTCGCGCCTTCCACAGCGTGCCCATCACGACCAGGAAGATGAACCCGGTGGGCACCGAGATGATCTCCGTCGAGAGCATGTAGAAGGGCCGCAGGTCAGCGTTGATGCCGCTGACGAACAGGTGGTGCTGCCAGACGAAGAAGCTCAGCAGGGTGACGCCGAGCATTCCCGAGATCGCGAGGCGATAGCCCCACAGGGGTTTGCGGGTGAAGACGGGGAGGAGCTCGAGCACGATCCCGAAGCCCGGCACCGCGAGGATGTACACCTCGGGGTGGCCGAAGAACCAGAAGAGGTTCTGGAACAGGTAGGAGCTGCCACCTCCGCCGGCGACGAAGAAGGACGTGTCGACGGTCCGGTCGAGCGCTGCCATCAACAGCGTTGCGACCAGCATCGGCGCCGCCAGGACCATCAAGATCGCGGTCGCGAAGACCGCCCACACGAAGATCGGCAGCCGCGACCAGGTCAGACCCGGTGCGCGCATCGTGATGATCGTCGCCAGCATGTTCAGCCCGAGCAGCGTCATCGAGATGCCGACCAGCGCGAAGAAGATGATGTAGGAGTCCATCCCGATCACGGCCTGGTCGTTGAGCGGCTCGTAGCCGGTCCAGCCGGTGGGGAAGCCGCCGAAGAAGATCGTGGAGGTGAGGATGAAGCCGGCTGCCATCAGCAGCCAGAAGGTCAGCGACTCGATCCGCGGGAACGCCATCCGCCGGGCGCCGATCAAGATCGGCACGAAGTAGTTCGCGAACGGCCCCAGGATCCCCGAGGTCATCATCCCCATCATCATCGTGCCGTGCTCGCCAACCAGTGACAGGTACTGGTTGGGCCCCACGATCGTCGGGGTGCTGTGCAGCAGCTCGGCGCGGATCAGCATCGCGTTGAGCCCGCCGATGAAGAAGAACAGGCCGATGCCGCAGAGGTACTGGATGCCGACGACCTTGTGGTCGGTGCAGAGGCCGAAGTAACGACCGATGCCGTGCTCCTCTTTCTCGCGCAGGGACGCGGGCCGGCCGAGCAGCCTCGAGATCGGGTAGTTGGCGAAGCCGAGGCCGACGAGGAAGCCGATCACGCCGCCGAAGTAGGCGAGCAGTAGCGCGACGTCGTTCTCGTCGGTCGCCGTGGTGTATTCGAAGCTTTTTCCTTCGGTCACGAGGTGGCCGATCCACCAGCCGAGGTAGTAGCCGCCGATGCCGAGGATCACCGCGCTCAGCAGGTTGAATCCGATCAGCCGCCGCCACAGCGGTCGCTGTGTCATCGGGGCCTGCGCTGTGCTGGTCACGCTGCTCATTCGCCACGCCTCGTCGGTTCGGGGGCATAGGTCTTCGAGTACTTCGGCAGCGCCTTGGTCGCCGGCGCGAAGATCAGCTGCTGTTCGTGGATCCAGCGTTCGAAGTCGGGCCGGCTGACGACGTGGCCGTGGTCGAACATGGCGCCGTGCCAGATGCCGCAGAGCTCCGCGCAACGCAGTTCGAAGGTCTCGATCTTGGTGGGCTTCACGAACGCGACGTTGTCGACGTCGGGGTTCGCGTCGGCCTTGACCCCGAGCTGGTAGGCCCAGAAGGAGTGGATCACGTCGAGCGAGGTGACATGCAGTTCGACGGTCTGATTGACGGGCAGCTCGAGGTGAGTCGTCTCGACGCCGCCGTAGGTCGGGTAGCGGTAGGTGAAGGCCCATTGCTGCGCGATCACCTGCACCGGCAGCTTGTTGCCCTTCGGCACCGTGAGCGGTTTCGGCCCGCTCCCGGAGCCGGCGCCGCTGTCAGTCAGCAGTCGCACGGTGCCGTAGACGGCGAGCGCCAGGACCGCCGCGGAGGTGGCGACAATCCAGACCGTCTGCAGCCCGGCGTGGCCGCGCACGGCCGGCGCTTCCAGCGTGCCGCCGGCGGGCTGGCGGAAGCTGAAGATCGCGTAGAGCAGATAGATCACGACCAGCAGCAGCACGGGCGTGGCCATCGCCAGCAACACGGTGTTGTCCGTCACGTGGCCCGAGGCCTGTTCGGAGGCGTGGCCGGGCGGAAGGTCCGGTCCGAGCAGGAAGATCACGAGCGGCAGGGAGATCAGCGTCGCGACGATCCAGATCGTCAGGAAGCGCCGCAGGTGGTTCGGTTCGTCGAGCGCAGGCCGCGGCGCGGGCGTTTCGCTAGACGACATTTATGAACCCGTCCATGTAGCCGAGCGTCTGCATCGGGCCGCCGAAGCCGAAGTAGGTGCCCGCGGCGCACGGCACGAAGCACTGCCAGCGGTAGCGTCCCTTCTTGCCCGTCCGGAACGTGAATTCGATCGTCCTGTGAGCCATGGTCGCCGGGTCGCAGGGGCCGAATTCGCACTGGTTCTTGGCTTCTTCCGCCACTCCCGGGAGCGGTATGAAGACCCCCAGCTGGGGCACGACGAACGTATGCGAGGCTTCTTCGGGATCGATGTGGTTGACGGTCTTCCCGTCGAGGATCATCGTCCCGGCCGGCGTGCCCTGGACCTGCGAGAGGAACGGGTTGCGCAGGCCCGTGGCGCCGTCGAACTGGTAGAGCGTGACGTGCACGAGCGAGTTGGCCGGCACCTTGAAGGTCGTGTCGCGGATCCAGCGGCCGTTGTACTTGACCAGGTAGGAGACCCAGTCGGGGTGCGTGGGGCTCTCCTGGGGGCCGACCGCGGCATCGGTCTGCAGCGTGAGGCTCGTCGTGGGGCCGGCCGCGGTCGCGGTGCCGGGCGTCCCCGGGATCACCTTCGGCAGGACCGTGGCCCAGCTCGAGACGTAGAGCGCGATCAGCACGCCGAGCGCGACCGTTGCGGCGATCACCACGGTGAGCTTGCGTGCCATGACGCTCACAACCGTCTCCCTGCGGCCATCCGATCCCTCCCGAGGATCGCGTCTCGCCAGACGCCTCGATCCTATATCTACGAATGCCGAATTTGCAACTCCTCGGGAAGGAAATCGTGATTTCGGAGTCTGCGCGCGCACGTGAGCCGTCGGTCGACTCAGGCGGGGGAGCGGCGCGAGTGCCGCGGCGAGCGCGGCGGATACGATCAACCCTTGGTCTCCTTCAGCTCATCTGCGTCCGTCCGGGTCCCCGAGCGTCCCTCTCTGGAGGGGCTCGAGCGGAAGTGGAGCGAGGCCTGGGATCGTGAGCGCACCTACGCCTTCGACCGCTCCGCACCGCGGGAGCGGATCTTCTCGATCGACACTCCGCCGCCGACCGTCAGCGGCTCGCTCCACGTCGGCCATGTGTTCTCCTACACCCACACCGACGCGGTCGCCCGTTACCACCGCATGCGCGGCCGCGAGGTCTTCTACCCGATGGGCTGGGATGACAACGGGCTGCCGACCGAGCGCCGTGTGCAGAACCACTTCGGCGTGCGCGTCGATACCTCGGTCCCCTATGACCCCGCCTTCCAGCCGCCGGCGGAGCCTTCGGAGAAGGAACCGATCTCCATCTCGCGCCCGAACTTCGTCGAGCTGTGCCTGCGATTGACGGAGAGCGACGAGCGCGCCTTCGAAGAGCTGTGGCGCACGCTCGGGCTGTCAGTCGACTGGGCGTTGACCTACACGACGATCGGTCCGCTCGCGCAGCGGATCTCCCAGCGCTCCTTCCTGGGGCTGCTCACGCGAGGCGCCGCCTACCAGCTCGAGGCGCCGACGATGTGGGACGTGGACTTCCAGACGGCGGTCGCTCAGGCCGAGCTCGAGGACCGCGAGCGTCCGGGCGCGATGCACCGGGTCCGCTTCACCCCGATCTCAGGCCAGGGCGAGGCGCTGATCGAGACGACCCGGCCGGAGCTGATCCCGGCCTGCGTGGCGCTGCTCGCACATCCCGACGACGAGCGCCACGCGGCGCTCGTCGGCGGCGAGGCGCTGACGCCGCTGTTCGGCACCGCGGTCCCGGTCATGAGTCACCCGCTGGTCGAGCGCGACAAGGGCACCGGCCTCGTGATGGTGTGCACCTTCGGCGATGTCACCGATGTCACCTGGTGGCGCGAGCTCGGCCTGCCGGTGCGCTCGATCCTGGCTCCCGACGGCCGCCTTGCGGAGGTGCCGTGGGGCACGCCGGGCTGGGAGTCGGTGGACCTCGAGCGAGCGCGGGCAAGCTACGACGAGCTGGCCGGGCGCACGATCAACCAGGCGCGCCGTCGCGTCACCGAGCTGCTGCGGGAGTCGGGCGAGTTGATCGGCGAGCCTCAGCCCGTCACCCACGCGGTCAAGTTCTACGAGAAGGGTGACCGGCCGGTGGAGATCATCACGAGCCGCCAGTGGTTCATCCACACGATCGACTACCAGCAGGAGCTGATCGCGGCGGGGCGCGAGCTGCGCTGGCACCCGCCGTACATGCGCGCTCGCTTCGAAGACTGGGTGAACGGCCTCAACGGCGACTGGTGCGTCAGCCGCCAGCGCTTCTTCGGGGTGCCGTTTCCGCTCTGGTACCCGCTCGACGGCGAGGGCAACGTCGTCCACGCGACGCCGATCCTCGCCGCCGAGGAGCAGCTGCCCGTCGACCCCTCGACGGACGGGCCGGAGGGCTATCGGCCTGAGCAGCGAGGGCAGCCGGGTGGGTTTGTGGGCGATCCCGACGTGATGGACACATGGGCGACGTCCTCGCTGACGCCGCAGATCGCCGGCCAGGCAGGCGAGGATCCCGTGCTGTTCGGGAAGGTCTTCCCGATGGACCTCCGCCCGCAGGCCCACGACATCATCCGCACCTGGCTGTTCACGACGGTGCTGCGCTCCGAGCTCGACGAGGGCGAGCTGCCCTGGGCCAACGCCGCGATCTCCGGATGGGTCCTGGACCCCGATCGCAAGAAGATGTCGAAGTCGAAGGGCAACGTCGTGACACCTCTGCACCTGCTCGAGGAGCACGGCGCCGATGCGGTCCGCTACTGGGCCGCGAGCGGGCGACCCGGAGCCGATACGGCGTTCGAGTCCCAGCAGATGAAGGTCGGCCGCAAGCTGGCCGTGAAGCTCCTGAACGCCTCCAAGTTCGCGCTCGCCGACCTGCCGCCGGAGGCCGAGGAGCTGGCGCATCCCCTCGACCGGGCGATGATCCGGCGCCTGGCTGCGGTGGCCGCCGAGGCCGGCAAGAGCTTCGAGGACTACGACTACGCGCGCGCCCTGCAGCACACCGAGGAGTTCTTCTGGTGGTACTGCGACTACTACCTGGAGCTCGTCAAGGGGCGACGGTACTCGGCCGACCCCGAGGTCGCCGCTGCCGTGAGCCGCGCGCTGCGCATCTCGCTGTCCGTGTTCCAGCGGCTGTTCGCGCCGTTCCTGCCCTTCGTGACCGAGGAGGTCTGGTCGTGGTGGAAGCAGGGATCGGTGCATCGCGCCGCGTGGCCCGAGGCGGCTGAGCTGAGCGCCGAGGCTGCGAGCGGCGGCATCGCCGAGGAGGAGGAGCTGGCGCTCGAGATGTCCGCCGCGGTGCTCGCCGAGGTGCGCAAGGCGAAGTCGCAGGCGAAGCGACCGATGCGCGCGCCCGTCGCTCGGCTCCTCGTACGGGATACGCCCGAGCGGCTGGAGGCCCTGGCGCTTGGCGCCGGCGACCTGAGCGAGGCCGGCTCGCTCGAGGGTCCGCTCGAGACCGAGCAGGCCGATGAGCTCTCTGTGGAGGTCGAGCTTGCCGAGGAGGCGCCGGCCCCGCATCTATAGGCTGGCGGCGATGGAGCGAACGCTGATCGAGGCCCTGCCCGGCAAGCTGGGCGAGCAGGTGACGGTGCGTGGTTGGGTCAACGCCCTGCGCGACCAGAAGCGGGTGCAGTTCGTGATCCTGCGCGACGAATCGGGCATGGCGCAGGCGGTGCTGGGAAAGGATGACCCTCCGAGCGAGCTGAACGAGGCGATCTCGGCACTGACGGCGGAGTCGGCCGTCACCGTCAGCGGCACGGTCGTCGGCGACGAGCGCGTCAAGCTCGGCGGCCTGGAGCTGAGGATCGCGTCGCTCCGTGTCGATTCCCTCGCTGAGCCGGAGCTGCCGATCGCGGAGGACTCGGCGCTGGACAAGCGCATCGACTGGCGCTACCTCGACCTGCGCCGGCCCGACCGGCGGCTGATTTTCGAGGTCCAGACGACGATCGAGCAGGCGATGCGGGAGTTCTGGCGCGAGGAAGGCTTCATCGAGCTGCACTCGCCGAAGCTGATGGGCTCGGCGAGCGAGTCCGGCGCTGAGCTGTTCCACGTCGACTACTTCGAAGGCGACGCCTTCCTCGCCCAGTCGCCGCAGTTCTACAAGCAGATGGCGATGGCGGCGGGCTTCGGCAAGGTCTTCGAGGTCGGCCCCGTGTTCCGGGCCAACCCCTCCTTCACATCGCGCCACGACACGGAGTTCACGAGCGTCGACATGGAGCTCTCGTGGATCGAGTCCCACGAGGACGTGATGGCGGTCGAGGAGCGCTGGCTCGCCCTCGTCCTGGCGAGGGTCGCGGAGCGGCACGGCGAGGCGATTCGCGAGACCTTCGGAACCGAGGTGATCGTGCCCACGGTGCCCTTCCCGCGGGTCACGCTCGCGGAGGCCAAGGAGATGCTCCGGGAGGCCGGCCATGACGTACCCGGCGCGGGTCACGACCTCGACCCGGCGAGCGAGCGGGCTCTTTCGGCGCTGATCGCCGAGCGTCACGGCCACGAGTTCACCTTCGTGACCGACTATCCGGCTTCCGTGCGGGCCTTCTACCACATGCGCCAGGAGGACGACCCGACGCTGACGAAGAGCTTCGACCTGCTGTGGCGGGGCATCGAGCTGACGACCGGGGCGCAGCGCGAGCATCGCCACGACCGGCTGCTCGCGCAGGCGCAGGAGCGCGGTGTCGACGTCGACTCGATCCAGTACTACCTCGACTTCTTCCGCTACGGGGCGCCGCCACACGGCGGCTTCGGCTTCGGGCTCACGCGGCTGCTGATGATGATGCTGGCCCAGGAGAACGTCCGCGAGGTCACGTTCCTCTACCGCGGGCCCCACCGGCTGGTGCCGTAGGTCGAGGCCCCCGCTCACGCTGTAGCTTGGGCCCGTGGCCGTGGTCCTGATCTCGACGCCTCTGCTCGCGGACAGCCTGACGGCGCTCGAGGGTCATCGGCTGGTGGCCGGCGAGCCCGGCTCCGATGCCGAGGCCGAAGCGCTGATCTGCCCTCCGACCATGTCTGTGACGGGCGCGCAGCTCTCGCAGATGCCGAGCCTGCGGGTGATCGCCGTGGCGGGCACCGGCACCGATGCGATCGACCTCGAGACGGCGGCGGCGCGGGGGATAGCGGTGTTGACGGCCGGTGAGGCGCTGGTCGAGACGACTGCCGATCTGGCGTTCGGATTGATCATCGCCGCCTCACGGCTGATGGGCGAGGCCGAGGCGATGGTGCGGGCCGGACGCTGGAGCGGCTTGGGCTTCCTGGACACATTCGGACGCGACGTGCACGGGGCGACCCTCGGCCTCGTCGGCTACGGGAGGATCGGCCGCGCGGTGGGTCGCCGTGCGGGCGGCTTTGCGATGGAGGTGCTGCACCACACCCGAAATCCGACCGGAGAGCCGGGCTGGCGGGAGGATCTCGACTCGCTGCTCGAAGCCAGCGACATCGTCTCGGTTCACGTTCCGCTGACCGATTCCACGCGCGGCCTGATCGACGGGCGGCGGATCGGGCTGATCGGCTCGGATGGGGTCCTCGTCAACACGGCGCGAGGGGCGGTCGTCGACGAATACGCGCTGGCGCAGGCGCTCGAGCGAGGGGAACTGCTCGCTGCCGGTCTGGACGTGTACGAGCACGAGCCGCTGCTGAAGCCGGAGCTGCTGGCGGCGCCGCGCACGGTCCTGCTGCCGCACATCGGCTCCGCGACCGACGGCACGCGGCGGGCGCTGCTGGCGCTCGCGGCGGAGCGGGTGGCCGAGTTCCTCGCCGCCCCGCGGGGCGGCTAGCTTTCGCGCTGTGAGTCAAGGGTGTTTGGTCCGGTGCGGGATCGCCGCGATCGGTGATCGCGGTGTTTGCGTGAATCGGCGAGGGAGCCGCTGGGCTCGCCGCTTTGGGGCCGGTGATGCGGTGATGCAGTAGCATCATGCTATGCGGACGACCTTGAACATAGATGAGGATGTGGTCGCGGCTGCGCGAGAGCTCGCCTCCGGTGAGCGTCGTTCGCTTGGCTCTGTCGTTTCCGAACTGGCCCGCCGAGGGCTGACGCCGGCGCAGGTCGAGACCGACGACGGCCTGCCGGTGATACGTGTGCCGGCAGGTACGCCGCCAATCACACCAGAGATGGTGCGGCGAGCACTCGACGAGGGCTGAGCCTTCGCGGTGGGACTGTTGGACGTCAACGCGCTTGTCGCGCTGGCTTGGGACTCGCACATACACCATGCGGCGATGCGTACATGGTTCACGGCCAACTGCCACGCGGGGTGGGCGACGTGTCCGATCACAGAGAGCGGCTTTGTGCGGGTGTCGTCCAACCCGATCGTCCTGCCGAGCGCGATCGGTGTCGACGCGGCACGAGGAGTGCTGTCGGCACTGCGCGCACATACCGGCCATCGCTTCCTCGCCGATGACGTCTCGGCCAGCGACCGTGACGTGCCACCAATTGCCGGCTATCGGCAGGTGACCGACGCACACCTCCTCACGCTTGCGCGCCGCCGCGGCATGCGCTTGGTCACGTTCGACGCGAGTATTCGCGCCCTCGGCGAGGAGAACGAGGTCAAGGTGTTGACCGCACTTTGACGATCAAGCACGTCTTCGTCGAGCTCACCGTGTACGGGCGACGCCTTGCTCGCAAGCGCCGTCTCAACGACGACCCCGAGGGTCTCCGAGCGCGCGGCTCCGTCCGCCCGCGCCGTCCGCACCCGTCTCTAACTTCAATTTCATGCTCTTGAACGAGCTCACCGACGGCGCGGAGGTCGAGCAGGCGATGCTCGTCAAGGAGGCCGA
>WNFI01073901.1_pt1 | contig 60424 bp, 51 predicted proteins | sample 5400471 | NCBI WGS metagenome assembly WNFI01 (sample SAMN13153348, study PRJNA577476) | soil metagenome | isolation source: 100 cm saprolite on Douglas fir-dominated hillslope | place: USA:California | collected 2013-09-17
CGGGCTGGTCTGACTGGCCGGGGTATAGGTCGTTGCCGTCGCCCCGCTGATACTCGTCCAGGTGCTGTTATCCGTAGAGCTCTGCCATTGGTAACTATAGCTGCCACTACCGCCGGATACACCACTTATGGATAACTGGCTGGCATTCGACCCGTAGTTGATACTCTGCGTGGAGGGAGCTACGCTGCCCGGTTGCAGTTGCGGATACACGGTGATGGTAGCAGAGCTGCTGTTTAATCCGGTTATATCACTTATTACAGTGACCTGGTAATACGTAGTGCTGGTCAGGCTGCCTGGAGAAAACGTACTGGCCGTAGCCCCCGTAATATTGGACCACGTAGCATTGTCTGGTGAACTTTGCCATTGATAGCTGTAGGTGCCGATGCCGCCGGATACGCCGCTCGATGATAATACGGCGCCAGCCGAATTATAGTTGATAGTCTGCGTGGAGGGAACTATGCTGCCAGATAATAATTGCGGGTAAACATGTACTACGGCGGTGCCACTGTAGGCACTGCTGCTCCCACTGGTCACGTTGACCCGGTAATAGGTATTGGTATAATATAGGATGGACTGCTGCGAATAGACAGTACCCGTCGCTCCGCTGATATTCGTAAAAGTAATATTGTCCGTCGAGGATTGCCACTGATAAGAATAGCTGCCGGTTCCTCCGGATACACCGCTGAGTGTTAAACTACCATTCGTTCCGCCTCCATAATCGAATTGCTCTGATAGCGGGCTGACACTTCCTGGCTGCAAGAGCGGATATACCGTCACCAACGCCGATGGGCTGGTAGCCGTCGCCCCATTGCTGCTGACCAGTACATGGTAGTAATTGGCCGGGCTGGTCAGACTGGCCGGGGTATAGGTCGTTGCCGTCGCCCCGCTGATACTCGTCCAGGTGCTGTTATCCGTAGAGCTCTGCCATTGATAACTATAGCTGCCGTTACCACCTGAGACCCCGGATACGGATAAACCGGCAGGTACGGTATTGTAGTTGATATTCTGCGAGGCCGGGCTTATGCTCCCGGCCAGTAGTTGCGGATATACCGTAACCGTGACAGCACCGCTGGTAACGGACGCGCCATTGCTGGTTACGACCAACTGGTAATACGTAGTGGCGGTCAAATTACCGGGAGAATAACTGTTCGCCGTAGCGCCGCTGATAGTTGTCCAGGTGCTATTATTGGGTGAACTCTGCCACTGATACGCATAAGAGCCATTGCCTCCGCTGACTCCTGAAACGTTCAACTGGGCGGATGCCGTATTATAGTTGAGCGTTTGCGAAGAAGGGCTCACACTGCCCGCCACAAGTGGAGGGTATACCGTCACCAATCCCGACCCGCTATAGGCAGTAACTCCATTGCTGCTCACTCCGGCCCGGTAGTAGATCGTCGCCGTCAGGCCGGTAGGAGTATAGGTGGATGCCGTCGCCCCGCTCACATTGGTCCAACTGGCATTATCCGGTGAACTTTGCCATTGATACGTATAAGAGCCGGCGCCTCCTGATACACCGCTGAGGGACAACTGTCCGGGGCCACTATTATAATTCGAAGTTGTACTGGAAGGAGAAACATTACCGGCAACCAACTGAGGGTAAACGGTGACCGTTGCCGTATTGGAATACCCGGAACTGCCGCCCGAAACGCTCTCAAAGTTTCTATAATACATCGTTTGGGTCAACCCGGTGGAAAAAGAAAGATTCTGCCCGGTGGCGCCACTGATATCGGTAAAACTAACATTATTGGTGCTTTGCTGCCACTGGTAATTATAGCTGCCCGTGCAGGTGCCCCCGGTGGGGGCCGCACAATTGATCGTTGCCGGGATTGTATTATAATTGAGGGTCTGTGAGGGATTGCTGATGGAGCCGGTGACCAGCGTCCCGCCCGTATTGACCGATAGGGAGGCCGTGGGAGTACCCCCGGTACCCTGAAAGGACGTGCTGCCCGAGGTTATGCCTGTATTCCAATGAATATTGATACTGAAACTGGAGCCGCTATAGCTGCCAGTCGATGATCCGTTGGCTGAATTCACGCCATTGGTAATGGAGTACGTGCCACTCGTACCGGTGGCAATATAGTTATAGGTATACGTACTGCCGGCGACCACACAGGTAGGCCCGTTAATGCGGGCTTGTCCCTCCACCTTTCCCAGGCATGTCCAGGTGCAGAGGAAAAGAAAAAGCAGGTGTAATAGGCTAATGCTACGGTTGGTTATTTGCTTGTCTTGCATCTGTTCGGGGTTGGAAGGTGTTGGGTTAATTAGGTTGGGTTACGATGACGCATGCCGCATCCGAGTAGGCAATCGAACCGGAAACGGATTCAGTCACCTTTCTGCGGCAATAGCTGGTTTTTTGAAGTCCCTGGTTCATCGAAAGCTGTTGCCCTGTCGCTCCATCAATGTCCGCCCAATTGATATTGTCAATGGAAAGCTGCCACTGGTAAACATAACCCGGGGAACATTCTCCGCCCTTGCTTGCCGAACAGGAGATCAAAGGAGGAATGCTGTCGTAGCCGATGGTCAGATTCTTGCAGGAATCACCAATGGAGCCGCCCGACAGGGGCCATGCAATCCTGACATCCAAACCGGCAGATCCTACACTCGATACCAGGCTGAGCCTCCCGCTAATCCCATTATTCCATACCACTTGAACAAAGGATACCGGCGCCTTATTCGCTGTACAGCTATCGTTTTCTCCCACCATGGTTCCGCCTGCGATACAAAGCCGGAGAGTAGAGGCGGAATCCCAATTCGCGGAGATCGTGTATTGGTAGACGGTCCCCGGCGTAACACAATCCGGTCCTTTGACAGTAAGCTGGCAGTAACCCAGGAAAGGAACCAGGAGCATTGCCATCCCAAGGGAAAATCTACAGGTAGTGCTTATCATAAAATTGCTGGTATTCGGCGTGATGAATGAAATTTGAGGGCATCATTGGCCCATATAGTGGTACTCGATTGTTTTGATGATATTCCCGTCCTGGTCCCTGATCGCTTTCAACCGGCCGAGAGGGTCGTAAACATAATAGGAGACGCGGTTGCCCATATCGCACTGGCTGGTCATGCCCAGGATCGGGGAATAAGTATAGGTCGTCATCTGGGCGTTGGAGGGATACAGCCGCAATTCGTCTATGTCGCCGGCGCCGGAAACAGCAACGGTTGTAGTTCCGGTGACAGTATGTTCAAAGTAGGTCCATGTCCCTCCATTGATGGAAATGGCCTTTCCCTGGTTGATGGCTGTGCTGCCCGTGACGGTATAACTGGCCCCTGTCTTACTCCAATAGGATACGATATAGGTATTGGCGCTGGTTAGTCCCGACCGGCTGCAAGCTCCGCCAGCCAGGTTATAACTTTGTGTGCCGGTGATCGCCACGGCATCCCGGCTGGATGATCCAATGGTCCAGGAGCCGCTGCCATCCGCTTCGAAGCTGGTATAAGCGATTTGATCGACCGTGGCATTGACCACCTTGGCGATGGGCTGGGTATTCTTATAATCCCAGATGTAGGAATTAGCGATTCCGTCACGAGCTGTCACTTGTTGGGGATTACCGGTATTGAAACTATAAAGATTCTCATCCGCATATCTGCTATCCTTAATAATGGTAGTACCGCTTACGGCAGCGTTCGTAAAAGTCGCCGAAACGGCCTGAAGATTTAATAATTGTGTTTTGTTCGGATATACAAAGCCTGCCGGACTAGCCACATAATCATACCGGGTAAAATTTCCATGCAGCAGATTGCCGTTCTTCCAATCGGCAATTTCGATGGGAACAACCCGGTTTTCATCCTGCAATTCCAGAATAGGCTTTAACTCTGTACTGGCAGCATTTTTAGCGGTGAGGTGATTAGCCGAATAGGTATTGGAAGGCCCTGTATAATTGGTTACCTGACAATCCACATAGCTGTTGCGCGCATTGCTCATGCATTGTCTGTAGGTTAAAAATTGATTGGTAATACAAACGCCATCTCCATTACATCCGGCCAGCGAGTTGTTGTACGTAACCAGGCAACTGCTGCAATTGGTGGTATAAGTCGCTTCGCAACTGGGGCTAACATCACAACTGCTCAGATGAAAATCGGAGGAATACCTTGTATTCGTAATGAGACTATCACCCGTGGACGTAGACGTGACTTTACGGGTTACCTGGTTATGGTAATTGCTTCCGTAATAGGTATAACTATTCACCGTAACATTACCAACTCCTGGCGTATAGGAGGTTTCCACTGTATGCATTTTTGTTCTCCGTGGCGAATAAAGATTATATAGCGTTCCAAAATAACTCTGTGAGCCCCCGGTATTGGCCCAGGACGAAACGATAAATCCAGGAGCCGGCTGCTGATAGGCCGTATCGAACTCCGGATAGTAGTAGGCATCTTTCAATAACTGTCCTGCTTCATTATAATGCTGTTCATAATATAGTTCTCCTTTTTTGTAGTCAAAAGACAAGGGAGCAGCAGGATAATTGGGGGTGGTCTGTTCACATGCCCAAAGCTGGATATCAATCGTCTGGATAGAAGGATCGAGACTCCGCGAACCATATCCTGAATTACTGGTGTAATAATTATATAGGCTATAGCCATTCCCCGTCCGACTAACTTTGACTACGGGGAAGCCGATATGAAACCCCTGCGTCGTGGCCATTGGACGAAGACTGCCACCGCTTTTTAAATAGTACCCGCCGCTCAGAGGGCATCCGCTATTGAACCCAAGCCCCTTTTGAAAGCCGCTGTCAAGCCCCCATAGGCCATACGTCGCAACCAGGTCGTTTCGGATATGCTGCACATAGGTTGGAAAGCTATACAAATACCCCCCACTGGGATAGCTGTAAGATGTCACCATGGGAGTACCCGTCGAGACATTGTCATTGGCAGTGATTGTTTTTATTCGCAACCCTCCAATGACAACCGGGTCATTTTGAATAACATAGGCCAGTTGCGAAAAGTTAGCCTGCGCCCCGGATACGGCATTGCTATTGATGGAAAGGGTCGCTGAATAAGTGCCAGCAGCTAATGAAATGGTGTATGTATTTGTTTGACTGCCGGGATAATTGTTATTGGGAATGGCAGGTTGATTATATACCTGCGTATTACTACTGTTATTGATGGTAAGGGCAACCGAATAATTAGCAGAATTGAGCACAGACAACGTTATCGGATTGCCATTCGAAGTAATCGTACCGGTTTGCGTAAATGTATTTTGTCCATATAAATGGATCAATAAGGATCCGATGGCGACGGACTGCAATACAGAATTGCTACTGGTGTAACTGTCACTAGGTTCGAAATCTAATAGCGTATTTCCCCCTGTTGAGTAAGTAATTTGCTGCAAGGCCCCTCCGCGCATAGCCGGCCAGGCGGCATTTCGATTGGCACCCGCTATGGATGTAAGAGTAGACCCATCATAGGTATTGTAGGTAGGAATAAGGGTCTGATTGGTGGTAACTCCATTGTAAAATCCCCAATGATCCATACCGAGGTTGACACGCCTGGGAACCAATTCACTAAAATAGGTAAACTTGTGGGGTGGAATCTTTATGGCATTGTCACAGCTGGATTCCTGAACACTATCCAGGCGCAAGCGGTATTTGTCTGTCTGCATGGTGTAGCCCAGCGTAGTCAACACGCCCGGCTGGGGCGACGTGTTATCAGTAAAATACCCGTAATAAAAACGGTATTGTTTACACCAACCGCCGGTACTGGCGATATTGATCGAACCCAGCGTCGTGGCATTTCCATTTACATTATCGGTGTTATTGGGCACATTGTCGCTTAAATCCGTTCTCACTGCGCCGGCGTTAAAAGTGACAGTCCCGTTCGGAAAGCTGATCTGACTTAGCCGGACACCGGATACAACATTTTTAACGAGGCTAAACTCATGCGCATAAGCATTCGAAGAACTTGACAGCGGATAGGAGGATAGAGTATAATAGCCGTAATTCTCGGTAGAATAACTAAGATTAATGGAAAACTGGCCATCGGCAGAGGTCACTTTGTTCAGATACCAGCTAGATATGGCCGTGCCGGAGACATAACCTGTTTCGCTGGAATAGGGATTGGTTATTTCCGTGGGAATGGTTCCGGAAAACCCAGGCGTATTGCCAAAAAAGTACTGTGTCCCATCCGCTGTAGTGATAGTAAATCCCTGTATACTTGCTGTGGGGCTTGGATAATAAGGAACTATTTTGATATCCTGTTGTGGGACAAGGATGGGTGTTCTGTCGTCCCGGAAATAGAACTTACCCGAATAGCCGCCGAAATTGAAGAAAAAGAGGTCTGGCTGTCCATCTTTTCTATTAGAGGCGAAGCCAATCCAATCCTGATCTACGCTACTATATAAATATTTGTTATAGCCATAATCGCTAAAATAGCCGTCTACAGACACCGATCCGGAATTTGTTCCTTTTTCATCGGGTTGCCCCATGACAGTTCGCGTAATCATTCCTCCAGCATCCAACGACCAACCAGCCCCTACCCAACTGGCAGATTCTAAAACTTTCAGTCCGGATGCATGATAACTCAATCCGATGGGAAGCGACAGCGGACCCGCCTTAACCGTATACAACGGTATATTGATTTGTGGAATACCCGTGTGATAACTGACCGGGATATCTGCGTATTTTCCCAGAGAAGCGGCTGTAGGGGCAGCAATAGACACTTCGCCATAAGGATTGGTTTGTGCCGAAAGATCAATAATGACTGCATTCAATGGGAAAATCAGTAAAAGGAATCTTATAAATTTTATTATTTTCATATTGATAAACGAATTTTTAAAAATTATAGCCAAGGCGAAAAATAATCGCCTGAGTTTTCGGGATTTGTGAGTAACTTAATGCATCCCAAAGCAATTGCAGCTTCGTCTTCTTAAACACCCGGCTCTTCATCGATACCACTTTGCTGATCCCTAAGAGACCTGACTTTGTCCAGTATTGCAGTTTCCGGATCTGCTGATAAGAAGTAAAAGGCGTCGTATAGTTGTATTCTGCGCCTCCTGAAAGATAGAAGCCGCCCTTGATTTTGACATCCAGGAAAGACCGTAAACCCATTCCGTTACTGGACAGGGCGATATGCCGGATACCATTGCCCCAACCAATTTTGTACGATGCTCCCAGGCCCATCACAGTAGAATTTCCCAGCTTATAGCCCACCGACAAGCCCAGGTCCGTCACCGTCGGGAAATAGTAGTTATTCCGGGTCGTCTGGAAGTTCGTTCCGTATTCGAGGCGCTTCCAGAAGGTCTTGGTCTTTTGATCGTTGGGCTTGAAATGGGGCATGTCGATATCTCCGCTGCCTTGGCCCAGCTTACTCAGTTTGTCCTTAAAGCCATCCAGCTGCGACTCGGCCGACTGGAGATTGGATTGCAGCGCCGCCGCCCCACCAGCCCCCCCGGCAGCTACCTGCCCCTGGATCAGATCGTTTACCTGGTCACGGGTCTGCAGTCCTGCCAGTCCCTGGGGGGAACCATAGTTCGTGGGCAGATTGAATAGCCCCGCTAGTTGCGAGTTGTTCTTCATGAAACTTTGAAAAGCAGGTAACTGGTTGAGCAGGGAGAGGGCTTTCTGTTCCAGTTGGTCCGGATTATTCAGCATCTCTTTATACTGCCGAACTGTTTGTGAATAATAAAACAGATCCTGGTTCATCCCCTGGTACTGTTTGCCCAGGATGCCCGCCAGGCTGGTATGCTGGCTGATGTATTGCCCGATTTCTTGTTTACGCTGCTGAATATAGGCTTTGACCTGGTCGGCGTCCTGCATCTTTGCCTGGAGCGCCTGGAGCTGGCTGAGGGCGTTTTGCACCTGCGCTGTCTGAGGCCCCGACAAGGACTGATTTTTCTGTAAAAAATTCAAGGCTCCCCTTAGCGAATCCGTATAAGGCTGATATTCCCCGCTAATAGACTGCGTCCGGCTGCCGGTATCTGTCTTCAGCTTTTGCGCCAGGGCGGCACTGTTGAAAAACTTCGAGGGTAGATTGATGATCTTATCGGTGGTGGTAACCGCCGTACTTTCCTGGCAAAAGGATGCCAGGGGCATAAAGTATAATAGTAGTATTATACCGGATAAGGCATATTTCATGCGGTTAAGGCAATTAAGTGTTTAAAAGAAATTAAGCGGTTGCTTTTAGAGGGAGTAGATCAAATGCTGAGTCGAATCTAAAGGAAATAATTAGAAATAAGTGTGGGTTGGAAAAATACCGTATTTATACGTAGTTGAGCAGGATGATTTAACGTTACCCGTTATAGTTTTTTAGCGACACAAGTTATAATCAATTGATTATCAAATATGTATAAGAAAAAAGGAATATCTAACCAATTAATTCTTCCCCTCCCATCCTGCTTTGCGCCCGAAATCTACGCAATCGCACACCGGCGCACCCCCCATCCTTTCTTTAAAGAAATCCCAGCTCCAGCTTCGCCTCTTCGCTCATCATCTCCTTTGTCCAGGGCGGATCAAAGGTCAACTGGACGTGACAGTCCAGCACTCCTTCCAGAGCTTCTATTTTCTGTTGCACATCGTGAACGATCTCTCCCGCAGCAGGACAGGCAGGAGCCGTCAGCGTCATCGTGATCTTTACATCCCCCTTGTCACCGATCTTCACTTCATATACCAGCCCCAGGTCGAAAATGTTAACAGGAATTTCCGGGTCATAGACATTATGCAATACCTCTTCCACTTTATCGCGCAAGCTCACCGAAAGCGCAGCTTCACTGCTCGTTGAAGAAGGTATTTCATTATTGGTTGAGGAAGTACTTTCGTTCATGGCTGAAGGGATTTTGCCTGGTAGGCCAGGGCATATAATTTGATTTGTTTCACCATCGACAGCAGCCCGTTGCTACGGGTAGGAGAAAGATGGCTGCTAAGGCCGATGGCATCGATAAAATAAAGGTCGGTGTCCGCGATCTCCTTAGGAGAATGGCCCGATAACACCAGGACCACCAGGCTCACCAGCCCCTTGGTGATCACCGCATCGCTGTCGGCCGTAAAGAATAGCCGACCGTCCTTATAGTCTGCATGCAGCCAGACCCTCGACTGACAACCCCGGATCAGGTTTTCGTCCAACTTGTATTTTGCCTCTATCAGGGGCAGTTCCTTCCCTAACTGAATGATATATTCATATTTCTCCATCCAGTCTCCGAATAGCTCGAAATCTGCTATAATCTCATCCTGTTGTTCTTTGATGGTCATGATCATTCTTTTTTCGTCCTCCGGTCCTGCTCAGAGTTCAGCCATTCGTCCGCCCGGATCTCTAGGAACCCAGTCCGGTCTCCTGGTCCCAGGGTCGTCCTGCCCAGGGCTCAACCCAGCAAGCTCACGGCCTTCCGGATGCCGGCCGCCAGCCTGTCCATTTCCGCGGGGGTATTATAAAAAGCCAGCGAGGCCCTGACCGTACCCGGTATACAATACCGGTCCATAACAGGCTGCGCGCAATGATGCCCCGTACGAACGGCAATACCTTGCTTGTCCAGGATCTCTCCCATATCGAAAGGATGGATATCCCCTACGAGGAAAGACAGCACCCCGGCCCTGTTCCGTACATTGCCATAGAACCGCAGCCCTTCGATTGACTGCAGGGCATCGGTCGCATAGGCCATCAGTTCGCTCTCCGCTTCCCGGATGGCGGAAAAGCCCAGCCCCTGCAGATAATCGAGCGCAGCGCTCAATCCGATGGCGCCGGCCATATCCGGAGTACCCGCTTCAAATTTATAAGGAAGATCGTTGTAGGTAGTCTTTTCAAAACTTACGGTCTTGATCATTTCACCTCCCCCCTGGTAGGGTGGAAGTTTATTCAACCATTCCTCTTTTCCATAGAGTACGCCAAAACCCGTTGGCCCATAAATCTTATGGCTGGAGAAAGCGAGGAAATCCACATCCAGCTCCTGCACATCTATTTCCATATGCTGGACCGCCTGCGCGGCATCCAGTAAGACGGGTATTCCATATTTATGCGCCGCAGCGACGATCTCCCTTACGGGATTCACGCTCCCCAACGCATTGCTGACATAGTTGAATGCCACCAGCCGCACCCCGCTCTTTAACATATTTTCCAGGTCATCCAGCACCAGTTCCCCCTGCTCGCTGACAGGGATCACCTTGAGCGTGGCATTCTTTTCTTCACAGGCCATCTGCCAGGGTACGATATTGGAATGGTGCTCCATACCGGAGACCAATATACTATCGCCCTCTTTTATAAACTTCTTACCGAAGGAGGAGGCGACCAGGTTAATGGATTCGGTGGTGCCCTTGGTGAAAATGATCTCATGAGCATGCCGGGCGCCGACGAATTCCGCCACTTTTTTGCGGGCAAGCTCAAAGGCATCGGTAGCCAGCTGGCTGAGATGATGTACGCCCCGATGTACATTGCTGTTGATCGTGACATAATAATCGTCCATGGCTTTCAGCACAGCCAGGGGCTTCTGTGTCGTAGCGGCATTATCCAGGTATACCAGGGGATGGCCATACACGCTCGTCTCCAGGATAGGAAAGTCTTTCCTTACCTTTTCAATATCCAGCTTACGGCTTCCTTTTATGGTAAGTGTATCAGGCATGTGCTATAAAGATGTATTGACAAATGAATTCGTCACAGGAATATGCAAACTGATGAGTTCATTAATATACGTTTCTACCGCAGGGTTCTTGATCTTTTCCGTTACATCGAAGGCAAATGCATTGATCAGCAGCCCCTTCGCCGTTTCCTCCCCGATACCCCGCGCCTGCAGATAGAACAGCGCGTCTTCACTGAACTGTCCCACCGTCGAACCATGACTGCATTTCACGTCGTCCGCAAATATCTCCAGCTGGGGCTTGGAATCGATCGTAGCTTTTTTACTGATGACCAGGTTATTATTCTGCTGGAAGGCATTGGTCTTTTGCGCATCCTTATGGACATAGACCTTCCCGGAAAAGACCCCGGTAGACTGTTCCAACAGGACCCCTTTATATAGCTCATTGCTGAAACAGTTGGGTTTCTGATGATCGACCAGCGTATGGTTGTCCACCAGCTGCTGACCGGCAGTCAGGTACAATCCGTACAGATGACTCTCCGTATGCTCTTCCTCCAGTTTGGCCTGCAGATCGTTTCGTACGAGATCCGCTCCCGGCAACGTAAACGTATAATTATTGTAGAGGCTCTGCCGTTTCTGCCTTACCGTGGTATGCTGGACCAGGCGAACACCCGTTCCGGCGGCCTGGATGACGGTATGGTCCAGTTTGGCATCCGGGTGCACAATGATCTCCGTGAGACTATTGACCCATATTTTCGCATCCTTATTCGTGGAAACCACCGACTCGATCACAGACAGCTCTGCATTCCGGTTCACTACCCATACATGACGGGGCTGGACCAGCAGATTGCGCTCAGCCGTAAAGACATGAATGATATGCAGCGGTTTGTCCGCCACGGCGCCTGCATCTACCCGTATGAAAAGACCATCGGCGAATAAGGCGGCATTCAAGGCCGCAAAATGCTGACCATTCCACTGCCCCGTACGCTCGAAATATCCTGATAAAGCCGGATCCTGGCTGGCTTCCTCCACCGTTTGTAAATGCACGCCGGCAGGGAGCGGACCTCCTTTTATAGCTCCTTTCCAGGAACCGTTCACCAACACCACCTGGTAGCAATCCAGTGATTTGATCGTATTTTTCTCCAGGAAAGCCGCATCAGGATAAGCTCCTGCAGGTAGTCCGTTAGCCGGCTCCCACCCATCGAGGATAAATTCATCCTTTAAAAAACGGGCAATATTCGTATATCTCCAGTCTTCATTTTTAATGGAAGGAAAACCCAGCTCCCTGAATTTTTCAAAGGCCGATTGCCGGGCCCGGCGCAGATCGCTGCTCTCCTGCCGGGAACTGCCGGGAGCCGACAGAATTTTATTAAACCCATTCTCCAATTCCTCGTATAAGGGAATACCTATTTCTTTCGTCATGATCATTTTTATTGAATGCCTACACAGCCGCTTTTTCCCTGGCTTCTTTCTGATGATGCTCTTCCTTCAGCCAGTCGTACCCTTTCTCTTCCAGTTCCAGGGCCAGTTCCTTCGTACCCGACCTCACGATACGCCCGTCATACAGTACATGCACAAAATCAGGAACGATATATTCGAGGAGTCGCTGATAGTGCGTGATAATGATGAATGCATTCTTCTCCGAACGTAACTTGTTCACCCCTTTCGAAACGATGCGCAAGGCATCGATATCCAGGCCGGAATCTGTCTCGTCCAGGATCGACAAGGTGGGCTCCAGCATAGCCAGCTGGAATATTTCATTTCTCTTCTTCTCTCCCCCGGAGAATCCTTCGTTCAGCGAGCGGTTAACCAGCCTCGCATCGAATTCCACCAGGTTTTGCTTTTCCCTCGACAGTCGCAAAAACTCTTTTGCATCCAAAGGCGGCAAATTCTTATAAGCCCTTATTTCAGACAAAGCTGTTTTTAAGAAATTGATATTAGAAACACCCGGAATCTCTATCGGGTATTGAAAAGCCAGGAACAACCCCTCCCTCGCACGGTTCTCGGGGCTCATATCCAGCAGGTTGGCCCCCTGGAAGATCACTTCTCCTTCTGTAACATGATAGTTCTCTCTACCGGCCAGCACAGAGGCCAGTGAACTTTTGCCGGACCCGTTCGGCCCCATGATCGCATGAACTTCCCCGGCATTCACTGACAGGTTGATCCCTTTCAGGATCTGTTTCTCTTCAACTTCAGCATGTAGATTTTTAATGATCAGCATTGGTCTTTATTATTTGTATCTCTTTATTTAAATCAGTCTTCCATTCCCAACTCCCCCTTCAGGCCGCCGGGGGCCGGGGGTCATCCCCCCTCTAGGGGGCAGGGGTCACCCCACACTCCCTTCCAGGGTAATGGACAATAATTTTTGCGCTTCTACGGCAAATTCCATAGGCAACTGGTTCAGCACCTCCTTGACATAACCGTTAATGATCAGCGCCACCGCCTTTTCCGAATCGATCCCCCGCTGGTTGAGATAGAAGATCTGATCTTCCCCGATCTTGGAAGTAGTAGCCTCATGTTCCACCGTCGCCGTATTATTCTTTGACTCGATATACGGAAAGGTATGAGCGCCGCAACGATCCCCTATCAGCAACGAATCGCATTGAGTGAAATTCCTGGCCTGATCGGCTTTGGAACCGATCTGCACCAGTCCGCGATAACTATTATGCCCCTCTCCCGCAGAAATCCCTTTGGAGATGATACGGCTCCGGGTATTACGGCCGATATGATACATTTTAGTACCGGTATCGGCAATTTGTTTGTTCCTCGTTACGGCTACAGAATAGAATTCACCCGTGGAATGGTCTCCCTGCAGGATCACGCTGGGGTATTTCCAGGTAATGGCCGACCCCGTCTCTACCTGCGTCCAGGAAATCTTGGCATGGGCCCCTTTACAGATCCCTCTCTTGGTGACAAAATTATAGATCCCCCCCTTCCCGTCTTTATCGCCGGGGTACCAGTTCTGCACCGTAGAATATTTTATTTCGGCATTCTCCATGGCGATCAGCTCCACCACGGCGGCATGCAGTTGATTTTCATCCCGCATAGGCGCCGTACACCCCTCCAGGTAACTCACATAGCTGCCTTCGTCCGCAATGATCAAGGTCCTTTCGAACTGCCCCGTATTCTCGGTATTGATCCGGAAATACGTAGAAAGCTCCATCGGACAGCGAACCCCCTTCGGGATATAGACAAAAGAGCCATCCGAAAAAGCAGCGGCATTCAGCGCGGCAAAAATATTATCGGAATGAGGCACTACCGAACCTACATACTTTTGTACCAGGTCAGGATGTTCCCGTACGGCTTCCCCGAACGAACAGAAGATGATGCCCAGCTCTTTCAGTTTCTCTTTATAGGTCGTAGTGACCGAAACGCTGTCAAAAACCACGTCTACGGCTACCCCGGCCAATGTTTTTTGCTCCGACAAGGGAATCCCCAGCTTCGCAAAAGTGGCCAGCAGCTCAGGGTCTACCTGGTCGAGACTATCGTATTTCTTCTTGCTCTTCGGCGCGGCATAATAAGAGATCTTCTGAAAATCGATCGGAGGCATCTCAAAATTCTGCCATTCAGGCAGTTTTTCCTTCTGAAAGGCACGGAATCCCTTCAACCGCCAGTTCAGCAGCCATTCCGGCTCCTCCTTTTTTTCCGAAATATAGCGGATCACCTCCTCATTGAGCCCGGCTGGCACGATATCCATTTCGATATCCGTCACAAAGCCGAACTCGTATTCCTTATTGGCTATATTATCAATTATTTCGCTGTCGTTTGGCATAATTCTTTTGTTTAGTAGACTTCCCGGTGCAAGATACTTTAACATCCGCTCTTTTCCTGAATATCCGCTCTTTTCCCAGCCGGGAGGCTTGACATCCTGCCCGTCCGTCCTCCCGCCCTAGACAGCGAAGCTTTCGCCGCAGCTGCAGGTCCTGGAAGCATTTGGATTGTTGAAAAACAAGCCTTTACCATTCAATCCGCCCGAATAATCCAGCTCGGTGCCATAGAGGTACAGCAGACTTTTCAGGTCTACCACCACCTTGACCCCCTTGTCCTCGAATTCCTGGTCCCCTTCCTTGCGGGCGGTATCGAAATCGAGCTTATATTCCAGACCGGAACAGCCCCCGCTTTTCACGCCTACCCGTACAAAGGTCTCCGGGGCGGAATGCTGGTCGGCCATTAACTGGTCGATATACTCTTTTGCCGTGGGTGATACTGTAATCATATTATTTAGGTTATACTATTCAATAATTAGAACAAAAAACGAACCATAGGGTTGCGCAAATCACTTTCGATTTGTGGAAAAATTGGCCCAAATGCAAAAGTCCGGGAAAATCCCGAACTTTTCTTATTAAACGGACTAAGTTTTTAGGCTATTTGCTGCTTTAAGCCCGGAAATTACCGGATCTCGTAAGGAGCCAGCCATCGGGTACCCTAACCCCGCCCCCTCTGGGCATCCCCTTTATTTCCTCATTACTTCCACAATCGGCTTACCCACACACCCATTCGGCATCTGAATATGCAGCAAGGCTGCCACTGTAGGCGCGATATCTGTCATATAGACAGGCGAATCGCTGTGCCCCTGCTGAATCCCCCAGCCCATGAATAAAAGAGGAATATGCGTATCATAAGGATTCCAGGTCCCATGCGTAGTGCCCGTCTTGCCATGCGCCTCAAACCATCCGGTATTGAGTATCAACTGAATAACCCCACTTCGCCGGGAATAATACCCATTGACGACCATGCTCTTTACAGGCTCAGGGACCGTCGATTGATCGACATTAGCCATATCGATGGCATAATTGATGCCCGGCTGCTGCCGGAGCCATTCCAGGCTTGTCTTTTTGATCGCCTCCAAATCAAGATGATGCGCTTCAATAGTCTTCATGGCAAAGTCGATCTGGTAATTAGTACAGGTATCCACCAGGTTGTCCACGGCAAACTTCCTGGACAACTCCTTATTCAGACCCTCCACCAGGGGTTTCGAATCCCAAAAATCCGCCGGAATATCATGGTTTTGCATAAAAGTGATCGCATGAGCCGCCCCATGATCAGCTGTCAAAAACACCATATACTCCCCCTTGCCCACTTTTTTATCCAGGAACTCGAAGAAGGAAGCCAGCTCCTGGTCCAGTCGCAGATACGTATCTTCGGTCTCGATGGCATTGATCCCGAATAGATGCCCCACATAGTCCGTACTGGCGCAGTTGATCGTCAGAAAATCCGTAAAATCCCTTTTCCCCAGCTGATATCCGTCGACCGCGGCTTTTGCAAAATCCAGGGTAAGCGTATTGCCAAAAGGAGTCGAGCGGAAGCTGCTTTTTCCCTTCTTATAGGACTCCACCAGGTTATGAGGGAAGGCCGTGGTACTATCCCCCTTGAACTTGCCTTCATAAAGCTGATCGTCCGTATCGCTCTCCCCGTAAGTACCGATGGGATATAAAGTCTTCCAGCCCTCTTTGATCAGTCTCCCGATCTCGTCGCTTTTATTAAAGCTATCTACCCACTCCGGAAGTTTGGGCATATAATAATTACTGGTAATGAAATGCCCGGTGGAATCATCCATCCAGAAAGCGGCATTGGCTGTATGCCCGGCAGGCAGAATAGCGGCCCTGTCCTTAAGGGACACCCCTACTACCCTCGACCGGAAATTGCTGGCGATCATCAATTCATCCGTAACCGTGGATACAAGCAGGTTGCGCGGCGACATCTTACCCTCTTTCGACTCCGGGCCTTCCGCCCCTACGCTCTTGACAGTACTGTCATCCGTGCAATACACGCGTTTGCCCGTCGCCTGCTCGATCCAGTCATTCCCGCTGATCCCGCTGAAGGCAGGCACCGACCCGGTAAAGACACAACTATGCCCTACGGCGGTAAAAGATGGGAGATAATTGATCTTCGTATTATCGCAGCTATATCCTTTCTTCAGCAACCGCTTAAATCCCCCTTCCCCATACCGCTCATAGTACCGGTACAGGTAATCCCAGCGCATCTGGTCGACGACAATTCCTACCACCAGCTTGGGGCGGGCTACCTTATCGGCATACCGGCGCTGACAGGCTGTAAATGCCAAAAGAGTCAGGAAAAGAATGGGGAGGAAGGACTTGTTCATGAAAGGAAAAAATTTTGCGCAAAAGTATTTGAAATGCTGCATCCCAAGGTTAAAAGATCATTAATATAATTGCTCCCGCGGCGACAGAGAGAGAAGAGGAGTTGCCCTTTAATTCAAATACGCTAAATTTGCCGCAAATTCGAACCTTAATAATTTCATAATATGGCAGATATTTTCGAAAAATTAATGAAGCACAGCGGGCCGATCGGTCAACACCGGGAAAGAGCCCATGGATATTTTGCCTTTCCTAAACTGGAAGGGGAGATCGGCAGCCGGATGATCTTTCGCGGTAAGGAAAAAATTGTCTGGAGCCTGAATAACTACCTGGGACTTGCCAACCATCCCGAGATCCGTAAAGTAGACGGCGAAGCCGCCGTTCAATTTGGAATGGCCGCCCCTATGGGCGCCCGTATGATGAGCGGGAACAGCAATTACCATGAGCAACTGGAAAAAGAACTGGCAGCCTTTGAAAGCAAAGAGGACGCTACCCTGTTTAACTATGGATACCAGGGGATTATGAGCGCCATCGACGCCATCTGCGGCCGCCATGACGTCATCGTCTATGACGCCGAAAGCCATGCCTGTATCATCGACGGACTGCGCCTTCACCCCGGCCATCGCTACGTATTCAAACATAATGATGTAGAAGACTGTGAAAAGCAGTTGCAACGCGCTGCCGCGCTGATCGAAAAGCAGAACACCGGAGGCATCCTGGTCATTACCGAAGGAGTCTTCGGCATGGCAGGAGACCAGGGTAAACTGAAAGAGATCGCCGCCCTGAAAAAAAATTATGAATTCCGCCTGCTGGTGGACGACGCCCATGGCTTTGGGACCCTGGGAAAAACAGGAGCCGGAGCCGGCGAAGAACAAGGCGTACAGGACGAGATCGACCTGTATTTCTCCACTTTTGCCAAATCAATGGCCTCCATTGGCGCCTTTATGGCCGGAGACAAGGCGATCATCGATTATATCAGGTACAACACCCGCTCCCAGATCTTCGCCAAGAGCCTGCCGATGCCCGTTACCATCGGTAACCTGAAAAGACTGGAATTGCTGAAAACCAAACCCGAACTGCGTAAGCAGCTCTGGGATGTGGTCCGTAAGCTGCAGAAAGGATTAAAAGAAAGCGGATTCGATATCGGCCGGACCGATTCACCCGTCACGCCGGTGTATATGAAAGGAGACGTACCGGAAGCCACCGCCATGGTAATGGATCTGAGGGAAAACTATAACATCTTCTGCTCGATCGTAGTCTATCCGGTCATCCCCAAAGGACATATCATCTACCGCCTGGTGCCTACCGCCGTCCATACGGACGAGGATATCGAACTGACCCTGCAGGCATTCCGGGAAACCAAAAAGAAACTGGACGCCGGAGATTATAAAGTACAGGCCATCCCGGATATGGCAGAAGTATCGGCATAGCAGCCCTCCATCACATAAAGGAATCTTCGCTCATAAAAGCAATTCTCCCTGCTTACATACTTAGCCCCCTTCCATAGGGGGCTTTTTTGCACCCTTACCCTAAAGGTGCTACCCCTAACCCTCTAAAGCCAACTAATTATTTATGGCCGTCTTTTCCAAGGGAGAACCCTTACCCAGAGACAAAAAAAAAGCCCCGTTTTGGCGGGCGGGGCAAAAAAAAGCCCCGCCGAAGCGGGGCTGCACTAATCAAATACCATTAACCATTAAACCTTATCCTATGAAAAAACAAAGATAAGACCTTAACGCGGAAAGACAGGACGTAAAGCCTTGTTTTTTTTTACCCACTTACCATTATCTTGATCTGGATCAAGTCCTTTTTGGGTGGTTGACCCTTTAAAGGTATTTGTTTAGCTTCTTTGAGCTAAAACGTTATAGTGATGATTAGGGCATCCGGCGACGTCGGGATAATATGTGGTAATAGGAAGATAATATACGGGCAATGCGGCTATCCCACTCTATGAACCCGCTGGTGCTTTCACCAGGAAGGCCGGAAGCTCTTCTGATATTCGTCAAAAGACACTTTATCGTATTTTCCCTCCCCGAAATACTTCACCAGTAATTCGAGTTCCTTGGGTTCCATATAGCCAGGGATGGCCTGGGGCTCTCCGCCCGGAGGAATAATGATCGTCGTAGGAAATTCCAGCTTTCCATGCGTGAGGTAAACGGCAAACTCATTGGAGCGGTAGCCGGCATTGAAACGGTACTCCTTCCCTTTCCAGTTGAGGACAGCCCGGGTCTCTGCATCCAGCTTTACAGGATAGAACTTCTCCTGGAGATAGGCCGCCACCTGCTTATTGGAATAGGTCTTCTTATCCATTTGCCTGCACCAGCCGCACCAGGTAGTATACAGATCGATCAGGATCGGACGCCGCTCCTTTTGCAGCTTACCGGAGGCCTCTTCCAGGTTCATCCAGGTAAGGACCGGACCCGCAGTCGTTTCTTCCGCCGAAGCACCCGCATTCGCTTCAACCCGTTGCCCCCCATCAGCCGGAATCACGGCCGCCGCCCGAACCGGCATCGCCGCCCTCTGCGCACCGGAGATTGTATTGCGGCAAAGAATTTGAGCAAATGTAATTCTTTGCCGCAATACGCATAATGTCGGTACGGAGCTCCGCTCGTAACCTTCGTCAAAAGCGTCGTTCCTCGCTTTTTTCTCGGTTAGGCCCCTGGCCTCGTGTACAACCGGGTTCCACCCGGTTATAGCCAGCACCAGCCCCAGAATAAGCGCCCTTTTCAATAAAAACAACCCTTTCGATTTTTGCATAGTACTTTTGTGTTCTTCTGTATAAAATTAACGAATTACCATGCACAAAATTGTCGTTGCGGTGACAGGCGCCAGCGGATCCATCTATGCCCGGCTCTTATTGGACAAGCTCTCCGCCCTAAAGGACCAATGGCAGGCCCTTTCGGTAGTCATGACGGACAACGCCAAAGAAGTGTGGCGTACGGAGCTGGAAAATGATTCTTACGGGAATTATACCTATCCTTTCTTCTCCCAACGGGATTTCTCCGCTCCCTTTGCTTCCGGTTCCGGAAAATATGATATTATGATCATCATCCCCTGCTCCATGGGCACCCTGGGCCGGATCGCAACAGGCATTTCTTCCGACCTGATCACCCGGGCAGCCGATGTTGTCCTGAAAGAAAGAAGAAAACTGATCTGTGTGGTAAGGGATACCCCCTATAACCTGGTGCATATCCGCAACATGGAGACCGTGACCCTGGCCGGTGGTATTATCTGCCCCGCTACCCCCTCTTTCTACAGTCGGCCGAAAACCATCGAAGAGGTCGCGGCCACGGTGGTAGACCGGGTGCTGGACCTCGCAGGCCTGGACATCAGCACCTTCCGCTGGGGATCGAAAGAGTCCAGCTAAACAGGTCCCGGGACTGCCAAACGGCTAGTTCCTTAAGTCAACCTCTTCCGCGCCGGGATATTTCGCTTTATTATAAACCAGCTGGGCATCGGTCAACGGAGCATTGCCATTCAGCTTACTCGTATCCAGGCTATAGCGGTTGCCGTTTTTATCGAACCATTTGACGCTGACCAGCGTATGCAGAGCCTTGTCGATATACAGCAGTGCTTTGAAAAAGGACTTCGTTTTATCCACCGGCGTCAGCTCGACCTCCTGCACGCTACGGGCGCCCAATTTGGCATCCCCGTTCAACTTATACAGGAAATCCTTATCGTAGAAATTAGTGAAGAATTTTTCCGGGCTGATCGTCTGGGTACCAGGGTCCGTTTTGTTGATCGTTACCTCATTGGTCGATTTATCGTAGGTCCAGGTGTCTTTCCCATCGCTGAAAACATCCTGCCCGCCGACAATGCTGATATGATATTTACTCCCCTTTACATAGACCACCCCGCTCTTGCTGCCCTGCAATTTCCCCTTCGAATCCTCCACTTTCAGGGTGAAATTAGCCTGCACCGCCTTAAAAGACTTCAATTTGGCGCTGAGACCGTCCAATACCTTCTTCGCTTCCGGATCATTTTTACCCAGGCTATTGTTCTGCGCCTGCGCCATCAGGAACCATCCACTCAATAATATACAGGTCAGCCATCCTTTTTTATTCAGCTCCATTGTTGTTTTATTTAGCAATTCACAAATCTTCGACCGCGGACCCTTGGTCCGCTTCGGCGCCGCAAATATACATCATTTGTCCTCCCCATTCAGAGGCCCCATTCCCCCTTCAGGGGGCAGGAGGTCACGGGTTCAGATAACTATCCAGTTCATGTTCTGACTTCATCAGCACATCCCGGGGTTTGCTGCCCTGACCCGGCCCTACCACTCCGAATGCCTCCAGCTGATCCATCAGACGCCCGGCTCTGTTATAGCCCAGCTTCATGCGGCGCTGTATCAGGGAAGTGGAGCCGATCTGATTCTGCACGATCAAACGGGCCGCCTCTTCGAACAACGGATCGCGGTCGCCCAGGTCCAGCTCTTTGCCATCCGGATCCTTATCATCAACATATTCCGGCAATTTGTATGCCTCGGGATAACCCCGCTGCTTCCCGATGAAGTCCGTGATCTGTTCCACCTCCGGCGTATCCACAAAAGCACATTGCACCCGGGTGATCTCCCCGTTATAGCTGACGAGCATATCCCCCTTACCGATCAGTTGGTCGGCGCCACCGGCATCCAGGATGGTACGCGAGTCGATCTTGGAAGACACTTTAAAGCCGATACGGGCCGGGAAGTTGGCCTTGATCGTACCGGTAATGATATTGACAGAAGGACGTTGCGTGGCAATGATCAGGTGAATTCCCACCGCACGCGCCAACTGGGCCAGCCGGGCGATCGGCATTTCCACTTCCTTACCCGCCGTCATGATCAGATCCGCAAACTCATCCACCACCAGCACGATAAAAGGCAGATATTGATGCCCCTTCTGGGGATTCAGACGACGTTTGATGAACTTGTCATTATACTCCTTGATATTACGGGAATTGGCCTCTTTCAACAGATCGTACCGGTTATCCATTTCGATGCATAAGGCATTCAGCGTATGCACCACTTTTTTCGTATCCGTTATGATCGCTTCCTCCTCCCCCGGCAATTTCGCCAGGAAGTGCTTCTCGATCGTCCGATAAATACTCAACTCCACTTTTTTAGGATCCACCAGCACCAGCTTCAACTGCGAAGGATGCTTCTTATACAGCAACGAAACCAGGATCGCATTCAACCCCACCGATTTACCCTGCCCGGTAGCCCCCGCCATCAGCAGGTGGGGCATCGATGCCAGGTCCACGATAAAATTTTCGTTATCGATCTTCTTCCCGATCGCGATCGGCAGGCTGAAATTGCTATGCTGGAATTTATCGGAAGCAAGCAGCGTACGCATGCTCACGATCGTCTTTTTTACATTGGGCACTTCGATACCGATCGTACCCTTCCCCGGAATAGGAGCAATGATACGGATCCCGAGAGCCGCAAGGCTCAACGCGATATCGTCTTCCAGGTTCTTGATACGGGAGATACGAACCCCCGCCGCCGGAACGATCTCGTACAACGTGACGGTAGGCCCCACGGTAGCGCTGATCTTCTGAATGGCGATATCATAATTCTTCAGCGTATTGATGATCTGGTTCTTATTCGCTTCCAGTTCCCCGGCATCCTGTACGATCTTTTCACTGCCATGAGCTTCCAGCAGGTCCAGGGAAGGATATTTATAATCCCGCAGGTCCAGCGTAGGTTCGTAATCCGGCAAAGGCAGCTGCACCCCGTCCCCCTCTGCTCCAGCCCCCCCCTCTTCTTTCAGATCATCTATCGGATCCGGCACCGATTTGATCTCCAGTGGCAGGTCGGCTGCGACAGGCTTATTCTTTTCGGCAGAAAGGATCGTCAGCGGAGGAATTTCCTCCGGAATGATCCCCTTGCCGGCAACGGGTCGGACAATCTCCTCTTCAGGCTCTATTTCGAAAGGCGCTTCTTCCTCTCTCTCTATAATAGTAAAATCGATCTCCGGTTCCTCCTCCTCGTTTTCATGGGGGGCAAGGACCACGATCCCCCCGTTCTCTTTCAGCACATTCCCTTTCATATTGCTGAATCCCTCATCCACAAATAATTTAGCCCCAGCCCCTTCCTTCGCTTTCCCCTTTTCGGCTTTCCCGCTGTCCTCTTTCCGGCCGTTCCCTTCCCCCGCCCCTACTTCCACAGGCGTTAGCCCCTTGTCCCTGACCGGTAAGGCAGGCATCTTAAAGACAGGATTGAACCGCCAGATAAAATAAGCCAGCCCCGCCACCAACAGTAAGGCCGCTGTTCCCACCCAACCCAGCCACATCGTGAGCCGGTCGCTGATCATATCCCCCACGGCGCCGCCCCAGGGAAATCCACGACCCCGGGTAACAAAGGCCAGGGCGACGGAAAAGAACAGCAGTCCTGCAATGACATACCGCAGGTTACGCCCAATCGAAAAAACTTTCCTGGCGAACAATAAATTCACCCCCACTATAAAAAAGATCGAGCAGAAAAGATAGCTGGCCAGTCCGAACCCATTATAAAAGAACTGGTGCGCAACAAGCGCGCCCAGATTGCCCAGCAAATTGGTTACTTTTACGGCAGAAGAAGGCAACAGGATGGCAGCCCCATGGAACACCTTGTCCTGGTCTTCCTTCCAGGTGAACAGGTAAGAAGTGAATGCGATAAAAAGAAAAACGGCCAGCAATAGAAGAACGGCTCCGGTGATCTTATGGGTACGTTCATCTTTGACGATCTGTTTGACGGTAACCTGTGATTCCTTTTCAGGCTTCAGCTTATCGGATGCAGGTGGCTGGCTCTTCTTTGACTTCAGTCGGTTTGCCATGTGTACAAAGATAAGCGCATACTTATTAAATTAATTTACTTTACCTTTAAAAAAACTGCCAATTAAGCTCCATGTACGGGCCTGCCGAATCTAACTCGTTCATCTATACCAGAATACTGCTGGTAGGCCTGCTGATCCTGCTTACGGGGCAATATTCCCAATCTCAACCCCTTCAGCCGCCGGCCGCCGACCTGGCTAAAACAGGCATCCTGGACGATATATCGGCAGGCACCTTGCTTACCTTTTCCCCGGCAAAAACAATTCCAAAAGAACAACTGCCCTTTCTCCCCTTTTCCATCAGGGGAACTAAAAAATTCGAACATTTCATCCCGGCTCCCCTGGTAAATAAAAAAGCCATCCTGAAATTCACGCTCACCAATAGCAGCGATCAGGAAGAAAGCGTATTCCTCTGCCCCGGCTTTTACTTTGACTCGATCCAGGTTTATAAATTGAATAATAAGGTCGCCGCCGGCCAGCCCGCCAATCAACCCGGAAGCCAACCCGCCGCCCGGGTCGATCGCCTGCCGGACATCCTGCCCGACGATAACGATAGCCTGGGCTACCGGAAAATAAGCCTCGCCCCGCACGAAAACGGCACTTTCTTCGTGATCCTTACCTTTATCAAATCACCGACCAACTCCATCAACCCCACCCTCACCCGGGAGACCCTGATCAGACAGGGCATCCTACTCAACCATAAGAATAAAACGAACATCGACGTCATCACCAATCTATTCGCAGGCATCATGCTCATGATGATCTTTTATGCGATCAGTGAATACCTGCAGACAGGCAAACTTCATTTTCTCTATTATGTCGGCTATGCCGTCTGCACCAGCACCCTGCTATTTCTAAAATCTACTTTACATAATACCGCCACTTCTTTCAATTTCTTCTTTGAAAGCTTTTTCGACAATATCATTTTTTCCGTGGGCAATTTATCGTATATCCTTTTTCATCGCCAATTCCTGGAAACGAAGAAAAACTACCCGGACCTGGACCGGTATCTTTTCTGGGGTGCGATCACTATCGCGGGATTGACGATCTTGTACATCCTTTTCTTTTTCTTTTCCTCCAATTTCGTGATCGCCAATTTCATAGAAGATAGCACGAAGATCCTTTTAATGGTGATCCTGGCGATTTTCATCATCAAAGGGCTGGGTTACCGCAACCAATTGATGAATTATATCGTCTGCGGAAACATCTCTTTGATATTTTTGGCCATCATCTCACAGGTCATGATCTCTACCAATTTCAAGATCGTAAAAGGAGTATCCGTCCTCAACCTGGCCTTGTTCCACTACGAGGTCGGCATCACCATCGAGCTCTTATTCTTCCTTTTCGCCCTCACCTACAAGAATAAACGGGAGCTGATCATCTCCGTCCAGAAAGAGGAGAAGCTGAAGCTGGAGACGGAACGTAAAGAACTGGAAAAACAGGTAGCCGTACTGGCGGCAACCCAGGACGAACGCAACCGCATTTCCGCCGACATGCACGACGAACTGGGATCGGGCGTCACGGCTATCCGCCTGATGAGCGAGATCGTAAAAAGCAAAATGAAAGAGCAGACCTTACCGGAAATAGAAAAGATCTCCCATTCCGCCAACGAATTGCTCAACAAGATGAATACCATCATCTGGACCATGACCAGCTCCAACGATAGCGTGGAGAACCTGGTGGCCTATATCCGGTCCTATGCCGTGGAATTCTTCGAGAGTACCGCCATCGATTGCTATTTCAGCATGCCCGCCTCCATCCCGTCCAGGGAGATCAGCGGCGAAAAAAGGAGGAATATGTTCCTTTCCGTGAAAGAAGCCCTGAACAATGTGCTGAAGCATTCTCAAAGCTCCGTCGTAAAGATCAATGTCACCGTGGGTGACAAACTGATCATCGAGATCCAGGACGACGGCGTGGGCATCAATATGGAAAAACTACGGAAGTTCGGCAACGGACTGAACAATATGAACCAAGTCCTCGCCGGGGGCTCCGGGCTTTTCGTTTCTATCCCTCACGCGAGCTAACAGCTTTTCTTTACTTCCCCCTCACTCCCACCCACAAAAAAATCCATCCGGCAATAAAGAAAAGTCCGCCGATCGGCGTCACCGCCCCGATATAATTCAGATGGACATTGTCCGCAATCTTCAACGCCGTCAACATATATAAAGACCCTGAAAATAAAATGATCCCGGCTATAAAACAATTCCCTGCCCAATTCATCCATTTGTTCGGGAATTTATCCGTCAACAGTGCCACCAGCAACAAGGCAAATACATGATAGAACTGGTACCTTACCCCCGTCTCGAACACCGCTACGGCATCCGGGCTTACTATCTGGCGAAGTTTGTGAGCGGCGAAGGCGCCCAGCGCCACGGACAACGCTCCCAATAAAGCGGCAATGGAAATAAAACTCCTATTCATGTTCGTCTGTTGTTTCGTAATTCTCACAAATCGTCGTCCCTCATCCGGTCCCTCTCCTTCTCTTCCTCGAATAACAAAAGGATCAGTTGCTCCAAAGACACGCTCTCTTCATTCACCATCACATCTGCCTGCTCGTAATACATCTTTCGCTCACTTAACTTACGGGCGATATAACGTCTTAATTCGTCATCCCCGATCTCCCGGATCAGCGGACGGCTCATCCTTTCCTTCAACAGGCGTTCCTGCAGCACATCGATGGCCGTATTCAACCAGACCACTTTCCCATTCTTCTTCATGAGCTCGATATTATTGAAGAAACAGGGAGTTCCTCCCCCGCAACTCAAAATAAAACTTTCCTGCGACCCTATAATCTCCTCCAGCACCTCTTTTTCCTGGTAGCGGAAATATTCCTCCCCCTTCTCGGAAAAAAGCTCCGATACCGTTTTTTTTTCTTTTTCCACGATCACCGTATCCAGGTCACTGAAAGGCAGCCGCAGTTTCGCCGAAAGCAACCTGCCCCAGTGCGTCTTACCCGATCCCATAAAACCAATGAGAAAAATCTTCATATTTTTTCGCTCCTATGCCCCTTTGACCGGGGATTTATTTAAAAGCATTCAGCCCCGTAATATCCATGCCCGTGATCAGCAAATGTACGTCGTGCGTGCCTTCATAAGTGATGACGCTTTCAATATTCATCATATGGCGCATAATGGGATATTCCCCGGTGATCCCCATGCCGCCCAGCATCTGGCGGGCATCCCGACTGATCTGCGCCGCGATTTCACAACCGTTGCGTTTGGCCATCGATACCTGCCCCGGCGTAGCCTTTCCGGCATTCATCAATACCCCCAGTCGCCAGTTAAGCAATTGCGCCTTGGTGATCTCCGTGATCATTTCAGCCAGTTTCTTCTGTTGCAGCTGAAATCCTCCAATGGGACGGTCAAACTGTATCCGCTCCTTACTATATCGCAGCGCCGTATCATAACAATCCATAGCCGCACCCACCGTACCCCAGGCGATCCCATAACGCGCTTTCGTCAGACAGCTCAGCGGCCCCTTCAGACCTTTTATGTTGGGGAGTATATTTTCTTTGGGAACCTTCACCTGGTCGAATACCAATTCCCCGGTAGCAGAAGCCCGGAGACTCCACTTGCCATGCGTGGTGGGCGTGCTGAAACCTTCCATTCCCCTCTCCAGGATCAAACCCCGGATATCCCCCTGTTCATCCTTGGCCCAGACCACCGCCACCTGTGAAAAAGGAGCGTTACTGATCCACATTTTACTGCCATTCAGGATCACATGGTCGCCGCCGTCCTTGATATTGCTCAGCATACCGCTCGGATCGCTGCCATGGTTGGGCTCCGTGAGACCAAAACATCCCAGCCATTCTCCGCTAGCCAGTTTGGGTAAATATTTTTTTCGCTGCGCTTCGCTGCCGTACTCATAAATGGGGAACATCACCAGCGACCCCTGTACCGAGGCCGTGGACCGCACGCCGCTATCCCCCCTTTCCAATTCCTGCATCATCAGTCCATAGCTGATATAATCCAATCCCCCCCCGCCATATTCTTCCGGAATGGTAGGACCGAAACAACCCAGTTCCCCCAGTTGCCGGACGATCGCTACAGGGAATTCCGCCTTTTGCGCGTACTCTTCTATAATAGGGGAAATCTCCTTTTTTACATAGTTTCGCACCGATTCCCGGATCAATTTGTGCTCATCTGTCAGCAATTCGTCCAATTGAAAATAATCAGGACTTTGAAAAAGATCTACTTGAAAAGCTGGAGCCATGACAATCGTTTTAAAAATGTCTTGCGAAAGTAAGGAAAAGACGCTCATGGACGCGCGCGTTTAGTCAGGGGATCTTTGAAAACGCCAAAGCCAAAGCCGGGAAAGCACCTCATTCGAACAGACCTTAGTTGGGGATTTTTCAACCTATTCAGTATCAACCTCTTGAAAAATCCCCAACTAAGCTCTCCCAAAAGAGCACCCCGTCCCCCCGAAAGCTTTTTTGAATCTTTTTCATCCTCGGATGCAACATGGTGAAAGAGTCGGTGTATTTAATAGTGAAAGAGAGAAAGAGGCGCAAAGACACTCAAGATCAGGAACAAATGAATGCTAAAATAGCTGAATTGGAACTAACAGAACCAATACTACACGACGAATTGGTGGAGCGATGCAAACGGGGGGACTCCCGCGGTTTCGCAGAGCTGTACCATAAATATTCCAAGGCCATGTACAACACTAGCCTGCGTATCGTCAATCATACGGGGGATGCGGAAGACGTGCTGCAGGAAGCATTCACCGATGCATTCAGATCTTTGCATGATTTTCATTACAAATCGACCTTCGGGGCCTGGCTGAAGAAGATCGTCATCAATAAGTCGATCAACCAGCTGCGCAAACGAAAAATGGACCTGATCGATATAGAAAAGACCAATATTGGTCATCTGCCGGAAGAAGAAACCCTGGATGAAAAAGAGGTCCAGCTGAAAGTAGAGGATATAAAAAAGGCGGTCCGGCTATTGCCCAATGGTTACAGGACCGTACTCACCCTGTACCTTTTCGAAGGGTACGACCAGGAAGAGATAGCGGAGATCCTGCGGGTGTCCCATGCTACGGTCAGGACTCAATACATGCGGGCCAAACAAAAATTATTGAATATTATAAAACAAGGAGAGTTATCATGAATAACCGGTTAGAACAATTCATCCGGGACCATCGCGAGGAGTTTGATGAGGAGGAGCCTGGCAGAAAAGTCTGGGAGGATATCCGGTTCCAGATCGAACCAGGGAAACAACGGCCCCCCGATGAGTCGAAGTCCACCCATCCACCGAAGAGCCCCCATTCACCGGAGGAGAGCTCCGATCCGTCGGAGAACCCCAACCCGTCGAAGAACAAGAACATGCTGAAGATCATCCGGCCGGGCAGCGTCCGGTGGAGCGCAGCGGCAGCGATCGTTTTAGTGATGGCCGGAAGTATCTGGTTCTTTAAACATAAAGAGGGCCCCCAGTCCACCCTGGCGGCGACTCAAAACTCAGCAGACCCGAAAAGCCAAAGCCCGAACCAGGGCCGGCAGCCTTCCGTCGACACCCCTTCCGTCGCTCCCCGGGTATCCCCCGGCGCCGGCACCAGGGAATCCCTGGCAGTCACGGAGTCATCCACCTCCACGATCAACGAAGAAATGTATCACTACGCCAGGCTGGTGGAACTAAAGCACAAAGAGCTGAAAACCATCGAAAAAGACGAACCGCTGCTTTATAAGCAATTTGCCGCGGACGTACATAACCTGGATAGCGTATACCAGACTTTACAGCAGGAATTACCTAAAAACCCCAACCGGGAACAACTCCTGGAAGCGATGTTACAGAATCTCCAACTGCAGATGGGATTACTGAATCATCAATTGGATATCATCAAACAAATCAATCATTCTAAAAAAACAGCATATGAAAAAGCATATAAAACTGCTTAGTTCTATATCTCTTTTTCTCATCCTGTCTGCCCCGGTATTCAGCCTGGCCGCCAATGGAGATGAAGAAGTAAGAAAGAAGAGGAGCATTAATAAATCCTATAACGTCAGCGCCGACGACAAACTCGAAATAGAGAACTCATTCGGTAACGTAATGGTCAGCACCTGGGATAAGAGTGAGATCACCGTGGATATCGAAATCGTAGCCAATGCCTCCTCGGAAGAAAGAGCCCAGGATATCATGAACGAGATCGACGTGAAAGAGATCCACGAAGGCCATATCATTTCCTTCAAGACCAAGGTCGGAGAGATCCACAACGGCGGAGACGGCAAGCGCAACAAGAACAACAATGACGAAGACAGAGCTTTCTATATCGACTATGTCATCCACATGCCTTCGGCCAATCGCCTGCAGTTGGAGAACAGCTTCGGCAAGACCGCCGTACCCGACTTTTCCGGACTTGTCAACCTGACCAGCAAATTCGGCAGCCTCACCGCCGGAAAACTAAAGAATGTGGACGAGATCGACGTGGAATTCGGCAAGGTTGCCATTGACGAGATCAGCAACGGGAAAGTGACCTTCAAATTCAATAAAGAATCCAGGATCGGGAACGTGAACGGAAATGTAAAGATCTCCAGCGAATTCTCCCACAACGTCCAGTTCAACGTATCGGATGATATAAAGGAACTGTCTCTTTTTGAATCCTATTCGGGGATCCGGATGATCGTCACCAAAGCCCTGTCGGCCGACATCGATGTACACACCAGTTTCGGGCACTTCCTCAACGACAGTGAATTCAGTATAAAAGAACGTAGAGAGGATGATAACGACTACGGCCCTCATTTCGACAAGGACTACAGAGGCAAAGCCGGAGACGGCAACGGGAAGATAAAGATCAAGAGCAGCTTCGGGACCGTACGCTTTACGCATACCAATGCCGGTGACGTCAAAGACAAAGACAAAAACAAAAACAAGGACAAGGACGAGGATACGACTACCTAGCATCTTATTCTTTATCTTGCGTCAAAACCAGCAAGATGCAGCCCGTCTTTGAATCCACGATAGAATTCGCCCGGCAGAAAGACCGGGAGGATACCCTCCGGTCTTTTCGTTCCCGGTTTTATTTTCCTCCCCACCATAAAGCCGGGTCATCCGGCGACGCCATCTACTTCTGCGGCAACTCCCTGGGCCTGCAACCGAAAGATGCCGAAGCCGCCATCCAGCAAGAGTTAAAGGACTGGAAGGAAATAGCCATCGGCGGTTACCTGCACGCAAAAAATCCCTGGTTAACCTACCACGATCATTTCAGACGCCCCCTGTCGAAGATCGTCGGCTGCCTGGAAGATGAAGTAACGGTCATGAACGCCCTCACCGTCAACCTTCACCTGCTGCTCCTATCCTTCTACCATCCGGATCCGACAAGATATAAGATCATTATGGAAGCCGGCGCCTTCCCCTCCGACCAATACGCATTGGAAACACAGGCGAGGATGCATGGCTTCGATCCCGACGACGTCATCGTGGAAATCAGCCCCCGGGAAGGAGAAAAGACCATCCGGGAAGAAGATATCCTGACCGCCATCGAACAGCACAAGGACACCCTCGCCCTCGTCCTGCTGGGCGGCATCAACTATTATACGGGCCAGCTCTTCGACATGCGGACGATAACGGCAGCCACCCACCAGGCAGGAGCTTTTGCCGGATTCGACCTGGCCCATGCGGTAGGAAATGTCCCCTTACAACTGCATGACTGGGAAGTGGACTTTGCCGTATGGTGCTCCTACAAATACCTCAACGGCGGCCCCGGAGCCGTAGGCGGAGCCTATCTCCATGAAAGATATGCCCGTAATACAGAGCTGGTGCGATTGGGTGGATGGTGGGGCAATGACGAAGCCACCCGCTTTAAAATGGAGAAAGGGTTCATCCCCAAACCGAATGCCAGCGGATGGAGCATCAGCACTGCCCAGGTCTTCAACATGGTGGCCCTGAAAGCCTCCCTTCCCTTATTCGAAGAGGCCGGCATGGAAAAGATCCGCGCCAAGAGTCTCGAACTGACCGCCTGGCTGGCTTACCTGTTACAGCAGCTCAACAACATCTCCTTTGAGATCATCACCCCCCTGGAACCCCAACGCAGGGGCGCCCAGTTATCCCTGTATTTTTCAGCAAGAGGCAAAGAGATCCATCAAAAAATGATCGAAGCCGGCATCATTGTGGATTACCGCGAACCGGGAGTGATCCGGGTAGCCCCCGCCCCCCTCTACAATTCATTCGAAGATGTCTACCGGTTTTATCTTATATTGAAACAATTTCAATGAGCCCCATGAACCCGCCTTCCGCCGCAAGTTCCATGCCCCCACGTCATCCGTTAATCCGGCTTTTCGGCAATCTCACTTTCCTGGTAATAGTAGCCCTGGTAGCAGCCGTCCTGCTGGGCTATTTCTATCCTTCCACAGCCATCAAAACAGAAAAGCTGGGAGTGTATTTCATAGCCGTGATCAAATGGTTCATCCCACCAATCGTTTTCCTGACCATCGTAAGCGGGATCAGCGGTATGAGCAACCTGAAAAAAGTAGGCCGGATCGGGATCAAATCCCTGCTCTATTTCGAAGTGGTTTCCACCCTCTCCCTGGCCATCGGCATTGTATTAGCCCTTCTTGTCCAGCCGGGCAGGATCGACAAAACGGGACTGCCGGTACAGGAAGCCGCCAAAAAAACGGCTGCCGGTTATGCCCAACGGGGAGCCGCCGGTTTTAACTGGTGGGAATTCTTCCGCTCCAACCTGACCCTGCAGGTACTCCTGGCTGCCATCGTCGTTGGCATTATAGTAAGCCTCAGCAGACACCGGGAAAAGATCCTCTCCTTCCTGGAACCCCTTACCAAAGGAGTCTTCCTCCTGTTGAAATACGTGATGTACCTGGCCCCCATCGGCGCTTTCGGCGGTATGGCCTTCACCATCGGCAAATTCGGGATCCGGACACTGCTCCCCCTGGCCAAGCTCATGGCCACCATGTACCTTACCATGGCCTTATTTATTCTGGTAGTACTGGGGCTGATCCTCCGTTATTACAAACTCAATATCCTGACCTACCTGAAAAATATCAAAGAAGAAATTCTGATCGTACTGGGCACTTCTTCCTCCGAAGCAGCCCTGCCCTCCCTGATGAACAAACTGGAACAAATGGGTTGCAGCAGGCCCGTCGTCGGGCTGGTCGTCCCCACCGGCTACTCCTTCAATCTCGATGGAACCTCCATCTACCTCTCCATGGCCACTATCTTCTTAGCGCAGCTATACAATGTGTCCCTCAGCACCGGCGAGATGATCACCATCCTGGGGATCCTGATGCTCACCTCCAAGGGCGCCGCCGGCGTCACGGGCAGCGGCTTTATCGTACTGGCCTCCACGCTGACGGCTATTCAGAAAATTCCTGTAGAAGGATTGGCATTCTTATTGGCAGTAGATAAATTCATGAGCGAGGCGAGAGCCATCACCAATATCATCGGCAATGGAGTCGCCACCCTGGTGATCGCAAAAAGTGAAGGTGATTTCCGCGTCCCCGCCCCCGCGACATCCGGAGAGTTCCGGTCGGTCGCCGATTAAAGATATCCGCTCATCTCCTCCCGGTATCCCCGGGCCTTAGCGCCGGCAGCCTCCGCAAAATCCTCCCCCCTGGCCGCATAGATCACATCCCGGCTGACATTCACCAACAGGCCGATATCCTTATTCATCGCCTTGCGGGAAATCTCCTCCAGGCTGCCCCCTTGCGACCCTACGCCGGGAACCAGGTAAAAATGGTCGGGCGTCAGCCGGCGGATACTGTCAAACCATTCCGGTTTGGTGGCGCCAATGACGAACATGAGATTTTCAGGAGTGCCCCAGCCAGCGACCGTCGTCAGCACCTTCTCATACAAATATCCGTCTCCGGCCCGTTGCAGTTCGAAATCACGCGCCCCGGGATTAGAAGTGAGCCCCAGCACGATCGTCCACTTGTCTTTGTATTCCAGGAAAGGCTTTACGCTGTCTTCTCCCATATAAGGAGCCACCGTCAGCGCATCGAAGGCCAGCGTCTCGAAAAAGGCTTTCGCATACTGGCTGGCGGTATTGCCGATATCGCCCCTTTTTGCATCGGCGATCTTTAAATGCGTGGAAGGAATATAGTTCACGGCTCTTTCCATGGACTCCCACCCTTTGGCGCCGGAGGATTCATAAAAAGCGGTATTGATCTTGTACGCAACACAATAGTCCTTCGTGGCGTCGATGATCTGCCGGTTGAATTCAAAAAGAGGATCGGGAGCAGAAAGAAGATGGGGGGGAATTTTCGTACTATCCGTATCCAGGCCAACACAGAGATACGATTTTTTGTCCCGGATCTGTCCCGTTAACTGTGCTCTTGTCATTCGTCAAAATTAGTTTTTTTCTTCATTGCCGAAACCGGCCTACGCCACCACTTCCGCAACCCGCTCTACCCGCATATTCGCATTCAGCATCGCAATGCTCCGGACCGCACTGCCGGCGAAATCCAGAAAGGCTTTTTTTTTACTAATACTAGTATCAAACTCGTTTTCTAAACTTTTAATTGCACCCTTTAATAAAACAGGAGCTACCACCAAAATTTGCTCAGGACTAGATTCTTCAATTAGCCTCGTAAGATTGGTTCTCACAACGCATGAACTTGAGATAATAGATTTTATTACTATCAAAACGGGCGCATCTATATCTCTCTTTTCACGAAATTCCTTAATAATTGGTGCTACAGCTAATTGATTTTCATTATTAGGATTAAATCTTTTGTTCCAAAAAACAGTCAACAAAACTTCTTTCCCATTTTCTTCTAACATGTCAATAATTCCCTTTCCTAAATAGTCCGCATCTTCAACAGTACTAGCCAAGGCAACTGTTTTATATGAATTCTTCACTTTCACAAGAATAAGTCTCCCAAACTCTTTACCTAATTCATACATCACATTGGCATATTCTTTACTTTCAGTTTTTTTATCAGATAGTTTACCAAGTAGATAAAGTATCTTGTCATTAACATTTTTATTTTCAAAAATTCTTCCCATATTATGATGCTAGAAAGGGTTCTAAATCTTCAAATGATTTAATCGTCGCATTAAAAATATCGTTTTCCCATTGCTCAAATTCCATACTTCCAATACGATATTCCAAGACCCCATTATCAGTTTCATTAAAATCCCAATTCAAAAAACCATTTTCAACCTTATAAGAAAACCGTTCTAAAGATTTTAGAATATCACTCAATTTCTGAGAAATTTCTGTTGAAAATCCTTTTATAAAATGAGGGTTTTGAGCATAGCTTCTGCTTAATAATTCTTTTAAAGAGACCTTGCTCTTATCCGTTGAATCCCATGACCCTAGTAAAATGGCACCTAGTGTCTCAAGTTTATCTGTTGATGGCTTGACAAGAGCGCACATTTGGATCAATTCATCTTTTATAAAAGAATTCTTTCTTATTAAATTATTTAAAGATGAGGCCGTTTCAAAATGAATCACCTTAACAAAATCTACAATTTCATCAGGCATACTAGCAACCAAAGAATCATGAACTTCTTTATTAGAAACTACTAATATTAAACTGGGATTTATCCCCAATTTCATTGATAATTCTTTTTGCTTCTTGAAATCATCTTTTATAGGATGATCTCCAGAATTCCAACCTAAGGCTAACACATCTTTAATCTGATAATGGCAATCATTCTTACCCTCAATTTCTTCTATTACAAGATCATCAATAAAACAAATTACTTGTGATGAAAATAAGACATCATTTGGATTTGCCTTACTATTAAAAAATTTTGCAATTTGGTATACTGTAAAAAAATTCTCAAAAATGTTACCTTTTGAGTTATTTACTCCCCCCTTATTTTTATTCTTTAAATATTCAAAAAGCTTATTGCCATCGGTTCCGAAAACATCAATCAACTGCTCTAAAGTAATCATTCTATAGCAAGTTATAATTTAATAGACCTAGGTTTCCACAATTGTGAATAACTTATTAAACTAAAACGTCATGTGTTTTAACTTTAAAAAAGAAAGCAAAGATGAGAAACAATAATTGGATGAAATTAATTATCTGGCTTGCTTGTCCGAATGTGGATTACTTTTCTTCATCTCCTCAGCCACCCCTTTTGCCACATCATCCCCCTTATCCAGTTGGTCGATGACCTGTTGATGGCTTATAGCATCGCGGTTCTGACTGAGCTTATAAGCCGCCTGTATATCTTCGATCTCAATTTCAAATCCCACGATCCCCCGGAAATTTTCATGAAAAGTCTTCTCCGGGATCTCCTCCAGTGTCACCGGGTGCGGCAGCGTTTGCTCATAGTTATCGACCAGGCGGGTCAGGGCAGCTTTGAGGGCCTCCCCCTCGACAATCTTCACCGTACCATAAACATGCACCGATATATAATTCCAGGTAGGCACATTCATTTGAGTATACCAGCGGGGAGAGATATAGGCATGAGGGCCGGCAAAGATCACCAGCACTTTCACCCCGTCCGTCAGGGTATATTGCTGCTCATTGCCTTTGGAAATATGCCCCATGAAAATATCATTTCCCGCTTCGTTCTTTTCCAGGAGCAATGGGATGTGTGTACCGATCGGTAATCCATCCCTGATACTGATGAGGATGCCAAAAGAATTCTCTTTTATAAAGGAATAAATCTTCTCCTTATCTTTTTCGTCATAACGACGGGGAATATACATGGGACAAAATTACATTTCTACGCCACCACTTCCGCAACCCGCTCTACCCGCATATTCGCATTCAGCATCGCAATGCTCCGGACCGCACTGCCGGCGAAATCCAGAAAGGCTTTTTTGGAGATGTCATCATCACTCATCATGACCGGCACGCCATTATCTCCCCCTTCGCGTATGCTTTGCACCAGCGGTATTTGCCCCAGGAAAGGAATCTCGTATTCTTCCGCCAATCTCCGCCCCCCGTCTTTCCCGAAAATATAGTACTTATTATCGGGTAATTCGGCCGGTGTGAAATAGCTCATATTTTCCACCAGACCGATAACGGGCACTTTCAGCTGCGCCTGGCCAAACATCGCGATACCTTTCTTAGCATCCGCCAGCGCCACATCCTGGGGAGTCGTAACGACGATCACCCCAGTCACCGGCGCCGTCTGCATCAGGGTCAGATGGATATCCCCCGTTCCGGGAGGCATATCGATCACCAGGTAATCCAGCTCATCCCAGAATACATCGGTGATGAATTGCCGGATAGCGCTACTGGCCATCGGCCCTCTCCATACGACGGCATTTTTTTCATCCACCAGCAACCCGATGCTCATTAATTTAATGCCATATCGTTCCAGGGGCACGATCAGCCCTTTTCCGCCTTCTCCGCCCCCCATCATCATAGGACGCTCTCCCCGCACACCGAACATGATCGGTACGCTGGGACCATAGATATCGGCATCCATCAGCCCCACAGAAGCGCCTCCCTTAGCCAGAGCCAGGGCAAAATTGGCAGCTACCGTACTCTTACCCACTCCCCCTTTACCACTTACCACCGCTATGATATTTTTTACCTTCGGCAAAACAGTCTGAGCTTCCTTACGCGTAGTAGTGGTATGGGAGGTGAACTTTACGTTAACCGTAGCTTCTTTATTTACCAGCAGGCGAATGGCATTGACACAGGCATTTTTAATCATATCCTTCATCGGACAGGCCGGCGTAGTCAGGACAACCGTGAAGGCAACATAATTCCCGTCTATCTCTATATCCTTCACCATATTCAGGGTGACAATATCCTTTCCAAGGTCCGGCTCCTGTACGTTACTCAAAGCCTCTAAAACTTTTTCCGTTGTCATGCGAATTAATTTCGTCAAAAAAATTGTGAAAATATAATTTTTTGCCTCAATACCATTAATTTGGCAGCCTTGGCCCTTGGCCTCGTCTGCGAACTGAACTCCGTTCAGTTCAAGATTTTGTTAAAAACTCTAATTTGAGACAAAATTAACCATTGGTCACCTTACTTTGTTTACGATTTGCGGTTTAAAGTTTAATTTTGAAACTGAATGAAAAAATTTCTACTGTATATCTTATTGTTGTCCGGCCCTTTTGCAGCACATGCCCAATTCGACAAACTAAAAGACTCCGTTGTCCAGTTATACGGCGTCATCATGACGGCTGACAGTTTAAAGGGCATTCCCGCAGTAAGCGTGGTAGTCAAAGGCCGCAATCAGGGTACCTATTCCAACGATCAGGGCGTCTTTTCCATCGTAGTGCTTAAAGGCGATCAGATCGAATTCAGTAGTGTGGGCTACAAGACCTATACGCTCAACGTTCCGGATACCTTCCGTGGCAACCAGTACAGTATTATACAATTGATGATCACGGACGCCCAGTACCTGCCGGCCACCATCATCAAACCCCGTCCTACCCGGGAGCAATTCGAACGGGATTTTGTGAACACCCCCGTACCGGACGATGACATCGAAATAGCCCGTCAGAATACGGATGCCGCCAAGCGCCGGGTCCTCGCCCGATCCCTTCCCGCCAGCGCCGCGGAAGCCTCGAGTTATTATCTCAAGCAACAAGCCACCCGTTATTATTATCAGGGCCAGGCCCCCCCGCAAAACATCTTCAACCCCATCGCCTGGGCTGACTTCATACAGGCCTGGAAACGGGGTGATTTCCGGAATAATAATTAATCCTGAAGCCAAATCCCAGGTTTTAGCTATAATTTTAGCCATATGAGTAACCATATTTCCGTGATCGGAGCCGGCACCATGGGTAATGGCATTGCCCATGTTTTCGCACAGAAAGGATTTATTGTCAGCCTCGTAGATACCAATGCCGCCCAGCTGGACAAAGCCCTCCAAACCATCTCTGGCAACCTGGACCGGCAGATAACCAAAAACCTCCTCACCGAAGAAGGCAAAAAAGCCACCCTGGCCTCCATCACTCCCTATACCGACCTGGGAACCGGGGTACAAAAAGCAGAGTTAGTCGTAGAAGCCGCCACCGAGAATACCGCCCTCAAACTAAAAATATTCAGTCAGCTCGACGCACTCGCCCCTGCCGGCTGCATCCTCGCTTCCAATACCTCCTCTATATCGATCACCATGATCGCTGCCGCCACCAAACGCCCGCAGTCGGTCATCGGCCTCCATTTTATGAACCCCGTGCCCGTAATGAAGCTCATAGAGATCATCAACGGCTATGCGACCGATGCCTCCGTGACCCGGCAAATGGTCGAAATTGCCGGGCAACTGGGAAAAATACCCTGTGTCGTAAAGGATTATCCGGGCTTTATCGCCAACCGGATCCTGATGCCGATGATCAATGAAGCCATTTTTAGCCTCTTCGAAGGCGTGGCGGGAGTACAGGAGATCGATACCGTGATGAAGCTGGGCATGGCCCATCCCATGGGACCCCTGCAATTAGCCGATTTTATCGGCCTGGACACCTGTCATTCCATTCTCAAAGTCCTGCACGAAGGATTTGGCAACCCCAAATACGCCCCCTGCCCCCTGCTGACCAATATGGTCACGGCCGGTTACCTGGGCATCAAGAGTGGGGAAGGATTTTATAAATATACCCCCGGCAGCAAAGACCTCGTGGTCAGCAGCCGGTTTTAATTCGTGCGTTTCACCTTGAAATTGCCGGTCATGGGATAACTGACCCTGCTTACCGTATCCTGTAGCGTTCCGCTCAGATTGCCGGTAATAAACCCGTTAACGGCGCCATAAGCCGTGACAGAGTATTGTATCGAAGTTCCGGAAAGCGGCCAAAAAGTTCTGCTTCCTACGCCCATGTCGAAACTATTCGTCGAATAGGCGCCTGTCCCGGTCAGATTTGGAATCTGGAAACTAAATCTTAAATGGGGAGTCACCCCCGTCGCAGAATTTCCCGTAAAATAGCTTGCAGAGGGTTGGCTTTGGTAGTAATAGGTGACCGAATCCGGAGGCGCCGTTACACTATAGGTATTCCCATTGAACGTAACATTAATGAACTGGGTCAGGCTAACACCGCAGGCCGATAACTGGCCGGCATTTTGACTACCGGTCGTTACCGATATCGTGCTTGCATTCCCCTGTTGCGAAGTCCCGTAATCCCCTGCTGTCAATTGCGCCTGGGCCGGCGCCACAGAACAACGGCTGATGTTGAGGGTAAAAGCGCCATTTGTAACACCGGAACGATAGTTCAATCCGTCGATATAAGCATTGACGTATCCATTGACGACGGGATTATTGGAGCAGTCTACCACAGTGCCGTTGAGAACAACAGTGCCATTGCTTACGTCCACGGTAGGATTGCCCAGATCCTCATCGGTGAGTACCGGCCCCACATTTTGTCCGTAAAGCAGCGTACCGCACGAACTTAGCACCTGGAAGAGCAAGGTCTGTCCCTTGGGTATAATTCCCTGGGCATAACCGGTAGTATCCGTAAAGCCTCCCCGGGTGCCATAAGTGGGAGAGGTAAATTGTATATAGGTATAAGCCAGCGGGTTGCCGTGCTGATCTTTCAGCCGGACCTTAAAACTCGCCGTCGAAGAAGATACGTCACAGTTCCAAAAGGAGAAATGCCCCACCTGTCCCACATAATTGTTGCCCTGCCGGACAGCCTTCCCCTGCTCCATCCATTTGCCGGTGGAATCATTAAAATACCATAATGGGATGGAATCCGGCGCGCTGGCCTGCAGAGCGGCAGGAATGGCCAGGGTAAGGGTCGCTTTTTTCCCCGATGCGATCTGGAGCTTCTCGCCCGCGTTGCCTTCCAGTTCGACCCCCATCATGCCAAAACTTTGCAGCGCCACTTCCTTGCCCGCAGCGCTGATCCCCCGCAGGTCGCCCGGTATATGATTGGGAAGATCCGCATCCGTAGGATCCAGGTAAGTAGCAAATACATTCACATTCCCGGTATAGGCCGCATTGGTAGCGGCATTAACGACCGAACTGGCATCAAAAGCCACCGTATTGCCGGCCTGCACGACCACATTTCCTCCGCCGGCAGCCGAAAAACTACCTTTTGCGACCCTGGGCAGCAGATGGATATTAATATAGTTTTGCCCCCCTGCATTCGTGAGAATACTCCTCGAACCCGTAAAATAGCCCTGTTTGACCACTTTCACAAAGCCGAACCGGCTCGACATACTGATATTACTAAAAGTAAAGACCCCATTCACATCCGTTGTCGTGGTAGCCACCCCGCTGGTAACGACGGCACCTTTCACCGGCAACCCATTCTCGTCCAACACCCTGCCCTGCAGGCTGGCCGTGACGGTCTGATCCGGAGGCGTCGTATCGGTGGGAGTACTGGTATCCGTGTATTTACTACAGGCGAAAGAAGCTACCAGGATGATAGCTAATAAGGTAGCAGCTAGGGTGAGGCGGTGTTTTTTCAAAGGGGATTTTTTATGTTATCACATGCGACTTTACGCACATGCTCCCCCTAAAACGAATAATTCATCCCAATATTACCTCCACATTCCTCAATTCCTGCAACTTATAGCTCACTTCCTCCACCCTGTTCTTGGGAATCCCCAATCTCATATTACAGAAAAGTTGCATTTCCTGTTGCAAAATCCGGCAATTGTATTGTTTAATAAGGGTCATTACGTCATTGATCTGGGTATAGTCGAATTGTACGACGAATTCTTTCTCCACCTGCTTTTGCACCAGGGGAGTCATCTGCAGCGCCAGGGCGGCAGCCGATTTATAGGCATTGATAAGACCGGGTACGCCCAGTAAAGTGCCTCCGAAATACCGGACGACGATCACCAGCACATTGACCAGCTCCCGGCTGTCGATCTGTCCCAGGATCGGCCGGCCGGCCGTGCCGGAAGGTTCCCCGTCATCGCTGACCCGGTGCGTATTCCCATCCAGCCCGATGCGGTAGGCAAAACAATGGTGAGTCGCCTTGGGATGCTCCTTCTTTATTTCATTGAGAGTCTCTTTAAATTCATCCACGCTTTTTACCGGGCAGGCATAGGCGATGAACTTGCTGCCCCTTTCTTTAAACTCTGCGGTCGCCGTCTTTTCGATCGTGTAATAAAAATCCTGTTCAGCCATATATTGTTTTTACGCCCCCGGAGGAGCAGGTCGGTCGGTTCTTCAAAGCTTCTTTCGAAGAAGGGTAGTCTTACAGGAATAAAGGATTGTGGTAAGTTCGTATCGTATCGGATAGGAGCGTTTCCGTCCGTAAAGTGTGCGCATTTTTCAAAATAGGAGCAGCAAGGCCATCGGGTAGCTCCAGTTCATGATTGGTAATGACCCTGGCCTCATCCCAATACCCTTCGTCGATAAAAGATTGCAACAGGCTCGCCCCTCCTTCCACCAGCACACTCAGGATCTTCAGCTCATACAAGGCGCTCACCAGTTGAGGGACCAGGCTGCTCTTCCCGATCAGCCCACTGTTTTTGATCAGGCTGCGGTCCTCGATCAACCTGTTATCTCCGATCAGGCTTTCATCTCCGTTCCGGCTCCCCTCTCCGTTCCGGCTCCCCTCTCCGTTCCGGCTCCCCTCTCCGTTCCGGCTCCCCTCGTCGTTTAGCCGGTAATACGTCAGGTTGCCTTTTTGCTCCTGCCGGACCGTATTAAAGACGATCGTGCGCACCTTCCCGTCGAAAAGCCGAAGGGAGTCAGGCAAACGCAGATCCTTATCGATGACCAGGCGAATGGGGTCCGGCCCCTGCCACAACCTTACCGTAAGAGCCGGGTCATCCGATAAAGCCGTATTCGTACCCACGAGGATGGCAGCCTCCTGCGAACGCCATTTATGCACCAGCCTGTTCGAATAGGCATTGGAAATAAGTACCCGTGGGCCGCCGCCCGTCGTCGCCCCCCCTATTTTCCCGTTGGCGCTCTGCGCCCATTTTAACAATATATAAGGCCGGTGGCGCGTATGAAAAGTAAAAAATCGTTTATTCAGCAGCATACACTCCTTTTCCAAAACCCCCACTTTTACCTCCACACCGGCAGCCCGCAACTTTTCGATCCCCTTCCCATCCACTTCCGGAAAAGGATCCCGGCAACCGACTACCACCCGGGGGATCTTCTTCGCGAGGAGAAGATCTGCACAGGGAGGCGTCTTGCCATAATGCGCACAGGGTTCCAGGGATACATATATCGTGGAATGGGAGATCAGAGGAATGTCCTCTTCCTTCACGGAAGCCAGGCAATTTACCTCCGCATGCGCCTTCCCATATAACTCGTGATAACCTTCCCCGATGATCCTTCCTTCATGCACCAGCACGGCCCCGACCATGGGGTTGGGAGCGGTATAGCCGGCCCCCAGCCGGGCCAGTTCCAGACAGCGTTGCATGTATATCTCGGGAGAGTCCAAGTGTACAAAGGTAAGCCGAAACTGCCTAAATTTACGGATGAACTTGCAACAGGCCCAACAGGAAATGTTATCCCGATTACGCACGCTCTATGAGGACAGAGAGGCCGCTACCATTACAGATTGGGTCATGGAAAAGATCACCGGTTGGAGAAAACTGGATCGCATCATTCATAAGAACGTACCCCTCACCGCAGAAGGACTGGAATTGTTCCGGTTATATATCCGGGAATTGCTAAACCACCGGCCAGTGCAATATGTGCTGCAGGAAGCCTGGTTCGCCGGCTTGAAATTCTATGTCGACGAATCTGTCCTCATCCCCAGACCGGAGACGGAAGAACTCGTGGAATGGGTAGCGGAAGAGGCAGGAAGCCTCCCATTGCCCGAACAAGCTCCGGCTTCCAAAGACCCGCATCAGGGAGCATCTATCCTGGACGTGGGAACAGGCAGCGGCTGCATCGCCGTCGCCCTGAAAAGACGGTTACCCGGTAACCGGGCTTATGCCTGCGACCTGAGCGAAGCGGCACTCGCCATCGCCAAACGCAATGCAGCCTCGAACCAGGCCGATATTCAATTCCTCCGGCTTGATTTCCTGGACAGGGACTCATGGTCCTCTTTACCGTCCATACAGGTATTGGTCAGCAACCCTCCCTATATACCCCTTCGGGAAAAAGACAGCATGGCCCCCCATGTCATCGGGTTCGAGCCCCACCTCGCCCTCTTCGTACCCAATCAGGATCCCCTGGTCTTTTACAGGGCCCTGGCTCATTTTGGGTTGGAAAAACTATTGCCGGGCGGGCAGGTTTTCGCGGAAATACACGAAGGACTGGGTGCAGAGGTGGTCAGACTGTTTGAGGCAGCGGGATTTCACCCGGTTGTATTAAAAAAAGATATGATGGGTAAGGACCGGATGATAAAAGCAACAAGGTAACATTAAAATATTTTAATGTTTTGCCCGGGCAAGCTAGTTTTGCTCAACTTTTATTCAGATTATGATGCGTCGCTACCAATTCTTTCTGCTATCCCTGTGTTTTTCGTTGAATTACCTGTCCGCTTCGGCGCAGCAAACGGCCTCCCCCCAAACTCCAACCCCGCAAAATGGTGCTTTGCTGAATGACGCTCTGCTAAAGGATTCCTGCTGGAACTATCATTTCCAATTCACCGGTGTTCTGCAGGGACATCCATCCTTCCATGCACCCTACGCCGGACAAAATAGTCTGCAGAATGACTATGAACAGGCTTATTCCGTCACTTCCACCCTCTACCTGGGCAGAAAGCTCTGGCAAGGGGCCGCTATTTATTTCAACCCGGAAATGGCCGGAGGCAAAGGCATCAGCAGCACCCTGGGCATCGCCGGCTTTCCCAACGGAGAGACCTTTCGTATCGGCAACCCCGAGCCCACCGTCTATATAGGCCGCATCTTTTTGCGTCAGCATATTTCCCTGGATAAAGATCATTATGAAGAGATCAGCGATGATGTGAACCAGGTAAAGGAGCGGGTGTCCACTTCCCGTATAACGCTTACAGCCGGAAAATTTTCCCTGGGTGATTTTTTTGATAACAACAATGTGAGCCATGACCCCCGTTCCGATTTTATGAACTGGGCCCTTATGAACAACGGGGCTTATGACTATGCCGCCAATACACGGGGTTATACCTACGGTTTTACGGCGGAATATGTCAAGCCCGGCTGGACCCTTCGCCTGGCCACAGCGCTGGAACCAACTTTTTCGAACGGGCCCAACCTTGACTGGCATTACTCCCACACCAATAGCGAGAACCTGGAGTTTGAAAAAAGATATTACCTCCACGGACATAAGGGCGCTGTCAGGTTGCTGGGATATTATAATATAAGCAAAGCCCCCAATTATAACGATGCCGTAGCGGCCAAACTGAATGGCTCCGATACCAGTATGGATGTCATCTACGGTAAAAAATACGGGTCAAAAAAGATCGGTTTCGGCCTGAATGCAGACCAGGAATTAAGCGGCGCGGTGAGTGCTTTTTTTCGGGGAGGCTGGAACGATGGCAAGACTGCCACCTGGGCTTTTGCCGAAATTGACAATATCGTCAGCGGAGGCATCCGCATCACGGGGCAAAGCTGGAAAAGGGCGGCCGATAATATCGGCATCGCCGTTTTATCCAATGGCATTTCCAGTGGTCATCGCAACTTTTTGAACAATGGCGGTTATGGGTTTATGATCGGGGATGGACAACTCCCTCATTATGGACGTGAAAATATTGCCGAGCTATTCTATCAATCTAAGGTCTTTAATAACCTGTGGGCGACGCTGGATTACCAGTTTGTCGACCATCCTGCCTACAATAAGGACCGGGGCCCGGTGCATGTTTTTGCGGTAAGACTGCATATAGAATTCTGAGTTTTACTGCACCCCGTTCTTATCAACGGCCAGTACCGTACGGGCGCCTAATTCCCGCGCTACGCGCATGACAGCCACCACATCATCGATAGGCACCGTCTTATCCGCGTTGATCACAATGGAAGGCTGATCCGTCTCTTTTGCCAGGAAGGGTTGTAGTTTGGCCTTCAACTCATCGATCGTCACCCGGGTCGTACCTACGTAGAATTGTTTATTGACATCTATGGAGACCACCACCGTTTGCTTGGACTTGGTATCGCTCTTGGCCTTGGGTTGGGAAAGTTTGACCACGTTCGGATTGGCCAGCGTGGACACAATGAGAAAGAACAGCAACAGGATGAACAGGATATCGTTAAGCGGTCCCGTATGCACCTCGGCCTCTTCTTTATGTTGTCTTCTTAAATTCATTTACAATATTTAAATGTCCTGATCCTTTTCTTTTACCGCCGGTCGCCCCCTGCGCCCTTGCCTGTCAACCAGCATCCGGGCCTGCCCCTTATCTCGTCGGCTCCTGTAAAATATCGATAAATTCAGCACTGGCAGCCTCCATCTTGTGGGTAGACTTATCGATCTGCGAATTCAGGTAACGATACGCTACATAGGCGATAATCCCGATGATCAGACCGGAAGCCGAAGAGATCATTTTTACATAGATCCCGCCCGCGATGGCGCCAATACTATACTCTCCTGTACTGGCAATATTGTAGAACAACTGGAACATACCGGCAATCGTCCCGAGAAACCCGAACAAAGGGGCTATATAACCTACCACCGAAAGAATGGAAGTATTCTTTTCCATTTTGTACAACTCCAGCTTACCGATATTCTCCATGCTGCGTTCGATGGCCTCGATAGGCTTACCTACACGCTGAAGCCCCTTATCGATCATGCGGGCGATGGCCGTAGGCGTATTTTTCGCCAGGCTACGGGCGGCAGTGATATTGCCGGTCACGATATGATCCCGGATAATACTCATAAAATTATCATCCGACTTCGAAGCCTTCTTAATAGCGATATACCGTTCGATAAAGACAAAAATGGCAATGACCAGCAGAATCGCCAGAGGGATCATAAGTGGCCCCCCCTTGATCAGCACATCCCACAAATTTTCTTTTTGCTGAGCCGCTAACATCGCAACCTTGGCCAGACTGTCTTTAATTTTTGCCGAGTCCAACAAAACCTGCAGGAAAAATAAATGCATCCAGTATGTTATTTAATTATTTAATATGGTAAAACTATTAAGATTTCAGGTCATTAACGCTTACCGTCCCCTTCTATTTTTAACGAAATGCTAAAATTATCCTAATCATTGGCGCCCATCTACGATCACCAGTTCCCGTCTTCACTCATCGGGCCGCATTCATCGGCTCGCCCCAAATCATCAGCCCCCCAAATCATCGGCCCGCCTGTTTAATCATGAGAGCCTGTATCTGCTGCATGGTCTTTTGCATACCCTCGCTGCTCCCGTCCAGGAAAATGACATTTCCTTTTCCTACCTCCGCAAAATTCTTGATGGCTTCCGTCCACATGCTGAACAGGATCACATTGGTGTCCAGGTTGGCCCGTTTCATCTGTTCGGCCGCCTCGCTCATCCCCCTGGCCACTTCTTCCCGGAACAACGCAACGCCCTGTCCGCGGAGGCGGGCTGCTTCTCTCTCCGCTTCGGCCGATATTTTAATAGCGTTCCCCTCCGCCTCGGCAGCCTTGGTCTTGGTAATCAGGAGAGCCTGCCCTTCATTTTCGGCAGCCGCTTTTAAATTATTACTGGCTACCACCTTGCTCATGGATTCTATGATGGCTTTGTCGAAAGTGATATCATTGATCTGCAGATCGAGCAGGTGATACCCCCATTCTTCCAGCGAATGGTCGATCTGGTCTTTTACGAACTCTACGATCTCCTTCCTCAATCCCAGGATCTCGGCCTGCTTCTTCGTAGCTACAAAAGCCCGGATGCTCCCCTCGATCGTGCGGGTAAGCGCCTGCATAAGATCGCGGTCGTTGATGAATTTAAAAGCCACTCTTTTTATCGTCTCTTCATCGGCATTCTGCACGGCATAGAGCAGCATGCTCTTAAAATAGACATTGGCCTGGTCGGCCGTAACGGCCTGGAATTCCAGCTCTACCGAGCGGTTCTGTATCGAGATCTTTTTAAACACCTGCTCCAGGACAGGGATCTTGAAATTCAACCCCGGCCGCAGGATACGCTGATATTTCCCGAACATGGTAACAACATTGATAAACCCCTGGTTAACCGTGACCAGGCCGCTGAATACAAGAGCGATGAGCACGAGAACCCACCAATAAGGCAAAAGGGAATCCATACGACAAATATTTAGCCGTGAATGTACACAATTTTTGCTCATCCGGACCGCATCGCCTCCTCCCTCGCATCTCCCTGCTCCCACCCAGGTCGCATCTCATCATCCCTCACCCATCGAATGCCCCTCGCACGAGATTATTATGGTACCTTTACCCGCTGAAATTGTTCACAACCGGGCTCCGCCCGGTTAATAAAGCCCGGAAACAAAAAATGAATACCCATTACGACTTGATCATTGTAGGCGGAGGCCCTATCGGGATCGCCTGTGGGCTGGAAGCTCAGAAAGCCGGCCTTTCCTACCTCATCCTGGAAAAAGGCTGCCTGGTGAATTCTTTATATAACTATCCGGCTAATATGACTTTTTTCTCCACCTCCGAACGCATAGAGATCGGAGAGATCCCCTTTGTAAGCAATAATGTCAAACCCGTTCGCAACGAAGCGCTGGAATATTACCGCCGGGTCGCCGTCTCACACCGGCTCAACCTGCATTTGCAGGAAGAAGTGAAAGAAATCCGTTCCACCCCTGTCTTTGAGATTATCACCTCCCGAACCTCCTACTCCGCAACGCATATCGTCCTGGCAACAGGATTCTATGACCTCCCCGTTTTACTGGACATCCCCGGCGAGCACCTGCCCAAAGTCACCCATTACTATAAAGAACCGCACTTCTATGCCATGCAGAAAGTAGTGGTGGTCGGAGCCAGCAATTCCTCCGTGGATGCAGCGCTGGAAACCTGGCGGAAAGGAGCGGAAGTCACCATGGTCATCCGGGGAGAAGGGATCGGCAGCCGGGTAAAATACTGGGTGAAACCCGATATCGAGAACCGCATCAAAGAAGGCAGCATCAAAGCCTATACCCACTCTTCCCTGTTAGCCATACGCGAAGGAGAAGTCGATATACAAACGCCGGATGGTTTAGTCACCCTTCCCAATGATTATGTGATTGCCCTGACCGGCTATCAGCCGAACTTCGACTTCCTCCGGAAAGCAGGCATTCAATTATCCGACGACGCCAAACTGCAACCCTTCTACAATCCGGCAACGATGGAGACCAATGTAAAGAACCTATATCTCGCAGGAGTCATATGCGGAGGCATGAACACCCATGTATGGTTCATAGAAAATTCAAGGATCCATGCCATCATGATCATAGAAGATATTCTGCGCAAACGGGTCTGGGCCTCCGCTGCCAGCGAGTTGGCATAAAACGCCACGGGCTCCCGGCAAACAGGAATCGGCCAATCAACTCTTTTCTTCCCAGATACCGGCCAGATACACGATCGTCTCCACGGATTTCTGCATATCCTGGATGCTCACATATTCATGCTTGCCATGAAAAGCCATTTCCCCCGTAAAAAGATTAGGACAGGGCAGCCCCATAAAAGAAAGACGCGATCCGTCCGTTCCCCCCCGGGCGCTTCCCCGGTGTACGGTTATCCCGGCCCGTTCCATAGCCTCCACCGCATAATCCGATATCCGGGGATGATGGTCCAGCACCTCTTTCATATTACGATATTGCTCCACCACCTCAAAATCTGCCCGGGCGCCCGGAAAGGCTGCCAGCGCCTCCACCAGGCTGTTCCGAAGACTTTCCTCATAAGCCGCCAGCCGCGCGGTGATAAAATCGCGGACAATAAATTCAACGACCACCTGTTCCGCCAAACCTGAAATACGCACCGGATGAACAAAGCCATAACGCCCCTCCGTCGTCTCGGGCGACCATCCATCCCTGGGCAGCAGATCCAGGAAGCCCGCAGCTACTTTAATGGCATTGACCAGCCGGTCCTTTGCATAACCGGGATGCGCGCTTACTCCATGAAAAGTGATCTTCACCCCATCAGCGGAAAAGGTCTCGTCCTCAAAAGAACCCCGTTCCCCGGCATCCAGGGTATAAGCGAACTGCGCTCCCAACCTTTCCAGGTCCAGTCGGTCCACCCCTCTTCCGATCTCCTCATCGGGCGTAAACAACAGCCGGATCTTACCATGCCTGCACTGCGGGTGCGACAGCAGGTAATGGGCCATATCCATAATAACAGCCACACCCGCCTTGTCATCGGCCCCCAGCAGCGTGGTTCCGGAAGCCGTAATGATATCCTCCCCCTTCTTTTCCAGCAGATAGGGATGTTCTTTGGGAGAAATAATAATCTTTGGATCCTGGTCATCCGGCAGCACAATGTCGCCTCCGTCATAGTTTGGGTGGATCAGCGGCTTAACCCCCTTCCCGCTGCAATCCGGGGCCGTATCGACATGCGAGCAAAAACAAATGACCGGAACGGGTTTATCCGTATTGGCCGGGATCGTGGCATAGACATAGCCATATTCGTCCAGCGCAGCATCGGTGATGCCCATTTCCTGCAACTCCTTTACCAGGAGCCGGCTAAGGTCTTTTTGCTTTTCTGTAGAGGGATAACTCTTGGATCCCGGGTCGCTTTGCGTGTCAATTTGCACATAACGAATAAATCTTTCCGCTACGGTAAATCTATAGTTTTCAAACATGTTCGTAAATTACGAATCAATATAATACACTTATGTCTGATCAGGCTATAAAAAATCCGCGGATAAAACAAGGTTGGCTTCGGGTAGTATTGTTTGGCGTCGCCTTCGTCCTTATTACCTTACTGGTCGCCATTCCGGCCGTATTGATCATCGTCGGAATGAAAAAAGAAGACCTTCAGGCAGATCCGATCCATACCCTGGCGTCCCTGCTTACCGGCAACAACCTCTGGCTGATGCTCCTGCTGGAATGTCTTATTTCCCTCATCAGTGTCTGGATCTTCCGGATATTCGTCGACAGAAAGTCTTTTTCAAGCCTGGGATGGGAGACAACGGGTTATGGAACGGAGTCGGCTGCCGGCCTTTTTATGGGGCCGGCCCTGTTGGGCATCAGCGCGCTGCTACTGCTGCTCAGCGGACACCTGCAATGGACCGATGTCAGCTGGGATCCCCAATCCCTGTTCATCTCCCTCGGATTGCTGGCCCTGATCGCCTTTAGTGAAGAACTGGTATTCCGGGGTTATATTCTTAATAATCTTCTGGATACTTTTCGCAACAAATGGATAGCCCTGGGAATTTCCGCGGTGTTGTTCGCAGCCTTTCATAGTAGCAATCCCGGCATCAACTCCCTCGCCTTTGTCAATCTTTTCTTAGCCGGCCTGTTGCTGGGAATAAATTATATCTACACGAAAAACCTGTGGTATTCTGTCTTATTTCATCTGAGCTGGAATTTTTTCCAGGGTCCCTTATTGGGGTTCAGGGTCAGCGGGCTTAACTTACCCTCTTTACTGGTGGCCGAAACCAAAGGCGACCTGATGCTGACGGGAGGAGATTTTGGCCTGGAAGGGTCTGTATTGAACATGACCGTTTCCATTATTGCCATCCTGGTGCTGGCCTGGGCCTTCGAAAGAAAATACAATTCCGGCAAACAGATCGTGGCAAAAGGAATTCCTGCAAAGAATTAGTTGAAATATAATTCTTTGCAGGAATATGTCTGATGTCGGTGAAGAGCTTCGCTCGTAACCTTCGTCGAAACTTCGTCCCTCGTTTCTCCTCGGTTAGGCCATGGGCCTTGTTCACAACCGGGCGGGGCCCGGTTAAGGATGACCTGTCCGCCGGAATCTAATATTATATTATTATTAGGGCATGATAATGCGGGAAGGAGCGCCGATGATCTCTACCAGTTCCAGATCGAATACAAGGTCTTCTCCAGCCAAGGGATGATTGGCATCCAGGATCACACTATCATCTTTTACTTCTATTATAACAACAGGAATTTGCTGACCGCTGCCATTGGTCATATTCAACCTCATGCCTGTTTCCGGCTTCATATCCGGAGGAAAACGGTCGATGGGAAAATCCATCAGCATCTGAGGGTCTTTTTCACCATAAGCATCTCCTACAGGGATCTCGATCGTCTTCTTTTCTCCTACCGTCATCCCCAGTAAGCCATCATCAAATCCCTTGATCACCATACCACTGCCAACTTCAAATTCCAGGGGAGTGCGTCCTTCGGAAGAATCAAACGTTGTTCCGTCCGTAAGGCGACCATGATAATGAACTTTCACAGTATCACCGGCTTTAACTTGTTGCATAAAATTCAGCTTCTGTTTTAGATAATTCCCTGAATGAGGATTATGCCGCGAATTTAGGATTAAAAGTTAAATAATCGGAAAATGAGCCGCGGATAATAGAAAGATTATGGCAATCTTGCAGGGTGTCCGAAGTAAACCAACGAAAACATGAAAATCGCAATTATTTCCAGTGTATTCCTGCTGTTCAGCGCAGTTCTCCCCGGCCAGAAACAAATGACCCCGGCCCCGGTTCAACAGTATGCTCCCAGCGGCCATCAGCCGCTGCCGGCGCCCCCGGCATCCATTCTTCCCGGCGCCGCTCAAATGAATCTCTACCTGCCCCTGCTCCAAGGCAAATCCGTAGCGGTTTTCGCCAACCAGACCTCCATGGTGAATAATACCCATCTCGTAGATACCTTATTGAAAAGAGGCATCCATATTAAAAAAATATTCTCCCCCGAACATGGGTTTCGGGGAGATGCCGACGCCGGAGAACACGTGAGCAGCCTGGCAGACCCCAAAACCGGAATCCCCATTATCTCCCTGTATGGCAGCAAGGACCAGCCCTCGGCCGCCGACCTGCAGGATGTGGATATGATGCTGTTTGACATACAGGATGTCGGAGTCCGCTTCTACACCTATATTTCCTCCCTCCAGAGATACCTCGAATCGGCCATCATCAACCATCGTCCCGTGATTGTCCTCGACCGGCCAGATCCCAACGGATCCTATGTCGATGGACCGGTACTCGACCCGAAATTCAAATCCTTTGTCGGTATGCAACCCGTGCCTGTCGTTTATGGCATGACGATCGGGGAATATGGCCGGATGCTGGTGGGCGAACAATGGCTCGACACTGCGGCCCATGCTGCCGGGACCAGCGACGCACAGCATATCGCACAGAGCGGCTTCTCCCTCACCGTCATCCCCTGCCGGAACTACACCCATAAAAGCAAATACACCCTGCCGGTACAGCCCTCTCCCAACCTGCCCAATATGCAATCCGTTTACCTCTACCCTTCCCTCTGCTTTTTTGAAGGAACGGCCATCAGCTTAGGCAGAGGTACGGACAAGCCTTTCCAGCAATACGGACATCCCTCCTTTCCCGGGGACCTCTATCATTTTATGCCGCAGAGCGTAGCTGGCGCCAAAAATCCCCCCCTCCTGAACCAGATCTGTTATGGGTATGATCTCAGCGAAATAGAAGTGGTGAAAGAAACGGGGAACCCGCTGTCCCTGAAATGGCTTCTAAATGCCTACCGGCTTTTCCCCGACAAAGACCATTTTTTCCCGGGAGCAGGAAAATTCTTTAACAAGCTGGCCGGCAGCGATCTCTTACAACAACAAATTAAAGAAGGCCTGACCGAAGAAGAGATCCACAAAAGCTGGGAGCCCGCGCTCGCACATTTCAAGGCAATCCGGAAAAAATATTTGCTATACGCAGATTAACGAAATTTATCTTTGCGCTACTATTTATCATTATGTCTGAAAACCAACATACCACTCCGTCTACCGCCGTACATCCAGGCCCGTCTCCGGCTTCCTCGCTGCATCCATCCGCACTAATGAAAGCCGGCCCGCGTATCGTATTCATGGGTACGCCTGAATTTGCCGTAGCCTCCCTGGATGCCCTTGTACAGGCAGGCTATCCGATTGTGGGAGTGATCACCGCGCCGGATAAGCCGGCAGGGCGGGGTATGCAGTTGACCGAAAGCGCCGTAAAAAAATATGCCCGCGAAAAAGAATTGAAAATTTTACAACCGGAGAAATTAAAGAACCCCCTCTTTCTGGAAGAGCTGAAGTCCCTTCAGGCAGACCTTCAGGTGGTCGTGGCATTCCGCATGTTGCCGGAACTTGTCTGGAGCATGCCCCCCATGGGCACCGTGAACCTGCACGGCTCCCTCTTACCCCAGTACCGGGGCGCCGCTCCCATCAACTGGGCGGTGATCAATGGAGAGAAAGAGACCGGCGTCACCACGTTTAAACTACAGCAGGATATCGATACCGGTAATATTCTTTTGCAGGATCGTTTTCCCATCGGAGAGCAGGAGACAGCCGGAGAAGTACACGACCGGATGAAAGAGATCGGAGCCCGCTTGCTGGTAAGAACCGTAGAAGGCCTGGCCGCAGGCAATCTGAAAGAGATACCCCAGGACCAGACCCCGGGCGCCCAGAGAACTCCATCCCATAGCCCAGAGCCAACGACCATCGATCCCGTCCCCCTCAAACACGCCCCCAAGATCTTCACCGAAACATCAAAAATAGACTGGAATAATCCCCTCTCCGATATTTACAACCTCATCAGGGGACTGTCCCCCTTCCCCGCAGCCTTCACCTATCTCGATGGCAAACTTCTTAAAATCTACCACTCCGAAAAAGAAAGTACGAAGCCTTCTATCCAGCCAGGCCAATACGCCACTGACCAAAAGACCTACCTGAAATTCGCCGCCCCCGACGGCTATATCCGGGTGACCGAACTTCAGCTGGAAGGAAAAAAGAAAATGAAGACCGAAGATTTTCTACGGGGATATAAATTCCCCGTTTAACAGGAGTCCGGACATACCCGAATTTTCACTAAAGTAAGCCCTGGTTATCAGTCCGGGCTTCCTTTATTTTTGTCGTTTCAAACATAGTCTATAGTGTATTTGCGATTTCATAGTCAAAATTCCCAATGGAGTCTCGCTCCAAAAATTGATAAAGGGCCACGGTCGCGGTTGAATGCAGGGTTAGTAACGAACTGGTAATCCAGCGCGGCGTGAACGGTTTTCCAGATTTGAAAATCGTAGTAAGTTTCGAGGGCTTTCTCCGGATGATAGTTCAAAGTACCGTCGCCGTCGAGCATATCCGTGCCGCCTGCCTTCAGAAATTGTTGGTTATCACGCGAAGCGCCGCTCACGATGACGGCAAGGCCCCAGGTGTCGCCGGGCCGACTCCATGCCTCGCCTTTGACGCTCAACCCCAGCGACGCCGACCAATCAACATCGGTGAACGTCCACGTGTCGTAGTGGCCGTCAGTCCAGCCCAGGCGCGAAAACAGGCCGACACTCCGAAAAGCTTCCTGCTCCCAGTTCAGCCCGAAGCCGTATTTGTGATGGAAAGCGCGCGCGGAGTCTGAGATGGTCGCTCCCGATCCTTGACCGACATTTGGATCCGGGGGGTTAGCCAGTAGCATGGCAGTTGCCACCTTGTAGCTGGCAAAGTTAGCTTCGTCGAGCCAGGACAAAAACCGAATCGCCCCTGGATGGGCATTGACGCTGTAACGGCGCTCAAATTCCGCCATCATTGCCCAGGCCCGGAAAAACGGGCCATAGGCTCCGCGGTGGGGCCACATGAGAAACTGGTCGTCGCCGGTGAAACCATTCTTGTCACGCGGCATTTGGAAAAATCCATAACGCAAAGCCCATTTTCGCTGGTTTAATTCCACTGCAACTCCAGTGGTGTATCCTATGGTATTCTGTCCGTAATCCCACGTGAGGTTGGCCATCATCGCCCAATTCATAAACTGCGTGTGCTGGTCATGCGCGTAGGTGTTGTTATCGCAAATGTCCAGGGGGCTGAGCCGGCCGATGGTGAAGGTCAGGCGCGAAATGTCCCGTTTGCCCGCAAGCGTGAGTTGGTCGTCAGGCACGCCCTCCTGTTCGCCGCCCAAGCCGATGGTATGACGAATAAACAAACGCGCAAACGTATAGTTAGGATTCCGGGTGCCGGCTTTGTAAGCGTCACCGTTGGGAAAGGCCTCAATGCCAAATGTCTGGGTCAGTCCGAAGCCCTGCCATATCAGGAAGTCCATGTGCGCTTCGGCACCGCGCCATAACCTCGCTCCGGCAAACAAGTTCACCGTAACCGTTTCCTGAACCTCACCATTGCTGTTCAGACTGTTCGGGCCGGAGTATTTAGCTGCAAAACCGCGGTCCCCCTGAACAATATCGGTGTTCTGAACGTGGAAGTTCCATCGATGGGACTGATTCGTACCGGAATTCTGCCCCGTCGTGGATGGAGGCGGGGCGATTGTCCTGGGATCATCCTCCTCTTTTCCAATATTATATGCATCGGCCAACTCGCAGGTATCCTTGGGAATATGGAAGATCTGGTATGTCCCATTGGCAGAGGTCGTCGTGCCGAGACGGGTTCCAGCTATAACCACCGTGGCCGACTCCAGGGGCTTGTCCTCGGAAATGCCCTTGCCTATAAGCACCCGTTGTTGCGCTGTCACTTCTGAAAGCAGCCCGGTAAAAAGAAGGAGAAAGGGTAGTTTTAGTAACATTTTCAGGTTCACTTATTTTAATTCCAAAACTACAATGTTAGATTAATCTAACAAAATATTTTCTTATATATATCTTTATCGCATACTGAATCAAACTTTTGGGTATTTTTGAAATATGATTTCCCTGACAGAAGAAAACTACCTGAAGGCTTTGTTCAATCTGGCTGGAGATACCGGCGAGGTGAATGTAAACGAACTGTCCAAACAATTGGGTATCAAGATGCCGACTGTTACCAGCATGATGAAAAAGCTGGCGGAGAAAAAATTAGTGCATTATGAAAGCTATAAGCCCCTGCGACTGACGGAAAAAGGGAAAAAGGAGGCAGGCCTGGTCATCCGCAAGCACCGGCTCACCGAAATGTTCCTGGTGGAAAAGATGGGATTCGGGTGGGAAGATGTGCACGACATAGCCGAACAGGTGGAGCATGTCCGGTCGGCAGTGTTTTTTGATAAAATAGACGAATTGCTGGATTTTCCCAAGATAGATCCGCATGGTGCGCCAATCCCCGACAAAAATGGAAAATTCTCGTGGATCGCCTACGATAAGCTTTCCGACTGCCACGCCGGTGAAACGGTGAAACTTTCCGCTGTCATTCATACCTCTTCCGAGTTTCTGAAATTCCTGAATAACCGGGAGATCAGGCTGGGGACGAAAATTAAGATTAAGTCCGTCGAATCTTTTGACGGGTCAATGGTCGTTAGCTATGGCAACCGGCCTTCGGAAACATTGAGCCATACTGTTTGCGAAAGATTATTGGTAGATAAAAAACCATAAGCTTTGGGTAAACGCCCAATGAATAACAATCAGGCTGGTGACCCGTCCGCGGACGATCATTGTACCAGTTCCGTACATTGTGATAATTCTTAAATACTCTTAGACCTTGAAAATCAATTAGCTGAATGAATGGCATGGTTCTTAATTGTATAAGGAGTTGCTCGTCTAAATAATAAAAACTCAATGTGTATTCAGTATGATTAAAAGCTATTTCAAAACCGCCTGGCGGAATATGACAAGGAACAAACTCACGGGATTTATCAATGTTTTCGGGCTGGCGATTGGTTTATCCTGCAGTTTGCTGATCTGGCTTTGGGTAAGCGATGAACTGAGCTATAACCGCTTTTTACCCGGGGTAAAAAATATTTATGAGGTGCATGTAAATGCGCCTTTTAATGGCGATACAATAACGATGACTGCCTGCCCGGGACCGCTGGAGGAGGCGATTCAAAATAGTATTCCTCAAATTGAGCAGGCCACAAAAATGACATATAACCGAGATGTTTTGTTTACTGTCGGCGATAAGACATTGAAAGAAAAAGGCACCTACGCTACTGCTGGGTTTTTTAAAGTGTTTCCGTTTAAAACAATTGATGGCAATGCTGACAAAGCGATTGCCGCCATTGATCAGGTTGTTATTACAAGAAAAATTGCCGAAAAATATTTTAATACGTCCGAAGCTGTTGGCAAAACAATAAGGATTGATAACAAAAAGGATTACAGGGTCGGTGCAGTGATAGAAGATATTCCGCATAACAGCACAATGCAATTCGGTTGGATGATAAATTTCAAAGAACAGGAGGAAGACTGGATGAAAACCTGGGGTAATATTTCTTTTTTCACTTATGTGAGATTAAGACCCCATGTAGATCTGTTAAACACCGCGCAGGGTTTGCGTTCCATTTATCCAAAGTTTGCGCCCGAAGGTTTCAAGCCGAATTATCCAACATTGCAGGCCATCACTGATGTGTATTTGTATGCTGATTATAAGAATGGAAAGCCAACCGGAAGGGGCCGCATTGAATATGTAAAAATTTTTGCCGCGATAGCTATTTTTATTTTGCTGATTGCATGCATGAATTTTATGAATTTGGCTACGGCAAGAGCATCCCTGCGAGCCAAAGAGATAGGCATACGGAAAGTTGCTGGCGCCGGAAAAGCATCACTGGTTGGGCAGTTTATGACTGAGTCTCTTTTTACCTGCTTACTGGCAACCCTGCTTTCAATAACGATTACATCGCTCATATTGCCTGCTTTCAATCATTTATTCGACAAGCAACTTCAATTAAACTTTTCTCAGCCTGCCCTATGGCGCTCCATTATAGTCCTTGTTACTGTTACCTCAATAATCGCCGGTAGTTATCCATCCTTGTTTTTAGCTTCTTTTAAGCCGATGCGTATATTAAAAGGGAATATCGGCACTCAAAGTGGAAATGTCGCATCGATTCGCAAAGGTCTCGTTATTGTGCAATTTGCTTTATCTGCATTTTTAATCGTTGGGATGTTGGCGGTATCGAAACAGGTAAATTATATTCAGAATAAAAATCTTGGCTTCGACAAAGAACATATTATTTATTTACCACTCGAAGGGGATTTATATAAAAAAATGAATACCTATCAAAATGAGTTAAACAAGCTGTCGTATGTGGAGGCTTCAGACCCAATCAATCAACTCCCGATGGATTTGAATTCCACATCCGGAGATCTATCATGGCCGGGTAAACCGACTGACCTGCAGACAGAGGTAGTTGCCACTTGGACCGGTTATGGGTTTACAAAAACACTTGGCATAACAATGGCGGAAGGGCGCGATTTTTCTAAAGATTATCCCGGAGACTCCTTAAGTTATGTAATCAATGAATCTGCCGCTAAAATGATGGGTATGCAAAATGATGCGGTGGGCAAGCAGGTAAAATTCTGGAATGGCAATGGAAGAATTATAGGGGTGATGAAAGATTTTCATATAGCCTCGCTGCACATACCAATAAAGCCATTGATACTGTGCCTGGCGCCATCAAACACAAGCTACATGATGATCCGCTTGCATGCGGTGAAAACAAAAGAAGCGCTTGCTGCAATCAATAGAATTACAGGAAACTTCAATCCTGTGTACCCTTTTGAATACCATTTTGCCGATGAAACTTATGAGCAAATGTATAAAAGCGAAATGCAGGTAAGTGCCTTGGTGAAATATTTTGGATTACTGGCATTGGTAATTTCCTGTTTGGGTTTGTTTGGCATGGTCGCTTTCAGTGCCGAAAGGCGTACGAAGGAAATCGGTATTCGAAAGGTGCTGGGTTCGTCCGTTGTTGGTATTGTTAGGCTGCTTTCTATGGAGTCATTGAAGACAATAATTATTTCAATGGCAATTGCTTTTCCTCTTGCTTATTGGGTAGTGAATGAATGGCTGGCATCCTTTGCCTATAAATCGTCCGGAGGCATCTGGATATTTATTATAACAGCGTCGGTGATGTTATTTGTATCCTGTGTTACAATTAGTTTCCAGGCAATAAAAGCGGCAATGGCAAACCCTGTGAAGTCACTTCGTACGGAGTGACGGAATCCCAATATGGTTCGGGATTAATTCATTGCAACTGGATTTTTGCGACAACGGGACTTAGAGCTGTGGGCATCAGCATTATAAGGGTGAGTTTTCGGGCCATCAAGATTGCTATGGCCAGCCGGTGAAAAATTTAAAGAACAAATGAACCATTTGGTAAATGCAAGATCAAGTAATGGAAGAGAGCCGGACGGCCTCAATACCTCACCTCGACATTAAATCTCCCCTCTCCTTCTCCCAACTCGCTGGCAGCCGCATTACTGATCCGTACGGTTAGCCCCGCGCTTTCTTTCATATCGGGTAATTGCCCGAGGATTTTGGCATAAATACTCTTTCCCGTCGCAGGAACATTGATCTTCACAATCGTACCGACCGGCACGTTATTCATCAAGGCGTAATATTTGCCGTCCTGCCAACCGCTGGTACTCTTAAAAATACCAGCCGGCCCATTCGTCGATTTGCCGCCATCCGCAAAGTCATTCTTAAAATAACCTCCATTGAAATGGATCGCCGGAGTGCTGGTCGCCGACGCAGGCGTCGCAGGCGGACTTACATGCGTCACCGCCTTCGGCTCTTCTTTCACCGCACCCTTCTCTTTCGCAGTCGTCCCCGTCGTGGCGGCCTCTTTAACAGCTGCCGGAGTCTCTTTCACCGCCGGTTGCGGAGGAGCAACGGTAGCCGTAATAGCAGGAGGTTTGCTGACAGGAGGATTAGCTGCCTTCGATCCGTTACCCGAAGAAGCAGTAACCGGAGGAGGAGTAGCCTTCGACGTAGAAGTAGCAGCCGTAGCCGGGATGTCGGAAGTACCGGCAGGTGGAGCCGTAGTCGCAGCGACAGGAGCACCACCTTCATTGCTCGCCAGCGCCGACAAAGCCGTTTTTACTTTCAGAAACCCAACGATCACATGCATCCCTGCTTTTACCTGATCTTTATTGATATTATTCCATTTCTCCAGGTTGGCGATTGGCACCCTGTTATGATTGACACTGATCCGGTACATCCACTCTTTTTCCTGGATGATATGATACAGGGGGACCAACGTCTCCGCAGGGGCTTTCAGCCCATTCTGGGAAAAATTGGCTGCCGTCAAAGGAATCTCCAGCTGCTGGCCGATATTCAGCGGCTGGGCCATCGTCAGCTTATTAAAAGGAGCTAGCTCTTTGGGGCTTATATTATAGAGTCTTCCAATACTATACCAGTTCTCTTTGGCCACTACCGTATGTTCCAGGTATAACTTACCTGTCTGGCCCTGTATGAGAAGTTCATTGGATTGGGATTGGGCAAACTTTACAAAAAAAAGGCTAATCAACAAAAATACAAGGGCCTGTGATCGCATAGCGTTATTTTTTAACCGGATTCAAAGCAAAGATGCACAATAATAAGGCAAATTTAATCCCTTTTCAGGATGCGCCATTCCTTCGGATAATAATTATTGACGCGGTTAGGCAGGATCTTCACCCAGCCCAG